>Ga0209512_1000032_pt1 | contig 369221 bp, 328 predicted proteins | sample frozenSSSSmetaG_FD_184142 | JGI IMG/M metagenome (GOLD analysis project Ga0209512, IMG submission 184142) | Glacier valley bacterial and archeal communities from Borup Fiord, Nunavut, Canada, to study Microbial Dark Matter (Phase II) -... | ecosystem: Environmental > Aquatic > Freshwater > Ice...
AAGATATATGACCTGTTTCCAAATATAAGAGAAATACTTAATATTGAAAAGCTCTGCAAAATAGTAGGTTTTTCCGAAGAATTGACCCAAAAGATACTTACAATGAAACCTGTAGGCTTTAAAGGAATACTTTATTCTCCAGAGTACCAACGTGAATTTGAAACCGATCATTCTATTGCTAAAATAGAAAAAGACAGTTTAAACCCGAGTCGACTTCGCCTACTCATAGATAATCTGGAAATATCAGACTGGTTTAAGCGCAAATATCAAGAGTTTCAAAAAGAGATAGGGATTATTATTAAACCCAAACAAGGAGATGATAAAGGCTTTACACTATAGTTTAGTTCTACTGTAATACAGCACAGTTATAAAAATGAAATGAGTAGTTTTTTACCTGACAATTCCTAAGTACAACTTTTTTATATCATAAATCAAATCGAAATACCACTTCTTTTTATACTACTCCCATAGCAATCGGTTCCGTTCAACTCTATTTTATTCACTATTTTCGTCCGTGCATTAAATAAATTTTGTTTTTATTTGGAATGTCGTAACTTTCAATTAACTTTGGCATACGAAAACGATGAATAAAACACTATGGTCGTTAGTAGCAGACCGAAAAAAAGACCAACTCGTATAGCAACGAAACACTAAATTCAAGAATATAAACGCTCGACAATACGATATTTTCACCTAAAAAACATTTTAGTGTGAATTAAAAAACAATTTCATATCTTTGCAATTCAATGAATTGAATTGGTATTACAAGAACAATTATATTACATATTTCAATAGTATTATCAAAACGAAAACATCAATATGAAACAACGAATATATATCGACACTTCAGTTATTGGCGGGTACTTTGACGAAGAATTTAAAGATGCAACTAGAGAATTATTCAAGCGATTTGAAAACAATGAAATTACCTTTGTTGTTTCTGACTTACTTGATTTATAATTAATTGGAGCACCTAAAAACGTTAGAGAACTGCCATATAAATTTTCTGCTGATAAATTTGAACGAGTAGAACTTACTGATGAAGCAGTTGTTCTTGCCGACACCTATATTGCAGAAAAAGTTGTTGGAAAAACAAGTTTGGAAGATTGCAGACACATTGCTATTGCAACCATTAACAAAGTGGATGTATTGGCAAGTTGGAATTTCAAACACATTGTGAACCTCGACAGAATTAAAGGATACAATTCTGTCAATTATCGGCTTGGGTATCCTATGATTGAAATACGAAGTCCTAAAGATTTAATCCATTATGAAGACTAAACAAAAAGAAAAATCATTTGATGCAGTGAAAATGATGCGAGATGCTCGTAATAAAATAACTGCTGAAACTCAAAACATGAAGTTTGATGAATTAAAAAAATATATTGACAATCAATTAAAAAACAGTGGTTTGAAACCTATCGGTCAATAACACTAAATTTCTCTTTGAGTTTTTACCCCGCTATAGCGACAGCGGCATTACATATTATCAAAAGCGTTAGCTTTTATTCTGTTCTTGAAACCTCGACACTTTCAACAGTACAATAGAATAAGTTAGTAAACGCCTGCGTCAAACGGCGTGGGCTTTAACTTATTACTTGTACTAGGCCGTCGAGGGCCTCAAGGACGTGATATGGTTGAATGTCCCACGCTTTTTTTATTCGATTCACAACATTATAACTCAATCTTATACATCCAGTTTGTAAATCATTAAAATTCAATATTATGAAAACTCACCTACTTCTTTTCTGCTTTATTTGTAGTTCTATTTTGGTGTTTTCCCAAAACCAAGCCTCTGATTTTACCGGAAACAAAAGCGACCAAGCTCGCAATCCGAGAAATGACCTTATAAACTTTGTACCCAACGAAGTACTTATTAAATTTAAAGATGCTGTACCTGTTGCAGCGGGAGCACGAATGAAAGCTGCCGGAGTTAACTCCGTAGACAAAGTATTACAGGCGCACGGTATTACTTCACTTGAAAAGTTATTCCCGACAGCTCAAAAACCGCAAAAAGCAAGGATGATGAAAAGTCCACAAGGAAAAGATATAACTATACCATCTTTGGATAAAATTTATCGGGTTTCTGTTCCCATAGCAGCAACGAATAACACTGCACCGACCAATATTTTTCAATTGATTGAAGAACTGAAAGCCTTGCCCGAGGTGGAATATGCTGAACCTAACTATATCTATTCCATTGATAATATGCAGCCGGTAGGACCTGTATTAACTGCCGAAGATGTGGCAAAACTACAAACCAACAAACAGAAAAGTGCAACAACTGCCTTTATTCCGAATGACCCATTGTACGGACAACAATGGTATATTCCTGCCGTGAAGGCAGATTCAGTCTGGCAACAAACACAGGGTGATAGCACACAGGTAATCGCCATCTTGGATACAGGTGTGGACTGGAATCATCCCGATTTAAAAAACAAGATATGGATAAATCCAAATCCAGATATTACAAACGACATTCGAGGATGGGACTTTGTAAATAACGATAATGACCCTATGGATGATAATTGTCATGGAACACATGTGGCAGGAATAGCTGCCGCTGAAACCAATAATGGGATTGGTATAGCGGGTGTATGCCCAAAAGCAAGAATTATGTCAATAAAAGTGTTTCAATCTTCTGGACGCGGTGATGCTGCAACAATAACAAAAGGAATTATTTATGCAGCAACACATGGAGCAACTGTTATTAATATGAGTTTTGGGAGTTATTCCCGATCATTAACTATGGAAGATGCATTGGCAAATGCTTATGTTACCTCAATATTAGTTGCAGCAGCAGGTAACGATCATCTAAACCTGAATGATGATATACCTAATGTGCGTCCTACTATATTTTATCCGGCTGGATTATCATTCGTTTTTGGTACGCAAGCAACAAATCAAAGCACAAGTCTTTCTGATTTTTCAAATTACGATGATAATGGCCCCATATTCAGTAAGTTTTTGGAATTACAAAATTATGAGTTACAAGTTCCGGGAGTGAATATTTTAAGTACTATTCCCAATGGGAATTACAGAGTATTTAATGGAACATCTATGGCGGCTCCTATATTGTCGGGTGCAATATCTTTATATAAATCAATAATTAATAGCGAATCAACGGAGGTGTTATGGGCAAAGTTAATAAGATCAAGTGATCCAAACTTAAATTTATATAAAGCAATTCATTCAACTCTCAGTCCTCAGTTGGCATTAGTTACATCAGTCTTAGTTGATACATTAGCAGGTGATGATAAGGATGGCAGAGTTGATGCCAATGAAACTATTCAACTATGGTATAAAATAAGAAATACAGGAAGCCAGACTGATAGTGCATTTGTAGGAATAAAATTTGGAGAATTTGAAGATAGAACTACAGCTCAGATCCTTATTCCTCAGGTTTTTGTTGGGAGTATTAGTACATATGCTTCCAAAACAAATGAATTAACTCCCTTAAAGATTCATATAAATCCTTCCGTCGTAAATGGACGAGATATTATATTTCAAGCTTATATAGGATTTAAAAATTCACCAGACACAGTATTCCAGAATATTAAGGTTTCAGTTGAAAATGGACAGCAGCTCGAAGGAGTTATGGATTCTACATTTGTGTTAACCCCTGACAAGCTATGGTTTGTAAATGGAAGTTTCAGGGTTGGAGCAAATGGTACTCTAAAAATAAAACCTGGTACACATCTGGTAATCGATAATAAAGTAACAATTAGAGGCTCTCTGATTGCAAATGGGACAAAAGATTCTCTAATAGTTATTACAAGTGCTACTCCTTCAGGTTGGCGATCTTCTCCAGTATTTTACTTCGAAACTTCTAAAGTTATTTTCAATTATGTGAATTTTTATAATCTAGCATCACCATTAGGAGATGGTAATGCATCTATTAGTGCTACAAATTGCCTTTTTGAAGAAACACAGTGGGCTATTGGTAATAATATATCAATATTTACAAATAACATGGTTAAAAATTCAAACTTTTATCAGTTCTGGAACTTTTCTCCTTCTTTGAGTAAAAGCAACGTATTTTACAATAACTACTTGATGGATCGAAATGGTCTACCTCAAACTTGTGTGTATAATACATATTATAAAAATATTCAGGGATCATACAGTTATATGTTTCCTTCAGCTTTAATTACTTCAGAGAGTATCGATACAAGTTTATTTAAAAATAACTCTATTATTAATTCATTAGGATATTGTAATTCGTTTCTAGCAGGTGGTATGCAGGAACATATAAATCTAGGTAAACAATATTGGGGATCAACTGTACCACAAACAATAAGAAAGCAAATCTTTGATTTTAATAAAAATTCATCATTACCATTAACAATATTAGAACCAATGTTAATAAGCCCTTCTGATAGCTGCCATGGTCATGTATGGAAAGTATTGATCAATGGGAAAGACGCTCAGGATGAATACATAGATCCGGTAGGCACAGGTACCCAACGATTTGAAATATATTTTAACCGCGAAATGGATATTAATTATTCCCCTCAACTTTCCTTTGGCGTTCGATATCCATATACACAACAAGTTGTTGCTGATTCTTCAAGCTGGGATTCTTCACATAAAATATGGACTGCCTACAAAACTATCAAACTGACTACTGGTGATGGTCTCAATCTCATTCGGGTTGCAGGAGCAAAAGAAGCAAAAGGATGGAACTGGGAAATTCCTATAGAAGATGCACGTTTTAAATTTTTAATCAATGCAGCAACATCTTCATCATTAGATTTTATGGCTACTCAAGGATTGGGAAAAGTAAAATTAGAATGGAATAATAATGACTTAGCCGATGGATTGGGTTATAATATGTACAGGATGGAACATATAAATGATTCCACTCTTACCAGCCCGATCATGATCAATTCATCATTAATTACCGATACCCTTTATACTGATTTTGCAGTAACACCGAATAAGAAGTACTATTATTATTACAAGATTTTGCGTACTAACCTGGCAGAAACTGATTCTTCAAGGGTGGTTAGTGCAATTCCTTTTACAGCATCAAAAGGGGATGCAAATGGTGATCTGAGCGTAAACGTGTTGGATATTACCAGCATCGTTGCTTATTTATTGAACAATAACCCACAGCCTTTTATCTTAGAAGCAGCCGATGTAAATAGCGATGCCGCTATAAATGTGCTTGATATTGTAGGAGTAGTAAATAAGGTACTTAATGGAGCACAAAAAGTAAAAGGGATGACGTTGGATCAGCAGGCCAACTTGTATTTGGAAAACGATACCTTGTTTGCCGATGCCAATGTCCCTATTGGAGGCATTCAGATGGATATAAGTGGAGTATCATCGGTAGAAGATATTCAAACACTGAAAGCCCTCGATGGATTTGAGTCGGGTTACAGCATGAAATCGGACACCTTACGTTTGCTGTATTATAGCATGTCCGGTAAATCCATATCGGCAGGAAATCATATCCCGTTGTTAGTCTTGAAGAAAGACAGTAAGATTACGGATGCTGTTTTTGGCGGAACCAACGGTTCGCCTATCAAGGTAAATTTCATTCTTACAAGAATTCCCGATATTAGTAATAATATGAATCAAACAACGGCTGAACTAGGACAAAACTATCCGAATCCGGTCAATGGACAAACTATTATTCCAATACGAATTTACGAACCGGTGGATGAAGCCGTGCTTCGTGTGGTAAATATGATGGGTCAGGTAGTGGAAATTATCAGGTTGGAAAATCCAACTATTGGTGAACATTTGTTGACTTGGAATTCAGGAGCTAACAAGGGTTTGTTTATTTATACTCTCGATGTCAACACCGCGCATCAACGGAGCGTTTGTCCGAATAAGAAAATGATAGTACAGTAAGTGTATTTTAGTCATGTCAGGGGTTAAACTTCTGACACGACTAAATAAAAAGGAAGTGAATAATCTATTTTAAAATTGTACTAAATGAAAAGAATTACGATACTTTTTTTAGTTCTTATCCTGCTCGGAATGCTTCAGGCATCAAATACGTTGAAAATAGGAACATATCAGGTATTACCAAATACAGAATTTGTGATTCAGCTTGTTGCTGAAAATACTGATCCTTTTGTTGCGTTTCAGGTAGATATTCCTATACCTACAGGTTTTACTTATGTAGATGGTTCGGCACAACTGAATGCTTCACGCATCTCGGGACATGCACTAACTGCCAGTTTACTCACAGGAAATATACTTCGTTTGATAGGCTATTCTGTCGGGAACACCGCATTTATAGGTAACTCAGGTTCACTTGTTAGTTTCTCAATGAAATCGGGAGCTGTTCCTGCTACTTATGCCCTTGCACTGAATCAACCTGTGTTGGGCGATAGTCAATCGAATAATATTCTAACAAGTTCAAGTAATGGTAGTATAACGGTTTTAGCGCCCAATATCTCGCTGTCAACCACTGCATTGGATTATGGTCGGGTTCCTCTTGGAAGTTCAGCTTATCAAACTGTCCAAATTAACAATACAGGGAATAGTAATCTTGTAATAAATAGTCTTAATTTTAATGATCCTCAGTTTTCAACAACAGATGGTGCAGGTTTTACTATCGCTCCTCAGACAAGTCGAACTATTTCTGTAGAATTTACGCCAACGGTTAAAGGAACGCTTGCGAAGCAACTTCAAATTAACAGCAATGATCCCGATCAACCCACCACAACCGTAGCCTTAAATGCAGTGGCTTATGCCATCAATGAAATTCATACAGGGAATATTACCGGTGCTTCATCAACAACTAAAACATTGGAATTTACATTGAATAATATGGAAGCCTTTACAGGTTTTCAGTTCGATTTAAACTTACCACAACCCTTAACTTATGCAGCAGGAACTGCTCAATTATTTCGTTCCCAAGACCAAACTGTTTCGGTCAGTCAACTCAATGCCCAGACTTTGCGCGTGTTGGTTTTCTCGGCAGGAAATAAAAACTTTACGGGAACAAGCGGGAAAGTACTTAGTTTGGATTTTTCATTACTTGGAAATTCGGGCTATTATTCAATTGGAATAAGCAATGTGATTATTGCCAATTCCACGGGCGAAAATATTGTTTCCGATTCGTATGGAGGGCAATTGGTGGTTACTTCTCCGAATATTTCGGCTTCTTCACAGCTTAATTTTGGAGATGTTTCTATTTTGTCGAACTCGTCCGTGCCCTTTCGTATTTCAAATTACGGACAAGAACCATTAATCGTTAATCAGCTCCAGTTTTCATCAACTTATTTCAAAAGTAACCAGACACTCCCCATCACTATCCAACCATCCGGCTATTTTGATGTACCGGTGCAATTTGCAGATCTGGTGGAAGGTACAACAGCAGCAACATTAAAAATATTCAGTAACGATCCGGATCAAAATCCTTTTATTGTTCAATTATCAGGAAATGCTTTTATTCCCAATTATTTTCTGATTAATAACCAGAACTTCACACAAGGAGAAGCAAAATCAGTCGCTGTTGAAGTGGAAAATCAGGAACCTTTTGTTGCCATGCAATTTGATTTAAGTTATCCGGTTGGATTTACGCCCGATTTGAATGCCATTGCCCTGACTGATCGCAAACAGGATCATGTATTGGCAGCTACAGCTTTATCAAACTCCAGTTTAAGAATTTTGATTTATAGTCCCGGACAAAAAGCGTTTATCGGTAATTCCGGTCCGATTTTAAATATCCCGTTTAAAGCAGAAACAAGTATGTCGCCCGGAAGCTATAATTTGAGCTTTAGTAATACAACTATGAGTAACGCTAACTCAAAAAACGTTTTATATTCACCTAAAAATGGAGTTTTAAAAGTTCTACGACTTAATCATGCACCGATAGCCAATGCAGGTATAGATCAATCGGTGAATGAAGGAACGATTGTTACTTTGGATGGTTCTGCTTCTTCTGACCCGGATAATGATCCATTGACCTATAAATGGACGGCACCCGCAGGAATTACCCTGAGTTCAACAACCGTTGCAAAACCCACGTTTACTGCACCGGAAGTTGCAGCCGATACCAATTATACGTTCTCTTTGATTGTAAACGATGGAACGGTTGATGCGCCTGTTGATCAGGTAGTCATTACCGTGAAACAAGTAAACAAAGCACCGGTTGCCAATGCCGGAATTGACCAGAGTGTCAATGAAGGAACGGTAGTTAATTTGGATGGTTCGGCTTCTTCTGACCTGGACAATGATGCTCTGACTTACAAATGGACTGCTCCCGAAGGAATTACCCTGAGTTCAAGTTCCACTGCCAAACCGACTTTTACGGCACCGGAAGTATCCGTAAATACCAATTATACCTTTACACTGGTAGTCAATGATGGTACGGTTGATGCGCCTGCTGATCAGGTGGTCATTACTGTGAAACAAGCGAACAAAGTTCCGGTAGCCAATGCTGGAATTGACCAGAGTGTCAATGAAGGAACGGTAGTAACTTTGGATGGGTCAGCTTCTTCTGACCCGGACAATGATCCGCTGACTTATAAATGGACGGCACCCGCAGGGATTACCCTGAGTTCAAGTTCCACTGCCAAACCGACTTTTACGGCACCGGAAGTTGCAGCCAATACCAATTATACGTTCTCTTTGATTGTCAATGATGGAATAACCGATTCACAAACAGATCAGGTGGTAATAACGGTAAAATTAATTACAAGTATAGATAAACTTTATTCTAATTCAGATATTCTGTTTTATCCAAATCCATCTTCAGAAAGTTTTCGAATTATTGGTTTAGAAGGTAGTGCAATTTTAAAACTGGTAGATATTAATGGCAAAGAGATACTTATAAGACAAGTAACAAACAATGAGTCTATATCACTAAGTTTATTACCAAAAGGTTTTTACATTGTAACGCTCATTACCCAACATGGAATAATCGAAAAGAAAATACTAAGAAATTAAAGAATGTGGTATTATAATTTAGCTTTTTTCCTTATGTAATGGTAAGTTGACATTAAACAAAACTAATCGCCCAAAAAGCAAAAAAAGCCACAGCAAGTTAGAGTTTATTTCTAAACGTCTTGCAGTGGCTTTATAGCTTTTTGATAATAGGCAGAGCGGTCACAATACATTTTTTAATTTATGGTGAAAGGTTAATGCACTTAGAAACAAAAAAAACAATGAACTATAAGTTTATAATAAATACCTAGCTGTCGCGTTCGTAAAATTATCATTTACAGAATTGTGCGGGGAATCGTTTCAGGGTGTGAAAAAGGGTGTAAATCATGCAATTTGCTGATTTACACCCTTTAATTGCGGAGAGAGAGGGATTCAAACCCCCGGTACCTTGCAGTACGGCGGTTTTCAAGACCGCTGCAATCGATCACTCTGCCATCTCTCCAGAGTGTGCCGTTTTTCAAAGGCGGTGCAAAGATAGTGCTTTTTCCCGATCTACCAAACAGGAACTACTGTTTTAATTTACAATTTAGAGATTTGCAATTTACAAATGCATACAGGATCATTTAACTCAAGTGTATATCAGTAAATTGTAAATTGTAAATCAATTAAACTGTTTTCAAATAATTTACCACATTTTTTTCGATACGTGCAGTAATGTTGTCTACATCGGCTTTATCGAAGGCTTCGCCGGTGATGTTTTCGAATAATTCGATGTAGCGCTCACTGATTCCGGCAACAATTTCGGGAGTCATTTCGGGGACCTGTTGACCTTCCTGTCCCTGAAAACCGTTTTCCATTAACCATTCACGAACAAATTCTTTCGAGAGTTGTTTTTGTGCTTCGCCTTTTTCGAAACGCTCTTCATAACCCGCCGCATAAAAATAGCGTGAAGAGTCAGGCGTATGAATTTCATCGATCAGGTAAATCTTTCCGTCGCGACTTCCGAATTCATATTTGGTATCCACAAGTATCAAACCGCGCTCTGCAGCTATTTCGGTTCCACGGTTGAATAATCCCATGGTATATTTTTCAAGCAATTCGTATTCTTCTACCGAAACCAATCCTTGTTTCAGAATTTCTTCTTTGGAAATATCTTCGTCGTGTCTTCCCAGTTCAGCTTTGGTAGTAGGAGTGATGATGGGCGTTAGGAAGCGTTGATTTTCACGCATACCATTAGGGATTTTAACGCCGCATATTTCGCGTATGCCGCTTTTGTAGGTTCTCCATGCGCTTCCGCAGAGATAACCCCGTACAATCATTTCAACAGGGTAACCCTGGCATCGTAATCCCACTGTAACCATAGGATCCGGGCAGGCAAGCTTCCAGTTTGGAACAATGTCAGCCGTTGCATCCAGAAACTTGGCGGCAATCTGGTTCAACATTTGTCCTTTGTACGGGATTCCTTTTGGTAAAACCACGTCGAAAGCCGAAATCCTGTCGGTGGCAATCATAACAAGTAAATCGTTTTTAACTGTGTACACATCGCGTACTTTGCCGTGATACACATTGGTCTGTCCATCAAAATGGAAATCGGTGTTAGTTAGTGCGTTCATATTATTGAGTTGTTACATTTTAATTTATTAATACTTTAGATTTTTGTTATGAAAATATTTAAAACCTTCACAGGATTACTATTCCTGTTTTTTTTAAATAAGTTGTTTTTCAGCTTCTTTTTCCCCTTTAGGGGTCAGGGGTACTTCTTCTCTGTTTTCATAAGCCTCTACTATCCTTTGTACCAGTTTGTGGCGTACAATATCTTTTACATCAAAATCTACCCGTGCAATTCCTTTTACGTTTTTCAGTACCTCCAATGCATCGATCAGACCTGATTTTTGGGCATACGGCAAGTCGATTTGCGTTATGTCACCGGTAACTATCATCTTGGCGTTTACTCCCATACGGGTGAGAAACATCTTGATTTGCATTGTGCTCGTGTTCTGGGCTTCGTCGAGGATTACAACGGCATCATTTAGCGTCCTTCCACGCATAAATGCCAATGGTGCAATCTGAATGGTACCGTTTTCGATATATTCTTTCAGTTTCAACGGGGTAATCATGTCCTGCAAGGCATCGTACAAAGGCTGAAGATACGGATCAATTTTTTCCTTCATATCTCCGGGCAAAAAACCGAGTTTTTCACCCGCTTCAACTGCCGGACGACTGAGTATTATTTTCTTTATCTCCCTGTTTTTAAAGGATCGTACTGCCAATGCAATGGCTGTGTATGTTTTTCCCGAACCAGCCGGTCCTACAGCAAAAAGTAAATCGTTGGTTTCAAAATCCTTCACCAGTTTCTGCTGATTGGCGGTTCGTGCCATTATCGATTTGCCATTTACGCCATGAAGAATTAAATGGTCGAATTTTATTTCGTCAGGCTCACATCCTTTTACCAACTCAATGATATTCTCCTCAGTCAATGTATTATTGTCAATGCAATACTGCTCGAGCTTGCGGAGATTTTCAATCAATTTATTAGCTTCCTCTTCACTTCCTGAAATTTTCACCTCATGTCCGCGAGCTATAAGTCGCAGGTTTGGATGCAATACTTTCAACAGTTGAATATTGGCATTATTTACGCCATAAAAAACTGTGGTATCGGTATGCTCTGAAAGTTCGAAGATGTGTTCGGTCATATTTATTAGAAGTAAGAAGTAAGAAAGTAAGGAGTAAGTAGAAAGAATTTGTTATTTATAAGAAACGCAAAACCGCTGATATAAGTTTTATTTTAAACACTTGCAATTACTTGCTTTTTTTTCTTTATAACGCAAAACTTCTGATATAAGTTTTGTTTTAAATACTTACAAATTCCTTGCTTTCTTACCTCTTACTTTCTTACTTCTGATTATTAATCTGCAAACAATGGGTACTTAGCCATAGTTTTGTTAACGCGGTCTTTTACGGACTTGATAACGGCTTCGTTTTCTACATTTGAAAGTACAGTTTCAATCATTTCTGCAATTTCCAGCATCAATCCTTCTTTAGCTCCACGGGTTGTGATAGCAGGTGTTCCCAAACGGATACCGGAAGTCTGGAAAGCTGAACGACTGTCGAAAGGAACCATGTTTTTGTTAACGGTAATATCGGCTTCTACCAAAACTCTTTCGGCTACCTTACCTGTCAAATCCGGAAATTTAGAACGTAAATCCACCAACATGGAGTGGTTGTCAGTTCCGCCCGAAACGATTGTAAATCCTCTTGCAGTCAAAGCATCGGCCAATGCAGCCGCATTTTTCTTTACCTGTATTTGGTAAGTTTTATATTCAGGTTGCAAACATTCGCCGAACGAAACCGCTTTAGCAGCAATTACATGCTCCAGCGGACCGCCTTGAATTCCCGGGAAAACAGCTGAGTCGAGCAGGGCAGACATCATTTTTATTTCACCTTTTGGAGTTGTTTTGCCCCATGGATTTGGAAAATCTTTTCCCAATAAAATAATACCACCACGTGGTCCACGCAATGTTTTGTGAGTTGTTGAAGTTACAATATGTGCCCATTTCAAAGGATTTTCAAGTAGTCCGGCTGCAATCAGACCTGCAGGGTGAGCCATGTCGATCATCAATAATGCACCAACTTTATCGGCGATTTCGCGCATCCGTTTGTAGTCCCATTCGCGTGAATAAGCCGAGCCGCCACCAATAATCAGTTTTGGTTGTTCGCGGATAGCTACTTCTTCCATTTGGTCGTAATCCACACGTCCGGTTTCTTCTTTAACGTTGTATTCGCAGGGTTTGTAGAGAATACCCGAGCTGTTTACCAACGAACCGTGCGACAGGTGACCGCCGTGTGATAAGTTTAATCCTAAAAATTTATCACCTGCATTCAAACAAGCTAAAAATACAGCTGCATTGGCTTGTGCTCCTGAGTGAGGTTGCACGTTTGCCCATTCGGCTCCGAATATTTCTTTTAAACGGTCAATGGCAATTTGTTCGCTCTCGTCAACCACTTCGCAACCGCCATAGTAGCGTTTGCCGGGGTATCCTTCAGCATATTTGTTTGTCAACACGGAACCCATTGCTTCCATTACCTGATCACTTACAAAATTTTCAGAAGCAATCAATTCAATTCCTTTCATCTGACGCTCTTTTTCGCGTGCGATAATGTCAAAAATCACTTGGTCTCTTTTCATTTTTTTTTCTATATCTAATTTATTTACTAACTAATTTCACGAATTAATACTAATTACACGAATTTTTATTCTTACTTCTTACCTCTTACTTCTTACTTCTTGCATCTTGCCTCTTACTTCTGATTCAGCAGTTCCTGAAATCTTTCTACAAATTTTCCAACATGAAAACCATCCATAAGTGCGTGATTGGCATGTATATCCAAAGGCATCCACAACTTTTCACCTTCGCGTGTAAGCTTTCCGAAAGTTATTTTTGGAATGCTTCGCCCGTTATCCAGTTTTCTTGCGTGATTCACCGAAGTGAAATCAGCCCAGGGAAGTGTGGAATAATGGATGATATTTTCACCTGAAACAGGAAATTTTAAACCGCGTTCGGCTTTTACACGGATAACTTCGAGCTCCGCCTGCTTCATAAATGCTTTAATATCCTTGTTATAATCAAAATATCCAAATCCAAAGGTTTCATCTTCTCTGAAAATAGTCGGTCCTGCACCAACCTGATCGTAACAGAATACCCGGTTGTTTTCAATCCTGTACCGGAATTCCTCCATCTCGTTGGCTACTTTGAGCGACAAATATAAGTAGTAGTTTGAAAACGAATAGCCTGATTCCTTTGCTTTTTTGTAGGCGGAAGAACATTCTACCCGAACAGTAATTCCGAACAATGGTTCATCAAAGTCTTTAAAAACTTCGAAGTGCTCCCGGCGTTTCCAGGTGGATAAATCTATTTCGTGTTTCATTCTTTGTTTTTCAAAGTAGTCTTAATCAACCAATTAACCAATCAACCAATTAACCAATCAACTAATTAACCAATCAACTGATTAACCAATCAACTAATTAACCAATCAACTAATTAACCAATTATTTTTTCTTCCTCACCGACCATCCAAACTTCCCGATTTCTTCTCCCAGTTTGAAATAATGACCATGAGAATATGCAATCAGTTTAGCTTCCGCAAGTTTAAACGTGTCTGTCTCGGGGTCAATATACCTGCTGTCAGCTTGTACGTTCACAACTTCAGCAATAAACATATCGTGCGAACCCAACGGGATTATTTCTTTTACTTTACATTCGATGCAAAGTGGCGATTCCTTTACGATGGGTGCATTCACCAGTTCTCCTTTTGCAGGAGTCAGTTTCATCTCCGAAAATTTATTATAATCTTTTCCGCTTTTAACTCCGCACCAGTCGGTTGCGAAAGCCATATCTTCGTTCGTCAGGTTGATAACGAATTCCATGTTCTTCTTGATAATTTCGTATGAATGCCGTTCCGGTCGTACTGAAATATAGCACATGGGTGGGTTGGTGCAAATGGTTCCTACCCAACTAATTGTCAGTAGATTGTATTCCTCCGGAGTGCTTCCACACGAAATTAAAACTGCAGGTAAAGGATAAATCATTGTTCCCGGTTTCCAGGAAACATGACCTTTTCCTAAATCGCTTTCAATTGATTCGGGAGGAGTATTGTACTTTTCTTTTTTCATTTTCAAATTTTCAAATCTTTTCATTATTTGATTTTCACCTCATCTCTTTTTACTTCCCGTTCGCAATAATGGCATTTGAGCATGATTTCACCATCGAGATTCAAGACATGAAAACGGCTTGTGACCGGTTGGTTATTGGTGATGCAATTTGGATTTGCACATTGCACAATTTCCCGGATTTCGTCAGGCAATGTCAACGGACGTTTTTCCACAACCTGAAAATCGCGAATGATGTTAATTTTGGCATTGGGTGCAATCAATGCAATTTTGTTTGTTTCATCTTCTGCAAAGGCACGATCGGAAATCTTCACAAGTCCTTTCGATCCAATTTTGGCACTTTCGAGGTTGTTAGCCAGTGTAATCTGGTTTTCGCAAGTATCCAAATGCAAAATGGAAACTACTTTGAATAATTTATCCGACGGAATGTGGTCAATCACTGTACCGTTGCAAAGGGCGGCTACTTTTAATTTCTTCTCCATTAAAATACGAATTATAACCCCAAGCCCCTAAAGGGGATGTAAGTTAGCATAAATATAAACAAATATGTTAAAAATGCATCAATTAATTCAATTGAAATTCCTATTCCCCTTTAGGGGTTAGGGGTTTCTTATTCAGAACTTTACTTACTATCGCCTGTCTTACGTACAAACCATTTTGTGCTTGCTGGAAATAGTAAGCTTTTTCGTTACTGTCCACATCCGGATCGATTTCAGTCACACGGGGCAGCGGGTGCAGGATTCTCATATTGGGTCTGGTATTTTCGAGCATGGAATTTTTGAGTGTATACACGTTTTTCACCCGTTCATATTCCATTAAATCCTGAAAGCGTTCCTTTTGCACACGGGTCATGTAAAGTATGTCCGCATCATTGAAACTATCATTCAGTTCGGTTGATTCAGTGTAGGGAATATTGTTCCTTTTGCAAAAAACCTTGTATTCGTCCGGCATTTTCAATTCATCGGGAGCAATAAAATGAAAAGTAGGATGAAAATGTGACATGGCCATGATTAATGAATGTACCGTGCGTCCGTACTTCAAATCGCCCACCAGACATATCGTCAGATTCTCGAGTGTCCCCTGTGTTTTTTGAATGGAATACAGGTCAAGTAAAGTTTGTGATGGATGCTGATTGGCGCCATCACCGGCATTGATAATGGGAACCGGTGCCACTTCCGCGGCATAGCGGGCTGCTCCTTCGAGTGGATGACGCATCACTATCGCGTCGGCATAACAACTGACCATGTGAATGGTGTCGTTCAGCGTTTCACCTTTCGACGAACTGCTGGTAGCTGCATCCGAAAAACCGATAATGGAACCGCCTAATCGCACCACTGCCGTCTCAAAACTCAACCGCGTGCGGGTAGATGGTTCAAAAAACAGGGTGGCAATAACTTTCCCATCCAGGGTTTTCCGGTTCGGATTTGCTTCGAAGTCGGCTGCCGAATCGAGTATAGCCAGAATTTCTTCTTTGCTGTAATCGGCAATTGATACTAAACTGTTGTTTGACATAGACACCAAACCCCTGAAGGGGATTATATTTAGTTTATACTCTAATAACTTTGTTTGAAACTTTTTTTATTCTTATAGAATCCATAAATTTTAAAAACCTCAATTCCCCTTTAGGGCTTAGGAGTCATCATTTTCTAACAAAAAAACCAACACAAATCCGATGTAGATTTATATTGGTTTTGAATTTCTTAGGGGCGACTTTTCAATGCAACAATTCAGTCGAAAGTTGCTTTGGTCGAAAAAGTATTTATATTTTCTCGTTTTCATTCTTGCATGCAAAGATAATCGTTTTTTTTATAATAATGGGACAAAAAGGACGCTTTTGTTTGTTGATTAACGTTACTTTTCCATCTGTACTTTCAATCCGGAAATTTTATGTAATTTCCCTATCAAAGTGTCAGCATCTTGCATGCGTATAGATAATGCCATGAAACAGTCTGTATCGTAGCTTTGTGATAAAATCATTGCATTATATTCTTTTACCGCGTGCATTACATCATTCATAAGTATGTAATCAAAATGAATCGTAAATTGACAATCTACGGTTTTTTCAATAATTTCGGACAGTTCTAAAGCATCGGCTGTGGCTTCTTTGTATGCTGTTACCAATCCGCCCGTTCCCAGCAGAATACCTCCGAAATACCTGACCACAATTACCAGAATATTCGTCAGTTCGCGCGAATTTATTTGTCCTATTATAGGTCTGCCTGCCGTTCCCGAAGGCTCTCCATCGTCATTTGCCCGCCATTCTTTACGCTCTGAGCCAATCATGTAGGCATAACAAACATGCCGGGCATCGTAATACTCCTTACGATAATTTTTTACCAACTCCTTGACATCTTCAGCATTGTGCACCGGAATGGCAAATGACAGAAATTTACTGCCCTTTTCTTTGTAAATGCCTGCTGTAATCCCTGATATTGTTTTGTAAGTATCACTCATAGTTGTTCTGTTGAACTGTTGAATTGCTGAATCATTGTGTAAGAGCTAATTATTGCTTACAAAAACTTTTCAAACGCTTCTGACTTTTCAAACTTCATTTCATCTCACAAAGATACAATATTCAGACAGATATTGGAAGGAAAATAAAATAAGCAAAATATTATGATCGAATTACTTTTAAAAGCTCAAAAAGACGTATATTTGCACTCAATAACTGATAACTGTTTATCGATAACTGTTAACTTTTTTGCCTCTTTAGCTCAGTTGGTAGAGCAATTCATTACTAACGAATGCCATTAAATCAGCTATTTACATAACTTTATAAAACAAAAGCGGGTACAACGTCAAGTTGTACCCGCTTTTATATTTCAAGCTGAAGCCTTATTTTTTTGCGGCACTTCTCAAAACGGTCTTCCTGACCGTTCCGGTGCTTTTCTTTTTGTTATTCATAAACGCCGCCATCTCCTTAATAAGTTTATCCATAAGCGGCAAAGCTCGTTTAAAATCGGTTTTGGTCATGTAGTTACCATTCTCATACTTGCTTTTTGTAAGAAACGTATTTTTAATTTTCTTTTCGGCCAGCTTGTATTGTAACCATTGTTCAAATGCGCGAGCAAATATTTCATTTCTCCGGAACCAATAACCGCCCTTGTCGCCGTATAGGCTTACTAAGCTTTTATAAGTTTCTGTTTGCGCTCCATTGATGGTTGTAATGGTATTTACAACATCGTTTGCCATCCTGCGAAGCGAACCACCGGCATCGGAAATTATACGTTTTTCAGACCGGCCACCTACCAGCGAAGTATATTCGTGACTCTGGTCAACAAACATACCGAAAAAATAATCTAAAGCATGCCCGTACTCGTGTGCCAGGGAATTGTAACCGTTTTCTTTTGTGAGATTGATCATAAAAGTACCAGGTTCAAAATGTGCCTTTGCACCGGAATGACCACGCGCCCCGAATGCAACGCCAACCGTGCCATCGCAACCAATGTTTTTTGTATGCAGGATTTTAGAAATATCTTCCATACTTTCGCCGGTTGCCTGCAAAAAATCAAAACGATCATTATTATTTACCCAGTTCCCGTATTCGAAGCCTTTCAGTTTGTATTTTTTAATTATTTCAAACTGATCCAGCTTGCCTTTGTACTGATCCGCATCGTAACGCTCAATTTTTTTAACCGGCTTATTGGCCCAAAAACTTTGTGCCCGGCCACCGGCTGAAAGTTTACTATTACTGTCGATTAGTTTTGTGGTAATTGATTTTGCCATTATTATTTTTCTTTTCTTTTATACGGATAAATACCAAATTCAGCGACTGATCTTCCGAAAAATTCAGGAAAAGCCTTCACTAATTTTGTTTTGTTAGATTTATCTGCATCATAAAAAAGACGTTTTAAACCATTGTTGAATGATCCTTCGCCTGTTCGCGTTCCATTGTGCATTTGCATAAATACACTTTCTTTTTTTACTGCCGCTTTCTTTTTCGGTTCAACTCCCAGCCGGGTTTCTTTGGCCGTAAGTTTAATAATTGGTTTTTTGATTATCATAGTTATGATATTTTAAAATGAAAGTTGATTTTAGCAGTTTATAAACTAAAATCAACTTATAGGTTTATTTAAATAAACTCAATTGCTTGTTTGGTTTGCGCTTGCCGTTGATCCGGGTAAATGATTTTACCTTTGTACCGCCCCTCAATTCCCTTGCGGCTTGCTTTACAGCGTCTTTTTGTTTGATTTTGTACTTTACCACTTTTACGGTCGATGTGGTACTCCCGGCGGCTTCACGGATTTTGTGAGCGCGTGCATTGATAGCTTTTAGTTTTACTAAGCCTTTGTTAATTGTTGCCATACATTGAATTTGTTTTTGATTTTAATAATAGTAAATATTGAAATGTAAATTGTAAATAAAAGACCGAGGTACCAGAAGAACCCGCGCACCGGTACCGGTATATTTTTAGTGTTCGTAATGGTTTTGGTAATGGTAAGCATTTTTGTGTTCTTCTCCCGGATCACCGTATCTGTAGACTTCAAAAATACCGTGTCCGGCTTCGTTTCTGCCTTATAGGTAAAAGTATTGTCTTTGAAGTCAAAAGAAGATTGTATATTCTTGCTTTTTTCTTCTCTGAAGCCAACCAGCAGCACATTATTTAAACTATCACAGCGAAACAACGCATTTAACGTGGAGCTATCTCCCGGAACCGATACGGCGGTTAATTTGTCGTGCTTGATTTCACTGTAATTGCGCACATCCGAAACGGCCTGCTTCGACCTACAGGAAAATAAGGATACCAGGATAAAAAGGAATAATATCTTTTTCATTTTTCCGCCTCCTCACCATTTATGCGAATTCTACATTTATCTCTGTAACATGCGATACTTTGAAGTTTTGCGACTACGTTACTCAAATCATCGTTTACAGTTTTTAATAACAACGCCTGTTGACTTGAAATATCCGAATTATCTTTTTTACGCGTAATCCACTTACTTATTAATTGCGTTGCGATACTTCCAATTGTACCACCACCGACCAGGCTTACAATATCCGATTCTTGTACGAATTGTGTGATTTGTGCTATAACCATATTAGAATTTAATTTACCTGATAAAATAACTTGTTGTTTTCTGCCTTTTCTCCTGCTATGCCAATCAATGAAATTTTCCCCTGAAAGAAGTTTTTCGGGGGGATGTTTCCCGAATCGGTTAAAATTCCAATTGTTGAAATTTTACTGTTTAGTTTTGTTACCGGGGGAATGATACCGGTATTAAGCGCAATGCCTATACTTTCAATGCTTATCATATTTATTGATCATAATCAGCGTTAAAATGTCCGTTTATTTCTATTCTCAAATACTTTAAAACCGGGATGGCATAATAATAATTCACCGTATCGGATGCCAGTGTGTTAAACTCCAGGTCTGCATTTGTTACCGCGAACGTATCGTAACAAGCTATTTTATCATTTGCAACCTCCGAAAATAAAACGGGCTTGTCAATGTTTGCACCGATTTTGTGAAACAACATAAGACAGTTGCCAAACATCGGACAGCTAAATTTCGGGAACGTGGCCGACGGCGTTACGGCGTCATCGTAAGGAATTATTTCAATGCTTTCAAACGGCGTTGCCAAAACCTTTTTAACTACGGTTCCACTACCTGCGTTTAGTAATGAATATACCAAAGGAGCTGCACCGGTCTTGAAAAAATAATCCGGTAAGTATTGATTTCCGTTAAATAGAATCGCTTCGAAAATTGTCCTGGTTAAGTTATGTACTTTATAGATTGTATTGGCTTCCAACGCATCGCCGGGATTTATCGGGGTGCCATCCATTAAATTTTGAAACTTACCGAAATAATAACCAAATGGAGTGCCATCGGTTGACATGGAACTAACACCGTTAAATTTTATCCCGTTGGGTATTACAATAGTATTTGCACTTTTTACCCGGTTCCAAATTTGAGCCTGACCAGTGGCAAAACTTAGTACATCAGATGTGTTTAATACCAGTGTTCCGGCTACGGCTTCATCGGTTCCATCTGCCAACACATTAACCGGCGCGTTCAGTGTATTACCGCTTATAGCATTAACGGGAGATGCGGGTTTAAAACATCCAACATATGAACCCAAATCACTTGCATAAAGGGCTTCATTTGCTGAATCAGGATTTAACGTGTAATCCAATACATTACCGTTTACATCGTATTGATTAAATATGTTTGCAGAGGCACCACCGTTCCGGGCTTCTTTTACTATTCTACAGGTTTCGTTTCCAAAACTATCTTTGATGAACAATAAATCAACATTTGCTTGGGTCATTCCAGCAGTTAAATAAGCATTTCGAATTAACTGTATATTTACTTTGCTGTCATTTGTCCAAATTGGTGGTGCTACGGCATTACCATTAAATTTAAAAATTGTTGTAGATAAAAAAAGTGTATATACAAATTGATAAGCCATATTAATTTTAACATCTAAAACACCAAGTAATATATTGTTTTTTTGTGTAGCTAAAAAAGAACTATTTCTAATAGTTAAATTTGTCAATAAACAATCACCTCCAAAAAATGCGGAATAAAAACCATTTAAAAACAAACTTGAATTATAATTATTCCCTGAAAGATTAAATGTGGACGAATTTTTAATAATCAAATTAGAACAATTGGAAGTTGTAAATCTACCTAAAACATCAATAGTCAAATTATATAGACTGGAATAGTTAATTGTGTAATTTGAGGCAATTAATAGTTGATTAACATCATCTCCTATAATTGTTTTAGTCGTTGAAAATGCTTCATTAATCACCCCCCTAAAAACAATATAAGTAACCCCGCTTTTTTGATTTGCTTTATATGCACTTTTAAAAGGGAATTCACGGGTTCCGTCGCCGGTAAGGTCATCGCCTACATAGCTATGTACAAACGCTGTATTTACGTTTGTTATCGCGGTTGCGCTATCTGTACCGTCGGGATTTGGAACGAAACGGGTTTTAAAAAACTTTGGCATGTTAAGCGGTTTTAATGGTTAATTGAAAATCACGGCACGCGTAATTTGTTTGATCTGCATTGATATAGAGATTGAATACAGTAATTGTATATTCATCTACATGAACCGTATAAGATACCGGCCTTTTGTACTGGTCCAATAAATCAGGCTGCAACCGGTCATTTATTTGCGGGTTCACAAATTCATTAAACCAGGCTTGAAATTCCGGGCTTTGTTCTGAAAGGTTCTTACTTTCGTCAAACTGGATTGTATCTGTTATATTTATCATAATGTCAGTATTGCGTTTGCGTTTGATTGTCCGGCTACTATGGTCATATCGTTTATAATTAATTCGGTATTGGCGGGAATAATGACACCTACCAGGGTAAGCGCGTTGTAATGCACACCGTTAACCGTTACATCTATTTCGCTGCAATTGGAAGCCAGTTGCACGCTTGTAATAGTTTTGTTCATCGAATAGGCCGGTAATATTTGCGGGGTTGTAACGCCGTTAATTCCCTCTTTGAAAATGGAAACGGTTATTGTTACCGGGGCAAAAAGGCCATCGGGGTTCATTATAATTTGATTGCCAGACTCTTGGCTTAATTGTACAGAATAAGCACCCCAGGCAGGATATATATTATTGTTATCAACCAATTCAGCAATTGATATTCTGCGTTTTTCAGCAGAGCCGGAATCAAAATAAACCTGTAATACCGAATCCAAAACACCATCAAGATATGAATTTGTAACTAACAGCGTACCGGATTTTGCACCGTCTACGTTATACATGCCATCGGCCAGGTCTACACGATCTAAATCAGAGAATGCTGCTACTGTCAATGGAAGGACACCACCACCGGCGGGATCACTTTCGTAATTTCCCCCCTTACAATTCTCAGTTACCACATTAACAAATACATTTGAAATGTTGAAATCATTATTTCCGGTATCAATACCCCTTAAAAATATATTGTCGGCCTGTACGTTTACCCCGTCAATAAAAACATCCCGGTTGCCGGTGAGTGATACGACATCAACAAATTCGGTATCGAAAGTAATCTTTGGAGCCGTGGCCGTGTAAATACCTGGTGCAACCACAATGGTAAGCCTGTTTGTTGCAGATTTTGGCAAATTATTTGGATTTATTTTCTTTGCCAGGGCAAGTATTTTTTTCAGTTCGGCAGCGTTGAATGATGGTTTATTATCACCCATAACCGTGAGGTAATTGCGGCCTTTTAAAAAACTTGCGCTTGACTGAATGTATTGTGAAAGTGTCTTTATTGATAACATGTAAGTAGGTTTTAAACGTTTAGCTTAGCGTGCGAAAGTAAAGCCGTAAAAATTCACGTCTTTTGGATGAAAATTATAACTGGCGCTGCCATAAGGATAAAGATATGCGATTGTTCCATCGCTTGCAAGTGCGTCAAATGGCTCAAATGAATCAAGTATAGGGTTGTAATCTATTCTTTCAAAAGCATTAAAAACGGTTTGCACCCTGCATATTTTCCAGTCATTTTTAGTCTCGTCTCCATAAAGCCAGCACAAATAAGTAAAATTTCCATTCTTAAAAATAAGTGTTGGCTGGGTATCTGGTAGGTCGGAGCTTCTGTATTTAGGATTTTCGGGTCTTCCTGCTGCTGGTAGAACTGGTACGTAGGGCATACTATTATTTTTTTAGTTGTTTATAGATATTGATACCGGCCATAAAAATATACATGGCAACTATGACATAAGTTAAACCTTTCCAACTCATTAAACTGTTGTAGGTGTCTTCGGCTTTGCTTAGCGGATTTATTGTTTCGTTCATTTTACTTCGGCTTTATGCATCACATTGTAGACGTTGTACAGTGCCAAAAACACGTAAATAGCTACAATTGTATAGGTTATTATCTTACTCATGGTTTTACAGTTTTGTAAATGATCAACGCGCCCAGGATCACCCAAACGGTTATGATAATGTAGTTCATAGTTGTCATGCTACTTTTTTTTTAGAAAATTCAGCTTTATACATTGCCGGTACCATGCTCAGCAACTTCAACCGGATTTCAAGTTTTGAAATATCCAAATCCCTGTTTGTATCAAAAAGAGGATTGGCGCGGGCTACACTATCAGAGGTAATTACATATGTATCAGGTTTACCAATGGCTACCGGGTAAAAAATAGCACAATAAACATCTTCAAACGAATTAAATTTGCTTGCATGTGGCCTTAGATATTTATACACATAATCTAACTGTTGTATATTGGTCATTTGACGAAGTGCCGCCGCGGTTGTTCCCAGCCCAATAGCTGTAGATTTTAAAAATTGGATCAATCCGGTTGCGCCGATACTGTTTACTATGGTGTGCGAAAATGTTCCGGCCGTTTCCAGGTTCATGGCAAACATCAACCAGTTTGGGTTTATACCCAACTTTGCACAAATTTCTTTTACTTTTGCAACGAACGCAACGCGGTTCATTGGTATTTTTTCTTCGTATAAAAGCATGATTCTAATTTTTTAAAATAAATAATAATACTACAGGAATACACAAAAACACTGTCAGACTAACAAAAGTATCATCGGTCAATAAAAGACTGACAGAAGCCGATCCGGTTGTTTTTTGGGTTGCCATCTTAGCGCATGTTACGGGTTACAACCAGCAAAAACACATATAAAATAATGGGTACACAAAGCGAAATTGCTAATTTTATGTAGGTTGCAGATGTTAGTTCTGCGGAGACTGACGCGGATAATCCGGATGTTGCCATATTGTTTTTAAATTTTAATGATTAATAAAATAATGATTCCATCCATTCGCCGAATTGCTGAAAGCCGGAACGGTCGCCCCATTCACTTGAAGCACCGGAACCATTAGAAGTACCACCACCGCCCCAACCGCTTGCTGTCATGCTGTTAAACTGACTTTCGGTTACCGTAGTAGTATGGAACGGGAACCGGCAGAATTCGGCTGTATTATTGCCAAAATCACCATCCACAACCAGGCTTTTCATTTCCTGACCCTTGCGCACCCCGTTTTGAAATTTCGGCTTCACAAGTAATCCATTCCAGTTTGCAGCCATCCATACATTGAGCTTGTTTTGCAGTATTTCTACTTCGGTACCACTGCTTCCAACTTTAAGCGGGAAAACCGGCACGGGTGTACTGGTTGGTGTTCCCGATCCGGATGTTGATCCATCGGGTTCAGCTCCCGCGCCGGTTTTCTTTTTCGTCGAAGCATCGTACCACCACAAACCACCGGCAGTGGCCGCGATCAATAAAATACAAAGTACTATCGTTATAATTGTTTTTCTGTTCATTTTCATGCTACTGTGGTATCAAATATTTCTTGATTATCCTCTGTTAAATTTTCCGCGATCAATACCGGTTCTTCCGGCTCTTCGCCTTTTTCTTTTTTGCTTTCCTTGTAAAGATACCAGGCAGCAAACACGCCACCGGGCAAAAGGAGCAAAGACAGTACGATTAATATAATTGTTTTCTTACTCATTACCAGTTCAGTTTATAATCTTTGATTTCAAAATCCCAATAACTTGTATCTGACCGCATATTGTAGCTGATTAAAAAATAAAACAAACCCAAAACCAGCAGTATCAAAGCTGTCTTTTTCATAAATTACGCAATTTGCAGGGTATTAAGCCGCGCCATTACAGCATCGTATTGTTTTGCCTGACTAAGTATTGTTTTAAAGCTGACCTTATCACCTATCATATCATCCCGGAGTGTTTTACCGGAAATACGCTTGTAATCCACGGCCACGCCCTCAAATATCCTGTCGGTTGCATTAATCAAATCCGAATAAATCTCTTTATCGTGATAAAAATTAATCCCCGTGAGGTCGGTTTGTATGGCTGTGGCTAAATACCGGATTTCCTTTGATTCTTCCGTTGTATAGCGTTCGTCGGCGTACTGGCTTGGCAATTCTTCTTTTAACGCTTTGTTGGCGTTTATCCGGGCATATATAAATATCCCAACGATCAGCGCGATAATGATGGCTGTAACGATCAAAACACCGCGGACACCCAGTCCCTGATTGTAACCCATTGGCGGTGGATAACCACCGTAACCATTATAATATCTTGGCATAACTTATTTGTTTGAAATTTTAATTACTATGAAAAACAGGACCAACCACTGAAGCAGTGAAATGTAAAAATAATTTTTACGATACCAGGCTTCGAAACTGCTTTGAAAATCTACTTTTGGAAATGTATCTGTGCCGGTGCCAACTGTTTTTGTGTTGGCCGGTAATTCAGAAAGTAAACTTTCAATTTCATTTGCTGTCAGCGTGAAGCTTTCCTGAATTTCTTCTTTAAAGTCCTCCATTTCTTCATCAGTCATAATTATATCACCGTTCATCAATGAATCAACCATGAACCGAAATGAATCGAAATCGTTGTATGTTTGCACCGTTCCGGGCGCGTCTAACATTCCCATAATTTTTATATTGACACGTAAAAAACAACCATAAAGACCAAAAAACCAACAATAAACACTTTTGTAAATCCAGACATAATTTTTTATTTAATGATTTTGTAAATGATAATTAAAGCAACAATGCCGAGACCGATAAACATAAACATGCTTTTGCGTTTTGCTTTTTCAGCTTCGACTACCGTCTTAGTCTCCGGCAAAGTAACTGTACCTGTTTTTTCGTTGTAAATAACTGCCTGAGCTGCGTTGTCAATGCGGGCGGCCAGCACGGTACGGTAAAACTTCCCCGTTTTGCTGATCCACAAAACAGAAGGCTCCTTTGTACCCGCGCTCCGGGTTGTAAATTTCAGTACCCGGCTGTGTTTTCTTTTCTTTTTTACAACAAAATAATTTTCAGGGGGCGGTTGAAAATTAACCTTTGGGGTTTCTTCAGTATCATAATGCACTTCTTCATCAATAACCTGATAATCTTCAGTATCAAAATTCAAATCAATAATCTGATTGTCCTGAGTATTGAAATTCAAATCATCATTTAAAAAAACTGCATCTGACGTTTTAGGATTTAGCATAGTTATAATTTTAATCGGTTTAACCGTGCATGAATGGTGGAGATATAGGCAATTGCTTTGTCACCGTTCCAGTCCCTGTTTTTTGACCACTTATCAAGCACATTGAAATTTTCTTTTTTCAACTGATCCCCTAAACTTCCCTTTCGGTAAGTCGGCCAAGCTGTCAAAATCAAATAGGTAAATAAGGTATCATTTAAGGCCATCAGCTCTAAATACATTCCCATATTATGCGATCCCCACCCGCTGCAATCATCCGATATGCGTTTAGCCAGGCTAAATGCATAATCCATATCGGCATCTGATATTTTGGCACCCACCACGGCGGCTTTCGAGTCCGTTGTCATTACATTTTGTTGTGCCGGTGTAAGTGCAGCCAATTGAGCTGGTGTGAACGTTTCAATTTGTGCCGGTGTAAGCGCGGCGATCTGAGCCGGAGTGTAAGCAGCAAGTTGCGCCGGTGATACAGCACTGAAATCAGCGTCTATTTCGGTATTATCTACAGTTTTCTTTTTATATAGAAAGTAAACTATGGATATTATAATAATCATTAGCAAGCCTACTATTTTACCGTAGTTTGAATTCATATTGATACTTTTTTATTTGAATAATATATAAGAAAAACCACTAAAACAACTGCTAAAAGCATCACGACTGAAGCTGTTATATTTTTACTTGAAGAAAAACCAAAAGCGGCAAATCTACCCTGTATAGTTTGTTCGGCCTTATTCGAATCTTTTATTCCTAAGTAATTTAATGCATCAGAAAAAACGCCAGCAACTGCATCAACCGCTCTGGAAACTGCCTCGACAATAACTGATGTTCCACCGGAAGCAGCTGCGGAAACTCCACTATCAATACTTGAACTTATATCTGACATTTTATCATTTAAATAAAAAATAAATCAAAACCAATACTACTATGAAAAATAAAATGGTCGGAATATCAATTGTGCTTTTATTTGAATCGTTTAGAGCTTTATTAATAGCTAAATCATTGGCCTCCTGACGAGCGTCCGCCTCTTTATCGCCCCACGACGCAATCTCATAGCCAAATAGCGTTATCCCAGTTAATTTATTAATATCCATATTTTATTGTAATTATATTAGTGCCGGTTATCCCATTCGAGAGCGCGCTCGTATAACGCTGCAATGCGCTTGTCGGTCGAAGGTAAGCCCGGCACCAATAGTTTTTCTAAAAATTCCAGGCATTGTTTCATGCTTCTAAATTCAGTCCCGGCCAACCTATCAAATGCGTAGGCGTCGGCTTCCACTTCGTCGTCAGTCTCTAAATTTATATGCCCTTTTTCGTGCAGAATCGTAAACTTTTTCTGAAACGGGGTAAGCAAATCAAACAAATCGGGGTTAATGATAATCAGTCCGGTATATCGGTAAGTACCCGCCGGGCAGTCCTGCAATTGTGGATGGTTCCGGTCGTATTCTATGGTAATGTTCATGTCGGTAAAAAAATAACAAAAGCCCGCCCGCATGTTGAGCGAGCGGGCTTTTCTTGAATTATAAGGAAAACAGTTTATTTTTTCTTCGACGAAAGCCACAGAATAATTCCAACGGCAATCACAACAACAGCAAGGATGATCCACAGAAAAATAGTTGAGCCGGATTTCGCTTTTTCAGCTTCCGCGGCAGCTTGCGCCGCTTCGGCAGCAGTATTCTGAGCAACACTTTTTCCGGTCAGGATATTAGATATTGATGTTCCAATAGAGCCAACTGTACCCAGCGCAATAGCCAACCAGTCACTACCGGTTACTTCACCACTTGCGCGGTTCATTTCAAAGTATCCCTTTTCTTCTGCCAGCGATGCGCGTACCAGTTTGCCAAAGGCTTTTTCAAAATGTTTATCTTCCTCTATTGCGGCAACTATTGTATCAATTCCATAGTCAGTATAACCGAAGCTGGTCATCAAAGCCGATAATTCTTCTGCATCAACTTGCGTCTTGCACCACCCAATGAAATCATTGAGCGTTAATTCTTTTATTTCGGCCATGCTTTACCTCCTATCTTTGTGAAGCAGAAGCAAGCTCTTCGAGCAATGCAGCATCGTTACGACTTGCGCCCAGGTACAAATTAATTGTCAGTGTGCGACCGGCTAACAATGTGGTGTACCAAACGCTTTGGTCATCCAATTGGAAGTTAGGTAAATCAACTACAACCAATTTTGATTGTAAGTCTGACTGACGTTTGTAATTCGACGGAGTAATTTCCTGGCTTCCCAGTTTGTTAACCGGGTTCACTTTTGCAAGTGTCAGCGTTTCGCCCATTTGATCCTCTTCGTTTGAAGAAATCTGCATACGGATAATGCGGGTTGGGTTGGCGTTAACAAATTTTTGGAAGAAACTCAACGTTGTGTTGGTTTTGGTTGATCCGGTTACAGAATCGGCAATGATCACACCGTCTTTTGCAATAGCATCAACAGTAACACCGGCGATGGTTGCAATTTCGGCAAGCGTCAACGCTCCGGGGTGCAAGGCAATGACTTTATCAGTCAGACCAATGTTATTTAATTTGATTTGAAAAACGGATTGAGTTGCTTTTTCGTCGGCAAAAGTGCTCCCACCACCTGACAGGCGTACCAATCCCATACCTTGTGCACGTAAAATCTGACGGCGTGCAGCTTCACTGCGAATATCGGCGGATGGCAACATGCCGTCGGCGCGATTTGATAAATTCTTCATCTTTTTGATTTCTTTTTTTTTTGAGTTAATAATTGAAGTCAATTAACGACTAAGCCAGTGCTTTGAAGTTGAATAACTTGATAGAGTAAACGCCTGCTCCGGCCTTGTCAACAACAAGCGGTTTTGTCATTGTAATAGCAAGCAAGATAACCACGATAGCAATTAACATGTAAATTGCGGTACTAACTTTGTTCATTGTGCTTTTGATTTATAATTAATAATTAGGAAATTTCAGTTTTAGTTTTTTTGTTGGGTTGCGCCAACTCCAGTAGTTTGAGGCTAAAGGGTTTTTGTACATGGTTCGGGTTTCTCCGGTGCGCTTGTGGGTTTACTTTTCTCTAAGGTTCTAATGTGATGGGTTGTGATATAAGAAAAACAACGATGCAAAAATAAGGTATTGAAAAAATACATAAACAGTTTAGCGCACTTTGGAGGAGTTTAGCACGCTATAAAGTAGTTTATAGTACTTTACAACATAAAAAAGCCCTGCATTCAATTGAATACAGGGCAAAATATGAATAGGCTTCAGGTTTATTCTTTATACTCCAATAAGTTTTGTCTTAAAAATTCGGTTTGTTTCGGGGTAAAGGTTTTTTGCTTGCGCTTGTACCCTAACTTTGTCAATTCTTCGTAATAGTCAACATTACACCACTGGCGAACCTTACCGGCTCCAACCTCGCACCTGAATGCAAGTTCTTTTTTTGTTAGCGTTAAAGAATTTCCCATATATCAATCAAATTTGATTACTTCAAAATAATGCGGATCGGTTTCTGCTTTTTTGTTGACGCGCTTTTGCGCTTCGGCCATTTTATCATAATCTTTCAGACAATTTTTCCGGCGGGTGATATTGTCAACCGTGCGGAATAATATAATGGTAGTGGCAAAGGTGAAGAATACCGGCGGTACCTCATTAAATCCATGCCCAACCGCGAACACGTCAACCATGCGCTGCCTGCGCCTTATAATCAACTGTCTGATCCGGTCATCGGTTGCACTCCCCAGGTAAGCCCGGCAATCATCAAAAACAATGCTCCCCTTTTTAAAAAATTCAAGCCGGTCGAGCGTACCGTCTTTTTTATTTTTTCCTTTTGATCCAGGATTAAAAATGTGACGACGGACACCAGTGTAAATAAAATCATCCGGGCGGGTAAGTTCCACAGCTTCGTAATCCTGCCATTCAATATCATCCGGGGTAATCACTAAGGTTTTTTGTCCGGACCTTTCCAGCACGTCGGCAAGTAAGGTTGTTTTTCCAGTTCCGTTAAACCCCAGCAGAATGGTTAATTTCGACGCCCGTGTATTATTTTCTTTCTCCATCGACTCTGTATAATCCGGTAGTATAATAATCGCCATGAAACATAAATCTTAAATGCCCCTGCCGCCGGGCTTTTAAAGCGGCTTTATGGAAATTATTTGCCTGGTTTTTTGAAACGTGTTTTTCGGCTTTCGGGGTTTTTGTGGGCGCGGTTAATCCTGGTCTAATAATAATAGCCTGATCGGTTTCGTCGGGTTCCAGCGAATAATACCAGTTATACCAGGGAATAAACCATAAATTAGCAACCAGCAAAATAAGTCCGGCAACTGCAAGTAAAATGATGATTGTTAGAAATAGAGACATATAATTTATTTTTTAGATTTAAACCACTGAATTTTTGACAAAAACACAATGCCGGAAGCGGTACCGGCAATAATAATAATCGCTAAAATCATTGTGCTTCTTTTTCATCGCTGTATTTTGTTAGCTTTTCTTTCAATTCGCTAATCTGCCTGTCTTTCTCTTCCGTTTCCTTTTTTAGCTTTTTAAACTGAAAGGCCATGGCTCCTTTACTCCCGTAAATACTCACAACAATAAGAATCAGCGCAAGCCCCGGAGGAATATCACCACCCTTTAACTTCACATATTCCGCAATGGCTTCCTGTAACTCTTCGCGCTGTTCGCTGTCTGCCTTGTAGTTCGATGGTTCATCTCCGGCGTATAATCCCAAAACGGTGGAAAGCGTACTATCCAGGGCAATGGTAAGCAGTGAAGCCGAAGCATTCGCCACAGAGTTAGTTGCCTTTAATTTGTCAAGCGGCTCATCGTCTTCCGGTTCCTCATATTCGGGTGGCAAGTCTTCCAATCCGGCCGCTTCATCAATTCCCTGATCTTGCTTTGGCTTATTAAATTCGTCCATAAACTCACCTATCCCGGAGGATGCAAATTTATAAGGTTCTTTTTTGGTGGTTTCGTCCACCTGGTCAAGTAATCCCATATCTTAAAAGTTTTTCAAAAGTGTTTGTATAAATTCAATGGCCGAAACTTTTTTGATCACCCGGCGCAAGTGATCTTCAGAATCAAATGTACAGGTAAGGATATACGCCTTGTCGTCGCTCCCCATCATGCATAAAATGGCGGCTTTGCTTTCCCATTCCAGCAAGTCAATTTCGGCAAGGTACTTTTTAAGAAATCCGTTTAGTTCCGGCAATTTTCCGCTGATCATCGGTATCAATCCTTTGAGCATGTTTTTCATAAAAGGATTCATTTTCTCCTCTTTCACTTCGTCTGGTGCAAGTTTTTTTAATAGTTTTTTTACAACAGGATTCATTTTTTCTTCTTTTACTTCTTTTTCAGCCATGCCTGCAATTGTTTTTGTGTGTAGCCGGTTATCTTTAAAAAATCTGATTCTTTGATCACGAACGGGTAAAACCATTCAGAATACTGGTCAATAGTGTACCTGGCGAACATATCAAGTAAAATGTCTTTAATTGTTACCTGCCCGTGATCACCGCTTAACCTTTCGGCCGTGGCTCTCAATAATGATAAGTGAGGTTCCGGGATGGTAAACATAATTTCATTTTCGGCCAGCGGGCATTGCTCCGTAAGCGCGTTCATAGCACGTTGCTGGGTAGCGCGTATTTCGGTCAGAATATCATCACCTGGCGCGTCTCCGGGTAAATTCAGCAATTGACGTACGGAAGTAATGAAAATCAACTCAATGGTTGACCTTTCGAGGTAGTTTACAATCTCCTGGTTTAATTCTTTAATTTCAGAAGTCAACTTTTCATTTTCTGCTTCCAGTTCCAAAACTCTGGTGGACTGCTCCTGGCTTGCAACTTCAACGGTTTTTGTTTTTGGATTGGCATAACCATTTACCATTTCCTCAAAGAAGGCACCCACGGTGAGCGCGGCGCGACTTTCTTTTTCTATAGTGTACAATTGATTAAAAAGCGCGTGAGCGTCTTCGTCTGTCTTCACAGTAAGCTGTTTCAATGCCATGGTTTTACTTTTTAGCGGTTTTTTCTGCTTCGCGTTTTTCCTGACGGGCTTCCCGTATTTTTTTCATTTCAGCCCTTGCCTTTTCTTTGGTCGGGTAGAATTGTCCGGTTGCCTGACCATCTACAGCGACGGCAAAACCCTCGCTGACCGGTATTACTGATAAAATATTTTTGAATGCCATAATTTATTTATAATTTTATTATTTACGATTTATAATTTTAAAAGGTCACGGATTATGATATGCGGCTTGCGCTATCAAACTAACGCCTATAATCCTCCGCTCCTGGGGCTGGGTTACCATTTCATAAGATCAGTTTTTAAGTGGTTTACTACGGTTTACTTTTGGTTTACCTTTACTAAATTGAAATACAAACATAAGTAAACCGAAATTATCGGATGTCTTATTATGTCTTATTGTGTCCTGTTTGGTCATATAATGACATAAAATGTCATAAAAAAAACCGCCTTTTTAGGTGCGGTTCTTATGCTGTTTTTTTCTTTTCTTCCTTTTGATTCTATTTTTTATACACGTCTCAAAATGTTTTTGATAGTTTGTTGTTTTTTTTGTAATCAATTTTTAAATCAAAATCTGTTTTTGGTGGTAATATCTTATACCTTTCAATAAAGTTTATAGTCGGTGCTGTGGTAACCTCTATTAAATGAACTTCACCCCGATGTACAAATGCTTGATGCCTTACTTCACATCCGCCGCTGATTATAATAGCTTTTGTCATAGTTCAAAATTTAAACGGCCATTTTTGTTAGTTCAAGTAAATTCATACATACGGCCTCACAAAGAACTTTTGCCATGGTAACCTCAACGGCGTTTCCGATGTATTTTTTTTGTTCTGCCTGCGTGCCTATCAGCATGTAATTCTCCGAAAAGCCCATGATCATCTTCAATTCAGGAATTTTCAACATCCTCATTTTTATATCAACAATACTGTAAATCGACATAAATTCTTTTATTTTGCCAGTAAACTCAGTATCGCTTTCATAAATCGAGATGATTGCTTTTCCGTTTTCCGCGACTACCAGGTAGGGTGGTGCTTTATCCATGTGTGCAATAAGCGTAAAGCATGGATTAGTAACCGGGATGCCTGCATTCATATATTGCGGATTCATTAAATAAAACCATTTACGGTTTGCAGTAATAACCCGGCTTGGTTCATTGATACTGCTTCCTACATTCCCGAAATTAGTATCCATGATCCACGGATTGACTGTTACCAGGTTGTATTTAGGATTTGTAGTAATGGCTCCGAGTGGTTTATTTATTGATGATGGCTTACTATTTCCAAACTGCTGATCAATAAATCTTGGGGTGATCAAAGAAAGACGGTCTTTGGTTGTGATCGTCGGACAGGGTTTATTTACCGATGTGCAATTATGACCGTTGCCATAATACGCGGCAAGAAAATTTTCTTTTCCACCGCTTACAAATTTTATTAGCCCGGCGTAAATTCTTTCCAGCGTTTTTTCTGCCAGTGGTTTTTTTCTTGTAAAAATTGATATTCCTTCATCCGAAAAATCCAACACATCTTTAACCGGCTTCCATTTATGCAGCGTTTCAAACATATTGATACTTCCGGTTTTGCTGTGGGTTGGCTCCGGCCACGAAATCGGTAATCCATCTTTCGCGAATTGAGCAAAAAACCGTTTTCGCGAGGTATAAGCTCCAAAGTTGGCACTATTCAAAATTCGATACTCAAAATTATAGCCATAACTTTTAATATTCTCTACCCAACGATTATACGATTTGCCGTTGTCCCGGCTTAGTGGCTTGCCGTTTGTGTCCAGATCGCCCCAGGACATAAATTCCTCAACGTTCTCAATATGTAAATAATCAGGGTTAATTGATTCAATATACCTGAATAAATGTTCTCCGAGCGTTCTACTGTCTGCATCCCGTGGTAATCCACCTTTGGCGCGACTAAAATTTGTACATTCGAGCGAAGCCCACAAAACAAGTAACGCATCCGGATATTGCGTTCTCATGTGTTTTACGTGCGCTACAAGCGGCGATAATTCGAGCGTTCTAATGTCCTCAGTAAAATGGAGTGCATCCGGGTGGTTCGCGGCATGACTGGCAATTGCGTTTTTATCGTGATTAACACAGGCAATAACTTTTGCACATTGCACACCGTCAATCCGGGCACATTCAACGCCGGTACTTGTTCCCCCGGCTCCTGAAAATAAATCTATATAAAGTAACTCCATTTTATTTTTCTATTATTTCAAATTTATATTCATATCCTAATGGCTGATCCGGCACGCAAACAAAGTCACAACCCGTTATTTTAATAAATGTACGGGCGGCCGCTTGTGGCATTTGTGCTTTGTTTTTCCATGTGGCACAAGCGTCGGGCATTGTTTTATCTCCTTTGATATGGTAACCATCTTTTGCATATCCCACATTTTCGGTATAACACCAGGTTTCTTTTACGTAATACACTTCGCCCACGTTATAAACCGGATCGGGCGGCCGGCTTAAAACGTAGTTATTGAAAATTAAATACCGGTTTCCCTTTTCGGTTTTATAGCTCCTTAGTTCCTCACCGGGAAATAATACGATTGGTTTTACAAAGGTATTTTCAGGATTACCGGTAAACTCTTTTTCATTGATGCAGATTCCTAACATATTACTAAGTTTTTATTGTTGTTTTCCGTGGTTTTCCAGTCGTTTTACAAGGTTTTCAGCCGGTAAACCAAAGTAGTCCGCTGTTTCTTCGATAGTTACGTATTGGTGGCTTTCTTTGTTACATACCAGGCGAATGGCTTTTAGTTTGCGTACACATTGGCGGTGCGATAGGCCGAGAATACACATTAAATCTTTGGGTTTGATGGATATGGGTACAGTCATATTGTTTATTTAGTGCTGTGATTAATTATTCAAAGATGATTTTAGGCATTATTTTTAAGTCCGGTACTCTTTCTCTCTTTTCAATAATAGGTGCCTTTGTGAAGTTTACATACTTGGAATTTACTCCTTTTATTTCAAAACCATTATTGAAAATAATTCCGTGATTGAAAATTTTCTTTACAGGAGCGAATGAAATACCACATCTTTTTTCAACGTTATTAAAGTACCTCACCCTGTTTTTAACTCCAACATTTTTAATTAAGCTCAATAAACTTACTTTGCCGTCCAAGGTATTTATTTGCACGAATGACATTTCCATTTCTGTTTGTTCAATAACCTGCTCTTTTGTTTTTTTAATTTTTTTCATAACCTGATTTTTAAAATTATTTTATTGATTAACTGGTTTTAATTCCCTCTTTCCACCGTTCCACTTCAACGCCCTGGTTGTAAAATATCGCGGTTTTATACTTTCCAAAGACCTTACCGTTTAATATCCGTTTTCGAAGTCCGGCTATTGCGGTTCCTTTTATCTCTTCACCCCGGAAGGCCCAATACGTTTGCGCCCGTTCGCCCTGATCTCCGGTCATGTAAACCAATAGTTTTACATCCGTTCCGGCGTTATTTTCCTGATTTGTCCAAGCCATAATTTATTTGTTTTAAGTAAAATAAAATGTTTTTCCGCTTCCACTTCCAAATCGTTGCTGTTTAATAGTAGCAAGGAACGGGAAATCTTGTTTTTGAACCTGGCTTAATGCCTCTTTGATGGGTGCTGCATTCGTAAAAAATTTACGTTCAATACCTTCCATTTTTATTTTTACAATACACCGGCCATCTCCATGTCGTGTTTTTACTCCAGATTCAAAATCAAGTATTTCAATTTCACAATTTGTAGTTTCTTCTATTGAAATTATGGGTACTGCGAATATATTTTTGTTTTCAAGCGTATTGATATTAAATTCAGAGAATTTTTTCATCTTGTAGAATTGTTTTTAATAAATGTCTGGTATTGCAATGTTTTGCCCAGCCCAGCCATGGAGAAATTTGTATTTTGTATTGTTTTGCATCAAGTCCTTTCTTATTGATCTTTGCCACACGCTTACAAAATCGCACCTTTATAGATTTTCGCATAAGAATATGTGTATGAAAAAAAACATATCCAACAAAATCAATTCCCCTGACATCGACCGGAAAAACCTGATAATTACCTTTAATTTGTAGGTTTAATTTGTATGTCATGTAATTGTTTACATCTGCTAATAATTCATGCAAATAAGGTTTATCGGGTGCCAAAATAACCATGTCGTCAGCATAGCGGTAATAGTATTTGACTTGTTTTTCTTCTTTCATCCAATGATCAAAATATGATAAGTATAGATTTGCAAAGAATTGAGATAGATAATTACCAATGGGAACCCCCGGCGCCGAATCAATTATTTCATCCAATAATTTCAAAAGTTTTGTATCTTTTATTTTGCGCCGGATAATTTCTTTTAAAATATCGTGATCTATTGTAGGATAAAATTTCTTTACGTCCATTTTCAGACAGTAGGTTGTATTTTCAATGTCTTTTAAATCGCGTTTCAAGTGCCTTAAAACACCGTGTATTCCGCGCTTCTTTATGCAGGCATACGTATTTGAAATAAATAACGATTCCCATACACTTGATAAAATATTCATGATAGCATGGTGAACTATTCTATCCCGAAAGGGTAACCGGTAAACTATTCTTTCTTTTGGATCGTAAATTGTGAAAATACTGTATTCGGAAGTCCTGTATGTACCAGTGATCAACTGTTCGTAAATCTGCTGTATATTACTGTCTAAATTCTTTTCAAAAAGTAATACACCGTAAGTTTTAGACTTTCCCTGTTTAGCCTTATTATAGGCTAAATACAGGTTTTCCATGTTACATACACTATCAAATAAGTTACCTATTCTTTTCATTTTCTTTGCTTTTCGTATCGGAGCTTTCGGAAATCCTACCAACACCTTTTGAATAATTTTATTTTTTGCCAAGGGGCAAGGTCTTTGTCTTTTAAATATTTATTGCATAGCTGCGCGCTGTTCCCTGCATTCGCATTCGAGTAGTTGTAATTCGTATCGTTATACGCGAAAACACCCGAAGAGGACAACCCTAAGACAAACAACCTTAATTTTTATTTTTTCAAAATTTTAGTCCAAATTTCTAAGAACTGTTTTCCGGCGTATTCTGCTAATTCCCGCGTTGAAAAGCAAAGCCGCGCGCCGTCCCCCGCAGCCGCAAACGAGCAGTAGTAAAACGTAGCGTTATACGCGAAAACACCCGAAGAGGCATAGAACCAGGGGAAGTATTTACGTTGATTATCATCGTTCCAGTCAGCAACAAAATCCTCGTTGAGAGCTTCTGTAATTACAATGATTTTATACTGCGCTTCGAAATAATCGCGTAAATCTGCTGGCAAGTTTGAAAAATCCGGAACATTTGGACGGCCGGTCTCTTTCATTGCATCTTCAAATGTCTTAATCCTTTTGGTTACTTCTTGTTGTTTTTTCATTGGTTTTGTTATTTATGCCTTTCGGCGATTAAATTTTTATTAAAGAATAAATGATTTGTAAAGTTCAGTAAATTGTTTTCCGGCATAGGTGGCTAATTCATCACTTGAAAAGCAAAGCCGCGCGCCGTACCCCGCAATCGCATTCGAGTAGCCGTAATTCGCAGCGTGACACGCGAAAACACCCGAAGAGGACACTTTAAACCATGGATACCACTTTTTCTGATCGTGATTAGTAAAATCAGCAACAAATTCTTCATTTAAGGCCCTGGTGATAGTTTTAATCTTTTTGTAATCAATCTCATCATTTGAAAAGCCTAAATTTCTTAGTTCTTTTTCGTTCAATGGTTTTTCTTGCAATTCTTCACAGGCGTCCTCATAGGTCTTAATCCGGTCTGTGATTTTACCGGAGAAAAAATCTTTTCCAAAAGTATTTTCCAATACTGTTTTAAACTCTGAAGAGGAATTTTTATAGAGCTTCCTTGCTTCGTTTTCTTCAATCTGCAATGTTTTCATACTGTTTGTTTTAAATTTGTTTAATTGATATGAATTATTTATTTAGTTGATTAACAATAGTTACAAGTGAATGCCTGAATACAAATTTATATTTCGGCAAATGATTTTCAATCAGTTCCTCCGCCTGCATCAAAGTAATTTTTCCCTCGGCAGTTTGACGGGTAATTTCGTGCAATTGCTTCATTTCCTTGATGTTTTTAAGGTGTTTTGCTTTATCGTCGGCGTTTTGTTTTGCATTTTTCCACCAGGAGACAATAGCTTTCAATCCGTTTTCATTTTCGAGGTCAATATATTTGCTGATCAACACAAAATAGGCACCTTTTTTGGCCGCGTACCGGTTGGCCGCATCCACACACCATTTCAACTGGTTCAGCCGGTGGCTGTACTGGTCCAGTGTTTCGCAGGGTGCAAATCTATATTTCACATCCCGCTGCAAAGGATTTGGAAAATAATGCTTTTCGGCGTATTCGATGGCGGCAATGCGGGCGGCCGGGAAGATCTCCACACCACGGCGGGCATAAATGCTTTGAATGATATAATCCACGAAATAAGCGGCATGGCTCAAGCGGTGGAAAGCGTGCCATTGTGCCGGATCGCGTTTGCAAAATACTTTTACAAAGTCTATCCCTTTGTTTTTCAACATGTTTTGAACATCGGCGCGCCCCCCGGTCGGTTTTTCGGTTCTTTTTTCCGTTTCGCTTCCTGGCACGGGCTTTGTCATCCCCTCTGTTCCTGTCATTGTTCCGGCCGGTAGTTGGTTTACGGAGCCGGTTGTATTGTCAGACGACGCAGTCGGCTCAACTCCCCCGATTTTCCCGTTCAACTGGTTCGTATCCGCTTCCGGTTTTTGATCGGGAAAATTGACCTCATCCAGCGAAGCGGAATATATTTTATTTATTAAATGTTCTTGAACACTTTTTTCTTCCTTGCACTCTGCAATTTTACCCAATAGGGAAAAATCCTTTTCGGGGCATGTTTGGCGGGCATTTTGAGGGTTATATTCGGGGTTGGCGCGGTCTGACACCAGCAGAAAATCAGCGTTGATATGCAGCTCGAAATTGGACTTCTTGCCGTGGCCTACTTTCTTCATAATTACACCGGCTTCCATCAGTCGCAGGATATTGCGGTAAACAGTGCTCAGCTCCTTAGCGCTGTGCTTGCTGAGCTGGTAGCGGTTGGTTGAGCATACAAAGAAGCCATCACCAATTAGCGGGTTGCGTAACAGCTTAAAAGTGCCGGTATTGCCCTGCTCTGCATTAATTTTCTCGTAGTTGTTGATGTGCTGCAACATTTTTTTACCAATTTCCAGAATCAAATCTTTAAAGATGGCGCGGTGAGTTGGCTTCAAAGTTTGGTATTTTTCCTGTTGTTTTGGTTCTGCCTTGCGCTTTGCATTAATATCCGCGTTGTATTGACCGGCGAATGCATCGTAATTTTGCATCATGGCGGCCAGGTGGGCGCGGGTATTTATATAGGGGAGTTCAATCATTTTCTTTTGTTGGATTTCTTGTGTGAGTTTTGACTTAAATAAATAGGATTTCCATACCAGCCGTATTCTTTTTTGTTTCTGGCAATTTCCCGATCCCGTTTAGCTTCTTTATCATTTTTGTCTACTGCTTTCATAATCTAAAAGTTTATTGTTTTGAAAAAGCTCCGGCGGCCTAATGCGTAGCATATCTCAGTACCGCCGGTTTGACTTCCCCTCGTTCCCGCTAAGCCGATCAAGGCGTGATGTCCGGCGGGATATTTAATTAATATATTACAGTACACAAATCGTCCAGCGCGTTGGTTAATTCCGAACTGGCGGTTTCCAAAAGACTAATTTCCTCTTCCAGCTTCTCACCCTTAAACCCTAAGGCCTGGGTTCGTGGTGGCATGCTTTTTAACTTGTCCTTGGAATTCGATCTGATTAAATCTATCGCTTCCAGTTGCTTTTGCAATTGATCAAGAATTTTCTTGATTTTCTTTTTATCACCTGCGTTCATTTCCTTATCTGTATTTATACCTCTTCCGGCTTTTCGTATGGAAAAATATCCACAATATCGGTTTCGGTAATGTTGTAAATCTGATAATCGGACATGGTGCCGTTCATGCCTTCGCGGACAGCCTTTAAAGCATGTTCTATAGTGTCAGCCGTCGCGATCATTGTACTGGCCGTTTTCTTTTCAATGCCTTTTTCTTCGTCAAGCGAAATAAAAAGCACCTTTGCCTTGTAAATTTTGTCACCATCACCGGCGAATAATTCGTTGATCCGGGCGCGGCGAATTTTTGAGACTACAAATTCACCCGAAATAAAAGGTTTCATTTCCTTATTCATTCGCGCTTCGGCTTCGGTAAACGATAAAGCATCTACGAGGTAGTTTTCACTCACCTTTACAATTTTACCCTCTTCGGCTGTTTTTTCATACTTAACAGTTGCGTTAAACCAGTTTTGCATAATTTTAAATTTTAATTGTTAGTAAATTTTTAAGTCTTATAATCTCTTCATCCTTTGCCCGGAGCGTGCGACTGATGGCAGCATCTTTGCGTATTTCGCACAGGTACAAAGTTTTCCAGTTTAATGATTCCTGCAATGCTGATTCGAGCCGCGTTGCATACTGGCCGTTACGTTTCCGGTGCTTAACCGGTACAGTGGTGTTGAAAATGGATAGTTGTGCATCCATGGCGTTTATAATGGCCTGCCTTGCGTTATAATCCAGATGGAAAGCGTAATAAATGTAATGCACAGGGTAATGAAATAAAAAATCTTCCAGTTCCGGCGAAGGTAGCCCTTGGCGGTAGTGTCGAAAAAATAACACAGGTTTGGGTTGGGAACGGCTTCAATTCTTTTTTTGAGAATCCCGCAAACGTCGTCTTTGCGGGAAATGCAGAAAGGGCAATTGAAATTGATCATACTGTTGGTTCCTCCTTGGCATCCTTAAACATGAAGTACGAAATAAGATAAGAACCAACAGCGAAAAACGCGAAATGAAAAGAATGCAAAGCGAAATACAAATACGAGGAAACGAGCGCGAAAATGCAAAATACAATAGCGAAAATTAAAGTGGTTGTCTTCATAAGCATTAATTTAATTTTTAGATAAGTATGATGTTTGTTTTTTGTTTAATTCGTCCAAATAATTTACAACCTGGTAACCAAAAACCATGGAACCCCGGCGGCCGTTCTTTTGTGGTTCAATACCCACGGAGCGCAACGCGTTGATAATGGATTGTGCCGGGTGTTTTAAATCTGACACGCCAAACAACTTTTGTAACCGTTCGTCTGTTAATTTATAATTGAAATGTGGGTCAATGGAAAATTCGGGGGTGAATGCTGCCGGGGCTTGAATGTTGGCAATGGCATTTTCAACGATTGTTGTCAAAAATGCTGCAAAGTCGGCTTTCTGACCATTTATTAATAGTGTAACTTCCATAATTAGAGTTTTACAGTTTTAAAATAACCTTTTGTTTCGTCCATGCGATCAAGATCACAGGGAGCTTTTTCACAAATTTCCGTATTCAGAAAAGCGCAATAATCACAATCGAGTGATCCGGCTTCAAATTGCGGGCTTGGGATAAACTTAAATTGTTTTCCCTGGTGATCAATCGTATTTTGATCCGCGCTGATTTTAATTTCTTCGATCATAATTATTTTATTGATTTGCCGGGGCGGTTATTGATAGCATTTCGGATGGTTTTAAAAAAAACCTTAATCTTAGAATTATTTTTTTTGGCTTTCCTTAATTCCTCTTTTTGCTCATACCTTTTTTTACTAAGAGCGTTAAAAATGTCTTTCTTTATCCCCATCTTTTCTGTATGGCCTAATACATAATAAACCATTGTATTATCAGCTCTTTCATTGGGTAAACAGAAAAATAATTCACACTTCTGAGTAGCTGCCGCTGCGCAATTCGCACACATACGATCTTCATTCTTAATACCAAAATCAGTATAAACCGGCAAAGACACATATATTAAATCATTATAAATGACAGTGTTTTGTTTGAACTTACCGTCTTCCCCAAAACAATTATTAATTTTGTCCATAATTTTTTATCTTTGTTGAATTTTAATACTTAAAAACATGAATGAAAAAGAGAAAAAAGAAGCCGATCCAAAAGCCGGAGAAAAATTACTTGCCGTAATTGCTAAAATCTATCTTCCCTTAATTGCTAAAGCAATCGAATTTAAAAATCGAAAAATCCCAAAAAGCTAAACCCTTTCTTTAAATCGCTGCAATTCGGTTTGTAGCGCTTTAATTTTATTCTCTTTAATCCTTATGCGAAATTCTTTAAGTTCCGGTTGAGATACTCCGTGATCTTCAAAAAATTCTGCAAGACTCTCCATTCCCTTATCCAGCCAATCGGGATAAGTGGATTCAGACCTTTCAAATTCCGCAATTGCCAATGTAATTTCTTTAATTTGTTTCTTTGTTAGCATGGTGATTATATTTATTTTATTGATTTGCCGGGGCGGTTATTGATAGCATTTCGGATGGTGCGCTCAGATACTTTGAGCTTTAAGGCGGCCTTAAGGATGGATTCCGATTCTGAATATCCTTTCATTTGAAAAGAATGCACTACATCCCTATATTTTAAATAACGTTTGGTCAGTTCTTTTTTAATTATTTTAGGCATTTTCTTTTTCTTTTTGTTATACCTTTGTCGGTTAATATTTTTTCGGAAACAATGCAGTATTGTTTTGATTCCGGGGCAAAGATATACGCAATTGTGCTAATACGAAAATATAATGAACACAAATGTGCTATTTATAATACAATCTAAATAATAAGTCATATTATTAGTTGATAATCATTCAGTTTAAATAAAATATAAACTATAATAAAATTATTCTTTATTCATATTCATTCTAAATTGTATATCATGGATACAACTGTAAACCAAAGGATCAAAGAGCTTATTGATTATTTACAATTATCTGACAGGGAGTTTGCAAAACAAGTGGAGATACCACAAACTACGATTAGTAGTTATTTTAAGCGGGGGAGCGAACCGAGTATGAGCGCAATTGTGCGCATACTTAAAACGTTTGATTTTGTAGATATAGAATGGCTGGTCTTAGGAAAAGGAAGTATGATAAAAGAAGAAGTCATAGAAAATACCGATACAAACAACATAATGATGAAGACAATTATAGAATTGTCCGGCAAGTGCGCCATTTTAGAAGAAAAAAATCGAGTCTTAGAGTCGAATCACATCGACTACAATTTAGCGGCCGATGCTACTCTTAAATACAGTAAGCAACAAATTCAATAAAAGTACGTGTATATGTGAAAATATTTATTTACTTTTGCCATCGAATTTAAACTAAATATTTATTTATAATTGATGTGATTTATGAAAAAAGTAATTTATTTATTATTGTTCATGCCTTTTATTTTTTCAAGTTGTTCAACCGTTGAAGTGGATTTAAGAGATGACTACGTGGGCATCTGGTCTTCGAATGCGACCGGTTCAATGTCAATTCTGTATAATGGTGGTGTTATGTTCACAATTCCGACGGAAGATAGCGGAAACATCCATGTATCAAAATCAGGGACTGACGAACTAAGTATCGGTTCTGTCTATGCAGCGCTATCGGGTACGAAACTACTTATTGATACCGAAACCGAAACACAGACAAACGAAGGGGTTACAATGCAGTTGACTACGACTTACAAAGGGACTGCGGCAAAAGGACTAATGACCATTACTGGCACTTATTCGGGAAATTGGTCGAACAGTAATGGTGCAACCGGCTTGATTTCAGGAAGCACCACCTACACCTATACAAAAAAGTAGATTTACACGATCATATAAGAATCAACAAAGAAAAAGCCCGCTACTCAGCGGGCTTTTTCTTTCCAGTCACTTAAGATCCTGAATTGTTTTTTCGTGTTTTCCGGGCTTGCATGAATATAGGTCATGGAGGTTTTAATATCGGAGTGTCCGAGAATATTCATTATAAGATACGGATTTTGTGAAATGTCGGCCAGCAGTGACGCGCAAGTGTGACGGGCAACGTGAAAGGTAAGATGTTTATCTATCTTTGCCAGTCCGGCCAGCAGAAGCAGCACGGTGCTGATATAGGTCCTGCTTACCGCCGGGAAAAGCGTTTTTTCGTCGTGCGCGTTGATCCACCGGCGGGCGATAACATCGGGGCGGCCGTCAAACATCAAGCCCAGCGGGTGCATTAAATCATGTCCATAACCTTTGATAGTATGTAGACCTACAATATAGCCCTCCGCGGTGTCGGTTAAATCGGTTTTAAGCAGTGCCAAGTTGTCAGAAATGCGCAAACCGGTATAACAGGAATACAAATACCGGTCGCGTATCATGGCCATGGAAAACGGCAAATCTTTTAAGGCTTCCAGCGCGTCAAGTTCCGCCATGGTGTGCATGGTTGCTTTTGGTTCTGCTTTAAATTTTTGAAGCTTTACCAGGTCGTAAGGATTATTTTTTAGTATGCGTAACTTGATGGCCTGCTTAATATATTTCTGTGTAAAGATATGCAGCCGGGCAACCGTGCTATCGGCATACGTCTTATGATAAGCAGCATCCAATTGCTCAATGTGCTTTTCGGTCAGCTTGTCGGTGGTAATGTCACCCAGCACGGAGCGTATTATCTCAATGTTGTAGCGATACTTTACAATGCTTTTTAATTCAAGTTCCGGCTCATTTTTTAAACAGTCTGCAATGAAGTTACAAAATGTTTGCTTATCTTTGCCGCCGGTCTGGTTCTTCAGGGAGTTGAAATCAAAAACGCCGCCCGCATCTTCAAACTTGTAAGCAAGCGTTTCCAGCTCCCGGAGTTTAGTTTTAATGATATTGTTTACAGTGGCTGATTGCGGATGTTTAGTAATAACTAAACATTTCTCATTATCCCAGAACTTAGGTTCGATAAATACGCCTGTACCTACATAGCGATAACGGCGATTGTAGTAACACGAAATTTGAATTTCGATTTTCGCGTTTGGCTCGTTTTCTTTCGGCTTAATAATCAGGTTGAATTGCATAGCGTTCTTTGATTTAGTGTTTTTGTTGTTTTTAACTTCGAAAAAATTTACAATTTGTACCGGATGGTACAAGGGTCCCAAAAAAAAATGGTACATTTTGTACCACGTGGTACAAGGGTTGAAAAAACATGGTACATTTTCGGGTACAAACATACAAAAACAAATCGAATCAAACAAATTTAAACTGATTTATAAACATTATAAGAGCCTGACAAATAAGGCAAAACAAAAACAAACAAAATTAAATCAATGCCTCTTTAGCTCAGTTGGTAGAGCAATTCATTCGTAATGAATAGGTCGCGGGTTCGAGTCCCATGAGAGGCTCTAATATTTAATAATTATTTCATGTTAATGTTCAGCAACGGTCTGTTAGCTACTTTTATCCCTGAAATTCTCATGGTGATAGGCTACATTGTGTGCTTGTTAACACCTGGTTTTCATTCTAATTCCTCACCCGTTAGCCAAACTGTGATAATCGATCAGATTTCAATTGTTGAGTCCGATCAGGTATCTGCTTATTCCCTTTCATTTTCCGATTTTCAATCTGCCGGTGAGATCGGAATTCACAATCAGCCACCACTGGTCTGCGAAAATAAAAAGTGCGATAATACTTTTACAGGTTTACTGTTTACGCTTTCGGACTGTGTTTCCTATGTCCAGTTTTCCCGTCCGCCTCCGGCACTTCTTTACTGATTAAAACATCCTGTTTTGATTAATCTATCATGACAAACGATTCCGTGTAAGGGTTTTGCGTGACATTTGTATGAACTTAAATCTATTATTTCTTGATTTAAAATGATAAATAAATGACTCTTTTAGTATTACCCTGAAATTTTTTAATCGTCCATAAACAATCCTGCAATTCGTTCCGAACTTAGTATGCTTGTTTTCCATACGTTTAAAAAATTAAAATTTCTCAAACTCAGGTTTCAAATACAAGTTTTTTTTTACTGCAGCATACTGATTACTAAATTAGTATCGTGGTTTATACGTTTTACTTTTTCTCAAATTGCCCATCACATGACCCATAAGATTTTTATTAGTGTAATTATATTTTTGTTATTTACCGGATTTTCAAATTTATATGCCCAACAGAATAAAATTAGAACACAAAGTTCCGAAATGATTTCAGATACTTTGGGAGATGTAATCATTCAGGCCTCGAAAGATAATTCTACATTGAGAGAAATTCCAGCGGCGGTTTCTATTATATCTGCCAAGACTATTTTTGACAACGGTATCAGCTCGATAAGCGATGTGACTGCTATTGTTCCCAACTTTTATATGCCCGATTACGGTTCAAAACTTACTTCACCATTATATATAAGAGGCATTGGCTCCAGAATTAATGCTCCTTCCGTAGGTTTGTATGTTGACCATGTACCCTATTTTGAAAAAGCTGCGTTCGATTTCGATTTTTTTGATATAGAGCGGATTGAAGTACTTCGCGGTCCTCAGGGAACGCAATATGGAAGAAACACCATGGGTGGAATCGTTAATGTGGTTACAAAATCTCCATTGGATTATCAGGGAACGAATTTTAACCTCATGCACGGAACCTATGGAACCTATTCTTTCAATGCCGGACATTATGGAAAAATAAATGATGCCCTGGGTTATTCATTTGCAGTTAACTACCTGCATAACGATGGTTTTTACAGAAATACCTTTTTAAATAATACAGTTGATAAACTCAATTCTTTTGGCCTTCGGAACAGACTGATCTGGAAATTGTCCGATCGGCTGTCAATAGAAAATATTGCAAATTATGAAAAAAGTAATCAGGGTGGGTATCCTTACGCGCTTTACAACGATTCGTTGAAAAAAGCGGGTGAAGTAAGATATAATCAGTACAGCACATACAACAGAAATTTATTTTCGGATGCTTTGGTGCTGAATTACAATGCAAATAGTTTCAATTTTTTGTCTACTACATCTTATCAGTATCTGAGAGGAGATCAGGCTATCGATCAGGATTTTACGGTTGATTCCGTGTACTTCGTGCTGCAAAATCAAACGCAAAACATGTTTTCACAGGAAATGCTAATCCGGTCGAAAGGAGCCAAAAAATACAACTGGTTGTTCGGTGCCTATGGTTTTATGCAGCAATTTAACGACGAAGTAAACGTTGAAACTTACAAAACCAAAACTGCGCTTTTGAAACAATATGACCACCGGATAATGGGTTATGCTTTCTTTCATCAATCATCTATAAATGATTTATTTATTGAGAACTTAAGCCTTACAGGAGGGATCCGGATTGACTCCGAAAATGATTTGATGGGATATTACTACGACAAAAACGTAAAAGGTTTGGTGACAAATCTGGCTGATACGGTTTACCCCGCACTAAAGTCTTTTGAAATTCTGCCTAAGCTGGCGCTGAATTACAAGTTTAGAACGAATAATTTCTATGCTGTTATTGCCAGAGGATACAAAACCGGAGGATTTAACACTACCTTTGAACGGCCCGAAGATCTTACTTTTGCTCCCGAGTTTAGCTGGAATTATGAAGCCGGTGCTAAAACTTCCTTGCTGAATAATAAGTTATATGCCGATTTTGCACTGTTTTATATCGATTGGAAAAACCAGCAAATATATCAAACTGTGCCGAGTGGGAGGGGTTCGATGCTCAAAAATGCGGGACATTCGGTAAGCAAAGGTTTTGAAACATCCATTAGAACGCAATTTATAAAAAATATTGATTTCATGATTTCGTATGGTTATACCCACGCTACTTTTATTTCGAATGTTGTAAACGCCACAAAAAATTACAATGGAAAATTTGTGCCTTTTGTACCCAGGCACACCCTTGCCGTTCAATCAGGAAAAACCTTTGAAATGAAAAATACAAGTATTATTGATAAGTTGAAAGTGAATCTTTTATACAGGGGAGCCGGCGAAATTTTCTGGAGTGAAGAAAATTCACACAAACAACCTTTTTATGGAGTGCTGGATGCCCGGATTTCTCTTATCCGTAAGTCATGGCAGTTCGATTTTTGGGGTAGTAATGTGTTGAATACAGCCTATGAGACCTTTTATTTTGAGTCGTTGGGAAATAAATATGTACAGATGAATAAGCCATTACAATTGGGAGTTAGTCTGTCTTTAAAACTAAAATAATGCAGGAAAAAAACTGGCATAAATTTCCGGTTCTCTTTAGTTTGTATATCGCTCAGTCGATACCTATGAGCTTCTTTTCGACAGTAGTACCCGTCATCATGCGACAGGAAAACTATTCATTGGCTTCGATTGGATTATTACAATTGACTAAACTGCCCTGGATAATTAAATTCTTGTGGGCTCCAATCGTCGATAATAATACAAAATCGACAAAACAAATACGAAGTTGGATAATTCTTTCGGAGTTGTTTTATGCGTTGGTAATCCTCAGTATCGGACTGTTTAATTTACAAACAGATTTTAAACTGATTGTAATCTTAATGGTTGTGGCTTTTCTGACATCTGCAACCCAGGATATTGCCGTTGATATTTTTGCAATTTTATCATTGAAACCAAGCGAAAGGGGATTGGGTAACAGCATGCAATCGGGCGGAAGTTTTATGGGTACTTTTTTTGGAACCGGCGTATTACTGATTGCTTATTATTATTTTGGCTGGTCAAATTTATTATTTCTCCTGGCTGCTTTTGTTGTATTTGCACTGGTCCCGCTTCTTTTTTATCGAAAACCTCTCCCGATTGAGCGGGCAGCAAAACAGCGGGTAAATTTAAAGGACATATATCAGTTTCTTTTTGAAAAGGGAAGGCATAAGCATATTTTAATACTACTACTTTATTATTCCGGCATCATCGGTATTCTTACTATGTTGAAACCTTATCTGGTTGATTTAGGCTATAATGTAAAGGATATAGCGTTATTGTCCGGGCTGTTTGGCACCGCGGTGGCAGCATTTTTTGCTTTTATGGGCGGTTTTTTGATTAAAAAGTTTGGCCGGATTAAATCCATGTATTTTTTCCTGTCCATGAGTCTGGCGACGGCAATATATTTCTTTTTTATATCACAATCCGTTCCTTCATTATTGGCTTTGTACATTGGCATTGGCTTTTTATGGGGTTCGTATGGAATTTCTACAGTTGCAATATACACCATTTCGATGGACAGAGTGAGGACGGGGAGAGAAGGTACTGATTTTACCATTCAAATCGTTTTGACACATTTTGGCAGTTTGATAATTGCCGTTTTAAGTGGAAAAGTTGCTGACTTTGTAGGATATTCGGGACTTTTTGGAATTGAAATTATACTATGTCTGCTTACATTTATCATTTTATTTTATGGATTACCAAAACACAAAACACATGGAAGTATCTGAAATTTTATTGGAGAAATACAATGTGCCGGTACCCCGGTATACCAGTTATCCGCCTGCTAATTATTTTAAAGATGGCTTTAACGAAGATAATTATTTTGAATTGATAAAACAATCGGATACTAACAATCCGCAAAATATTGCCTTGTATATTCATATTCCCTTCTGTAAAAAGATTTGCTATTATTGCGGATGTAATGCCTGCGCTTTGGGAAAAGGAAATCAGGTAAAACCTTATCTGGATGCCTTAAAGAAGGAGATGGAGATGGTCATAAGGAATATTGATACCAGCCGGCTTGTGTCGCAGATTCACTATGGCGGAGGTACTCCGAATGCATTGGAAGCAAAATCGTTGAAGGAAATAAACGATTTTATTTTCAGTAATTTCAACCTCATTGATTCACCCGAAATAGCCATTGAATGCAATCCCGCCTATCTGGATTACGGGTATGTCGATGCCCTGAAAGCTGCCGGATTTAACCGCTTTAGTCTGGGAATACAGGATTTTGATAATGCTATACTCAAACAGGTTAACCGGGATTCATCAAAAATCCCGGTTGATGCGCTTATCGATTATTTAAAAAAAGACCGCGCGGATATTACCGTGAATCTTGATTTTATTTACGGATTACCGGGCCAGACCATCGATTCATTTTCGGATACCATCCGCAAAGCTGTTAAGATCCGGCCTGACAGATTGGTGACCTTCTCCTATGCTCATGTGCCCTGGGTGAAAAAACATCAATCAATATTGGAAAAAAAAAGGTTGCCCGGACCTGATGAAAAGATGAAGATGTTTCTGGCTGCTCACGATATTCTGACCGAAGCCGGTTATATTTCAATTGGTCTCGATCATTATGTATTACCTGGCGATGAACTGAATATTGCATTGAAAAACCATCAATTGCACCGGAACTTTCAGGGTTATTGCACAAAACGAACTACCGGTGAAGTTTATGCTTTTGGGGTATCAGCCATTAGTCAGCTGGAAAAAGGGTATTCGCAGAACCTGAAAGAAGTTAGTGATTATATTAATTCAGTTGAAAAAAATATACTTCCACTTGATAAAGGATATATTTTGTCAGATTCGCAGGTTATTACACGCGAAGTAATTACCGCCCTGATGTGCAATATGAAAGTCGACTGGATTCAAATGGCGGAAAGATTAAATTTGTCGGTAGACGCTGTAAAAGAGAATATAAACCTGAATAATAATACATTAAAGGAGTTTGTTGCCGACGATTTGCTGATTGAAACACCCGAAAGAATTGAAGTAACCGAAAAAGGATCCTTGTTTATCAGGAATATTGCTGCTTCATTGGACAAGGGATACAGTCAGTCGGGAAATACTTATTCTAAATCGGTATAGAAATGCAAAGGAAAACATCAGATATTATCATTATCGGTGGAGGTTTAACCGGTCTAACCCTGGCTTATTACCTGAAAAAAGCGGGCAAGGACTTCATGCTCATTGAACAACAAGACCGTACCGGTGGCGTTATCAATACAATCTCCGAACAGGGTTTTACTTATGAAACAGGACCCAATACGGGTGTGCTTTCTACACCGGAGATTGTGGAATTGTTTGAAGATTTAGAGCCCGAATGTAAGCTTGATATTGCTAATTCGCAATCGAATAAACGGTATATTTGGAAAAAAGGAAGCTGGCATGCACTACCATCAGGACTGATCTCAGCAGTAAAGACTCCGTTATTTTCTTTTAATGACAAAATTCGGATCCTGGCTGAACCATTTCGTAAGGCAGGACAGAATCCGGATGAATCCATTGCAGATCTGGTCATACGGCGTCTGGGGAAAAGTTATCTTGATTATGCCGTTGATCCCTTTATTTCCGGAATTTACGCAGGTGATCCGGCTCAGTTAATTACCCGTTTTGCCTTGCCAAAGTTATATTTACTTGAACAGAATTATGGAAGTTTCATCCGGGGTTCTATTCAGAAAAAAAAACTTCCAAAATCGGAACTCCAGAAAAAAACTAACGGTAAAGTGTTTTCTGTCAGTGGCGGATTGACGAACTTGATAAATGCCCTGAATGCCGCAATTGGTGATGAAAATATTTTAACCGGTTGTAATGAAACGCAAGTGAAATCATTGGATAACAACCAATTTCTTGTATCATTTATAAACCATGCCGGCGAAAATACAGAATTTCAGGCTTCAAAAGTTGTAACAACGGTGGGAGGTAACAGCCTGGCTCAACTTCTGTCTTTTGTACCTGTTCAGACATTAAAACCATTAACAGAGATGAAATATGCCGGTGTAGTACAGGTTGCGGTAGGTTACAAATCGTGGGATGGAATTAAACTGGATGCTTTTGGTGCGCTGATGCCAACAAAAGAGAAGCGCAATGCGTTGGGAATTTTATTTCCCTCTGCCATTTTTGAAGGGCGTGCACCTGCCAACGGAGCGCTACTGTCTGTTTTTCTCGGCGGTGTGAAAAATTCAGGATTGATTGAGAAAACCGATCATGAAATAAAATCACTGGTTCAAAAAGAATTGCATGAAACAATGGGTGTTACTGCTTCCCCCGATTTATTCAAAATCTTTCGTTATCCGTTTGCAATTCCCCAGTATGATAAATCTACGGAAGAAAGACTTAATGCCATCAGCCAGATTCAGAATTCATATCCGGGACTAATACTGGCCGGAAATATTCGGGATGGCATTGGCATGTCCGATAGGGTAAAACAGGGGAAGGCAATATCAGATCTTCTAAATACCTGAGTTATGCAAAAGAAAGTGATTTTGTTAGTCAATCTCGGTACGCCCGATAAACCTGATGTGAAACATGTCGGGAAATATCTGTTGCAGTTTTTGAATGACCGCAGGGTCATTGACATTCCGTGGCTCTTGCGGAAGTTGCTCGTAAACCTGATTATCGTACCTTTCAGAGTGTCTAAATCTACCAAACTATACAAGGCGTTATGGACTGAAAAGGGTTCGCCCTTGTCGTTTTACATGGAAATCATCGTCGCTAAACTTCAGCTCAGGTTTCAAAATGAGTTTACGGTAATGGGTGCCATGCGTTATGGAAATCCTTCACTGAATATTGCCCTGCAAAAAATAAAGAATGCATACTGCGATGAAATAATCGTATTGCCACTGTATCCGCAATATGCCTCTTCAACTACCGGCTCTGTACATGAATATATTTTGGGAGAATTAAAAAACTGGGAGAAAATACCGGAACTACGGATGATCAGTCAGTTTTATGCGCACCCATCCTTTGTCGAAGCATTCGCTAACCGGATTAAAAGTTACGAACCTGAAAATTACGATAAAGTTGTATTTTCATATCATGGTTTACCGCTCAGGCAGATACAAAAAATGCATCCCGGAGTTGATTGTCAGCAATGTAATTGCGAAAATGTATTTCCTGAACATGGGAACTATTGCTATAAAGCCACCTGCTTTGAAACTTCACGTCTGTTGGCAGAAAAAATTGGTATTCCAGCTGAAAAATTCAGGACTACATTCCAGTCGAGGTTGACAAAAAAATGGCTGACTCCTTTTACTGATAAATCTCTGGCGGAAGAAGCAAGAAATGGAAATAAAAGAATACTTGTTGTAGCACCTTCATTTGTAGCTGATTGTCTCGAAACGGTTGTTGAAATTGATAAAACGTATAAACAATTATTCCTGCAGGCGGGAGGCGAAAAGTTGACATTGGTTGAAAGTTTAAATGATAAAGACGAATGGATTGATGCTATCGTTGAACTTTTAGGCTGATTAATGGTTTTAGTAACTAATGAAGTGTAGAATTTTTTTTTCGGTTACTTCTTAAATTTGTAACAAAATACTAGTTTATGTTGATGTTCCAGTATGGTCTAATGAGTACCTTTATCCCTGAGATTCTCATGTTGATAGCCTATGTCGCGTGTTTGTTTGCACCCGACATGAAAATAGAAAATACTTCCTTGCAAATTAATACTGACTTTGTTCATGTTTCAACACTTGAACAAACTCCAATATCTTCCAGTTTATTTTCCAACTTCGATTTACTGTATTCTCAAGCAGTTGTTGTCTGTAAACAACTAGCTTTGAATTGCGATGTAACCGTTCAGGAAAATGTTTTCACAGAATTAAAGTTTGATATAACATACGGTCTATCGTATGTCCAATTCTCCCGCCCACCTCCGTTTTCTCTTAACTGAATTAAATTTTCTTACTTGTTTTAATTCTGATAATCTATTGGTTACCGGAACTGATATGCGTCTATCTGTTTTGACGTATTCATTACTAATATTTATTATTCAAAATTTATAAATGAAAAAAATATATATTATAGCTACTTTTGCTTTTTGCAGCCTGTCATTCATGGCACAAAACAAAAAAGATTCAACAACCCGTGTAATTAGACTCGATGAGGTTGTTGTCAGCTCTCTAAAAGAAACAAATCCGCAACAGACACCAGTATCATCAACCCTGTTACGATCAAAATACTTAGCAGATGCTCAGGTTACGTCCATCAAAGATCTGTCGGTTCTGGTTCCTAACTTTTTTATTCCCGATTATGGTTCGGCCATGTCGTCGGCAGTTTATATTCGTGGAATCGGTTCGCGTAACAGTGGACAATCCATGGCTTTATATGTTGATAATGTGCCTTATCTCGAAAAATCAACTTTCGATTTTGATTTTTATGATATTCATCAGATTGAAGTATTGCGCGGTTCGCAAGGTACACTCTACGGTAGGAATGCACAGGGTGGCGTTGTTAATATTTACACGCTTTCACCTTTCAGTTATCAAGGTACAAAACTGGCTGTTACTACCGGAAATTATGGTTTGCTGAATGTGAAAGCATCGCATTACAGGAAACTGAATGATAATTTCGGGGTGTCGGTAAGTGGTTATTACAATCAAAACAACGGATTTTTCACCAATCAATTTACCGGGAAACCGGCTGATGCTGAAACTTCGGCTGGTGGACGTGCCAAACTCGACTGGAATATAAACCCGAACTTCAAAGCACAATATGCCGTTAATTTTGATTATATCGACCAGGGTGCTTTTCCTTACGGATTATATGATGCCACAACCGGAATTACCGCTCAACCGAATTACAATGACGAAGGTTCATATACCCGTTCCATGCTTACAAACAGCTTGTTTTTACAATATAAAACGAAAGATATTGTGTTAAGCTCAACAACATCGCATAAGTATTTCTCCGATGATATGAAAATGGACCAGGATTTCACGCCTTTGTCCTATTTTACGTTGCAACAAACACAGAAACAAAATGCATTGAACGAAGAAATTAACCTGAAATCGAATTCCAACAGTAATTATCAATGGAGTTTTGGGATCACAGGATTCTGGCAACAGCTGGATATGACTGCACCGGTTGCCTTTAAATCGGATGCATTACAATATATTCTTCAACCGGTATTCAATCAGATAGCAATGAACCCTTATGCCCCCAAAATGACCATTACCGACAATGTGATGGATATTCCGGGTGCATTCAATACAAATACCCGGGGTGGAGCTATTTTCCATCAGTCTACTTTAAATAATTTGTTGGTGGATGGTCTTTCATTAACTGCCGGATTGCGTGTGGATTATGAAAAAGTAACTCTGGATTATAATACCAATACTTCACTGAATGTAAATATGGAATCGCAATATTATACCGGACCTTATACATTGACAGATACCCTTAAAGGTGTTGAATCGGTTGAATTTTCGGAATTATTACCCAAAGTGGCACTGAAATATGAATGGGGCAAAAAGCAATTTGTTTATGCAACCTTGTCACGTGGATATAAAACAGGTGGTTTTAACGTCCAGATGTTTTCAGATCTGGTGCAAAATGGTTTGATGAACTCAGGTAATCCATCAGCACCTGCACCGGATGTGCGCAAAGTAATATTATATAAACCCGAATACAGCTGGAATTACGAAGTTGGTGGTCAATGTCTGGCTTTTAATGATCATTTAAAATCGACAGTTTCACTTTTTTATATCAATGTGAATGATTTGCAACTTACACAGTTTGTTCCGAGTGGAAATGGCCGTATGATTTCAAATGCAGGAAAAGTGGTCAGCAAAGGACTGGAACTGTCGTTGGAAGGAAAAATTGGAAATGGTTTCAGCGCCGGTTTCAATTATGGTTATGCTAATGCCACTTTTGCCACTTACACTGATTCAGTAAGAGTAGGAGCCGGTTTTCAACAAGTGGATTATAAAGGTAAATATGTTCCTTATGCACCGCAACACACAGTGAGTGTGAGTGGAAACTATGAACACAGTTTCGAACATGCTTTTATTGATCACTTGATGGCTAACATTCAATATTCAGGTGTAGGTAAAATATACTGGACCGAAGCGAATGATATTTCGCAGGATTTTTACTCGCTGATTAATGCGAAAGTAGTCGTAACAAAAGGTGCTTTCGGGTTGGAATTGTGGGCGAAAAATTTAATGAATACCGGTTATAATGCTTTTTACTTCAAATCTTTGAGTAAAAACTATTTTCAGATGGGAAAACCAATGCAAATAGGAGTGACTTTGAAAATGGAACTCTGATGTGCTGATTTGACTGAAGGTTTTACTTTGGGTAAAACTTTCAGTTTTAATCATACCAATTATTCAAATAAAAGAACGAGGCTGTCTCCAAGGAAGACAGCCTCGTTACTATCCATCTTCTTATTCAATTACTTTAAAACTAACCGGAAGCTCTCCGTTATTTCCGAGAGTGGCAATAAGTTTAAGCTCTGTTTCGGTGAAATCCCCTGTAATAGAGCATTTCCCGTTTTCAATGGCCGACCGGAGTATTGGTGCATATAAAACTGTATCGTCTAAAACAATGGCTATCGGATTACCGATATTTTGTTTTGTGATATCTGCCCACAATGCTATGGCCGGTTTCTTAAAGCTAAATCCGATATAATAAGTTTTAGAATCTTTATCCAAACCCGATTTCATGTTTTCCATATCAGATCCTGATAAAAGCGAACCTTTATCTTTCTCCATCTGAAGCGCATACAGACAAATCGTTGAACTGTCAGACGGCTGACTCCATGCAAATTTGCAGGTCTTATTTAGTCCCAAAGAATTTAAATAGTCATTTACTTTAACTGTTTCAGAAACTTTGCAACATCCGATCTTTGCGTCCGAAGTATTGGTCCCATTGCTGTTTAACAGCGAAAATAGATGTTGGTCATCCTTAAGAAGTTCTGCTAAAGTTATCCGGTTATAGGTTTTATACAATCCTATTTTACCATTTTGTGTGAGCAGTTTTTCTGCAACTTTCAAGTTCCAATTACCGGTAAATAATACCTGAATCTGGTTCTTCTCCGGTATGACTGACAGTTCAAATTTCTCAGAACTAAACTCTTTCAATCTGGCTGAAATTATTTTTGCCGATTGAGTAAGTGCCAGGTTTGAAACCTTTTTGTCTGTCGATTGGATCAATATACTGTAATTTGTATTAACTTTATTTGTAAAGCCCATTACCATTATGCTTATTAGCATGATGGCTATGATTGAAAATATTCTTGTTTTCATTGTTGTAAATTTTTTAAATTAGATGTGTGCCCGCTTCATTTTGTAAAGCAGGAAATTAATAAATATATTAAACCGAATCTAACTTAAAGCGGGGAGTTCCCATGTATTTGTGGGGAAAAAATGATAATAAAACCTGCTGTAGGACAGCGGTTTTAGGGATAATGATGTCTTTTCAACAAAAAGAATATGTTGAACTATATTTCTGTTTTCAGCAGACAGTTTGAACTTAATATTGCAATACGTAAAGCCTGATTTGTCAATGGAAGTCAGCAGGCTTTTTTGATAGACGGGCATTTGAATGAATTCAGCAATTATTGCTTTCACCTGACTTGAATGTAATCCGGTTACTACTTCGTATTGTGCATCATTATAAGTTAGTTTTTCCGAACTGCCCGAAACAGAAGCACACACTAAGAAGAAAAAGACTAAAAACAGAGCCTTTCCTAAATTTTGAATGATATCTTCTTTTCTGTCTGTCATAAAACAACAGGTCTTTAAGAACTTATGAATTAACCGTTAAATTTCGTCACAAATATAGATGTTATTTTTTATACAACCATATTTTTATCTGAATATTTATCATGATGAAATAAAATAACCGGCTACATTCCTGCACCGGCTATTTCAAAACTTTCTTCAATCTTCTATCTTTTGTTCTGGCTCTTGGTTCTATTGTCTTGGTTCTTCTTCATCCAACTCCGCCAATGTCGATTCGAAATTTTGTGTCAGAATATCTTCTAAAAAATCATAGGACTGTGAATAACCGCTTTCTCTGAGTGAGGTAACAAACTCAGCATGATTTCTACCGTTGCGGTAATCCGGTTCACGTGAGGGGTGTTTTAAGTACCGCTCAAAAGTTCTTGCCGGTTCGCCTAAATTCAGCACGGCATGATACAACAGTTTATCTTTATTCCTGTAAATGGCTGAACCCAGAATCTTTTTACCTGCAATGGCAATATCGGAAATACCCCGCTGCGAAAGATCAGTGATACCCGCTTCTTCAATGGAGGAGATAATCAATTTGTTAAGCAAGATGAAAACTTCCTTTGGCTTCATGATTCTTTGACCGGAAAAAACAGCGGCAATAATCAGATTATTGGGCGTAAGCATAACGGTCTGCCCACCCGATGGCCTTTTCATTACCGTGATAGCATCCTGCATGACATTGTCCATGAATAATGCCTCTTCAGCCCGGTTCGAAGCACCCAAGATAATGTACCTTTTATCGGGACGCCAGACCATGAACTGTTTCGTATCATCCCCTAACAATTGAATATCAGGCAGCGTGTAATCGGAGGTTTTCAAGTTTGGTTGATTAGTTGACTGGTTGATTGGTTAATTGGTTGATTAGTTTGAAAGGTTTGAAAGGTTTGAAAGTTTCGTGTTCTGTGTTCCGCGTTTCGTGTTCAGTGAAAAGTTTGATGTTCCATGCATAGTTGTCATTCTTCTTTTCATCCATTTTCAAATTTTCAAATTGGCACATTTTCAAATTCTTCCATTCTTTCCATTCTTTATACTCAAAACTTAAAACTCCATACTCCCGACTCAGAACTCAGAACTCCAAACTCCCGACTCCTTACTTCTTTTGTCTTTTGTCTTGGCTCTTTGTTCTTTATTCTTTGTTCTGGTGACTACTTATGTATCGCCATATCAAATGCATCAAACCCGGCTTCAGCAAAAATCTCTGAAACCGTTGGATGGGCATGAATAGTATTGGCCACATCGTACACCGTACCTTCGACTTTCATATATGCACCAGCTTCGGCAATCATATCGGTGGCATTGGCAGCAACGATCTGTACTCCGAGTATAGTTCCGAATTTTTTATCGGAAAGCATGCGGATAAAACCTTCGGTATTGCCCTCTATCATGGCTTTTCCATTGGCCGACAAGGGGAATTCACTGATTTTATAGTCGTAACCCTCATCTTTAATCGCCTGTTCGGTCATACCAATCTGCGCAATTTCCGGAACCGTGTACATGTTGATCGGGTAGGAGGTTCCATCGAAATGACTTTTAATTCCTTTAATGGAATTAATCACGTGAATGGCCTGTGCCGAAGCCATATGAGCCACAAAGCTCTTACCGCTTACATCGCCGATCGCAAAAACGCCCTTGAGATTTGTTTCGAAGTTGTCATTCGTTTTAATAAATCCACGTTCCGTTAGTTCCAGCGGAATCTCACTTTCCGGGAAAATGGCTTTGCGCGAATTGCAGTTTACCAACAAGTCACATTTTATTTTTGATCCGCCGACAGTTAGTTCCCCGTTTTCAAATTTTTCGGGGTAAGCATCTATTATCAGTTCAATTTTTTCGGAATGCAGTTTTTTGCTGATATAGTCAATCAGAAAGTTATCTAATCCCACCATGAAGTAATCACTGTTCGAAATCATGGTCACTTTTTTATCAACCAATTTGAAGAACTGAGCCATTTCGGCTGTCGACACATGATTACCGGTGACAACGATATTCGTAGGAATGCTTTCCAGTTCGAAAAGTTTCTCCATTTCCACAGTGGGTGCATTCGCCAAATTTTTATCCATGGCTTTTGGTTTGGACCCTGTGGCAATTATAATTGTTTCTGCAGTTATCTTTTTATCATCGACGTAAACTGAATGATCGGAACCAAGCCGTGCGATACCTTTAATGATTTCAACACCATTTTTCTTCAGCAGGAAGTTTATCCCTGATGTCAGTTTTTTGGTAATTCCATTCGATCTGTCTTTTGCTTTTGTCCAGTTGAATGAAAGTTTCTCCGGATCAATGCCATCAATGCCAAAGTCGGCAATATGCTTTGTCTTTTCGTAATTCCGGGCACTTTCCAACAATGATTTCGTAGGTATGCAGCCCCAGTTGAGGCACATACCACCGATATACATTTTTTCAACAATAACAGTTTTTAATCCTAACTGCCCCGCCCGTATGGCAGCAACATATCCGGCTGGTCCTGCACCAATAATCAAAACATCGTAGTCCATATATTAATTGTTAATTATTTAATTATTAATTAATTGAAAGTTTATTCCATTAAAAGTGCAATGGGATCCGAGAGATATTCCATAATTTTATTTACGAATCTCGAAGCTTCTCCACCATCCACGATCCGGTGATCCACCGATAGTGAAAGGGCCAGCACATTTCCAACGACTATCTGATCGTCTTTTACTACTGGTTTTTTTACGATTCGGCCAATGCCAAGGATACCTGCCTGCGGATAATTGATAACAGGAGTGGCAAAAATACCGCCGATAGAACCATAGTTTGTCAGTGTAAACGTACCGTCCCGCATATCGTCGAGCGTCAGTTTTCTTTCTTTCGCTTTTACGGATAATTCAGTGATTTTCTGAGCGATCTCAAAAATACTAAGCTGGTCGGCATCTCTGATTACCGGAACAACCAGGCCTTCGGGACTATCCACTGCAATGGCAATATTATAGCGGTTTTTGAATATCATGCGTTCATTTTCCAGATCAATTTGTGAATTCAGTTGGCGGTACTGTTTTAAGGCCTGCACGGTTGCTTTCACAATGAACGGAAGATATGTCAGTTTGGCATCTTTATCGGCATAAATCTTTTTATATTTCTCCCGGATTTGTATCAAATCTGATATTTCCACTTCTTCGAATATGGTCATGTGAGCCGCATTCTGTTTCGAATTGTGCATATTCCTGGCAATCGCTTTACGGATCTGCGTAAGCGGTTCGTAGGTCACAGCTTCTGAAGTATCAATCTTTACCACTTCACGTTTAGTCTGTGGTTTAGACTGAGGTTTGTAATTCTCAATGTCCGTTTTGCTTACCCTTCCCGAAGGACCGGTACCGGTGATTTGATTGATGTCTATGTCCAGATCTTTTGCCATGGCTCTGGCAAGTGGCGTTGCCAGCACTTTCTGTGCCGGTTTTGCAACTGGTTCGGATTTCTGCAAATTCTCATCGCTGGCGGGAAGGAATGCATTCTTTTCGGCCAGTTCCATAGTGCCAACCACACCTGCAGCTGCTTCTTCTTCAACTTCCTTCTGTTCATCTTGATTTGTAACCTGAGGTTCTTTGGCTACGGCAACTGCCTGTTCACCAAATACTCCCTCAATCTCAAGTTCAATCAATGGACTTCCTACGTTGATGACTTCACCAACTTTACCAAAAGTAGCCACAATGGTACCTGCCATGGGAGATGGAATATCGGCTACCACTTTGTCAGTTTCCATTTTTACAAGCGCATCTCCCGCTTTTATTGCCTGACCTTTTGTTACATACCATTCCAGGATGGTACCTTCATCGAGTCCTTCACCTATATCGGGAAAATTAAATATATATCTCATTGGAATAAATTTAGAATTTGACTGTTCGTTCTATTTCGTAGAAAATACGGTCGGGTGTGATCATATAAAAATGTTCTCCCCGGGCTAATGGCACGATCGTGTCAAAGCCCATCACCCTGCGGGGTGGTGCTTCCAGATAGAGGAATGCTTCCTCGTTGGCAATAGCTATCAATTCACCACCAACACTGAACGATTCAGTAGCTTCGGCCACAATGACGATACGTCCCGTTTTCCGGATCGAAGTTACTATGGTTTCTTTATCGATGGGATAAATGGTCCGCAAATCGATCAGCTCCACCGAGATGCCGGCTTCTTTGGCCATAACCATGGCTTTCTGACATTCACGGATCATGGCGCCAAAGGCTACCACGGTTACATCGGTACCTTCGGCCAGCACTTTTGCCTTGCCAAGAGGTATAGAGAATTTCTCGGTGGATACTTCCTGTTTGATGGCTCTGTAAATACGCTTTGGCTCCATGAAAATAACGGGATCATCACTTTCGATGGCCGCTATCAGCAATCCCTTGGCATCGTGAGGGGTGGACGGAACCACTACTTTTAAGCCCGGAATATGCGAATACAATGCTTCGGGACTTTCGGAGTGATGTTCCAGGGCATTGATACCGCCACCGTACGGAAAACGGATCACCATGGGTGCTTTGTACATACCGCGTGAACGGTTATGCATACGCGAAACATTGGAGATGACCTGGTTAAATGCCGGATACGAAAAACCGTCGAACTGTAATTCAACCACCGGTCTTAAACCCGATAAAGCCATTCCAAGTCCTGTTCCAACGATGGCCGATTCGGCAATGGGTGTGTCAAAAACCCTTTCGACACCATGTTTTTTTTGTAGACCTTCTGTTACTCTGAAAACACCACCTTCTACACCGGCATCTTCACCGAAAACTACTACTGTTTTATCTTCTTCAAGCTTAATGTCTAATGCATTGTTGATTGCCTGTACTATTGTCATTACACTCATTTTCTGCTCTCCTTCCATGTTAGAAATTGTTCATAATCTGCTTTTTGTCTTTTCAAATCATCGGGCATATCAACATACATATGTTTAAAAACATCTTCTAATTTATAGGGAGTCATATTTTCGGCTTCTTCAAATTGTTTATCCACTTCCAGTTTATATTTTGCTATTAATTCTTCTTCGTTTTCTTTCCAGATTCCTTTATGATCCATATATTTTTTCAGACGGATCATCGGATCGGTTTTGGCCCATTCTTTTTCTTCCTCTTGTGTACGATATTTTGTCGGGTCATCGGAAGTGGTGTGTGCACCTTTTCTGTAGGTTAATGCCTCAATTAAATAAGCACCTTTTCCTGCTTTGGCATATTCCGTAGCTTCTTTATAGATGGCATACATGGCAAAGAAATCATTTCCATCCACTTTTATACCGGGCAAGCCGAAAGCATAGGATTTGATGGCCAGGTTGATGGAATTTGTCTGATTTTTGACAGGAACGGAAATGGCATATTGATTATTCTGAATGGTATAAATCACCGGAACTTTCCAAATCCCTGCAAAATTGAGTGCTTCGCTGAAATCACCTTCCGATGTTCCACCATCGCCAATCGATGTGAAAACAAGCTCATCTTTTTTCTGGTATTTCACTGAATACCCAATACCTGTGGCATGCAAATACTGCGATCCGATAGAAATACTAATGGGTAGCACGTGGTTTGCCTTTTTATAATTACTGCCTTCCTCATTTCCCATATAATAAAGGAAAATTTCTTTTATGGTTACACCTTTTAAGAGCATGATCCCCACTTCGCGAAAAGCGGGAGCCAGCCAGTCCTGATCTCTCATGATCATTCCAGAAGCTGCGTGAATAGCCTCGTGGCCCGCGCAGGGCGGAAATGTATACATTCGTCCCTGACGCTGATAAGAAACAGCCATTTCGTCTGCTGTCCGAAAGTACAGCATGTGTTTATAGGCCTGGACGATGGTTTCGTCATCCAGATCAGGCATTAATTCCTTGTTTATAACCTTACCATCATTGTCGATGATTCTAAATATTTTATCTTCCCGTGGATCAAAATCGTTAAAGATCATGTTTGATTTTATTTGTATTTGGTTTAATTTTTTTTAATGCTAAGTAGAACGGTTATAAATAACCTTGATTACTGATAGCTATAACAACAAAAAAACAATATGGTTCTTTGGACTTGATTTATATATGTTTTTTAGCATGATTTAAAACCAGAATAAACATGATGAACCTCATTTCGGAGGGTAAATCATTTCTGAAATTTGTAAAATTTCGGGTTTGAAGACAACAGAAGCAATAGACCTGACTTAGAACTTATATCGCTACATATCAGACTGTTTTTTTTGGGGATAATATTAAAATCATCCCTGTTGTGATTGGTGAAACTTAAAAAACTTTATGGATATTTTTTTGTTTTATTAATTGATTTAATCCCTCTAATTTTAAATGATTAATAATAAATAATCTTGTCATACATATCTAAACTAATGATTTTTTAATTCAGAAAAGTTACCTCGAAATAAACATCTGCATATCGATTAATTCTTTTTTATATCCGGTTGCAGGCTTGGTAAACAAATCAACTGTAGCTCCTTTTTTTAAGACAGAAAGATTCTAAGGTTTTATAATTAATTACAGAAAAAACAAGGATTCGTATGTTAGATTCATTGTGAATGTTGATCCGGATTGATTTAATTGAAGTGGTGCAATACTTATATTTCATAGGGTAAAGAAATACGGCTCACATTATTCATGAACTTAATAATTCAGTATTTTAAATAACAGAATAAATAAATAAAACTGCCTATGAATAAATAATTAGAAAAGTAAATTAAGAAAATCTTACAGAATACCAGTAGCGTATACTATTATGTCTAATTCATAAAACATTGTATTGTATGGAAAATTCAAATGATTTCTCAGAAAACAAAAAATTATCTCCGTGGTGGAGAAGAGGATTGGTAGTAATCCTGCTTTTGGAATTTGCAACGCTAATTTGGGTGACTATGGGCAGTTACTACCGGAACTCACAGCCTCCCATACCCGAAAAGGTAGTTGACAGTACCGGTTTTGTCGTATTTACCAAAGCGGATATTGAATCGGGTCAACAAATTTTCCTGAAAAAGGCGCTCATGAACAATGGAAGTATTTGGGGTCACGGTGCGTATATGGGTCCCGATTTTTCTGCTCAATATCTGCATAATCTGGCGGTGGATGTCCGGAATGAAATTGCACTGGAAAAGTATAGTACCGGATTTTCAGACTTAAACCCGGAACAAAAAGAATCACTGGTGAATTTAACCCGGAATTTTTTAACCCTGAACCGTTACAATGCAGATAGCCATCTGCTGTATTTCACGGATATTGAAATAAAAACTTTTCATAAGCAGATCGATTACTGGAAAGATTATTTTCAGAAGCCCGCTGTTAACCGGGGATTGCCCATCACACTTATCGTCAACAGGGAAGAATTAAGGAAGTTGACTTCGTTCTTTGCCTGGGCTGCCTGGGCTACAACTGCTAATGTGCCCGGTAAAAATTTCTCCTACACCAATAATTTTCCCTTTGAACCCTTGATCGGGAATGGGCCTTTGAGTGACACTATCTTGTGGAGCGCCTTAAGCCTGATTAATTTATTGGCTGGAATTGGTCTGATATTATTTTTCTTTGGCCGGTTTAATTATCTGGGCTGGCGCAGATCACCTGACTTATTACCACCTCAACTGATTGCCGGTAATCCGACTTCAATGGAACGATCCTCCATTAAATTCTTTATTGTTGCCATCATCTTACTTTTGTTTCAGACCTTTGCCGGCGGTGCCATGTCGCATTATTTTGCCGACCCGGGTGGTTTCTTTGGATATGATCTTACTTCACTCTTTCCGTCGAATATTCTCCGTACCTGGCATTTGCAGTCTGCAATTCTTTGGATAGCAACAGCCTATGTAGGTGGCGGAATCTTTATTGCTTCCATATTATCGAAAAGCCTTCCGAAAGGGCAGGTAGGATTGATCAATTTCCTGTTTATTGCGCTGGGCATCGTGATATTCGGGAGTTTAGCCGGAGAATATCTTGGTGTGAAGGACCTGTTGAAAAATATATGGTTCTGGTTCGGAAATCAGGGCTGGGAATATCTGGAAATTGGCCGTGGATGGCAGTTTTTGATGGCCGTTGGTTTGGTTTTATGGGCATTTCTGCTTTTAAGATCTGTCAGACCAACCAAAAAAGAACCCGAGGACAGGGAAATGAAAATCTTGTTTTTATTGGCTGCATTTTCCATCCCGTTCTTTTATATTCCGGCATTTTTCTTTGGTTCGTCTACTAATTTTTCGACCGTCGACACCTGGCGGTTCTGGATTATTCATCTTTGGGTGGAAGGATTTTTCGAAGTATTTGCAACGGTGATGGTGGCCATCATGTTTTTCAAACTTGGGCTGGTATCCAGACAAACCGCCACGCGGATTATTTACCTGGATGCTGTTTTGTTTTTAGGGGCAGGCATACTGGGAACCGGACATCACTGGTACTGGAACGGACAGACTGTAGCCTCGATGGCCATTTCGGCTTCATTCTCGGCGCTGGAAGTTGTACCGCTTGTGTTGCTGACCCTCGAAGCCTCGGATTTTGGCAGACTCATGCGTACCAAAACCGATGAAAAAGGAAACAAAATTGATTTTCCTCACAAGTGGACTTTTTACTTTTTAATTGCCGTTGGTGTATGGAATTTTGTTGGTGCAGGTATTTTAGGTTTTTTAATCAATCTACCGGTGATCAGTTATTATGAAACCGGAACTAACCTCACACCAAACCACGGGCATGCTGCTTTGATGGGCGTATTTGGCATGCTGGCGATTGCTTTTATCGTATTTGCAATCCGGCAGATTTCTTCTGCTGAGCATTGGCGTAAAATTGAAAAGTACGTGAAAGTTTCGTTCTGGGGACTCAATATTGGCCTGGCAGGTATGGTCATTTTGCAGCTATTCCCCAGTGGAGTATTGCAATTGCTGGATGTAATAAAGAATGGTTACTGGCATGCACGTAGCCTCGAATTCTCAGGACAACAACAACTTGTCAACCTGGCCTGGTTGCGCTTACCCGCCGATATTGTATTTATTGTTGCCGGAGTTTTGCCGCTTTTAATTGCCGTATTATATACTTATTATAATATGCTTAAAACAAAGGTAAGTGGCGGTGGTAGATAATTGAACAATGCTTTGCTTTGTTTTTAAAATGCAATTTTTGATTATTATTTCTTATCTTAGTTGACGCAGATTTTTTATCTGCGTCAACTAAGAAATTTGAATTTACCACCGGTTATTTATCCCTGAATATTTATTCCTCCGTAAATTTGATAACCTCTACAGGGCAACTGTCTGCCGACTCCTTAATTTTTGCCTCATATTCAGCAAAGTTAACTCCTTCAATGATAGTTGATATGTCTTTAACAAGAAAAACCTGCGGACATAAATCTTCGCACACACCACAGGCTGTGCAGTCTTCTTCTATCCAAACTTTTGTTATTGCCATGATTTTATTAATTTAGTATTTATTTAAATGATTCTATGATGATTGATTTCGATTATGTTTCCGCTGATTGTTCCTTAAACCGACAGCGTATCATACCTTGATTTGTTTTAAAGGGAAATAAATTATTCCTCTATATATTTGATAGCCTCTACCGGGCAGCTGTCCGCCGCCTCCTTTATTTTTGCCTCATATTCAGCAAGGTTAACTCCTTCAATGACTGTCGAAATGTCCTTGATCAGAAAAACTTCCGGACAAATATCCTGGCATACACCCCAGGTTTTGCAGTCTTCTTCTACCCAAACTTTTATTATTGCCATGAATTTATCAATTTGAAATGTTTAATTGATGATTGATATCGATTATTTTTCAAGCTGTTGTTTCCATAAGCGGCAGTAACTCCTGCTGTCATTTCTTTTTAGGAGGAAACAAAGGATTCCATTCTGAATATTTGATAACCTCCCGGGGGCAACTAGCAGCTGCTTCTTTTATTTTTTCTTCATATTCCCGGTAGTTAACTCCTTCGTTTATGTATGCCGTGTCGTCGAGCCTGAATACTTCCGGACAAATATCTTCACACAAACCACATCCGGTACAACCATCTTCTATCCAGACTCTTTCTATTGCCATGATTTTTGTTTTTTATGCGATTGATTCTTGTTTTAAATTTCCCCAGCCTTATTCAATGTTTCTTTTCTTAATGTCTGAGAAAAAAAATGCCTGTCCGATTCCGGTTCGTTGGCTTATATAACAGGACACAACCCTGCATTGTTCTTCATGTAATAAAGCTTAAGATATGATGGGGTACAAACTTATTAATTATTTTAATGTATAAAAAAACGGCTGTACCTCAATAAAGAGGTTCAGCCGTTTTTAAATATCATCCTTTCGCAGGAGTTTTTAAAATTTCTTGCCTATACTTTGAAATTTCAATTGACTTCTGTTTTGCAGTAGGCAATTCAATTGAAAAAGTTTACACGGATGATTTATGTACTTCCTCAGAACCGCAGCACCCTGGGTTTTACCAATCGTTCAAAGTCTTCATAAGATAAGCGGATTAATTCAGTCAGCGAACCGGAATTGAATGCAATTTCCTTGTCGCCGGCTAAGGAGTCCGATACATAGACATCCATTCCATAAAGATTTCCGAAGGGTGGCATAGCGCCAACTTCACATTCGGGAAACTTATTTATGAATTCCTGTTCCATGGCAATATCAACCGTGTTAGCTCCCAGGGTCTCCTTCAGAAGGCTCCGATTTACCAGGCCGCGGGCGGGCAGAACAGCCATAGCCATTTTTCCGTCAATTTTGACTATGACAGTTTTGGCCAGTTGCTGTCCGTGAATGTGTGCGGCGTGGGCAATTTCGTTCGCGGTGTATGCCCTGGAATGACGTATGGTAATGAATTTTACCTTGTTTTCGTTTAAAAAATCAAGTAGTTTTTGTGCAGGCATGATGATTAGTTTTTAAGGTTTGTGAAAAATCGAAATGCATGATGAACGGCTCCTATCGGCAGCTTTAAATGTTGGGTCAACAAGTGACATGGAACAAGCCGATAACGGCTTCATTTGATTTATTCCAGGCTTCAATAGCCTGGGGGGTGGGAAGTAGTTTTACGATGCAGCCTTGCTGTGCGAAGAATTCGGCGGCCTCCGGAGAGAGCGTTACATAGCCCGTTTGTCCGGTTCCGATAATCAGTTGATGCGCTCCCGTTTCGTACAAATCCTTTGATTCTTCAACTGAAACTTTATGCGACGTTCCGTATTTCATCGTCGACAGTTCCTTGTTGCGTTTCCTGATATTACCATTCAGGCTGATCACCACATCGTGCGGGTATATTTTTCCTGAAATTGTAATACTCCCAAATTGGGTTTGGTCAATAGTAGGTTTCATTGAAGAATTGAGATTAAAAAAACTTCCCGATAAAGATAATACTGTAATAAATGAATAAGATATGCCGTGTTTAATTATATATCTTTTCATTTGTAAACTTTAATATATAACATTGACATTGAAAATTTTGTTTTGGAATTTATACTGAATAGTTGATGTTTAACGAAGTGAGATCTGAATTGGATTGCAAATCCCGCCAACGATTGCCCGGCTATGAATATTTAATCAGATTTGGTTATCCGGTAGCACGGTAGCTGTGTAGTCAGGCATTAAACCGGTTGATAATGTATTTATTGTTATCTTTTTCTGACAATAAATTTATTGTTAAATATTGAAGGTAAAAAAAACAGCCTGCTACATTGCTGCAACCGGCTGTTTTTTTCTCTGTCCGCTTATAATTATTAAATCTTATTTTGCCTCGCTCTGAACTGCAAACAAATTGACCGGTTTTGTGCTGAAATTGGCATGGAAGAAAAATCCCGTAAGGAATAGAAATGCAACAAATACAAGCATAACCAGCAGTTGAGTCCATGAAGTCTTTTGAATTTCCTGTTTCGATTTCATATCACAAACTTCTCCCGGGCAGTATTGGGCTTTTTCTTTGTATATCAATGCATAAACTTTACATCCAATACAAATACCAAAAACCGATTCGAAAAATAAAAACACGAGGCAAATCAAACAGATTATACCCGAAACAGGGCTATATGAATTTAATAAAACCATTAAAATAAACATGGTTCCTGATAAAGCCAATCCTATGATCCATGAAAATTTCTTTTGTTTTGCTCCAACATATTCAGGTGTCTGATTACTGACAATCAACCTACCGATGATCAGTGAAGGTGAATATCTGGGCTGAATAAAAACACGGATCAGAAAATCCGCAAAGAAAAAAGTAATTCCATATTTCAACAGTAAAAAATCGCCTTTAAAAACGATGATTAAAAATGAACTAAACATCCACAAAAACAGCAATCCGGATGCTGCTCTGATTTCACGTTCATTTAAAACAGGAATATCATATCCCTCCACAATTTCTCCAAATCTTACTTTATTTTTCATTTATTTATTTTTGAATTTTCCATATAATGCATACAAGCGGGAGATTGTTCAAAATAAACTTCAATGACAGGAATGAATTTACAATGGAAACAGCCAATCGTAAAGCTGCGAACGGTTGTTTTTGTACTGAATAAAACGGAAGTATAATCTGATAAAGCAGGTCATCATTTTCTGCACGTTGGCAGGATCGGATAGGCTATCTTTGGTTATTTCGCGCGTGTAGTCATGTCCAATAAACGCCAACCATTTCGTTGCATTGAACATTTAATTTCGTTTGTAATTCCGAATGGACGTTGGTAAAGTTTTCGAAGATCCGTAAACAATAGAATTTTTGAGTTGTTGTAACTTATAAAAAACATGAATACATTAGAATTAGTTAAGAATAAACTGGCAAAACCTTACGAGGATCTCGAATTTCTTTTAATTTGTTTAAAAGAAGTGCTCATTGAATCCGGCGAAGCGGAGCTTGCAAAAGATATTCCCTGGATAGTTTCGGCACCGTGTTTGCATGCAAAAACATTTACCGGGAAACACCTTCAGCTTTATTCCACCTGTTTTCAATTGCTCAATATAGCGGAAGTGAACGGGGCCGTACAGAACCGCCGTAAAAGAGAAGACGAGTATTCGTTGGCGGGGATTAACGGTTTGTGGGCACAAAATTTTCATTTGCTGAAAGAAAAAGGATACACGCCCGAAGAAATTCTTTCCACCCTGTCCCGCATCCATGTTGAGCCTGTCTTAACGGCTCATCCTACCGAAGCCAAAAGAACGGTGATGCTCGAGCATCTGCGCAATCTTTATTTACTGGTAGTGAATAAGGAAAACAAGATGTACAGCAAGATGGAGCAAAACGAGATTCGATACAACATTAAAATTGCTCTACACCGGATCTGGAGAATCTCGGATGTTTATACCGAAAAACCCGATGTCGGTTCCGAGTTGGATAATATCACCCACTATTTGACGCAGGTTTTTCCGGATGTGATCAAACATCACGACCGGCATCTGATCCAGGCGTGGGAGGAAGTTGGATTTGACCCGCAATTAATCAGGGAAGCTTCCCATTTCCCCAAAATAACTTTTGGCAACTGGGTGGGCGGTGACCGGGATGGACATCCGCTGGTGACGGCTGAAGTGACGCGCACAACTTTTCTGAAATTGAGGCTGAAAGCCTTTCAGGTGATCAAGAATGAGCTGCTTGGCTTACAAAAAAACCTGAGTTTCAATGCCCTGACCGGACAATTATCAGTAGATTTCCAGGTGCGCTACGATAGTTTGCTGAATGAAATAAAGGAATCGCGTGGGAGCTGTCAGATATTCTATAAAAACGAGGCTTTCAAACAGTACCTGGAATTTGTCATTTCCAAAATGCCTGTCACCCTATTCGAAGGGCATATTCAGACCCTAAATGAAGAAAGCTTCAGTTATAAATTCCCTGCGGAGCTTATTGCCGATTTATATATCTTACAACAGGGACTTATTCAATACGGTGCTACCGGGATTGCATTTGCCGATGTGAACGATTCGATCAGGATAGTAAGCACTTTCGGATTTCATCTGGCAAAACTCGATGTGCGGCAAAACAGCGAATTCCACGAGCTGGCTTTATCCCAGCTCATGGACGCAGCACAACTGAATGGTGAAGACTTTTTAAACTCCGGTATAGCCGAAAGGCTGACTTATATCAACAAAGAGTTGAGTTCGAGCCGCCCGTTTACCCATCCCAGCATGGAATTGGGTAACGAAGCCAAGGCGGTGGTCGATTCGTACAGGGTCATCAGGGAGCATATTAAAACCTACGGTGAAGAAGCATTGGGCTCATTGATCGTGAGTATGACCCGCGACGTGACCGATTTGCTGGTGGTTTATTTGCTGGAGCGCGAAGCCGGTTTAATGCAGAATACAGCCGAAGGTTTGGCTTCCACCTTGCCTGTCGTGCCACTTTTCGAAACCATCGAAGATTTAAAACAAAGCCATCTCATTCTGGAAGCATTTCTTTCGCATCCCGTTACACAAAACAGCCTCAGGTTACAACAAGCGCTGAGCTTATCGGATGAACCCGTGCAGCAGGTCATGATCGGCTACAGCGACAGTAACAAGGATGGGGGAATTTTTGCCAGCCAGTGGTTTCTTTACGAAGCCCAATCGAAATTGATTGAGGTCGGGAAAAAACATCAGGTAAAAATACGATTCTTTCATGGAAAAGGAGGCTCAATAAGTCGTGGAGCCGGACCTACACACTGGTTCCTCCGGGCTTTACCGCCGCATTCCATCAATGGCAATATTCGCCTGACCGAACAGGGTGAAACCATCGAAAGAAAGTACGCCAATAAAAATAATGCGGTCTATAACCTGGAACTGTTGACTGCCGGCACCCTCGCTGCCACCATGTTGCAAAACACGGGCGAATCGAAAGAGCATGAGCTGGCATCGGAATTGAATTACCTGGCCGCAAAAAGCCGGATAGTTTATAAAGAGCTTACACAAAAACCCGGGTTTATTCAGTTTTACGAAAAAACCACACCCATCGATGCCATTGAGCAGAGTAAAATAGGCAGCCGACCATCAAGACGAACCGGCACCCGCAGCCTCTCTGACCTGAGAGCCATACCGTGGGTTTTCAGCTGGAGCCAGTGCCGGTTTAATATCACCAGCTGGTACGGTGTGGGCACCACGCTTGAAACCATGCAAAAACAAGACCCCGAAAAATTCGGGCGGTTTAAAAATGCTGTGAAAACGGACCCATTTATCCGGTATGTACTTACCAATATCGACTCGAGCCTGGCATCTTCCGATGAAGTTATTTTTCGAAAATATGCCCTGCTTGCCGCTGATGTTCCTGAGAGTTCCGGATTTGTTTCACTAATGACCGAAGAGCTTTCGCGTACCCGGCGTATGATCGATATTGTTTTGGAAATCCCCATTTCACAACGGCGCGAAAACCATTACTACTCGACTTTGCTCAGGGCCGAAGCCATGGAACCTTTGCACGATCGTCAAATAGAATTATTGAAACAGTGGCGTAAGTATTCCGGGGAAGGAAACATAACCGAAGCCGATCATGTCCTGCTTGAATTATTGCGATGCATTAACGCCATTGCCGGAGCCATAGGGTTTACAGGTTAAATAAAGGTACAACAAACACGCAAACTGAATGTTACTGATTTATACTTTGCCAAAAACAGCCGGCCGCAGGAATGCGACTGGCTGTTTTGGTAATGTATTAAACTTTCCGTTTATCTGATAAAGTTGGTCATCACTTTCTGTACTTTGGCGGGAGCGAAGAGGGTATCTTTGGTCATTTCGCGCATTTTCAGTTGCCACGCCATATTCTTGCCGAGCGTTTCCATAATCTGAACGCCTTCGCCGTCCTGAAGTGCTTCGCCGGGGGAAGTTCCATGAATTATGTTCCAGTAGCTCGAAGTGGCAAGCATCATTTCGGAGTATGAAAGGTAATGGTTCAGACTGTCAAGCGTTGCCGAGCCACCCGTACGACGTACTGCCACCACGGCCGCCCCTACTTTATGACGAAAGAAATTGCCGTTGCTGCCCGAAACATAAAACAACCGGTCGAGGAAACTTTTCATAGTTCCGGCAACACCCGAATAATATACCGGCGATGAGAGGATAATGCCATCGGCATTTTTAATGGTTTGTATCCATTCGTTGAGCGGGTCGGAGGTTATGCCGCATTTGTCGTCCCGCGTTTTTTGACACTTACCGCAAGCCATACAGCCCCTCACGGCTTTATTACCCACATGGATAATCTCAAACTCAATACCGTTTTCTTCCAATTTCGAACCTACAAGTTGAAGGGCCTGATAGGTGTTACCTGCTTTGTGCGGACTTCCGTTAATTGCTACTACTTTCATTTTGCGATCTTTTTTATACTTTTTCTCCTGTAATACCTGCGGTTATATCAACTGCAAAGATACAAATATTATTCTTACACTCAGACTGACACAGAGTCAGGTCCTCAGTTGTGAATATTGATTTGCAATTTATTGGAGGTGATATCCGGAGTCACATTTCTAATCTGACAAAATAAAAAAACAGCCGGCTACATTCCTGTGACCGGCTGTTTATTATTCCCCTCTCCGTTTGGAGAGGGGTTTGAGGTGAGGTCTCAATATTCATCCCAGCTTTTAATCTTGATGTCTTCGAAGGTCATGGTACAGAAGGCAGTGATAAAGGCTGAAGCAAGGCGGGCATTAGTCAGCAACGGAATGTTGAAGTCAATGGCACCACGGCGAATGATATAATCGTTGGCAAGTTCCCGTTTCGATGTGTTTTTCGGGATGTTGATAACCAGATCAAATTCTTTGTTGGAAATCATATTCTTCACGTTCAAATCACCCTCTTCGTCCGGCCAGCTCACCGCAGTGGCATGAACACCGTTTTCCTTTAAGAAACGTTGTGTTCCGCGCGTTGCAAACAGTTCGAAGCCTTTCTTTTGCAATAAAAGGCAGGCATCCGACAGCTCAACTTTCGATTTTGCTTCGCCCGACGAAATCAGAATACGTTTTTTCGGGATCCGGAAACCAACCGAAAGCAATGACTTGAGTATGGCTTCGGAGAAATCATCACCGATACAACCCACCTCACCGGTCGAAGCCATGTCCACACCCAGTACCGGGTCGGCTTGCTGCAAGCGGGCAAAGGAGAATTGTGAAGCTTTGATACCTACATAATCGAGGTCGAAGGCCGATTTCTCGGGTTTTTCAACCGGAAGTCCAAGCATTACTTTGGTAGCCAGCTCAATAAAGTTTATCTTCAATACCTTCGAAACGAATGGGAAACTACGGGAAGACCGGAGGTTACATTCAATCACCTTGATATAATTATCGCGTGCCAGGAACTGGATATTAAATGGTCCGGAGATATTCAGGGATTTTGCTATTTCACTGGCAATTTTCTTGATCCTGCGGATCGTTTCCACATAGATTTTTTGCGGAGGAAACTGCGTGGTGGCATCACCGGAGTGAACCCCTGCAAATTCCACGTGTTCCGAAATGGCATACACCAGAATTTCTCCTTTATCAGCTACCGCATCGATTTCGATTTCCTTGCAGCGTTCGATAAATTCGGAAATCACCACCGGATGTTTCTTAGAAACATCAGTTGCCAGTTTCAGAAAGTTTTCAAGCTGTGTAGAATCGTAACATACATTCATGGCTGCACCCGAAAGTACATACGAAGGACGCACCAATACGGGGAATCCGATACCTTTTACAAACTCGTTTACATCTTCGAAAGTAGTCAATTCCTGCCAGCGTGGCTGATCGATTTTCAGTGTGTCGAGCATGGACGAGAACTTGTGACGGTCTTCGGCCATGTCGATATATTTGGCTTGTGTGCCGAGGATCGTGACATTTGCTTCGGCAAGTTTCAGGGCCAGGTTATTCGGAATTTGTCCGCCGGTGGAAACGATGGTTCCCATAGGGTTTTCCATATCCATAATATCCATCACGCGCTCAAAACTCAGCTCGTCGAAGTAAAGACGGTCGCACATATCGTAGTCGGTCGAAACCGTTTCGGGATTGTAGTTAATCATTACCGAGCGGAAACCCTCCTTGCGAATGGTCAGCAAGGCGTTTACCCCGCACCAGTCGAACTCAACTGACGATCCGATACGGTAAGCTCCCGATCCCAGTACCACCACCGAACGGTGATCGCCAAAGTATTTTACATCGGTGGCTGTTCCGCCGTATGTAAGATACAGATAATTGGTCTGAGCAGGGTATTCAGCCGCCAGCGTGTCGATTTGTTTTACCACCGGAACGATACCGCGACTCTTGCGGTGCAGACGGGTGAGTTTTATCTGGTCATCGATATCATCGCTGTTGCATTTGGTAACCAGTCGTGTAACCTGAAAATCGGAGAATCCCAGCTCTTTGGCACGACGAAGGATTTCGTCAGGTAATTCATTTAATGAATTGAAGGTTTCCAGTTCATGTTCCTGGTCAACAATATTTTTTAGCTTATACAGGAACCAACGGTCAATTCTGGTCAGCTCGTGCAGCCTGTCAATAGAATATCCACTGTGTAAAGCTTGCGCCAGATAGAATACGCGTTTGTCGGTAGGTTGATTCAACGCTGTGTCAACATCATCGGCATAAAAATCTTTATTGGCTACAAAACCGTGCATGCCGAGGCCTATCATTCGCAATCCTTTCTGGAAAGCTTCTTCAAAGGTCCGACCAATAGACATAATTTCGCCTACCGATTTCATGCTGCTGCCCAGTTGACGCGATACGCCCTGAAATTTTCCCAAATCCCAACGCGGAATTTTGCAGACAATATAGTCGAGTGCCGGTTCGAAGAAAGCCGAAGTTTCCTTGGTCACCGAGTTTTTTAATTCAGGTAATCCATAACCGAGTCCAAGTTTGGCAGCTACGAAAGCGAGCGGATAACCGGTAGCTTTTGATGCGAGCGCTGAAGAACGGCTCAAACGGGCATTTACTTCTATCACGCGGTAATCTTCCGAAAAAGGATCGAAAGCGTATTGCACATTACATTCACCCACGATGCCGATGTGGCGGATAATGCGGATAGCCAGTTCGCGCAGTTTATGATATTCGCGGTTAGTCAGCGTTTGCGAAGGAGCCACTACGATACTTTCTCCCGTGTGAATTCCCAGCGGGTCGAAGTTCTCCATATTACAAACGGTAATACAGTTGTCGTACTTATCACGTACTACTTCGTATTCAATTTCTTTCCAGCCTTTCAGCGATTTTTCAACCAAAACCTGATGCGAATAGGCAAAAGCTTTTTCGACCAGTTCACGCATTTCTTCGTCATTGTCGCAGAATCCGCTTCCCATACCGCCAAGTGCATAAGCAGCACGGACAATCACCGGATAACCCAGTTCGTTGGCTGCACGAATGGCATTTTCCATATCGTTAACCGCTTCACTCTGGATGTATTTTACATCAATTTCCGAAAGCTTTTTGTTGAATATCTCACGGTCTTCGGTGTCGATAATCGATTGAACAGGCGTACCAAGTACCTTTATATTGTATTTTTCAAAAATTTTATCCCTGAATAAAGCAACCCCGCAATTCAAAGCAGTTTGTCCGCCGAAAGAAAGGAAGACGCCATCGGGACGTTCTTTTTCAATCACGCGTTCCACAAAATCAGGCGTAACAGGAAGGAAATAAACTTTGTCGGCAATGCCTTCCGAAGTTTGCACGGTGGCAATGTTCGGATTGATAAGTATCGTTTCTATTCCTTCTTCTTTCAATGCCTTCAAAGCCTGAGAGCCTGAATAGTCGAACTCACCGGCTTCACCGATTTTCAACGCACCCGATCCAAGTACCAAAACCTTTTTGATTTCGCCCTTGTTGATTTGTTTGTCTTCGTGGGTTGTTTTCAGTTTGGCGACGCATTCTTCCTCGATTAATTGAGGAATGGTTTTGTTGCTGCCTTCAAGCGTTTTGATAAACACGTCGAATAAGAATTCAGTATCGGTAGGTCCCGAAGCTGCTTCAGGGTGGAATTGTGCCGAAAACCAGGGTTTGGTTTTATGACGGATTCCTTCGTTGGTACCGTCGTTCATGTTTACGAACAAAGGTTCCCAATCGGAGCTTAATGTTTTATTGTCAACGGCAAAACCATGATTTTGAGATGTGATAAAGGCGCGTTGCGTTCCGACTAACTGAACAGGTTGGTTGTGGCTGCGGTGTCCGTATTTTAATTTGTATGTTTTGGCACCACCAGCAACTGATAGCAATTGATTTCCCATACAAATGCCGAAGATAGGTTTTTCGGTAAGCATGGAAGTTTGTATATGTCTGACCGTGTCCTTTGCATATTCAGGGTCACCGGGTCCGTTTGAAATAAATAAACCATCAAATTCAATGTGGTTGTAGTCATAATCCCAGGGTACGCGAATCACCGTAGTGTCACGTTTCAACAGGCAACGGATAATATTGTGTTTCACGCCGCAGTCGACCAGCAACACGCGGTGTTTTCCATTTCCGTAGGTGATAACTTCCTTGCAACTCACTTTGGCTACCTGGTTTTCATCATCCGGATTAATAAAGTCAATATCTTCGCCATCAGGGAAAACAAACTTGCCTTTCATGGTGCCTTTTTCGCGAACCAGCTTGGTGAGTTCCCGGGTGTCCACACCGAAAATTCCGGGCACTTTATTCTCTATCAACCATTCACTCAGACTTTTCCCTGCATTCCAGTGACTATATTCAAAAGAAAAATCGGAAATAATCAGGCCGGTAGCTTGAATTTTTTCCGATTCATAATAAGTTGAAAGTCCGTTTTGGATGATGTCATTCGGGACGCCGTAATTACCAACTAACGGAAACGTTATCGTTAAAAGCTGACCCGCATACGAGGGATCGGTCAAACTTTCGGGATAACCGACCATAGCGGTATTAAAAACAACTTCTCCTGCTACCGGTTTTTCGTATCCAAAGGATTTACCTTTAAAAACGGTTCCGTCTTCCAAAACTAAATGAAGGGGCTTGTACTTCTGCATAAATAATATAAAGTTGATTTGTTATGATCACTTTCCTCCTGAATTGGACTCAGCTAATCTGTAACATGAATATTTTCTTGATTCGACCAGTGAATTCTAAAAAAGTCACTCACTAAAGTCCCCTTTTGGGGATAAGGGGTTGTCGATTGACCAAATTTGTGCAAAAGTACTGCTTTTTCTTGTTATGTGCAAGCCACAAGGGCTGAAATATTCCTTTATTTAACCGATTTTATCTGTACTGGTATCGTTTTGTCAATAAACAAGTTGAAAGAGAATAGAAAGGGAATAAATATGCGAAACCATTTATGAATCACCCTTTTTTACCGGAACTTTTTTCATTTCTCTGATCATTTCAATGATTTTATCTAATTTTTCAACTTCCAGTGTTTTCAACAGTATGGATAAAGCTTCAATTTCCTTTTTAGCATCCAGATTCGTTTTGTAATCTGCTTCTGCATGCGTTCTGTCTCTTTCATTTTGTCTGTTTTGGGACATCATTATGATTGGAGCGGCATATGCAGCCTGAGTAGAAAACAGAAGGTTGAGAAGGATAAACGGATAGACATCCCAATGATAAAAAAAACCAATCATATTTAATCCCATCCAGAGGATTACTAAAATAGTCTGAAAGATTATGAATCTCCAGGAACCCATGCCCTTTGCAACTGCATCTGCAATTCGACCTCCAAAGCTTAATGACTCAGTATGTGCGGCATGCCAGTTTTTTTGTTTTTCCATTTTTATTTTTTTTTGTAGTGAATATTCGTATTTAAATGCTGAATCTATCAGCCCTTTTATGGTTTGAAAAATGTTTTATCTTCTATAACGCCCGAATGAGTGAAAAGTGAAATAAACATAGTACTTTTCAGTAATCTTAAAATTTAACAGGCAGTTGTACGGTCAAATATCCCTTTTAATTGTTTCATTGTATGCGATTCTGAATTTATAAAGAAGTAGTTTCAGTATTTTATCTATTTTTGTTCCTTTGTTCAATTATTTTCAATTTAAAGCGAATATTTTTAATTCACAGACGTATAAAAATAAAACTGAAATAACACCAAATGACTTCAACCATACTCATATCTTTTTGTATATTGCTGCTTATCGCTTATTTGTTCGATATAACTTCCTCAAAAACAAAAATACCTTCCGTAATTTTGTTATTGCTCTTGGGTTGGCTGTTGCACCAGTTTACAAATTTTGGAAACATTCAGCTTCCCGATTTTACCAATGTTTTGCCGGTATTAGGATCTTTGGGATTGATTTTGATCGTGCTTGAAGGTTCTTTGGAACTCGATTTAGATAAATCAAAAATTGGTTTAATACAAAAATCTTTTTGGGGGGCATTAATCTCAATGTTTACAATTACTTTTTTACTGAGCTTTTTGTTTCAGTATTCGGGTGGCTATTCGTTTAAAAATTGTTTGATAAATGCTATCCCTTTCAGTATTATAAGCAGCGCTATTGCCATTCCCAGTGTTCGAAACATAAGTGCTGCAAATAAAGAATTTATCATTTATGAAAGTAGTTTGTCCGATATTTTAGGCGTTATCTTCTTCAATTTCATCTTACTAAACACAGATTTTGGATTTGCAACATTTGCTAATTTTAGCCTTCAGTTAATTGTAATTATAGTTATTTCATTCTTTGCAACCATTGGATTGACAATTTTACTCCGAAAGATTGAACATCATATCAAGTTTATTCCAATTATATTGCTTGTAGTACTAATTTATACCGTTTCCGAAATTTATCATTTACCCTCATTGATATTTATTTTGACTTTCGGTCTGTTTGTAGGGAATCTTTTTAAGTTGAAAAAAATCCGGTGGATACAAAAATTACATCCGGAAGAATTAGAAGTTGAAAGTCAAAAGTTTAAGGAAATTACCACTGAGGCCTCTTTTCTGGTTCGTGCTTTATTTTTTCTGTTGTTCGGGTACATGCTCGAAACAACCGAAATACTTAATACGGATACTTTTTTCTTATCAATTGGCATTGTGACTTTAATTATTGCTTTTCGTATCATACAATTAAAATTATCCCGGCTTCCAATGAAACCCTTACTCTTTGTAGCTCCCAGAGGGCTTATAACAATTCTGTTGTTTTTATCAATTGAACCGGGTCAACAAATTCTAATGGTCAACAAATCGCTGATTGTTCAGGTTATCATTTTAACAGCGTTTATTATGATGTTCGGTTTAATGGCGATGCCAAAGGATTTGAAAATAAAAGAATAAACTGAGTATTTCTTATGTTGATTTATTAGTTGAAGATCTTATCAAAATAAATTTGATTCCGGAAATAGCTTAAATTACTTATGATTTTAATTCTCAAGCCATTCAAAATTATTCAATTTTCAACACAAAATACTGATTCAATCTTAACTCTTATCAGTGATAATATGCCAGAGAATTTCAATTACCGAAATTTTTCTTTAATTCATCTGCAAAAAATTCTTCTAACTCAATAGAAAGTAGTAATTTTGCAGTCGCTTAGAAAATTCGATAATCAAAATATATTATGGCAGAAAAAAAAATGAATTTATTGGCTGATTTTCCTCCTGTTTCGAAAGAAAAGTGGATGGAGAAAGTCACAGCCGACCTCAAAGGAGCAGATTTCAACAAAAAGCTCGTTTGGAAAACCAACGAAGGCTTCAACGTAATGCCCTTCTATCGTGCTGAGGATATTGAAAACCTAAAAACAAAAGATTCAGCACCCGGTGTATTTCCTTACGTTCGTGGGACAAAACCTGGAAACGAATGGTTAGTGCGTCAGGATATTGAAGTAGATACCGCAGGGGCAGCTAATGCAAAAGCATTGGAAGTGTTGTTCAAGGGTGTAACTTCGATTGGTTTTAAGCTGAAAAAAGCTGATCTAAGTCCTGAATTTATAGCTTCATTGCTTCAAAACATTGTTGCAGAATCTGTAGAGTTGAATTTCAGCATTTGCGTTAGTCGCGCGGCTGAACTGGCTACAATTTTGACAGATTATTTCAAATCGAAAAACTATGATCTGACCAAATTGCAGGGTTCTATCAACTATGACCCTATGAACCGCATGTTGTTGGCCGGTAAAGAATTGAAAAAAGAAGAATTAGCTGCACAAGCCAAAGCAACAGTGGAAGCCGCTGCAGGTTTACCTTTCTTTCGTGTGATTGGTGTAAATGCTACCACATTATGCAATGCCGGAGCATTTCTTGCTCAGGAATTGGGCTACTCACTTGCCTGGGGTAATGAATACCTTTCGTTGCTTGTTGAAGCCGGTGTGGATACTTCGTTAGCTGCAAAAAAAATAAAATTCAACTATGGCGTAGGTGGCAATTACTTTATGGAAATTGCCAAATTCCGTGCAGCCCGCATGTTATGGGCCATGGTAGTGGATGCTTACCAACCTGAATGTAAGAAAACAGATTGCACAAGTACTGAAAACGGAATCTGCAAATGTGCCGCAAAAATGCGTGCGCATGCCGAAACTTCTACTTTCAACAAAACCATTTTCGATGCCAACGTAAACATGCTTCGCACACAAACTGAAGCCATGAGTGCAACATTGGGAGGCGTAAACTCACTTACCGTATTGGGTTACGATTCTATCTACAAACCAACCGACGATTTCTCGGAACGCATTGCCCGAAACCAGCAATTATTATTAAAAGAAGAATGTCACTTCGATAAAGTATCCGATCCGGCTGCCGGTTCGTATTATATCGAAACCCTGACCAACGAAATAGCTGCACAAGCCTGGAAACTCTTTCTTGAAGTAGAAGAACAGGGTGGTTTCTTTGCTGCGATCGCTTCAGGTTCAGTTCAACAAGCCATTAAAGCTACTGCAGCTGCCCGACTGAAATCAGTGTCAAGCCGTCGCGAAATTTTGTTGGGAACCAATCAGTTTCCAAACTTCAACGAAATTGGTGCTGAGAAAGTACAAACTGTTGAAACGGTTGATTGTGGTTGTTCACATGCCGGAACTGAAAAATTATTACCTGTTCGTGGTGCTGCCGAATTTGAAGCGTTGCGTTTTGCAACTGAAAATGCTCCAAAACGTCCGAAAGCATTTATGTTGACCATTGGAAACCTGGCCATGCGTTTGGCCCGGGCTCAGTTCTCCTGTAACTTCTTTGCCTGTGCGGGTTATGAAGTTGTTGACAACCTTGGTTTTGATACTGTTGAAGAAGGCGTAAAAGCTGCCCTTGACGCTAAAGCTGATATCATTGTCATTTGCTCTAGCGACGATGAATATATTACTTTAGCTCCTGCAGCGTATGCACTGGCTAAAGGAAAAGCAATCTTTGTAGTTGCCGGAGCTCCAGCAAATGCTGAAGAATTAAAAGCAATTGGAATTGAACATTTTGTTAATGTAAAGACAAATGTATTGGAGTCGTTGAAGAATTTTAATACATTATTAAAAATAAACTAAGTATGAAGCCAAATTTCAAAAATATAGACATAAAAAATATTTCAGCTTCAGCTGCTATTGAAACCGAAAGTACCTGGCTGACACCGGAACTCATTCCCGTAAAACCATTTTATACCAAAGATGATCTGGAAGGAATGGAACATTTGAATTATGCTGCCGGACTTCCACCTTATTTGCGTGGACCTTACAGCGTGATGTACGCCATGCAACCCTGGACAATCCGTCAGTATGCAGGTTTTTCAACCGCTGAAGAATCCAATGCATTTTATCTTCGTAACCTCGCTGCCGGACAAAAAGGTCTTTCAGTTGCGTTCGATTTACCTACGCACCGCGGTTATGATGCCGATCACGAACGTGTTGTTGGTGATGTAGGTAAAGCCGGCGTTTCTATCTGTTCGGTTGAAGATATGAAAGTTTTATTCGATGGTATTCCATTGAATAAAATGTCGGTTTCTATGACCATGAACGGTGCCGTACTTCCTATTCTGGCTTTTTATATCAACGCCGGATTAGAACAAGGTGCTAAACTGGAAGAAATGGCCGGAACCATTCAAAATGATATTCTAAAAGAATTTATGGTGCGCAATACCTATATTTACCCGCCTAAATTCTCCATGAAAATTATAGCTGATATTTTCGAATTTACATCGAAAAAGATGCCTAAGTTCAATTCAATTTCTATCTCGGGTTATCACATGCAGGAAGCAGGTGCAACAGCCGATATCGAATTGGCTTACACCCTGGCTGATGGTTTGGAATATCTTCGTGCAGGTGTTAATGCCGGTATGGATATCGACTCGTTCGCTCCACGTTTGTCATTCTTCTGGGCTATCGGGATGAATCACTTTATGGAAATTGCAAAATTGCGTGCTGCACGTATGTTGTGGGCAAAAATCGTAAAACAATTCAATCCTAAAAATCCGAAATCACTGGCTTTGCGTACACACTCGCAAACTTCGGGTTGGTCGCTTACCGAACAGGATCCGTTCAACAATATTGGCCGTACATGTGTTGAAGCTATGGCTGCAGCTCTTGGTCACACACAATCGCTTCACACCAATGCGTTGGACGAAGCAATTGCTTTGCCAACTGAGTTTTCAGCGCGTATCGCCCGTAACACACAGATTTATATCCAACAGGAAACTGATATCACCAAAGAAGTTGATCCATGGGCAGGTTCATATTATGTAGAATCATTGACAAACGACCTGGCGGAAAAAGCCTGGGCATTGATCGAAGAAGTGGAAAAACTGGGTGGTATGGCAGCAGCTATTGAAACCGGTGTTCCAAAAATGCGTATCGAAGAAGCTTCGGCCCGTACACAGGCGCGTATCGATTCAGGAAGTCAGATTATTGTTGGTGTGAATCAATATCGTCTGGAAAAAGAAGCTCCAATTGATATTCTGGAAGTTGACAATACAGCGGTTCGTATTCAACAAATCGAACGTTTGAAACAATTACGTGCTAATCGCAATGAAGCTGAGGTACAAAAAGCATTGACAGCAATTACCGAATGCGCTAAAACCGGCCAGGGTAACCTGCTGGAATTAGCTGTGGAAGCCGCCCGTTTGCGTGCTTCATTGGGAGAAATTTCCGATGCCTGCGAAGCAGTTGCAGGACGTTATAAAGCAACCATTAGAACCATATCAGGCGTGTACTCATCCGAAACTAAAAACGATGCATTTTTCCAAAAAGCCTGCGAGCTGACCGAGAAATTTGCCAAAAAAGAAGGTCGTCGTCCCCGTATTATGATCGCCAAAATGGGTCAGGACGGACATGACCGTGGTGCGAAAGTTGTTGCTACCGGCTATGCCGATTGCGGATTTGACGTGGACATGGGACCTTTGTTCCAGACTCCTGCCGAAGCTGCAAAACAAGCCGTAGAAAACGATGTGCATATCATGGGTATCTCGTCTTTGGCTGCCGGTCATAAAACTTTGATTCCGCAGGTTATTGCTGAATTCAAAAGACTTGGTCGCGAAGATATTATCGTGATTGCAGGTGGTGTGATTCCGGCACAGGATTACGATTTCCTTTATAAAGCCGGTGTGGCAGCAATCTTTGGACCTGGTAGTCCGGTTGCTAAAGCAGCCTGTACGATTATGGAGATATTGCTGGAAGAATAGACTCCTCTAATTCTCTCCTAAAGGGGAGAATTGAAGAAAGAAAAACGGACTTGCCATTGAGGTGAGTCCGTTTTTATTTTAATAAACTGTTACAAGCATTTTTCTGATAACTGTATCATTACCCATACTAATCCCGTTATTTTCTTCGAGAACGCGCTGAACATTGTTTATAGCTATTTCCTGCTGTCTTGCAACAAATGGATTGATATTTTCGGTGTTTATTGTTTCTGTTTTTTTATCTACAATTTCTTTCTCAACTGCCGGAATGGTTGCCGGAACTATAGTTTTATGCAAACTTCTTGGTAACTGTTGTGCTACCGGCACACGAACTTCTTTGACAACTTGTTTTGGTATGTATTTAATAACCTGTACTATATCGTGCACAATCAATGGCTTACTTTGGAATAAATTTGTAAATATACCAATACTCAAAAATAATAGTGCTACAGCTGCGGATTGATAAACTGGCATTTTTGTACGAAAAAATATTGAAAATACGGTGGCTTTTTTTGTGTCGGCAAACGCATTATCCAATCTTTTCTTGATTTTCGGATTTGGTTCCAGCTCTTTAGTGTTGTCTTTTTTAATTGAAACATATAACTCCGACATAGAAGCATACTCGTCTTCTTTCAAAAAACTCAAAACCCATTGCTTTTCAATGGTTGAGAGTTGGTCAAACTTTTTTGTTTTAAACAGATTCTCGAGTTTGTCGAAATCTGTATTTGAGATATTTTCCATCTTGATTATACTTTTTCTGGTTTAAATGGAGCAAGTTTAGTTGATAATTTTTTTGTCAGATAGAAAAGCCTTGATTTGATGGTACCTTCGGGACATTCGAAAATATCGGCAATTTCCTTGATGGTCATTTCTTCGATAAACCTCAGATTGAAGATGGATTTAGTGTCAATATCCACACTGTTGAGCTCTGTTGCTAATCTGTTTGTAAAAATATCTTTATCTATACTTTCTCCGTTGAATTCAAATCCATTGAAATCGCCGATGTTTGAATTGCTAATAAATTCATTTCTGATTTGCTGTTTACGGTATTCATTCTTAATCATGTTGCTGGCAAGTGTGTAAAACCAGGTAGAGAACTTTTTAGAGTTGTCGAAACTTTCCGGTTTTTCAATGATTTTCAGGAACAAGTCATGCAGCATATCTTCCGCTTTTTCGCGATCGCGATTCAGCATCCTGAACAGAAAGTTCAACAACGGTTTTGAATAACGGATGTAAAGTTCATCAAATGCCGACTGCTCACGTTTTGTGAGCAGCGACATCAGTTCCTCGTCGGTTTTTTTGTTGTACGATTTCTTTAACATCGACATAACTTACTTTTCAAAGTATTTCAACCATTCAGTACCAACCGAACTATCAGCACTCACAGTTTTGGCCAGTTCTTTAACTTTTTGCGCTTTAACTGTTTCGCCACAAAGTTGATATTGCTCATAAATCTTTAAAAATACTGCAAGATAACTTAAATTCATTTGGTCGACAACACTTTGAGCATAATTGTCTGTAAAATTCACTTTTAAGTAATCAAGTAAGAACTTATTTTCAAAATTATTTTGAAGTACAGCCATATTATTGAAAGGCTTTTCACTGTATTTGAAAGCCAGCCCAACGAGATACATTTTATCCGTGTAATCTTTATATACATTATCATCCATGTGTATCGAAGCGTATATTGGCCTGTTTTTTACATTTTCGATGATGTGTTTCACAATCATTGACATTGATTTGTCTTCAAGTTCCAGCTTGTTAAGTTCGGGAATCGCATTCTCTTTGAAAATGGCATCGCGATATTCTTTATTTATTAATAATGATATGTTCAGTAACAAAACATCTTTTCTGATTTGTTTTGCCTGTTGTAATACCCAAACAGGGTAGGTTGTGTTATCGCCGTTTACGAGCAAAATAGCATTTTTATCGAGCGACATGAGCACATTATAGTTTGCTGCAAGTATTCCTTCCGGTATTTCATTGTTTTCGAACCATTTTTGGCTGAGTATATCAATGTTTTTTTGATCACGTTTAACCTGAAAATAATTCATTAAATCAGGAAATATAATTTTATCAAATGGCTTTATTGCCTGAGCTTTCATTAGATATTTCTGACCTGTTTCAGTGAGACTGGAATTATCATAAGCCTGTATGAAATATAACTCAAATGTGTTTGGTATGGCTTTCTCAGCCATCTTTACAATTTCGTTTAACGGCAATAAATAATCAGTCTGATTTTTCTCTGTTTTTTTCCCATAATAACGACTTACTGCACGATTGGCTCTGTAAAAATTAACCCAGGCCATTTTATCGATGGTTCCGTTATCAATTTCAAGTTTCCATGCTTTTGCCTGTTGTTTATACCATTCCAAATCTTTTGATACACGCACAAAGGAGTATACAGGTTCCGGTTTTTGAGCAAAAGTGTTTAACGAAATGGCACAAAATAATACGAGCAATAGTTTTTTGAATGTTGTTTTCATATAGTAAAAATTAAATGTTTTGTAAAGTAATACACTTGAAATTACAGAACGTTCAAATAATATTTAAAAATCTACTAAACTTACATAGGTTCTATTCAATTTGTTGTGATTTTTAACGTGAAATTGGGTAACTTTGCACCCGGTTTTTTAAGGAAAAATAAGTATGAAAACAAAGATTGTAATCGTCGGACTCGGTGGAGTGGGCGGGTATTATGGGGGATTGCTGGCTAAACGTTATGCAGATGATCCGGATATAGAAATTTATTATGTGGCACGTGGTAAACATCTCAAAAAAGTGCAACAGAACGGTTTGACTTTAATTACTGAAACCGGAACATTTGTTGTTCGTCCAACGCTGGCAACGGATAAAGTGACGGAAATTGGAACGGCCGATTATATTATTATGACTCCAAAGAGTTATGATCTGGATGCAACCATAGATCAGATTAAACCATGTGTGGGCCCAAATACAGTGATTTTACCTCTACTCAATGGCATTGATAATTCTTCGCGTATCCGAGCTTTATTGCCCGGCACGGAAGTGTGGAACGGTTGTGTCTATATAGTTGCAAGGTTGAATGAACCCGGTGTGGTGGAAAGTTCGGGAAATGTACACAGGTTCAATTTCGGATATGAAAACCAGACAAGTGAGCGATTAACAGGTTTTGAAAAGTTATTGAAAGAGGCAGGAATTGATGCCGTTTTTCATAAAGATATCTTATCGGTTATCTGGAAGAAATTCTTCTTTATTTCATCAACTGCTTCACTTACTTCGTATTTCGATGTTAGTTTCGGTGCTTTGCTGACCGACGAAGTGCGAAAAACAACGTTGGTAAATTTATTGGAAGAATTGCTTCTGGTAGCAAATGCCGAAGGAGCCAAAATCGAACGAAGTGTCATAGAAAAAACGATTCATCAACTGGAAAATCTTCCATTCGAAACCACTGCTTCGATGCACAGCGACTTTATGGCCGGGAAAAATACAGAAGTACATACACTGACGGGTATTGTGGTTGAATTGGGTATGAAACACGGAATTGCGACACCAACTTATGAAAAAGTGTATACGGAGTTGAGTAAACGAACGAAGAAATAAGTTTGTTATAAGTTGGTCTTGAAAATCTCATTATTTGTTGAAAATGATTAGATTTGCGGTTTGTTAAAAAATTGATTAGATTATTATTTTAGAATATGGAACATCTCAATTATGGTGCTGTAGGAAATTGCAGATCCGCAGCACTTATATCTGATCGCGGAAATATAGAATGGTTATGTTTTCCCGATTTCGATTCTTCCTCAGTTTTTGCTGCAATTTTAGATCAGGAAAAAGGTGGGCGATTTGGGTTCATTGTAAATGAAACCTATACCATAACACAAAAATATATAGAACATACCAATATCCTGAGTACAACTTTTGAATCGATTGAAGGTGGATTTGAGGTTTTGGACTTTATGCCACGGTATCGGATTGGCGAAAATAACGATTATTTTTTACCTCCGGAAATACAAAGACTCATTCGATTAAAACATGGTAGTCCACGTTTTCGGGTTGAGTATAAACCGGCATTGAACTATGCCCGTGATGAAGTTTCGCATAAAGTAGGCCCTGATTATGTGAAAACATATTCAATAGAAAATGAACAGGATACACTTTATTTATATTCTCGTCTGGATTTTAATAAGATATTAAATGCCGAAGAAATTATACTGCATAAAGATGAATTTTTCTTATTGTCCTATAACCAGAAGTTGATAAAGATTGATCAAAATCGTGTGGAACTGGAATATCAGCGAACAAAGGTTTACTGGATGAACTGGGCGAACCGTTCCAAAAAATTCACGGAATTCAATGAACTTATCGAACGAAGTGTCTTGATTTTGAAATTGATGTCCTATCACCGAAGTGGCGCAGTATTGGCTGCACTTACAACCAGCATACCTGAGGCGATTGGTGAAACAAGGAACTGGGATTACCGGTTTTGTTGGATCAGGGATGCATCTATGTCAATAGAAACTTTGTTGCGAGTGAATCATCAAGGGGCCGCAAAACGATATATGAATTTCATTAAAAATATTCTGAAGAAGAAGTCGGATTCGTTTCAGATTATGTATGGAATTCGTGGAGAGCGTATTCTCGTTGAAGAGGTATTACCACATTTGAGCGGTTTTGGTAATTCTAATCCCGTAAGAATTGGTAATGATGCATATCATCAAAAACAGAATGATTCGTTCGGTTATTTAATGGATGTTATTTATCAGTATTATCGGTTTTTCCCCGGTTCATTGGACGAAATTGAAGAGATATTCGAGATGGTTAAAAACATAGTCAAAACAGTTTCGGAAGACTGGACAAAGCCAGATAAGGGTATTTGGGAAATAAGGGGACCTGAACAGCATTTTGTGTTTTCAAAAGTTATGTCATGGGTGGCAATGGACAGGGCTGTTAAGATTGCTCATATACTACAAAAAAATAATATTGCAAATAAATGGCACAAAGTCGCTGAAACAATAAAAGAAGATGTGTTAATCAATGGTTGGAAAGAAGAAATTCAAAGCTTTTCACAAACCTATGAAAATAACGAACTGGATTCTTCATTGTTACTTATGGAGTCCTATGGTTTTATTTCCCCGGTAGATGAAAAGTACAGAAAAACGGTTGAAGCAATTAATAAGTCATTAAATAACAAAGGTTTATTGTTTCGTTATAATATATCCGATGATTTCGGTGTGCCAACATCAGCCTTCACTATTTGTACATTCTGGTTAGTACGGGCTTTATATGTGATAGGAAAACCTGAAGAAGCCAGAGACCTTTTTAATGAATTGATAAGCTATTCAAACCATTTAGGACTATTCAGCGAAGACCTTGATTTTGAAACCAAAGCTCAGTTGGGTAATTTCCCGCAAGCCTATTCACATTTAGCATTGATCAATACTGCACTGCTTTTTTCAGAAGAAGAGCATCGGTCACGCTTTATTAAGCCTTAAATTATTCGTCCAATTGTTTTAAGAATGGAAGTACACCTGACTGTGTTCGCAAATTATAGCGTGCCACTTCTGAAATTGTCCCGATTTTAATGGTGTACGCATCGTTTGGCAATTCGTGGAAGGTATCTTCATCGGTGGTGTCATCGCCCATGGCCAGGATAAAGTCAAAATCATCCAGCTCCAATAGGCGGCGTACTTCGGAACCTTTGTTGTGATCGGGTGATTTGATTTCTACATTTTTATTCCCGCGCATGATTTGCAGGTTCTGTCGCGAGCAAGGTCCTATCAGTGCTTCAAGTAATTGTTGTTCGCGCAACGAGGCTAACCAGGCATCTACATTACGGTAATGCCATACCAGCGTGGTTTCTTTTTCTTCCACTTTTGATCGTGGTGTTTTATCCACAAACAATTGCAGTATGGAAAGAATTTCATCATCCCAGGGTTTTTCTTTTGGTACATTGTCGTGCCATTTTCCCTTTTCTTTGAAATAGGCACCATGTTCGGCTGCCAGGGTAATTGGTAACGATCCAAACCATTTTTCCAGTGTGACGTGTTCTCTTCCGCTACTGATCACTACTTTGTTTCTTTTATCGTCAGATAGTTGTTTTAAAATATTTAATAATTCAGGAGAAGGAATGGCATCTTCGGGGCGGCTTTTGAATCCCATCAAGGTTCCATCATAATCCAGTATGAATAATCTTTTTTTTGCAGAGCGATAAGCTTCCTGAATCTTCAGGAAAGTAGCTTCGTCAAGACGCTCGGTGTTCAGTGCATCATTTTTTTCTTTAATGATTTGCAATTCAGTCACAAAATCGGCTGCCCATTTGTTTACAGAGTGTTTCTCTACAATTTTCTGCATCAATCGCAGTTTTTTTAATTGCTCATTTTCAGGCATTTCGAGGGCTTCCAGTATGGCACGTTCAATTTCTTCAATGTCGTTTGGATTTACTAAAATAGATTCGGTTAGCTCGATGGCAGCACCCGCCATTTCGCTCAGAATTAAAACGCCCGGTGTGTCTCTTTTGGCGGCAAGATATTCTTTGGCTACCAGATTCATGCCATCGCGCAGAGGAGTGATAAGTGCAATGTCGGCAATGTGGTACATGGCAACTAACTCTTCAAAATCAAAACTATGGTAGAAATAATATACCGGAGTCCAGTCGATGGTAGAATACATTCCATTAATAGAACCAATGGTTTCATCAATTTTTGTTTTTAAATCCGCGTAGCGGTCCACATTGTCGCGTGATGGCACAATTATCATGGCCATCGAAACTTTCTCCTTATATTCTGGATGTTTCTCCAGGAATAATGCAAACCCTTTCAGCCGGTGAAGTATCCCTTTGCTGTAATCCAGTCTGTCAACAGAAAGTATCAGTTTATGTTCTCCAAAGCTTTTTTTAAGTTCCAGCGCTTTTTGTTGAACCTGAGGAAGTATGGCTGTATCGTTATAAAGATTATAATTGATGCCCATTGGGAACGAATCAACATAGGCAATCCGGTTTTCGAGTGATACCTGATCCAGCTTAAAGCGTAAATCCAGCACCCTTTCAGCCGAACTCACAAAGTGCCTCATGTAGTCGTAGGTGTGGAATCCTATTAAATCGGCTCCCAACAGCCCGTTAAGCAATTCGTCTCTTTCGGGTAACACGCGGAAAAGTTCGTAGGAAGGGAAAGGAATATGGTGAAAATAACCGATGCTGATACCCGGGATGGCTTTTCGTAAGAGTTGGGGGAGCAGCATCAACTGATAATCCTGTACCCAAACGATGTCACCGGGTTCGATAAACGGGATAGCAGCCTGGCAAAACATTTCATTTACTTCTTTGTAGGCTTCCCAATATCTGTTTTCGTACTCAACATAGGAATAGAAATAATGACACAAGGGCCAGAGTGTACTGTTGCTGTATCCTTCGTAATAATCCTGTATGTGATCGGGGGTAAGAAATACGGGATGAAATTTAAAAGTATCCAGATGTTTTGTAATTTCTTTTTCTTCTTCCGGCGTTTCTGCAAAAGCACCGGGCCAACCGATCCAATGCTTTTCCACGTCCATTTCCAGTGAATCAAGCCCGGTAGTCAGTCCACCTTCGCTACGGGAAAACTCAAATGCTCCGGTTTCGGTTTTTGAAGCTTTGAGAGGAAGTCTGTTTGAAATTATAATGAGTTTCATCTGCGTTTTTATTTTAAAAGAATGATGTGACTGTTTGATTACAGTTTCTACAAAAATACACAATTAAATTGATAAATTGATAACAAAAATACTATTCAATTGTTTGTTTATAAGAATTTAAGTAGTTTTAAACTGATATTAATTTAGCTCTTGTAAACTCGAAACTTACATTATTTTGTCCGATTTGGTTACTGGTCATATTCAAATTATTTTCTCTTTTTTACTTAAATCTCTCAATTAAAAATTGATATTTATTTAAATAAATTTTTTTTACACATTACTGAAAATGCGTCTTTTTTGAGTTGAACCATTTATGATTTGTAAAATCTGCCACAGTCCATTTTCTTTTGTATTCGCATTTTATAGTTTAATGTCAGGTTTATCAAAACCTTTTTTCTATCTTTGAAATCAGATAATATTATGTATGATAAAATATTATTATTTATCTTGTTGATAGGTGATTAACTGGTAAATGAGTGAAAAATCAGTGATATTAGTTGATTGAGAGAGGTTTGAAGTCAGAATTTAATTTCTTAAAACCTGAATGTGTATTCGTTCGAAATATACTATTATCCATTTACTTAACCGTGTTTCTCAATAAAATAATGCAGAGCAGTAAAATGACTGAAGATTAATCCAACTGTAATTCGTTCTGCGAATACTTGTACTGCATATAGTCATAAAAAATCAGGCCTGGACAATTCTTTTGAATACTTTCAGACTACTCGCTTTAAATTTTAAAATACTTTTTTATCATTCAAAAATGACAAACCCAAATTCCAGATTTTAACTTCACTTTTTAAAGTTTAAAAGTGGGATTGACAATAGCTTTTTAAGACCATAAAAATTTACTGTTTGAACAATATTATTTCATTTTCATAAAATCTATTACTATGAAATTAAGTATCGCACTCATATTGTCAATATTTATTGCTGTAGGACTAGTGGCAATCGGTTTTACTTATTACCAGATTTCAACGGAAAGAACCAAATTAAACAGCGAACTTGAAAAACGAACCGGACAGGTTGTGGAAGCAATTTTCGAAGACAATACAATTTTTCAACAGAAAATTAATTCGGAGAATATTGAGCAGATTGTTGACAGCCTCAAAGACAAGTATAATTTACTTGGAATTGCAGTTTACTACAACAATGATAGTATTTTAAGTGACTATTCTTCACGTCATTTAATTTCTAACTCATTGGATTATATATCTCAGTCAATTGCTGCAGATACTATTTTAGGAAATTTCATTAAGGTGGACAGACAAAATATTTATCAATATATTCTGCCGCTAAAAAAGAATGGAATAACAAAAAATGCTGTTGTTTTTTATTCAGACGCAAACTATATTGATAATATTATCGGTAATATCTGGCTTCGGAATTTTGCAAGATGGTTTTTGCAGGTATTGTTAGTGTCGTTTGTTACTGTTCTGATTATACGTTGGGGTATTTATAATCCGATCAATAAAATTATAGATTGGATAAAAGTGGCACGTTTGGGAAATATTGAGCAGTTAAAGAAGCAACAACCGGCAAAATTTCTTGTTCCTTTACATAAAGAACTTGTTCATATTGCAAAAATAATGAATGAAGCAAAGGCTACTGCCCATGAAGAAGCCAGGTTAAGAGCAAGCGGGGAAGCAATATGGACACCCGAACGGTTGAAGGTGGAAATGGAAAATCTTTTGCAGGATAAAAAAATGATAGTGGTTTCCAATCGGGAGCCATACATGCACATTCATGACGGAAAAGATGTCAAATGTATTGTGCCTGCAAGCGGACTGATTACTGCCATGGAACCCATACTCAAGGCCTGTGGCGGGCTGTGGATAGCATCCGGAACCGGTGATGCAGATAAAGAAACAGTTGATTGGCAGGATAAAGTACAGGTTCCTCCCGAAGTCCCGAAATACACTTTGAAAAGAATGTGGTTAACAAAAGAAGAAGAAGATCATTTTTACTATGGTTTTTCAAACGAAGGATTGTGGCCACTATGTCATATTGCACATACACGCCCTACATTCAGACAAGTGGATTGGAATTATTATAAAAAAGTAAATGAAGATTTTGCCCGGGCTGTTCTGGATGAAACAGCAGACGATGAGCAACCATATATTTTGATTCAGGATTATCATTTTGCGCTTTTACCCGAGCTGATAAAAAAGGAAAGACCGAATGCGAAAGTTGCTATTTTCTGGCATATCCCCTGGCCGAATCCCGAATCATTTGGAATTTGCCCCTGGCAGCAGGAAATATTACGGGGTATGCTTGGTGCTGATTTAATCGGTTTTCATACCCAATACCATTGTAACCATTTTCTCGAAACCGTAAATAATGTCCTTGAATCAAGGGTTTTATGGGATAATTATTCAGTTGGAATGGAAGGGCACATAACTTTTGTCAAACCCTTTCCCATCAGTGTTGCATTCACATTAAAAGATTACGATAGTATAACTCCGAAAATAAAAATATCCAAACTCCTGGACAAATATGGTGTCACTGCACAATATATGGGCATTGGCGTCGACAGGATCGATTATACTAAGGGAATAGTCGAAAAATTTCTTTCTGTCGAACGTTTTTTGGAAAAGAATCCATCTTATGTAGGTAAATTTACTTTTGTTCAGATAGGCGCACCAAGCCGGACGCAACTGAAGAGTTATTCTGACATGGTGAGTGCAATTGAAGCGGAAGCTGAACGCATAAATTTGCGTTTTAAATCAAAAAACTGGAAAGCAATACTATTATTAAAGAAGCATCACAGTCACGAAGAAATAATTCCTTTCTATTCTTCGGCAGACTTTGGTATGGTTACATCACTACACGACGGTATGAATCTTGTTGCAAAAGAATTTGTGATTTCAAGAAATCATAATGACGGAAATCTTATTCTCAGTTGCTTTGCAGGTGCAGCGTACGAACTTCAGGGAGCTATCATTGTTAATCCTTATGACATTGAAAAAATGGCAGATGCAATAAAATTAGCACTGGAGATGAGCAAAGAAGAACAATATCAGCGAATGAATCAGATGCGACAGATTATTGTGGAAAATAATATTTATTCGTGGGCATCAAAATTATTAAGGACAATGGCAAGTATTTAATATTGGAAAGGATTTAAAATGTCTGATTTTTAAAATTGAATTTCTAAATTGTATATGATTCTTTAAAAAATCAACTTCACGGTTCGGAAAGTGTTGATTTTGAGTAGTAATTATTTGTTCTATGTTGATAAAAGAGGGATGATTCATGTTGATCATCCCTCTTTTATTTACCGGAGTCAGGTATCGGATTAAGATTCAATCACCCGTATTTCAGAAGTTACTTCGATCGCTTTGCGATACAGAGCTTCAACACCACAATAGGTTTCTTCCGACATTCGAACTGCTTTTTCCAGTTTTTCCATGGGAAGATTTTTCCCTGTAAACTCGTAAATCACATGCATTTTGAAATATGTCTTTGGATCCACTTCGGTAACGTCACCCTGCACTTCTATATTGCATTTTTCAATATCTATGCGCATTTTTTTTAGAATAGAAACAACGTCCATACCTGTGCAACCACTCAGTGCCACAAGCATCAGTTTTTTAGGACCTGAACCTAAATCCGTTCCACCAGCTTCTACCGGTGCATCCATCATTACTTTATGTCCGTTTACATCTGCTTCGAAAGCCAGATTACCTTTCCATTCAGTTTTAATTATGTGTTTAACTGCCATATTTTTTTTATTAGTTTTGAGTATAACATACTAAATCCCGATTTGTTTGGTACTTTCAAATTCAGGTAAGGATTTTGTCGGATTTTAGATTCTGCCTATCGTCTCCCGGATTTGTGAAAATTATTTATGTCTCAACCAAAATTGATTATTCCTGAATTAGCTTTTATCAAACAGATTCTGTTTTCAATTAAACAGAAAAATGAATTGCGTTCTCTGCGGTATTCATTCAAAGATAAAAAATACTATCTTTGAAGTTCATTATTGGAATTTGTTTTATTACCTGAAAATAAATTTCAATTTTTCAGAAATAAAATTGGAAGTCATTCAATTGTTTCAATTCAGTTTTGCACATTCGTACCTCAAAAATTTTTTATCATGAAAAAATCAGGCTTTCTCATCTTTATGTCAATCGCACTGTTGCCTGCCCTGGCACAGAAAAATGACTATCGTTTATTAATCGGAACTTATACCAGTACTGGTGTAAGTCAGGGTATTTACGCATACCATGCAGATTTAAAATCAGGAGTTTTCACACAAAAATCGGTAACAACGGGTATTTCAAACCCAAGTTTTCTGGCAATTCCTGCGGATAAGAAATTTGTTTATGCTGTGAGTGAGAGTTCAGATAAAAGCACGGTGAACGCCTATACTTTTAATCAGGAACATGCTAAACTGATTCTGCTGAACTCAGTCAGTACCCGGGGAGCCGGACCTTGTTTTGTCTCAGTATCAGATCTTCATGTCGTTACGGCTAATTATACAGGTGGCAGTATTTCGGTTTTTGGCAGAAATACCGATGGTTCAGTTACTGAGGTTTTGCAGGTAATTCAGCATGCAGGTAGCAGCATCAATCCAACACGGCAAAATGTACCGCATGTACATCAGGTGATTTTTACGCCCGATGGTAAGTATTTACTTGTAAATGATCTGGGAACTGATAAGGTGACAGTTTATCTTTATAATAAGAAGAGTAAAAACAATGTATTAACTCCTTTTGACAGCCTGACAATGAAACCGGGAAGCGGTCCGCGTCACCTTACTTTCGGTAAAAACGGGAAACATATTTATTTATTGCAAGAGATTGATGGAACAGTTTCTGTGCTGGAAATGAAAAAAGGGAAATTGCGACTAATTCAAGAAACTACCCTTGTGAAGAAATCTGGCATTCAGACCGGAGCGGCCGATATTCATCTTTCGCGGGATGGGAAATTTCTTTACGCCACCAATCGTGGTACCGCCAATGATATTAGCTGTTTTGCTGTTAAAAAGGATGGGACTTTAAGTTTTGTGTCTCAGGTTTCGACCGGCGGCAATGGTCCCCGTAATTTCGCGATTACACCCGATGGAAATTACTTATTTGTGGCTCATCAAAAAAGCGACAATATCGTCATTTTTAAAAGGGATAAAAAAACAGGAATTTTGAGTGATACAGGAAAAAAAATTGAAGTAGGAGCACCGGTTTGCCTGTTATTCTATTGAAAATGTGAGCATAAAAAAAGGGGATTGTGAAAACAATCCCCTTTTTTTATGCTGAATAAACTATTTGGCAGGTGTTGCCTCAAAGGTTACCACAAACTCAACGCGTCTGTTCTTGGCTTTTCCGGCAGTTGTTTTATTACTTGCAACAGGTAAGGTGTCGCCAAATCCATGTGATGTTAACCTTGCACTATCCACGCCCTTTGTCATCAGATAATCACGAACTGCAGCAGCGCGATCTCCTGACAGGGTTAAATTAGAAGCCGGATTCCCAACATTATCGGTGTGACCACGTACTTCAACCAGATATGACGGATTGTCAATCAGTACTTTCGCTATCTGATTTAAAATGACAAACGAGGTCTTTTTAATAGTTGATTTCCCTGACTCAAATTGAATTCCCTGAAGGGCTTTTGTGAATAATGTTCTTACCTCCTTTTTGATTTCTGGACAACCTTTATTGATTGCAACTCCGGGAATTGTAGGACAATTATCCAGATAATCGACAATACTATCGCCATCGGTATCGCGCGGACAACCAAATTCGTCAATCTTACCGCGTGCTTCCAAAGGTGTATTCGGACATTTATCCAGATAGTTAGGAACACTATCATCATCAGAGTCAATCATACAACCATTTTTATCTACGTATCCGCGTGCCTCAGCAGGCGTGTTCGGACATAAATCGAGATAATCTTCAACACCATCACCATCTGTATCGAGCGGACATCCGTTTTTATCAACTAATCCACGAGCCGGTACCGGTGTGTCGGGACATAAATCAAGATAATCGGCAACACCGTCACGATCTAAATCGGATGGACAACCCACTGAATCAACTTTAATTTCGGATGGTGTGTTTGCGCATTTATCCATATAATCATAAACGCCATCTCTATCGCTGTCGAGTGAACATCCCACAGAATCAACCAAATTCTTTGAAGCAAGTGGTGTATCAGGACAAATATCCAGATAATCAGGAACACCATCGGCATCTGCATCCAACGGACAACCATAAGTATCAATTTTTCCATATGCTTCTTTCGGAGTATTCGGGCAAGTATCGATGTAATCAGGAACACCATCACCATCCGCGTCAACCGGACAACCTTTTTTGTCAATTAACACCCCTAATGGCGTATCCGGACATTTATCCTTGCGGTTAACTACCCCGTCTTTATCAGTATCTTTAGGTTTCCCAATCACATAACTACCACCAAAGGTTAAATTCAAATCGAATTTATCAACAGGGTAAAATGCCTTAGAGTCAACTCTTGGCGTGATATAGTCGGCAGCCAGGTATAAATTAATCCATCGTGGTGAAAAGTTTAATCCAACTCCATACCGGTTGAAATCCTTGCGAAGAAATTCACAGGTTCCCGAAACCGTAAACCATGAAAAGGGTTTTAAGGTGATGGCACCAACTAATTCGTTAACCTTATTGTAAGGCCTGTTGTTATTATGCCATAACAATCCAAGCAGGATATCATGTTTGTCATTGCCGAAAATACTATATTCGGCCGATGCATTTATAGTGTAAGGGATATTTTCCCGATAATCAGCATTTGACAGTGTATCTTTAAATTTGATAAGATTACTGGCATCCTGCTTCAATTGTTCTAGTTGGTCATCAATATTTACACTGTCAACATTTATATTGGTAAATCCGTTAAATGTAACTGTACTTCTTGCAATACCTCTTTGTATTGAAGCAGCATTCCATTTCATAAAGCCTAAATCATTGACAGAGGCAGCAAGTGTTAATCTCTTAATTGGTTTATAGGTAACTCCTAAATCGAATGCTGCACCATATCCTGCCGGTTTAATCTTCGAAACCTGAGGTTCATTCGGTTTTGTGAAATCATAATAATTAGCTGAATCTTTTTCAAAAGTTAGTAATTCTGACATTATCATAGATTCACCAACTGCACTGATTTTGTAGTGGTCATTGTCAAGTGTAACGTCAAACTTATTGTATTGTATTCTTTCAGAGGATAATCCTACCAATAATTTTGCATTTAATCCGACTCTGATTTGTGAATTTATATCCCTGGAATATCCGAGCGAAACTTCTGCAATATTCGATTGATTAACACTCAGATTTTTCAGATCAAAACTATTTGTTTGAAACTCCATACCCAGTTTTGCCAAACGGAAAAAGTCATATGGCATATTCACACTTAAGTTCTCTTTGAAATTTATATCAAACGACCAAAAACTCATTTGAGCTGTGTAGAAACCAACCGAAAGTAAGCTTAAATTGAGGCCCTGATAAATTGTATTATTGGGATTCATTTTGTTAAGAAACTCATGTCCGTCAACACTTTTATGCATAAAGGTCACCTTTTCATTTCCGGTGGGATTAAAGATGTAATTTGAAAGACCTGTATTGGTGGATATATTTAGCTGAACTCCACCCAAAACGGGCAGGGAGATATATCCGTATTCGGGAGCAAAAGCAGCATTCAGTTTGTGCCTTTGACTCCATTCATTTAAAAAGTAGGTTGAATGTACACTTTGCGCAGAAACACTCAGGCATATTGCAAAAACGATTGCTAAGGATACTATTATTCTTTTCATAGACTATTTTTCGTTTCTAAAATGAAAAATTATTTTTATTAATCTCTATACATTGATTTCATCTAAAGGTTATTGAGATTTAAAATGATTCTCAAACTTATGTGAACTGCAATGTTAAATCTGTTTGTTGACTTTGAACGGTCAGAAGAATTATCACAACTTATTTCAGTTGTTGTTATTCGTGTTTTTGTCCATTTCAATAGTAATTCCTTTTGGAATAATAACCCTTAACTCAATGATTATGAACTGCTCCGCTTTCAACGGGATCATTTGTAATGCAGGATTTTTGGTGGCCGAAATAGTGATGATAAATTTATCCAGCTTTTTCAGAGAACCCGGAACAGTTTCCTTGAGTCCAAAGCTCACTGGTTCTGTGTTGTTATATTTAATTGAATCGGCTTTAACAGTAATTCCTTCAATTCTTTGGTTAATACTGTCCAAAGGTGCAATGGTGAAAGCAAGATTCATCGGGATTTTACTTTCTACAACGGCAACAATTTCAATATCCTGCGTTAAGTCCAGTAAGTCTTTTAGTTTAGACTTCAGGTCTGGAACTGTATCATTAAATTGAAATCTGAAATCCTGACCGAAATCCAAAGGAACATTCACTGAATAGTTAAGATCCAGTTGATTTTTAGGAGAATATAAATCCACATAATGCCTTTCGCCTGTAACATTGGAGTTTACATTGATTAGTATTGAATCAGGAATGACCTTCAGTAAATTGGGTAAGTTCGGAATTGCAATTGAAGTAAAGCCATCGGGATAAACTTCAAATGATTTCGAGATACGGAATTTACTCATCGTAGTCTGACCCAACACGCTTGCTGCTGCAATATGAATGGTAGGACTTATTATCGTTGCATTTGGAATAATTGCACCTTTACTCATCGGCACAAGATTTAATACTACATCTACAGGAATTCCCATGCTGTTTCCAATTTCAAGCGAAATTACCGGATTCTTTATATCCAGGTTATTACTGTCGTTTTTGAACATTTCAGGGAGGTCAAGTGGGATGCTTTTGCTGATGGATTCAATAACCGGATTAAGTTTCCCTTCAATCAACGCAAGATCCATGGTTCCGATTTCGATGGTCGGAGAAATCTCAACTGTTCCTATTTCGCTCGAATTCAGATTTGTACCTTTTATATATGCACCTCCGGTCATAGTGACAGCTTCATTGAAATTGAATGTGCCATTATTCAATATGTTGCCGGTAGTTCCGAAATCAAACATCTCTAAAGTCAGGGTTTTAGTTAATCCTTCACTAACTTTGAATCCACGATTCAGAACAACTTCGTTATTTGAGTTTACATCACCGCTTTTAAATCTCAATGCAGTTGGTAACTTAATTGTATAGTTCTTTAAAAATATTGAATCAATCGAAGGGGGAAGATTTTTTATATTTATCTTAAATTTCAGTTGTGACGGTGTTTTCAAAGTAACTGAATAAATTTTCTTTACATCAGTTGAAACAAACTTACTGATATCTATATTCTTGTCAATATTCGGAATCTCTAAAGAAATACTTTTAGTAGTCATAGATGCATCCTTTACAGATAATCCGTTAATATTTCCGGTTACACTTAATTTTTTATTATTGATGGTCTGTAAAGTATTTAGACTGGCTACCTGAGATCCAACTGTAAGCCCTGTAATGGTATAACTTAACGCATCCGAAACCGTGATTTGCTGGTTTGTTACAGTCTTGTTGAGTTTCATCCCGGATATTCCTATACTTTTACTGCCGAATAAATCAGAATATGGTATGGTCAATATATTCGTCGTGTTGTTTAATCCACTATAGGCTTTAAAAATTAACGATTGTGGCAGAGTGATTTCACAGTTACCTCCCACAAACTGGAAAGGACTGATCCCCGGGTTGACAATGTCCAAATCCAATGAGGCACCATCTTCGAAAGTTAAAGTATTTACTTCTAAAATATCTTCCGGTATATTATCAATTGTTTTATTTATCGGACTATTGTTACCTTGTACAATAACACTAAATGGGTTTGTTTCGATATCCATATCATCAATCTCAGCAGCAGCAGTAAGTGATACACCAACTTCGAGTTTTGGATTTGACGGTAAATTAGCTGCGTCGATTACTCCTGAAAATGAATAATCAATGCTATATGGTATTGTTTTTACATAGTCTAATGATCCGTTTTGGCTTACGTCATCCATATTCAGTCTTTCAATTAAGAAGCTGGCGGTATAAACGTTTGCAGTTGTGAGAATTGCATCCTCGATGATAAATGAGCTGCCTGTAATCTTGGTTCCAAGACCTGTGGGTGATGTTAATCTGAATTCGGATGGGAAGTCAATCTGGAAACTTTTAATAGTGTCATTTTGTGAGGTGAATCCCATATTATTAACTGCGGTTTTGTCGAATGACAAGGTTACCCTGTTATTTTTTAAATAAATCTTTTTTACCTTTTTTAGTTCTGGAGGGAATGTAATATGTAATGACTGCTCTAAGGATTTATTATCGGTTAACGAAACCGGACCAATCACGTAGCTAACTAATTTCGATTTTGAGGGAGTTGAAAGATTTGTATTGACCAATCTTTTAGTCGGAGATGGAACCGTAATTGCTTTACTCATCGTGAAATTAGAATTGATGGGAGTAATCGCTTTTCCTCCGACCGAAAGATCGGGAATCGGCAGATTTGATTCTATTGAAATGGGAGTAAACTGGAAAGAAGGAAATTTAATCTCTGCGAAACTACTGGTTATGGGGGTTATTGTAATCGGGTCTATATTAAATGAAACAGGATCTATTGCGTCCAATTTTACTTGAGTTGATGCCTGATAATTTAACGCGTATGTGCCACTGTCCGATTTTTCTAAAAGGTCAATACTTTGACCACTGAGCATATTCCCCAGAAAAATTGAATCTGTTTTCCCGATGGGGAAGGTTAATGAATCGCCTCCTAACGTTATATCTGTGTTTAAACCATTTGACAAATCGTATTCGTCAGTAAGACAGCTTGATAAGGTTAGTCCGGAAACTAACAGGAGAATTTGAAAAATCCTCATTTTTTTATTGACAACCATGATTGTTGATTTTTTGGGAGATTAATCTTATTTTTTTTATTAGCAATTACAATTACATAAACAAAATTATTTACTACAGCATTTTCTGTTTTAGTAGAATTTAATATTTCAACATTAAACATGTAAGTTTTGTTCATTTTCATAAATGCTAAACAATATTATAAAAAGTATATTTTTGTTTTTAACTATTTCAAATGATTTATTTATGCATTTTCCTGTCTCCTGTAACCAAATGAATATTAACAAAATATTCATTTGAAAGGCAAATTTAGTACAGGATTTAACCGGCTTATATTGTTCAACTTTAATTTAAAACACCGGTAAATTTAACCGTTTAAGTCGGAATATGAAATAAAGATCATTCTTGTTGAAATATGATCAAAATGTAATATTTGCCAGCTCTTTTTTATCCGGATTAGTGTGCCAGATCTATACTTATTTGATAATTATTTTTCCGGATTTACAAAATTTTTGTGAGAGAGAAATCTATTATATTCAGTCAAATCCTTTTTGTTAACTTTATTGAATTATAAAATCAATTCCTGATTTGACATTAAAAAACAATCCTGAAATCATCATGGTGATGATTTCAGGATTGTGTCAATATTGAATAATAAAAAAGTGAACGAATCTACTGCTTAATCCATAACATCAGTAATATTCCCGTACCGGTGATATTCAAAGGCAATGCTTTGCTCTTTTAAATAATTGAGCAGTTCCAATCGACCTTCCGAAAGTGGTTTAGCAGATGCAATGTGTTTTCCTAAACGGGCAGCCTGTTGATAGAATTCGATGGAAAGTTGATTGCTGCAGGTACGGATTCGTTCGTATTTTTCCATTTCGTTGAGGAACAGTTTTTCAGATTGAATGATAACTGAACATTCGTCATGAATGCATTTTTTTATAGTCTCCAATTTATTGTCTTCTTCGCTAATGCTCAACGTAATATTCGTTCCAGCTGTTCCGGTGGCTGCCAGTATCATGAAAATGTCGCACAATTCATCGGAGTTTTGTACCCGTAAAGCAATACTTTTCAATGGTAAATATCGGAAAATGTTTTGCTCTCCCATCAAATGATGTATATCACGTTGTTGCGAAAACTCGGTTTCCCGGTTTTCAAGATAGCTTACTACAGCTTTCCGGAAGCGATCTTTATCGTTAGCATCCAGTATTGACTCGAAAGATTTGTAATTGTTTATATTTGAAACTTTTACATCCTTTTCAATGTTTTCTGTGATATTTACAAAGCTGGAGACATAATTCTTTCCTCCGGCTTTGATACCTCCACCAAAAGAAGACCGTTTCATTCCTCCGAAAGGTTGACGGTTGACGATAGCTCCCGTGATACCCCGATTGATATATAAATTTCCGGCTTCGATGCTGTTTTTCCAGATTGTTTGTTCACTTTCATCCAGACTCTGTAATCCCGAAGTCAGTCCATATTCAGACCCATTTACAATTTTGATACCTTCTTCCAGATTTTCAATGCATACTACGGAGAGTAGGGGAGCGAAGAGCTCGGTCTTGAATGTATAACTTTCAGGTTTTACGCCCCATTTCACACAGGGTTTCAGGATGTAACGTTTTTCGTCCACAAACTCCGGTTTCACCAGCCACCATTCACCATCTTCCAGATTGTCAATCGCGTGTAACAGTTTGTCATTTTCCGATGTAATCATAGGTCCGACAATATTACCGCCATCCCAGACACTACCCGTATGCAAACTGGTTACAGCATCGGTCAGCTTCGTTTTAAAAGCGGGATCATTAAATACTTCTTTTTCGAGCAATAATAATGAACAGGCAGAACATTTTTGTCCGGCATTGCTGAAGGCTGAGGTCACGATATTTTGAATGGCATGATCCCGATCGCCGCTGGCAGTGAGTATAATGGCATTTTTACCACCTGTTTCGGCTGATAACGGGCAGGTCGGATTGTTTTTTAACAGACTAAAAGCTGTATCGGTTCCACCGGTGAGTATAATGTGTTTGATGGAAGGATGTGTTGTAATATAATTCAGCGGTTCGCGACCATCTGTGCAAACTACCTGCAATGCATCTTTCGGCACGCCGGCATCCCAAAAGCATTTGGCAAATTCCCAGGCAACCGGGAAGGCTACTGTAGCCGGTTTTAATATCACTGAGTTGCCGCCGGTAAGTGCAGCAGCTACTCCGCCAACCGGAATGGCCATTGGGAAATTCCACGGAGGAATAACCAGGACAATTCCTTTGGGTGTAACCGTAATGTTTTTCAATTCGACGAATTGTTTCATCGAAATGGGATAGTACCTGCAGAAATCAATGCCCTCCGAAACTTCCACATCGCCTTCGCCGAAAGTCTTTCCGGTAATGGCCGACATACAACCGATCAGATTTCCTCTGTTCTTACTTATATTTTCAGCAACCTGATGTAATATAATGTTACGCTCAGCCAACGACGTTTTTCGCCAGTTCGAAGCATCTGTCTCAGCCACAGTCAGTATTTCTTTAACCTGTTCCATGTTTGATAAGCTGGCTTCGCACACCGTGACCGTTTCACTTTGACTTCTGTCGAAGTACAATTGTTTCTTTACGGAAGTAAATTCTTTATTCCCAATCTGAACAGGTATTTGATAAGGCTTGTCACTTGTTGATTTCTTCCATTGTGTCCGTATCACATCCGCCCACAAACGGTTGGGTTTTAAATCAAAATTTGTATCCGGCTCATTTTTAAAAGTTTCGTGTTCCGTGTTTTGCGTCACATGTTTCGCGTTTCGCGTTTCGTGTTCCGTGTTCCTGTTTTGAGTACGTTTTGGTTTGTCTGAAATTTTGTCTTTTAAGTCAAATGCTTCCAAAAACTGTTGTTGAAGAAAATTCCATTGTTTACTTCCAAATTGTAAATTGAAGGAATAGCTCAGGAAATTGTCTTTCCCTGTGTTTTCATCCAGGCGGCGTACCAGATACGAAACCGCATTCAGGAAATTTTCATCTTTTACAACCGGTGTATACAGAATAATTTGTTTACCTAAACTACGCATCACGCGTGGCAAATGGTTCGCCATACCTTCAAGCATTTCGAAAGTCACCTGATCTTCAACGCCATTTTTCTGACTAAGCAAATAAGCATAGGCTAAACTGAAGAAATTGTGAGAGGCAACGCCAATTGTCATGGCTTTTGCATTTTCAGGTTCCAAAGCCCTGTCCAAAATGTGCAGGTAGTTGGCATCAACTTCAACTTTACTTCCCAGCACCGGATTATCCCAGCCTTTGAGAGAGGATACGATGGATTCCATTTGTAGATTGGCTCCTTTTACGAGACGCATTTTGAGTACTGCACCTCCTTCGGAAGTTCTTTTCTTTGCAAATTCCAGCAATTCTGTCTGAAAATTCCAGGCATCGGGTAAATAAGCCTGAACAACTATACCTGCAGAATAATTTTTAAATTGAGGAAGACTTAATACAGTTTTGAAAATATCCAGTGTCAATTCTGTATCCTTATATTCCTCCATGTCGAGATTGACAAATTTTGGTGCCGGAGCGCCTTTTTCGTCAATATAAGGGAAATCGATGGATTGTTGGTATATACGGGTCAGGCGCTCACAGAGATCGATTTTGTTCTGTGCATAATTCAGCGGATTTATCTGCGCATAAATTCCGGATATTTTTATGGAGATGTAATTGATGCGGGGATCTTTCAGCGCATCCAGATAATGCAGATACCGGTGGTTTGCTTCGCCATCGCCCAGTACCACTTCGCCCAACAGGTTCACATTCTGACCGATTTGTTGTTTTCTTCGCTCGGTAAGGTGATGATTCAGAAAGGACGGTTTCTCATTGATGATGACTTTGGCAGTATCCGATCGCAGGCGTTTTTTAAAGATAGGTACAGCAATAAAATCGAATAAATAGCCAAAGGAGGTGAACAACCGTAACATAAAAGAGTCGGTTGAGCTGAAAAATTCAGGAACACCATAACGTTCAATAAGCACTTTTATGCGTCGGGCCAGTATCCGGTTGTCGTGGATTTGAGAGGACTCGTCCAACATTTTGGAAAGTAAAGTTTTATCGTTTGGATTCTGAATCAGAATGGCATATTTTTTTTGTTCTTTGAGTTCTGCCGCTGTGATTTCTTTTTCCGATTTCTCAAGAAAGTCTTTTGCCCAATCGAGGACCTCTGAAATGCTGATTTTTTCCATACCGTGTGATTATAAGATTTTAAAATTGGGCGAAAGATAAATGAAAATTTCGAATATTTTATAATTTTAATCAAAAAAATGATGGTGAAATTATCAGATTTTCCGGTTGATTATTTTTGACCAACTTTTTATTTATTTTGTAATTTAAAAGCTGTTTTTGCTTTCAGTTTTTAGTTGCTGTTTATGGCTTTCGTGAGGAAAAATTGCAAAAAAAGCGGGAAACAATTATTGCTTCCCGCTTTTCAGTTGTAAAGTATTTTATTGAGCGATTAATTTTTCTACCTGAGTCCAGTTGACCACATTCCAGAATGCTTTTATATAGGCTGCCCGTTTTGACTGATATTTCAGATAATAAGCATGCTCCCATACATCCAGTGTCAGAACGGGTATGCCTTTCACTTCGGCCATGGGAAGATAGGAATTGTCCTGATTAGCAGTAGAAGTGATACGCAGTTTACCCGAAGGCTCTTTGATAACCCAGGCCCAACCTGAACCAAACCTGGTAGTAGCTGCTTTCTCAAATTCAGCTTTAAAAGCATCGATGCTTCCAAAATTAGCAACCAGGATCTTTTCCAGTTTGGGTGTCATGTTGGCTGTTCCTGCCGGAGCAAATACCGACCAAAAAAACAGGTGATTATAATATCCGCCACCATTGTTTCGGACTGCAGTCTGAATGTCGGCAGGTAGTCCGTTTAAATCCTGCAGTAATTCTATAGCTGTCTTCTTATACAATTCGGGATATTTTTCCAATGCCTTGTTCAAATTGTTGGTGTAAGCAGCATGATGGCTGTTGTAGTGGATATACATGGTGGTACTGTCGATATAAGGTTCCAACGCATTATATTTGAATCCCAATTCCGGTAATTTGTATTGACCTAAAGCCAATGTAGCTGTTGCTAACCAGACAAAAAGCAAAAGATTAATTCGTTTCATATTCAATTTCGTTTAAAATTTAATGATTTGTTGTTATGATAATCTGTTTTCTATAACAAGGAATTGGATTGATTGTTTATTTATTCAATTGAAAATAAAGCACCGGAATCTTCGTTAAATGAAAGTCCGTACGGTTTTATTACAGCATGTTGATTTTGGTGAGCACAAAAAGTATTTGTATCAGAGCACAATTCAAATTCTTTTTTACGATTTTAACATTGAATTTGTACTTTTTAATTCATTAAAGCGTTATTCATTTCAGAGCTTTAAAAAAGCATTTCGTAAGCACCCGTTTTTTGTGCCACTCATAATTAATCAGTATCTTTGCATGTTAAAAAAATAATTTTCAATGCTGTTTTAGACGATTCTCAATGATAGACTATATAAAAGGAGAAATAACTGAACTTACACCGGCTTACGTGGTACTCGAAACGGGTGGAATTGGTTATTTTATACATATTACCCTGCCTACATTTTCGGTTTTAAGTGAACAAACATCCGCGAAGTTATTTGTATATGAAGCCATCCGCGAAGATGCGCATGTATTATACGGATTCAGACTACAAAGCGAACGTCAATTGTTTCTTTTATTAATATCGGTATCGGGTATAGGGGCGAACACGGCTCGTGTGATTATGTCATCCTACACAGCGCTTGAAATTCAGGAAATGATTGCTTCGGGCAATGTGGTGGCGTTAAATGCAATTAAAGGTATCGGAACAAAAACTGCGCAACGGATCATTGTCGACTTGAAAGATAAAATAGTAAAAGGTGTGGGTGGTACTGAATTCCCTAATATTGCTCTAAATGCACATGCCGAAGAAAAGGAAGAAGCAGTTTCGGCTTTGATTATGCTTGGTTACGCTTCTGCCGCTTCGCAAAAGACAGTTGACCGTATTCTGAAAGATCAACCTACGCTGAAAGTGGAACAATTAATCAAATTGGCTTTGAAAATGATGTAAATGCTTTCAATTTCAAATTTTGAGAGCTCAACACGAAACGTGTAACACCTTATGCGAAATAGAATCGCGAAACTAAAATCTTAACACGGAAACGGAATATTTCGTTTCAGATGCAAAAATTACTTATGATTTTCACAAAGAAAACTTTCCCCATTATACTTCTCTGTGGTATTGTTCTCAATTCGGCTTATGTTTTTGTAAGTGCGGGTGAACATTATGCTTTTGATTTTCAGAAACCCGATGCCACAGTTGCGCCAACTGATACCAATCAACAGGCGCCACCAAACTTTCCTATCAAAAAATTCACTCAGAATACTTACGAAGAACTGAATACGGAATATCCGATGGATGCCCCCAGACCGGAGAATGTGAAATCGGTGGTGGAATACGATGCTAAGTCCGGGAATTATGTGCTGAGAAATTTTGTTGGTGAAAATGAAATTGCTACCCCTTTTTTAATGACCGAACAGGAATACCGTAATTATTCGGCTAAGCAGGATATGCAGAGTTACTGGAAAGAAAAAAATTCCAAGCTGGAAAAGAATAATGAAGATAAATTTTCAGTTTCCGATATGAAATTCAATATCGGTCCTGCCGATAAAGTTTTCGGACCCGGTGGTGTGCAGATTAAAACACAGGGCTCGGCTGAATTAATTTTTGGTTTTAAGAGTAATACGGTAGAAAATCCGGCATTAACAGAACGAATGCGAAAATCAAATATCTTCGACTTTAATGAAAAAATTCAGCTCAATGTAACCGGTAGCGTGGGGGATAAGGTGAACTTTGGATTGAATTATAATACTGAATCCAGTTTCGATTTCGATCAGAAGATGGTGAAACTGGCCTATAAAGGTAAAGAAGACGACATTATTAAAAATATTGAAGCCGGTAATGTGAGCATGCAACTCAACAGCTCGCTTATCTCGGGAAGCACGGCTTTATTTGGTGTAAAAACCGAATTACAATTCGGGCGGTTGAATGTTACGGCCATTGCTTCGCAACAAGAGTCAGAAACACAGACGGTAAGCTCTAAAGGCGGTGCTCAGACTACTAAGTTTGAAGTGAATATCGATGATTATGACGATAACCGGCATTTCTTCCTGGCGCATTATTTTCGTGATACTTACGAGAAATCCATGAGTAATCTCCCTTTTATTTCTTCCGGAATAGTCATCGGTGATCGGACCGAAGTCTGGGTGACAAATAAAAGGGGTAACTACGATCAGGCCAGAAATATTATTGCATTTATGGACTTGAGTGAAACAGACATCATTGATAACCATTACTGGAGTGTGACTACAACAGATAAATGGCCATCAAATAAGGCAAATACACTTTACGATGAAGTGAAAAGTCTCCCGGGTGTACGCGATATTCAGCAAACCAATTCTGTGCTGTCAACTGCATACAATGGTCAGGGAATTTTTGGTGGTGAAGATTACGAGAAAATTGAGAGTGCACGTCGACTCGATCCATCTGAATACACGGTTAATAAAACCCTGGGAATTATTTCGTTAAGAAATGCCCTGAATCCGGATGAAGTGTTAGGTGTGGCTTTCGAATATAACTATGGAGGCGATAATTATCAGGTGGGTGAATTCTCAACCGATAATGTTACAGCACCTGAAGCATTGATTGTAAAATTACTGAAAGGAACTGCTCAATCACCTCAATTGGCATTGTGGGATTTAATGTTGAAAAATGTCTATAACCTGGGGGCTATGCAGATTCAACCCGATAATTTCAAATTAAATATTGTGTACCGCAATGATTCTATCGGGACTGATATGCAGTATATTACCGAAGGTGCCATAAAAAACCAATTGTTGCTCAGGGTCATGAATCTTGACAATCTGGATACCAAAAATGCTCCCAATCCCGATGGGAAATTTGACTTTGTAGAAGGCTATACAACCCTTTCGTCTTCGGGCCGGATTATCTTTCCTGTGCTCGAACCATTTGGATCGCACCTAAGGGCAAAAATTAATGATTCTGAAATAGCTGATAAATACGTTTTTCAGGAATTGTACGACTCAACTTTGGTGGTTGCACAGGAATCCAGTGAGAAAAACAAATTCCGTTTGGTAGGTGAATATAAAGCATCTTCCGGATCTGAAATCCGTCTGAATGCCATGAATGTTCCACGCGGATCGGTTACGGTTACCGCAGGTGGGGCTATTCTGGTCGAAAATGTAGACTATACTGTTGATTACACCATGGGTAGTGTAACCATTATCAATCAATCCCTGATTGAATCGGGAACTAAAATTGATGTGAAACTTGAAAATCAGTCAATGTTCAGCATGCAACGTAAATCGCTGGTCGGGACGCATTTGGAGTATCAGTTCAACAAAGATTTCAGTCTGGGTGGTACAGTGATGCATCTGACCGAAATGCCGCTGACTACGAAAGTAAACACCGGTAGTGAGCCGATATCGAATACAATCTGGGGTATGAATACTTCGTGGCGGACTGAATCGCAATGGATTACAAATATGCTGGATAAAATTCCCTTTGTGAATGCAACCAAACCATCTACCATTGCTTTGAATGCAGAATATGCCCAGTTGATTCCCGGACATTCCAAAGTGGTCAGCTCTGCCGGTCTGGCTTATCTCGACGATTTCGAATCGACAAAAACAACCATTGATATTCATTATCCGGTTAACTGGTATTTAGCCAGTACGCCTTATAACCCTGCGAATAATGCACTTTTTCCCGAAGCAGCATATAACAACAATATAGAATATGGTAAAAACCGGGCATTGTTGTCGTGGTATTATGTCGATCCGGTATTGAATGAAGACAAAAAATCTACGCCGGATTATTTACGCAACGATCCGGAAGCACAATCCAACCATTTAACACGTAATGTGTTTCTGGAAGAGATTTTTCCTAACCGCGAAACACTGGCAACCCAGTCCTCGAGGATGACCATCATGAATTTAAGTTTTTATCCAAACGAGAGAGGACCTTATAACCTCGATGTGGATGGTATGAATCCTGATGGTACTTTGATGAATCCGACAAAACGCTGGGGCGGTATTATGCGCAAACTGGATGCAACGGATTTTGAAACTTCCAATATCGAGTATATTGAGTTCTGGATGATGGATCCGTTTATCAATGATTCAACCGGTGTTGATAATGGTGGAGACCTTTATTTCAATTTGGGTGACGTGAGTGAAGATATTCTGAAAGATGGAAAAAAAGCATTTGAAAACGGTTTGCCATTTGACGGAGATGTTACCAAAACGGATACTACTGTTTGGGGACGGATCCCTAAAATACAATCTACTGTGAATGCTTTTGATAATACCACCGGAGCACGCCAAAATCAGGATGTAGGTCTGGATGGATTAACAAACCTGAACGAATTTGTTTATCCTGCCTATGAAAACTATGTGAATCAGGTAAAGTCGAAAATTACCGATCCGGCTGCGCTTAAACGTATCCAGGATGATCCGTTCTCACCCTTAAACGACCCGTCGGGTGATAATTACCATTTTTACCGTGGATCCGATTATGACAATGCAAAATTTGATATTTTAACAAGGTACAAACGTTACAATGGTTCGGAAGGTAATTCACCCGAAGCAGTGACTGTAGATGAAACTTACGGAACCACAGCTACTTCTTTGCCCGATGTGGAAGATATTAATTCGGACAATACCCTGAACGAATACGAAAAGTACTATCAGTATCGTGTAAAAATTGATCGCAATGAAATGGAAGTTGGTAAGAACTACATTACAGATCAGATCACTTCTCAGGTAGAACTTAAAAATGGTAAAACTGAAGATGTTAGCTGGTATCAGTTTAAAATTCCAATCCGTGAATTTGATGACAAAATCGGAAGTATCCGTAATTTTAAATCCATACGGTTTATCCGCATGTTTCTGACCAATTTCGAAAAAGAAAAGACTTTGCGTTTTGCGACACTCGATCTGGTACGTGGTGAATGGCGCAGTTTCAACAAGCCTTTGTATGCCAGTGGTACTATGCCTGCATCAGATGGAAAATTAGATGTTCAGGCAGTCAATATTGAGGAGAATGCCGACAAGACACCGGTGAATTATATTTTGCCTCCCGGAGTAACCCGCGAAACTGATCCGGGACAACCTCAGCTCTTGCAACAAAACGAACAGTCTATGGTATTAAGGGTTCTTGACCTGGCACCCGGAGATGCCCGTGGCGTGTACAAAAATACAACTTACGATATGCGTCAGTATAAACGCCTGCAAATGTTTGTACATGCCGAAAAAATGCTGGGCGATATTAGTGATTTACAGAACAATCAGTTAACCTGCTTTGTACGTGTAGGGTCGGATATGGTAAATAACTATTACGAGTATGAAATTCCATTGGTACTGACTCCCGAAGGTGTTTATATCAGTGACAAACTTTCCGACCGCGAAATGGTATGGAATCCCGCGAACATGTTCGATTTTTCGTTCGAAACACTTACAAATGCAAAGTTAAAAAGAAACAAAGCAAAACAAAGTGGAACAGCGAATGTTTCGAATTTGATTCCTTATATTGTTTACGATCCGAATAAACCGAAGAATAAAATATCGATAGTCGGAAATCCTTCCATTTCTGATGTTCAGAATATTATGATTGGTGTCCGTAACAACAGTAATGCAGTAAAATCGGGTGAAATCTGGGTCAATGAATTGCGCATGTCCGAATTCGATGAATCGGGTGGGTGGGCTGCCATGGGTAATCTTGCGGTTGGATTGTCCGATATTGGTACTGTAAATCTGTCGGGACGCATGGAAACTGCCGGATACGGTAGTCTCGAAAGTAATGTGATGGACAGACGCATGGATGATTTATACCAGATGAATTTTTCTACTGCATTGGAACTGGGACGGTTTTTGCCCGAGAAAGCCAAAATACAAATTCCGGCATATTTCTCTTATACCAACGAAACTGTTTCGCCAAAATACAATCCGCTCGACCAGGACGTTCTGCTTTCCAATGCCATTGAAAATCTCGACAATCAGGCTGAACGCGATACATTATTGTTGAATTCGCAAACTGTAAATACAAGCAAGAGTTTTAATATCTCCGGTGCCAGGGTGAATATAAAAAGTAAGACCGCTCAGTTTTATGATCCTGCAAATGTATCGTTCACCTATGCCTATACCGAAACAAATCAACACAGTGCAGAGGTAGTGCAGAATTTAACGAAAGATGAACGTGCGGCTGTAAACTATAGTTTCTCGTTCAATTCCAAACCCTGGGAACCATTTAAAAGTACCAAAACCTTAGATAAACCGCTATTTAAAATCGTAAAAGATTTTAATCTGAATTATTTGCCTAATTCGATGAGTTTCAATACAAATATGAACCGTCAGTATTCGCAGGTAAAGTTACGCGATCTGAATGTTTCGTCGACACCCGCCGGCGTCGGAGAAACACTGGACATGACTTTCAGTAAGGACTTTATGTGGAACAGACAGTTTGATATTAAATACGATTTGACCCGTTCGCTCAAATTTAGCTTGCAGACAGCCATGAATGCCAGTATTATTGAACCATACCGTACACCCGAAATTAATCCTGATTATTACAATGAGTGGCGTGATTCGGTGTGGTCGAGCATTCGTAAACTTGGAACTCCATACACCTATCAACAGGTATTCTCGGCTTCGTGGAATCTGCCTATCAACAAAATCCCGCTTTTCGATTGGGTAACTTCCAATGCCTCGTACAATTCAACCTACGACTGGAATAGGATGGCGAAAATGAAGGGCGGATCGCCACTTGGAAATATAGCTTCCAGTATGGGCGCCTGGCAAGTGGATGGTAGTTTTAATTTCGAAAATCTGTACAATAAGTCCAAATATCTGAAAGAAGTAAACCGGAGGTACTCTGCGCAAACGAACACCAATGGACCAAAATTTGTTTCGAAATCGTATACCCAGAAAGTGAATCTTGAAAAGAATAAACTGATAACTATCAATCACCGCCTGGGCAGTGAAAAGGTCAGATTTACAGCTGTTGATAAAGCAGGTAAACCGATAACACTTTTATATAAATCACGAAATGCTACATCACTCGAGATTACTCCGAATTATGATGCCGACTCAGTGTTGCTTTCGGTTGTGAGTGTGGATCCAAATGTTCAGACTACAGCTAAAACTACAGTAGATTTTGTGGCACGTACAGTCATGATGGTTCGCCGGGCTTCATTTACTTACCGCCAATCGAACAGTATGGTGGTACCCGGATTTTTTCCCGCCCCAGAATTTTTTGGACAACAAAACTGGAATGGTATGTCAGCACCGGGTTATGCTTTTGCCTTTGGTTTTCAGGATAAGAATTTTATTGATAATGCACTCGAAAACAAATGGCTGAATGACGGTGATTCAGTGGTAAATCCGGCTACTTCGGCATTTACTTCCGATCTGGATTTAAAGGCAACGGTGGAACCCATTCCCGGTTTTAAAATTGACCTGAGTGCAAAGCGTTATACAGCTTCAAATACTTCGGTTCTATATATGTCCGATGGAATGCCAAGCACATTTACAGGTAGTTATAATATTACGCTGATGGCACTTTCTACAGCATTTAAACCCATCGGAACGGCTGAACAAAATTATAATTCTGAGCTTTTTGATAATTTCCTTGCAAATCGTCAGATTGTGAAAAACCGGTTGGATGCCAGATATGATGGAAAGAACTATCCAAAAACAGGATTTTTGAAAGACAAGAATTTAGGCACCTATGATCCTGCTTTGGGAGCCTACAGTTTAAACTCTGCTGATGTGCTGATCCCTTCATTTTTGGCTGCATATACCGGACGCGATGTAAATTCAATTGATACGAGTCCTTTCCTTTCGTTGCTGAGTATACTGCCTAACTGGCGTGTGAGCTACGATGGTTTGTCGCGTATTGGCTGGATAAAAGACCATTTTAAATCCATCAGTCTGACACATGCCTATACCTGCCGTTACAGCATTGGTTCTTATACTTCTTATTCCACCTGGGTGGCCATGGGTGACGACGATAGTGCGCTGGGTTATGTGCGCGATGTGCAATCCGATAATCCGATTCCATCTTCGGCTTTCGATATTTCAAATGTTTCGCTTACCGAACAATTCAGTCCACTCCTAGGTGTGAATGCGGCCATGAATAATAGTATGACGGCCAAACTGGAATATCGCAAACAACGCAACCTGTCACTGAATCTCTCCAGTACACAGCTGATTGAAGCTGCTACCGATGAGTTTGTGGTTGGAGTAGGTTATTTGATGAAAGATTTTGATGTGATTCTTAAATTGAAATCCAACACACAAACCAAGGTGAAGAATGACCTGAAACTGAGTGCCGACTTATCATACAAAGACATTAAAACTTTGTTGCGTAAGGTGGAAGGAAATATAACGCAAGCTTCGAGTGGTAATAAATTGTTTACCCTCAAAATTATAGCCGATTATGTCTTCAGTTCGAAAGTGAATATTCAACTTTTCTACGACAAACAAACCAGCTCGCCGCTTATTTCGTCATCCTATCCGGTTTCGTCAACTAATTTTGGTGTTAGCTTTAAATTTATGTTGACAAGGTAAAATAATTAATAATTAAAAATTAATAATTAAAAGATCAGGTATAGGCGCTTAATCCGTCCAGATTAATTTGTTGATATATAATATATACTGAAAGTAAAACAGCTCAAATTTGGATGAAGCAATAATAAAGGTCTTGCTATTAATCTGAGTTTTCAATAGACTCCGGCTTTTGAATTGCCTTCACCTTTTAAATTGCCTCCATTTTTTGAATTGCCTCCAGCTTTTGAATTGCCTCCAGCTTTAGCTGGAGGGAGGGAGGGAGAAAAAGGATGCTATTGATCGGCTTTAGCCAAATTGATTGTTATTTAGCACATGATAGTCATATATTTACATTTGGCTAAAGCCAATATTCTGATTTTAATTTTCTATCCTCCAGCTAAAGCAGGAGGCAATTCAACTAAAGCAGGAGGCAATTCAACTAAAGCAGGAGGCAATTCAACTAAAGCAGGAGGCAATTCAACTAAAGCAGGTGGCAATTCAACTAAAGCAGGTGGCAATTCAACTAAAGCAGGTGGCATTTCAACTAAAGCAAGAGGCAATTAAGTTGAAAAAACAGGGCGGTCTAAGTGGCTATACCAATAAAAGATAATTAATAATGAATAATTGCCGGGTGACTGATACATAAGCTTTTGTGATTTAATAAACAGATCAATAAGTATCCGGTATTACATAATTGGAATAAATTAAAGTTGCTTTTTATTAATCATAGCCCCGATAATAGTGTGAACACTCCAATATAAAAGCAGATATCTTAAAAATATGCAGAATTGAAATTGAATTTCAATAAGGGAATAAGGGTTAAGATATTTTCTGATTCCTGGCTACTAAGAGAACCAAAAAAAGAAATAAACTGAAAATAATTCGTAATCAGCATTATACCGCCCCAAGCCCCTAAAGGGGATGTAAAGAGTGGTTTCAGGATTTTCTTTTGTAAAAGATATTTTAGGAGACGGTTGTAATATTACATCCCCTTTAGGGGCTTGGGGCGGTTGAAGTTTTATTTTATAATAGTAAATTGATTGCACCAAATCTCGTCCCTTATTTATCGACTAAATATTAAGTTTGATTATCAGTGAATTAAAATGAGTTATATAAGAGTTTCACAGTGCTTACATAGAAAAACAAAGTAACAATAAAAATATAATGTCCTGTTTTTATTCTTTGCGACCTTTGCGTTCTTTGCGTGAAAGAAAACAAGAAACCACGCAAAGGCACTAAGATGTAAGAAAATTTAAGATTCTATCCTAAAATTCTAAACATAGGACATTATTAGTGAACTATATACTAATCTACAGAAGCCTACATATCAACGTATTGGCAAATAGTAATTGTTAATTACTTGCTTATATGGTTAGAAATAATTTAAAAGTACAATCTATTTATTAATAAACTGGAAAACAAATGAAAGGTTATTCATTTGTTCATACAAAAGAGATATTTTTGTCAAAAAAATAATTGTGTCATGAAAAAGAAGATCTCACTTTCTATAATGGCTTTGTTTATAGCCTTTACGTCATTTGCTCAGATTTACGAACCGGTCAAATGGAATCATGAATTAAAAATCACGGGCGAAACTACTGCTGATGTAATCATTCGTGCCACCATTGACGAAGGTTGGCACTTATATGGTTTGAATATTCCAAAGGACGGTCCGCGTGCTACGAACATTGTATTCGAAGTATTGGGAAATGCCAAAAAGGTTGGCGAAATGCAGGCCCCATCAAAATTACTCAAAGCGTTTGATGCTAATTTTGATATGGAATTGAACTGGTATGCGAATGAAGCGGTTTTTATTCAGAAGATATCTTTTACCGATGCCTCTAAAGTAAAGATAAAAGGTTATGTCGAATTTATGGTTTGCAACGACCAAAGCTGTTTGCCACCAACTCAGGAACCATTCACACTTGGTGCTCCCGTCACGGCTCAGGCTGAAGTTGTAGCTGTAAGCTCAGATACAACCGATACCACGCTGTTAGCCGATTATTGGACACCGGTAATCAGTGAACTGAAGAGTTTTGGCGGATCGGAAGGTTCTGAAGGTGCAACTTCACTCTGGTTCATCTTTCTGGCTGGTTTGTTGGGCGGATTTGTCGCATTATTTACCCCTTGCGTTTGGCCCATTATTCCTATGACGGTGAGCTTCTTCCTGAAGCGTTCCGAAAATAAAAAGAAAGGTCAACGCGATGCTGTTTTATACGGGCTCGCCATTATCTTTATTTATGTCTTTCTTGGCCTGCTTATCACCCTGATTTTTGGTGCAAGTGCCATGAACTCACTTTCCACCAGCGCCATTTTTAATCTTATTTTCTTTGCTCTTTTAGTTGTTTTTGCGGTATCGTTTTTCGGTGCTTTCGAAATTACGTTGCCTGCATCGTGGTCAACGAAACTTGACGCGAAAGCCGACTCCACTGCCGGATTTGTCAGTATTTTATTTATGGCATTCACCCTGGTACTGGTTTCATTCTCGTGTACTGGCCCAATTATCGGAACTTTACTGGTTCAGGTTTCGGGCAGTGGTTCATTGCTGGCACCGGCCATAGGCATGTTGGGTTTTGCAGTGGCGTTATCAATTCCATTCAGCCTGTTTGCACTTTTCCCATCCTGGCTCAAATCTATGCCCCGCTCGGGTGGTTGGCTTAATACAGTGAAAGTAGTATTGGCTTTTCTGGAACTTGCTTTGGCTCTCAAATTCCTTTCTGTTGCCGATCTGGCATACGGATGGCACATACTCGACCGCGAAGTTTTCCTATCTATCTGGATCGTAATATTTGCTTTGTTGGGAATGTATTTACTCGGAAAATTACGTTTTGCACACGACAGTGAATCAAAACATACTTCGGTAGCAGGCGTGTTTATGGCAATGATTTCATTTGCATTTGCTGTGTATATGGTTCCGGGATTATGGGGTGCACCGCTTAAGGCAATCAGCGCTTTTGCACCTCCGCTTTATACGCAGGATTTTAATATGTATAAAGATGAGGTTCACCCGGCTTTTACCGATTATGACCTGGGAATGGCTTATGCTGCCGAAAAGAAAATACCGGTAGTAATCGATTTCTCCGGCTTTGGCTGTGTCAACTGTCGTAAAATGGAAGCATCAGTATGGACTGATCCCAATGTAAAAGAATTACTCGATAATGATTTTGTATTAATTTCATTATTTGTCGACGATAAAACAGCGCTTGCCAAACCTTACGAAGTGCAGGAAAATGGCCGGACACGCAGTATTACAACCATTGGCGACAAATGGAGTTATCTGCAACGCATTAAATTCGGTGCCAACGCGCAACCCTATTACGTGATGCTTGACAATAACGGAAAACCGCTGACAAATTACTACACATTCGACGAAAGCCCTGCTAAATTTGTGAAATGGCTGGAGAGAAAATAGTCGGTAGTTTATAGTGGGTAGTTTATAGTGGGTAGTATGGAGTTTTGAGTTCTGAGTAGTTAATAGTCGGTAGTTTTCGGGCTGAAAGTCCTTTGTAACTTAGCCCAATGGCAACGTCCTGAAAGAACAACGCCTTGGGCTAAATTACGAAATAAAATTTGCGCCCTGAAAGGGCAATATATTGGAAAATTGCTATAATTATCATTATGTTACCCTTTCATGGTTTTACCCCGGGTTAGAATATGCCAGACTTTCTGTCTTTTAATACCTTAGCTTGACGGCTATGCCCTCCCGCCAAATCGGGATAAATTGCGGGGATGTAAAGAGTGGTTAAAGGATTTTCTTTTGTTGAAGATTTTATAGGATACGATAATTAATTCCCAGCAATTTATCCCGTATGCGGGAGGGCCAGGGTATTTTTTTAATGGTAGTCAGTAGACTGGTACAATTCATATTTTCAAATATTCTTACAATATTATTTATATCTCATTGCATATTCAGGATAGACTGAACCATACCTGATTAATGATTAATTTTTAATTGTTAATTATTAATTAATCAGGTACATTTTGTCCTGAAATAAAAGAAAGGAATCTTCCATTTCTGCCAATCTGCCACCCGGTACCTGCCAAAAGCGGGAATCGGGTGTTTTGGCAAAATTATTGAGAGTAGACCCCCGGCCCCCTAAAGGGGGTTAAGGTGTTGTTGAAATTGAAGCATTATTTCATGGATACCATTTAGAATAATCATATTAGTTGCTCTTTCAAAACTTCTGCCAACCGGCGTATTTGAGACCATCTAAATTAAAAACGATATGAAAAATAAAAAACATTCGGAAGAAAAGCCCGAAATAAATGAGCCTGTTCAGGCTCCTGAAGCTGCTCCGGCAATTGAATCAACAGAGCAGGCAGCCGACCAGATTGAGGATGAATTAGAGCAAATCACTCAAAAATGTGCCGAGCTGAACGACAAAAACCTACGTTTGATGGCCGAGTTCGATAATTATCGCAAGCGGACGCTTAAAGAACGTATGGATTTATTGAAAACTGCCGGTGAGGGTGTTTTGGTAAATATGCTTCCTTTGGTCGATGATTTCGAACGGGCGATGAAAGCCATGGAGACTTCGGAAGATTTAGAGGCTGTAAAAGATGGTGTAAATCTTATTTACGACAAATTTATTGCCTTCCTGCTTCAAAATGGCGTGAAAGCAATTCCTGATGTGAACGAAACATTCGACACCGATCTGCACGAAGCAATCACCACTTTCCCTGCACCCAGCGAAGATATGAAAGGCAAAATTATCGATTGTGCCTCAAAAGGGTATACGCTGAATGACAAAGTCATCCGGTTCTCGAAAGTTGTTGTTGGAGAATAATAGGAGTAAGGAGTAAGGAGTAAGGAGTAAGGAGTTGGAAGTTTGTAGAAAGAGCCAAGAACCAAGAGTCAAGACAAAAGACAAGGGAATAGTCGGTGATTAGGAGACGGTAGTAATTTTACATCCCCGCAATTTATCCCGCTTGCGGGAGGGGCCTGGGGTTCTGCAAATCGTTATTTCTATTATAAGAGTATTTGAAATTAAAAAGTTGTGTCCTATTGTGCCTCATGTGGTTATTATAACATGAGCATACCGGCACATTAGCACATTAAAAAGCATATGTCCAAAAGAGATTATTACGAAATATTAGAGGTATCCAAATCGGCTTCTGCAGAAGAGATCAAAAAGGCTTACCGCAAAAAAGCCATCCAGTTTCACCCCGATAAAAACCCGGGTGACAAGGCCTCTGAAGAGAAATTCAAGGAAGCTGCCGAAGCATACGAAGTGCTCAGCGACGCACAAAAAAAACAACGCTACGACCAATACGGTCATGCAGGAGTCGGCGGTGCTTCCGGAAACGGAGGATTTGGCGGTAACATGAATATGGACGACATCTTCTCTCACTTCGGTGATATTTTTGGCGGACATTTTGGTGGATTCGGCGGTGGTTTCGGTGGCGGACAGCAACGTGGCGGCGGTCAACGCGTGCGACGCGGATCGGATTTACGTGTAAAGGTAAAACTGACGCTGGCAGAAATTGCGGTAGGTGTCGAAAAGAAAATCAAGGTAAAAAAACAGGTTTCCTGTTCGCATTGTAACGGTTCGGGAGCTGCGCATGGATCTGCAACCACTACCTGTACAACCTGTAACGGTCAGGGACGTGTAACCCGCGTGCAACAAACCATACTCGGTCAGATGCAAACGGCAGCCGAATGCCCTACCTGCGGCGGCGACGGCAAAATTATCAAGGAAAAATGTACCCATTGCAATGGCGAAGGCATGGTTCGTGAGGATGAAGTCATCACCATCAATATCCCCGCAGGCGTAATGGAAGGCATGCAACTCTCGGTAAGCGGCAAAGGAAATGCAGCGCGCAGGGGAGGAGTGAACGGCGATTTACTGGTGCTGGTGGAAGAAGAAGCACACCCTGATCTGATCCGCGACGAAAACGATTTAATATATAACCTCTTGCTTACGGTCCCTATGGCCACCCTGGGTGGTTCGGTGGAAGTGCCCACAGTAGAAGGCAAAGTAAAAGTAACCATAGCTCCCGGCACACAACCCGGCAAGGTATTGCGCCTCCGCGGTAAAGGATTACCCAGCGTAAACCGTTACGGTACGGGCGATTTATTGGTGAATATCGGCGTGTATATCCCCGAAAACCTGAACAAGGAAGAAAAAGCGGCTATGGAGAAAATGAGTAAATCGGAAAACGTGAAACCCAATGCAGCTGCTTCCCGTAATTTCTTCGCACATTTCCGCAATATGTTTGAATAAGAATAACTGTTGAATAACAAACAAAAAGCCCTGACCTTGATTGGTCGGGGCTTTTTTTATGCTAACTAAAATAAAATTGTCAGTATATTTTGTGAATTAAAAAATAATTGTACATTTGCAGTGTTAAATAAACATTTATTATGTCACGATATAGTCAAAATATCTTTCTGGCATTAGTTTGTTTGAATTTGATCGGCTGTTCACCCGAATCGGGTGAGTTGAAAACAGCTGAGCAACTTATGGAATCAACTCCCGATTCCACACTCGCTATCTTGAAACAATTGTCACCCGACAAATATAGCTCCGAATCTGATCGTGCCCTGTACGGTTTACTTCTTTTTAATGCATTGGATAAAAATAGATTACCATTAAATCCCGATACACTGATTGATTTTTCGATAAATTATTACCTAAAACATACGGATAAAGACCGTCTGGCATACTGTTATTTGCTCAAAGGGCGTATATACAAGTATGACTTACAATACGAAAACGCTATTGGTTTATATTTAAAAGCTTTAGATCTTTGTAAAGATTCAAAAAACAAATTGTTATTGGGGAGAATTTATTCGGATATGGGTGAAATCTATCATTTACAGGGAGATTATCGGCAGGCCCAGCATAAGTTTAAATTGGCTTACAACTGTTTTATTCATGGTAATTATTCCAACCCTGCATATTATTCCTTATTGAATATTGGTATTACCCACTTTGATACCAAAAGATATGATAGTGCTCAGGTCTGTTTTCAACAAGTCTACCGACAGGCAAAGGACTCAATAATAAAGGGTGCTGCTTTGTCCGATATTGGTTTGTGTTATTATCATGCAAAACTATACGATTCTGCTTTATATTATTTCAGAAAATCAATTCATTATCCAGCTGTTGAAAACAATCGTGCTATTCGATATTTTTACCTGGCCGATTTGTTTTTCGATCAAGGTAAGTTTGATTCAGCCGGTTATTACGCCCTGAATACCTTACAATATGTTCCTGATATTCGTAGTCAAAGAGAATGTTACCGTATTCTGTTGAATTCAGAATCGGCAAAAGGAAATATTGAAACCATTACTCAAACAATGGGAAAATATCATTATTATTCCGATTCTATACGTAAAATTGATGCCCAAACAAAAGGTAGTATATTGGAGACTATTCATATTGCTAACAAACAAATTGAGCAGACGAAACAGCAAAGAGCATATTTATTCATTTTGCTGTTGTTGATTATGCCCATGGGATTGCTGATGTTTTTCAGAACCCGGAATCGTTTCAGACTGGATAAATATCAAACCGAAGCTAAGTATTTACAACAACAAACAGCATTGCGGAAAGAGATGTTTAACAAATACCGGATTACATTGCTTCAACAAATTGATGAAATAAAAACCGGGCAGGCTGCCGAACACAAACAGGCATCGTTGACAATGAAAGAAAATTTGGATCGTCGGATCTACGACCAGCTCCTGCACCTGAATGACAGGAACCTTTTTTATTATACTATGGATACACAGCTTAACGGGTTGGTAACCAAACTGAAAACGCGTTATCCCTCCCTGAATGATAAAGAAATAACCTGGTGCTGTCTGCATATACTGCATTTGCCTGCAGTCGATATACTTATGTTGCTTGACCAGCGGGTATCTGGTCTGAAAAAATTCAAGCAACGTTTGGCTATTAAAACCAAACTCTCCGGGATTACCGCGCTTGATGATTTTCTCAATAAATTACTTTTCGAAGAGTGATTTAATTTGATTTTTAATTTCCCATATTCACCATTTATCCATTTCCTTCACCGAAAGTTGCCCCAAAAATGCAGTTTCTGAAATGCATTTTGACAATTTTAACACTTTGTCCCCAATATAGTTTAAACCCTCTGCTTAAATGATTGATATACAATGTAGGAAAACCCTGCTTTGTCCCCGATATTTTTGCCCTGAAATTTGGAAGTATAAAGTCTATTTAACTAATTTGGCGTCTTCAAAAAACTTTTATTTTGAATATTTTACTTGAATTAATTATTACAAATTGAAATAATTCAGGACCCAATTTGAATAAAGTGGATGTTTTATTGTAAACAATATACTGGATAATGATCGTAAGTAATTCTATCGATATGGATTTGTTTTAAAAAATCAATAACTGTTGCTCTAAAATCAATACTTCTATGAAAATAATCACATTTTTATGTCTGATTTTTTGTGTCTCTCTGAGCACCGGTGCACAAGGTTCACACAAACTTACAGCAAAACGAAACGCCTACCGTGCTGCCGATCAGATAGTAAAACAACAGGTCGAATACAAAGACCCGGGCAGTTCAGGCAAAAATCTGAATTGGGACTTTCGAATGCTTCGTCCGGTTAACGAGGAGTATACCCTCAACTATTTTATTCCTGATTCCACCGATATGAACCGTTTGTGTGGCATGGAACACAATACCCGTTATTACTACCATCAACAACATGACAGCCTTCGTGCCGTAGGTTACGAAAACTCCACCACCTTTATGGAATATATTGTTCCTGAACTGAGGATGCACTATCCCTTTGTATATGGAGATACCCTGTTTAGTACCTTTGAAGGTGTGGGGCAATACGGTCACCGGTTGGAGCTTGCAGTTAAAGGATATACGCGCGTAGAAGCAGATGCCGTAGGTGAATTGCTGTTACCTCAAAGCGAAACTGTGAAAAAAGCCCTGCGCGTACGAACCCTGCGAAATTATACAGAAACCGGGAAAGACAGCATAGAAATGACCCTCAATACTTACTCCTGGTATGCCACCGGAATCCGTTACCCCGTATTTGAAAGCATCAGAACCACCCTGAGTAAAAAGGGAGATGTGAAGGACCTGAATGGCGAAAGCATGACCGATACAACGGTTTTTACCACCTCGTTTTATTATCCACCCGAGAAACAAATATCCCAAATTGAGACTTTACCAATTCCCGAAGAAAATACAGACGCTATTACAGGAGCTGCCGCCGTTTTTACCGAAGCACAACTGATGCCAAATCCCGTGAAAGATAATCTTTTAATAAAATATAAACTAACCCGGGCTGCCACCATCTGGTTTACGGTGCATAATAATACAGGTGTCCCGCTTTGCACTACCGCTCCCGAAAATCTCGATGAAGGAAATCATAATACTACTATACGCATGAGCAAGCTTCTTACTGGGGTTTATACGCTCTATGTACATGTAGATGATATGGAAATGAGATTGAATGTGGTGAAAAAATAATAATTAGAAATATATATATGAAAAAAATAATTATGACACTTCTTTGTGTCTCAGTTGGAATGTATTATATTCAAAATTCAGTAGCTCAAAGTACAACCAATACTTCTAATTACATACCAAATCTCCCGAAAATTTTGCCAATATCTCCAAATGCAGCATCATTGGGGCAATATGGCAAGACACCGATAAGTTATTATAATGGGACAACTGATATAAGAATACCACTTTATGAAATGAGTATTGGTGGACAAAAACAACCTGTGTCACTTTCATATCATAGCTCAGGTATAAAAGTGAGTCAAGAAGCAAGCTGGGTTGGACTTGGTTGGGCATTAAATGCTGGAGGTTGTATTACAAGATCAAGCATTGGAGGTGATGATTTTAAAAATGCTGAAGGGCACTATTATAGTAATATATTTGGGTATATTGATAGAGGTGAAATGCATATTGATCCTGGAAATGGAATTACTTTGACTTCAAAAGATAATCCTTTTGAGAGTCCTGATCCTTGGGGCTTTTTAGCAAATACTAATACTCGGGATATTGATGGTGAACCAGATTTTTTCAATTTCAATTTTAGCAATTATTCTGGATCGATGTTTTTCATTAGAGGGAATTCGACTGCAATAATTAAAAACTGTAAAGATTATCTTAAACCTACATATAGTATAACTGAAAAACGTTGGATTATTTATGATGGTAATGGATTAAAATACTATTTTGGGGGTTCAGACTCAAGTCGTGATGCAACAGTTATGGCTATTTTACCACTTTCAAATAATCAAGGAAATGTGACATCTGTAGATTTACAAATGGACAAATATAATTTACAGAGACAGCAATTTAATGATTATTACAAAATTATAACTGCTTGGTATCTTGACTCAATAGTAGCTCCAAATGGAGATAAAATTGAATTTGAATATAATTCAGAAATGATTACAACTCCACTTGTTGCTCAAGAAGATATTAGAACCTTACTACCTGGTTCGTATTATTTTAATAATGTAGGGACAACTGCAGCACCTGAAAGAGAAGAGTATTATACATATTCATATTCAATAATAAAACAATCTCTTTTATCTCGAATATTATTCCGAAATGGTGAAATAAAATTCACCACTTCAGAAAGAGATGATCTTGAAGCTGATAATTTTAGTGAAGCTACTCAAGAATATAATTTGAAAACTCATAAACTTGAAAAAATCACCATTAAAAACAACAAGGAAGAGATAAAGTCATTTGCTTTTGATTATATTTATTTAGGCGATCAAAGCAAGTATAACACCTGTAGATTGTTACTGAATAAATTAACAGAACTTACTAATTCAAATACTCTTAATAATTATAGCTTTAACTATAATATGGGCTATTTGCCTCCTAAAAATTCACATCAAATTGACTTTTGGGGGTATTATAATAAATCGAAGGCTCCAATATCTTGGATTGAGGCACCTAGTGATGACCCTGCGTTAATAGAAGAAGGTACGTTAATTCCCTCTCTGTATATGCCAGAATTACCATATGAAAATAGTCCAGTGGTTAATTCAAGTAGACGTTTTTTCTGTGGAAGAGATCGACAAACCAATGCCGAGACTATACAACATGGAGTTTTAGAGTCTGTTAAATATCCAACAGGTGGTATTACTCAATTTAAATACGAACCACATGATTTTGAAAATAAATTTCATCATTCTTATAAGAAACAAGATATCACTTCTGTAGGTTTAAAACTCGATCAAATAGACAATGTAATAACACCAAACTACGATTACAAAGAGCATTCTTCTACCTTTACAATTGATAAAACAACAGTCGTCGATATTAATTTGTCTATTAAATCATTATGGAAAATTTATATGATCAGTTACAATAGAGCTTTTGCTACTCTTAATATTAAAAAACTTTCTGGATACACATTTGTAGATTTTGCCAATTATCTCTTTACAGGACTTCCGGAACCTTTAATGGCAAACACTCAATTTAAAGATAATTTCAAAGTTACATTATCACCTGGAACTTATAGCATAAATATAGAAAAATATGATTTTGTTGTAGGCTTTACAGCTGATTCTCGCCCAGGCAATGTCAATAGTAATTATTATTGGCTTGATGCTAAATTAAGCTCTTCTGAAGAAAATTGGACTTCGATTGGGGGAGGGTTAAGAATTAAAGAAATAACTGATATAACAAATCAGTATAAATCAAATACCAGAAAATTTATATATAAAAAGGATGAAATTTCAACAGGCCATTTATTTATTACTCCCATTTATCATACTGCATATATTAGAGATTTTTTGGGAACTATAGTAAGAAATAATTCGGGAACTCAAGAAACCAGTATCTACTTATGTAAGTATAAATACCTATTAGTAAAATCTAATCCTTTAGTAAATTTATCACCAACTCTTACTGATATACCTGTTGGTTATAGTCAGGTTGAAGAGATTTATGAAAATGAAAAAGATTTCGGTAAAAATATTTATACTTTCTATTTGAATAAAGATTTATATCCATATTATTCATACAAGCAATGTGCTCCAGCTCAAGAATATGATTTTAAAGTTGATCTAAATTCATTTTTTGACAGGACCCTATCTTTTACACCATATCAACCAACATTAACAACCCCTGAAAATGGTCTTAATAAATATATTTATACTTATGACAAAGACAATATTTTGTTGAAGAAGAGAAGTTTTAGTTATACAACAACTTCAACTTTAACTACTGAAGTAGGAGGTATAACTAGATTTAAATATTTTACTCCACTATCTACACAATATCCATCTATGTCAAATATGATTAATTATTTGAAGCCAAATCTATCTCCAAGTCTTCGACTAACTTTATATTATCTTAATAGTGAATGGTGTAGATTAGATAGAGATACAATAACAACCTATTTTAATAAAGAAAAGGACAATATAGTAGAAACAACAGAATATTTATATGATCCAATAAACTATCAGATTACTAAAATAATTAAGATTGATAGTAAAAGAAATGTAATTGAAGATCGTATCTCATTTCCTGAAAATTCTAATGATCCTATAAGTTATTCAATGAAAAGCAATTACTTGTTTAACTATCCTCTTGAAAAAAGTCGTTATAAAAATGGTAATTTTTTAGAAATGCAAAAGAGTATCTATACCGATTTATTAAATCCATTTGTAATTCTTCCGGAATATATCACTTACAAATTAGGTGATAACTCAGAAATTAGAGTAATACAATATCATAATTATGATTTAAAAGGAAATCCTTTATATGTTTCAAAAAATGATGCAGAAAAAGTATGTTATCTGTGGAGCTACAACTATCAATATTTAATTGCTGAAATTAAAAATGCCACATACACAGAAGTTTCAAATGCTTTATCAGGTATTTCAATAGAACAGTTAGCTAGTTCTGAAGTTCCTGATATGACAAAAGTAGAAACATTAAGGCAAAATCCTTCTTTGACAAAAGCTATGATAACGACCTATACGTACAAACCTCTAGTTGGTATTACAAAGGCAACTGACTATCGCGGCGTGAGCACTTTTTATGAATATGATACATTTAATCGACTCAAACAAACCTATATTATTGAGAATGGTGAAAAGAAGATTCTTCAGAAGTATGATTATCATTACAACAATCAGTAATAATTAAATAACAGAACATATGAACCCAAAATATATTTTATTGATTCTAGTTGTATTGATTTTGTACGGTAAAGTATCATGTCAAAATACTATGCAACAACCCTTAGATTTGGGCAGCAAATCACAAACCTTTTATTATTCTGATACTAAGAATACGAATGATTTTACAAACGATTATACGCTCCGATCGCCCCAAGATGTGTTTTATAAATTTTCTTTGACTACCACTATGGATGTAACAATCTCTCATTGTGGATCAGAGTTAAATGATACATATCTGCATATCCTTAACGAGTCTGGAATCCGAATTGCATATAACGATGATTATTATGGAACAGGGAAATGTACAAATTCACTTCATTCTTATATCAGATTGGCAAATCTTTTCCCTGGAACATATTATGTCATATCAGAGGGATATTACCTGAATGGAAATATAACGACTACGATAGAAGGGATTAAGCCACTTCCTGCCGGTGGATTGTATGATGGAAGTGCGGTAGTAAGTTCAGCTAATGCAGGTAGCAACTTTATCCTTACTATTACTCCTTCTGTTGCTACATCGGATGTAAGCGGATTGGGCATAAACGAAAGCATCCAAACTGTACAATATTTTGATGGTTTGGGTCGTCCGATAGAAACCGTACAGCGCGGTATTACCACTACCCAACAAGACCTTGCTACTTTTACTGAATACGATGGTGCAGGACGGGACTTTAAACACTGGTTACCAATTACCAGCACTGGTAATGGAGCTTTTGTAGCGTCAACAAATTTCACGAGTGGTAGTACTATGGACTATTACGACTACGATACAAAACCCTATACACTTACCAAATTTGAAGCATCACCACTCAATCGGGTTTTAGAACAATATGGTGCAGGAAAAGCATGGTACGATGCCACCATGAGAGTCAGCACCTATTACCAAACCAACGTGAAAGATGAAGTTGCATACTTTTATGTAAACGGCTTAAACCAACTACAACGTAGTGGCAGTTATGATGCAAATACCCTTTATAAAACTGTAGTTGCCGATGAAGACGTCAAAACTACTACTCAATACAAAGATAAATCAGGACAAGTTATAATGATAAGGAGTGAGAAAGAGGGATATGTGGATACTTATTATGTGTATAACGATCTTGGGCAATTATGTTATGTATTACCACCCGAAGCAGTTGACAATCTCACTGCCGATTTGAGCGATAATAATTCAATAATTAAACAGCTCTGTTATGTTTATAAATTCGATGAACGGGGCAATTGTGTTCAAAAACGATTGCCGGGTTGCGACTGGATTAATATGGTATATGATAAATCCAATCGCCTGGTCATGTCGCAAGATGGTAATCAAAATGCCGCAAACTCAGGCAGACGGTATAAACTCTGGACCGTTACCAAATACGATATTCTTGGACGGGTATTATATACAGGAACAATTACTGATTATTCTTGTAGTAAAACACGAGAGTATTATAAAGCCCTCCTCGACAATCAAGTCTTAACGGAAAATTATAATGGAAGTACTACTTTTTACAATACCGGTTACACCTGTTCAAATATTATTCCTGATATTACTCCTCTGACTGTAAATTATTATGATACTTATGGTTTTACTGCATTACAATTAAATGGAAGTAACTTGAATTATGTTTCACCACCCACTGGTTATGATGCTCAATACTCCAATGCCAAAGGATTGATTACCGGGACACGGACTTATATACTCGATAAATCAGGCAGTTACCTTGTTACTGCCATATATTACGATTATCGTGGTCGTGCGGTACAAACCCGTTCAACCAACCAATTAAATGGGTTTGATTATACGTATAACCATTACGACTTTACGGGAAATGTGTTGAATTCACTTAAAGTACACAATAAAGCAGGCAGTGCAGTTGTTCCAGAAGTATATACCTATACTTACGACCATGCAGGGCGACCGCTCGTTACTACTTACCAACTAAATAATAGACTTGCTGTAATATTGACTTCAAATTCGTATGACGAACTTGGACGATTAACAACAAAAAGCCGCCATGACGGCACAGACACTGAACAGTTTGAGTATAATATTCGTAATTGGTCAACTAAAATTTCAAGTGGTACTATTAATACTAGTAGTATGTTTATTGAAGAGTTGTTTTATAATACCAATCCATTGAATTCCAACTTCTGCTACAATGGAAATATATCGTATAGTACATGGACGTATGGTGCTGTAAATAAAGGATATGCCTATACTTACGATAATTTGAACCGTCTGCAAGAATCATCTTTTAAACAAGGAACATCAACTCAGGCCGATGGAAACTTCGATGAATTGTTTACATTTGACAAACATGGAAATATAAAAACTTTAAAACGGAAAAAAGATAATTTATTAATAGATAATTTAACGCTAAATTATATTCAGGGAGGTAAACCGGGCAATCAGGTACAAGCAATTATTGATGCCGGTGGTTCGCAAAATTTGTATGCTACCAAAGAATATCAAAACAAATCGAACATTTCCTATGAATTTAATTATGACCAAAATGGCAATATGACAAAAGATTTGGATCGTGATATTGTTACAATCCGATATAATTTACTAAATTTGCCCGATACAATTCAGTTCAAAAATGGCAACCAAATTATCAACCGCTATGCCGCCGACGGGCGGAAGTTGGGAACAGAATATTTTACCCGTATAACAGCCCTTGCTGCACCAATATCGGAGAATGCAGTTTGTAATTGGGTGTACGACCGCACCAATATTGATCAAAGCGGTAAGGTTTATATTGATAACAAGGAATACAATACAAGCTATGGAATTCCTGCAAATGCATATTTAGCAAAAGTTTTTAATCCTGAAGGTTACAGTACAAGCATTGGTTATTTTTGGTTTTATTACCGCAAAGATCATTTGGGCAATATCCGCGAAGTATGGTACGCCAACAATAAAACCACCATACAACGCACACAATACTACCCCTCCGGTTTACCCTGGGCGGAAGGTTATAACGCAAGCTTACAACCCTTCAAATACAACGGCAAAGAGTTTGTGGAAATGCACGGGTATGATTGTTATGATTATGGTTTTAGAGGATATTATGCGGCAAGTAGCAGGTTTACTACTGTGGATCCAATGGCGGAGCTAACGCCAAGTATAAGCCCATATGCTTATTGTAAAGGTAATCCGATAAATATGATTGATCCAACAGGTATGTATTCAACAGCTGAATGGAAGGAAGATAATGGGGTTACAGATGATGATTTAATAACGATATATAAAGCTTCAAGTGATAACAACAATCAGGAACAGAAAAAAGAAGATAACTATTTAATTGATGGATTTAAAAAAGAGTTCCTAAATTTCTTTGGCTGGGGACTTAATCCTGACGATCCAAATGACAGAACGAAAATTGATGAAGGTTCTAAAAACCGAGTAAAAGCAGTCGAACAAATAAATGAAGCCAACAATTTTTTAATTGTAAATGGTGTTTTGTTTTTTGTTGGTGAGGGTGCTACTTATTGTATAGCTAAATATGGGGGAGCTGTTCTAGTAAGAATTGTTGGTAAAAGTATAGGTGAATCTGGAATCACTATACTTGGTAGATATGATGAAGTAACTGGTGGTTATGCTGCAATTGCGAAAGCAGTGGGGGCAAACTATTTTGAAGTGCCTAATTGGGCATGGAACTTATTGAGTAAATCGGATAGATTGGTTGAAAATATGAAATTCATAGATGCTTCTATTGCTAGGGGAGATGCAATTAAGTTAACTAACTCTGCGTTTGATTTAACGCAAGGATCATTTTTTCAAGAAATTCAGCATTTATTAGCAAGAGGTTATAAGATAGCACCTGATGGAATGTCATTATTTAAACCCTGAATATATATGGAAGATATTTTAAAATACAGAAAAAGAGATAAACTTTATCAATTTTTAATTGACGACTTCGGCATGATTAAAGTTAGTGAAAGGTTTGATTCAAAGAGCTTTGGAAACTTTCATATAACACTTTCTTCAAATGATTTTTTATTGGATTACGTCAATGACAGATCATTTTTAGACATACATGTTAGAAGCAAACTTAATCCGAGTCTGTTGATTCGACTATCATTTTTGAGGAACTTCATATACAATCCATTAAACTTAAGCAATGATGAAGGTCCTGATAATAAAAGCCGAATTGAAAGACTAAATGATTTTCTTAAAACTGACTTTGAAAAAATTAGTAAGTTGGTCAATGAAGATAATTTTTTAGAAACTATGACAAGCATTAATAAACTATTAAAAGAACAATTTATAAAGAAGTTTCCAAATGCCGTAAAATGAGTTTATGTCATGTCCCCCTTTTCGTCTAAGTTTGCACACACTGGATAGCTAAAGGTCTGAATAAATTTGATACTTGAACTGAAAACAAATACTGTACCGAAATCGGTATGTACCATTTGTAACTAAAATAGAAAGAAATATAAGTAGGAGGTGTAAATTATGTGATACAAGTCGAATCGGATATATATTCAACCCAAATTAATTAAACAAAGCTTTCATTCTGTTGTGTATACTATTATCCTATTCGGTTATAACCAGAATTACCTAACGAGAAGCAGCAATATTTGAACTTTTAAAGAACGGCATATCCTGTTGGACGGAGATTTTATTTAGGATTCCTGCATTATAGAAAGATATAATCTAAAAACTTAAATTCATATGAAAACATCTAAATTTTTGTTTTGTATTCTTGCATATCTCATGTTTGTATCGGGTTTTATTCGCGCTCAGATCCTGATCCCGGATTATGCAATCAATTTTCTTGCCGGCAATGAAGATGAAATTCAAAAATCCCTGGTCGACAGAAATGGAAATCTGTATCTGGTTGGCATGTTCAAAAGCAATCAGCTGATATTTGGAACCGATACACTGCTAAGAAGTGGCGAAAATGATATTTTTCTGGTTAAGCTGGATGCGGATACAAATGTGGTTTTTGCTAAATCATTCAAAAATTGGGGCTTATCCAAAGTAACTGGCATTGTTTTGGATAGCTACAGTAATATTTACCTGAGTGGTTATTCACAGGGTTCACTGACATTTGATACTTTCATATTATATGGCAACAGCTATTCGAACTGCTCCTTTGTAGTGAAAATGAATCCGGATGCTGAAGTGATCTGGGCTAATTCTTACGCCGGAGGATCCAGTTCGTGCAGTATGGTTATCGATTCTGCTGACAATATTTACATCAGTGGCTGGTTTGCACAGACTTTCATTATTAACAACATCCATACAACGATCTATCCGACAAATAGTAACCTGCATTTTTTACTCAAAATTGATGCTTCAGGCAGTGAAAAATGGTTGAAGAATTATGGTGGTGAACTGATGATTGATAAACAACAAAATTTATTCTTTACAGACAACTATTCGGACAGTATACGCATGGACGATCATCTGCTGACAACCATTTCGAATGAAGAGAACCACAATTTATATGTAGCAAAAGCTGACACCAACGGTCATGTTCTTTGGGCAAAGAAATTCTGCGAAGGTGAACATGCACTTTTTAATAATGCTATTATAGATACACTTACGAATACCATCCTGATAACCGGCACCTTTAAAACAGATTCATTGACTTTCGATTCGCATATTATACGAAATCACGGCTATTCTGATCTTTTTATTGCCAAAATTGATACTGCAGCCAATGTATTAATGGCAAAATCCTATGGTAGTATTAACGCTGATTACTCCTATGGACTCACAAGAATAAGTCCTGAATATATGGCTTTATTGGGCACTTCTAATGGCGATAGTATTTATTTTGATAATTACCTGCTTGAAGGAGGTAGTGCCAATCAAACAGGTCGTAGTGATTTCTTTATCGTGATTATTGATAATTATGGAAATCCAATCTGGGCCAGAAACTTCCCGGGTTCATCGGGTCAGACTTTTCAGTCGATTATAGCTGACGGGAAAGATAATGTTTTTGTAGCAGGTGATTTCTGTAGTTCCACAGATGCCAATAAAGTAAAAACTGTAACTTCATCTGTTCTGACTTCTATTGAGCCGACTTTTATCGAACAGCCCTCATTATATCTGGTGAAGTTTAAGCTGGGAAACGCAACGGGAAACTTAATAAATAATCATACTGACCCAATTAGTTTATATCCAAATCCTGCTAACTCTCATTTGAATATTAAAATTGAAGACCAATCAAACACATTTACCCTTGATATTTACAACATCGAAGGAAAATGTATGATCAGAAAGGCACTGGTATCCGGTATAAACTCTTTAGATATCCGCCTACTTCCCAAAGGTATTTATCTGGTTCAAGTCGAATCAAATAATAATCGAATCTCGAAGAAGTTCATAAAAAACTAATGCTTAAAAACCTCTTTCCGGAGTAAGTTTAACAACCAAATCTAAGCTGCACTATTAGCCGTTAATGATAATACTCAAAAAGCCCTGACCAGATTGGTCGGGGCTTTTTATTATAAATTTGCTAATCCGTTATCCAACCAACAAATGAATCCGCCGGATTAGCAGTATCCTTATTTATTTTCAACAAAATTCCGACTTTTTGTATGGTTTGAATTTCAATGCGCTTATCATCTTTTAATTTAGTCCGAAGAGAATATAAGATATTATTGAGTGAGGCTTCTTTTAGTTTCAGGTCTCTATCATCCCACACAAAGCCTAAAACTTCGATTCTAGGAATTACTTTACCCTCATTTTCACAAAGCAACCTCAACACTTCACCTTCATTCTTTTGTAAATGAATTTTTATTTTATTGAGTTGTAAACTAAGTTCGGCAGGCAAAAAAGTATAATTGCCGATATGATGCACCGTTTTTAGAACATGTTTCTCATGTAATGATGGAGCCGGTTGATTTCGTGCCAACAGTTCGTATATCCTTAATATCAGTTCCGGAAATAAATAAGGTCTCTTCAGATAATCGACATTCCCTATTTGAAATCCTTTTTGTAGGTCATCTATTTGTACACGATCCGAGTGAAAAATGATGGGTATCCGGCTTTTTTGCCTTATTTTTCTACTTAATTCAAAACCATCCATTTTTCCTTGCAAATTCACTCCCAATAAGATTAAATCCGGAGGATAAAGTATAAAGGAGTCCAGCTCATTCAACAATTCTTCTTCATTTATTAAATGAAAGACATCAAAGCCTTCGTCATTTAACCCTTCGAAAAGCATAGCAGCCTGATGGGCATCCTCTTCAATCAACAAAATCTTTCTCATATTTTTCGCAGTGATTAGTTTTTATCAAATATCGACTTGAAACAGAGCAAAACCATGATTCTACTGTATTATTTTGTGATTTTAGGTGAAAAATACGGAGCGCATTTACCTAATAATCCTGAAAATATAACAATTTGGTGTCAAATATACGGATAAATTAGAAATAAATTAGAAATTAATAAGAAAAAAATGAGAATTAAATGAGAATTTAATTAGAATGAATTAAAAAATAATAATCTAATATTGCAACGTAATTAATGCAGTGCTTCAAAACTTGAAAAAGTGGACAAAAAATTGTTAGCTGTTTTCAACAAATTGATACGGCATAATTGAAAAAAGTGATAGTAAATAATGAATTGAAATAAACAAGAAGTTAAACTTTAAAAAACAAGTACAATGGGTACAACTGAAAAAAGCAGTGTAGCTGTCGAATTGTATGATTTGGCACTTACCGAACGTAAAGATGACCGTTTTGGTCGGGTAGTAACCAGAAAATCATTGAATGAAGATGATTTGATTAATATTGCCGTTTCACGGCGTAGTGATTTGAATGCGACATCCATGCGTTCATCGGTGGATATTCTGAAAGAAATTGCAAAAGAAGAAATTTCGAACGGATCATCCGTATCATTTGGATTGGGTTATTTTAGCATGGGAGTGAATGGTGTATTTATGGGTGACAATGCCAGATGGGATGCCTCCAAACACAGTCTGTCAATTCGTGTTACACCAACATCCGAATTAAGGAATGCAGCAAGAGCAGCTATAGTAGATGTAAGGGGTATGGCAGAAATTGGCACCGTTGTCAATACGGTAACCGATGTAAGTTCAGGTGAAGTAAATAGCCGGTTAACACCCGGAGGTGGCGTAAACCTGATTGGCAGCAAAATTAAAATTGTAGGAGATAATGCAGCTATTGGTATCAGTCTGATTAATCAGGCAACTAACGAAGTAACTACCATTCCGCTAAAGTCTATTCTGGTAAACGATCCATCAAAAATTTCATTTATCGTGCCGGCAGCTCTGGCGGCTGGTGATTATAAATTAAGTTTATCAACTCAGTTTTCGAGCTCGGTACAAAATATCAAAGATCCCCGAACTTTTACGTTTGATTATGTACTGAATGTGTTGAATTGAGTTTATAAATGACGCATGGCTTCGTATATGTCATATGTATACGAGGCTATGCTATCCTCTCATAAGAGGCTATGCGATTATCTCATACGAGGCTATGCAATCGAATCATACGAGGCTATGCGATCAACTCATACGAGGCTATGCATTCGAAGCATATTATCAATATACCTAAATAAGTAAAAACGTTTGAAATCTCTACCCTGATAATAAAAACCTCAAGACGCTTAGCCCTGAGGTTTTTTTTATGTTTCGTAGGAATGGATAAATTGTTGTATGAAATGAGGCATCTCCGGTCATATTAAACTTCTTATCGGACAAGAATGTTAATTATAAATTCAAATAAAAGCCTTTTAATAGAAAATAATATGTATTTTTGGAGACGAATAGAAATAACAGAATTTTTGAGACTCAATAATTACTGCTAAAGTTGAATTTATTGGCAATTGCATTTATTGATTATATATATGATATATGAGCAATTGCTTTTATATTGGAGTTACCAGCAAGCCGAAAAAAAAAGAAAGAAGAAACAACAACGACTCAGTAAAACTGAAACTTTTGCTAAAACCGACAGAGAAGAAAACAAAAGAATTTAATATTCCCCGACACACCCAAAGCACACCCACCACCCTAAAATAAAAAAACAAGGATATTCATAAAAAGTAATTATCTTTGCATCAAATGCAGATTAATATGAGTAAAAAAGCAATTAACAGATTAAAAGCAGTTTTAGCTGAGCAAGGTAAGACAAACAAATGGCTTGCCGAGGAATTAAACAAAAACGAAACAACAATATCTCGTTGGTGTACTAATGAAGTCCAACCCTCTATGGATAATCTTGTATCTATTGCAAAGCTTTTAGAAATTGATGTTAGAGATTTAATTAATTCTACTCAAAAAAATAAATAATTATGGAAGTAGAAATTAAAGGAAATAAAATCTTTGCTCCAATCAAAAACGAGTGGGTAAAATATACAGCTGAGGAAAAATTAAAACAGGAATTCATAATAAGACTTGTAAATGTTTATGGGTATTCACTAGATCAAATAGGACAAGACATTAAAATAAAAAAACGTTACAAAGCTGACATTGCGATTTGGCGTTCTTCAAATGATAAGGCAAAGAATGTTATACCATCAATTATCATTACTGTAGAGTGTAAGGCGGAACATATAAAAATAAAGGAAAGTGACTATTCAGTTGGTTACGATTTCGCATCAACAATAAATGCTAATTTCTTCATAGCCGTAAATCTAAAAGAAACTAAAGTTTTTCATATACAAAAAGATAATGCTCCTAAAAAGCTAGAGAAATTATCTGACATTCCAAAGGCTGAGGTACTTTTTGATGACAAAAAAATCGATAAATACATAAGAGAAACGAAATCATTCACCAGAGAAGAATTCACAAAACTATTAACCAGGTGTCATAATATCATACGAAATAATGATAAATTATCCCCAGAAGCTGCTTTTGATGAAATAAGCAAGATCTTGTTTATGAAAATAATGTACGAAAGAAGTGCAACAGAGGAAATGATTTTTTCTAAAGATAAATTTCAGGTAGATGAAAAAAATTACGAACAAATAATAAGACCAAGACTAAAAGAGCAAGCAACATATCTTGACCAAGATTACATGCAGTACCTTTTTGATGATACAAAAAGGAAATTTGAGAACGATGGGATATTTGAACCCAAAGATCAAATAAAAATAAAGCGAAATAGCTTTGAGATGATAGTAGAAGAACTAGAGGCTTTTAATTTATCTGATACTTCAGACGACATTAAAGGAATTGCTTTTGAACAGTTTTTAGGTAAAACATTTAGAGGCGAATTGGGACAGTTTTTCACCCCAAGAACAATAGTAGAATTTATGGTGGATATTCTTGACCCACAAGAAGGTGAAACCATTTGTGATCCATGTTGCGGGAGTGGTGGCTTCTTGATTAATGCATTTGAATATGTAAGAAATAAAATAGATCAGGATATTAAGCAACAAATCGCATTAATAAAACAAAAATACTATAATGAAGATTATGAAAATTACAGTCTGAAAAAACAGCAAGAAATTGACATGGTTGTTCAAGGTTTAATAGAAAATCTAGATAAGGAATTTGAGATAAAAAACAAGGATAGTAGATACCATGATCTTTCTCATAACTACATTTTTGGAACAGACGCCAATCCACGTATGGCGAGAACTGCCAAAATGAATATGATTATGCACGGTGATGGACATGGAGGAGTACACCATAACGATGGACTTTTAAATGTAAATGGAATCTTTGAAAATCGTTTCGATGTAATTCTAACAAATCCGCCATTTGGTAGTCGAGTTGAGAAATCATTAAAAATTACCGAAGCAGATAGATTTATTGATGAAGATCGAATAAAAATATATCGTGAAAAATATGGTGAAGCCTATGATAATGCATTAAGACAGGTAAATGACAACATTGGCAAATCTTTGCTAGACTTGTATGAAACTGGGAGTATGAGTACGCTTACAGAAGTTTTATTTATTGAACGTTGCTTAAATTTATTGAAACCTGGTGGAAGAATGGCTATTGTATTACCTGAAGGCGTACTGAACAATACAAACTTGCAAAAAATCAGAGACTTTGTTGAGAGTAGAGCTAAAATACTATTAATTACATCTATTCCCCAAGATGTTTTTATTGCAAGTGGTGCAACCGTAAAACCAAGTTTATTATTCTTCAAGAAGTTTACCGTTAAAGAGACAAAAGAATGGAAAAACGTAGTCAGAAAGGCTGAGAAAGAAACAGCTAAAAAACATGAGCCAGAGATAAAGGAGAAAGAGAAAATCCACAAAGAAATATGGCAACAAATTCTTAATAAGAGAGCCTACATTGCTGATGTAAAAACTATTAAAACCAGTAAATCCGAGAAAGATATGCAAATATCATTCACTCAAATGGACATAAACAAATTAATAGAGGAACACAAAATAGCGAAAAAAGAGTTTGATAGCTGGTACAAAAATTTAGAGTTAATAATGGCAAGCGAAATTAAAAAGCTTGAAAAAAAAGGATTCAATTATCAAATACCTATTGCCGAAGTTGAAAAGGCTGGGATTAGTAGTACAGGGTCTCAAATTGAAAATGAGTTAGAACCTTTAGCAAAAGAGTTTAAAAGTTACCGTGAAAAGAATAAACTGTGGACGACTCTAATAAAGGAAATTAAATATGAGATAACCGATGATAAAATTCGACGGGTGAGAATCATTGATGGTATAGCTTCTGAACCCGAATTTTTTTATGGTAAACAAATTTAAGGTATGCAAACAATAGAACAATATAAATACCTGAAGTTTTCGTCATTAGCAAATACAGTATTTTGGGATTTTTATTCATTAAGCAATAGAAATACAATTACATCAAGATTTCCAATCGTAAAACTTGAGAATGTATTAAAACAAAGAAAAGGATTTATACTAATAAATGATTGTCAGAGATATAAACTTTGTAGAGTTCAAATACAAGGTAGAGGGGTTGTACTAAGAGATAATTTGCTTGGAAAAGAAATTAAGACAAAAAAACAACAAGTATGTAAATCAAATGACTTTTTAGTTGCAGAAATTGACGCAAAAGTTGGAGGTTTTGGTATTATACCAATGGAATTAGAAAACGCCATAGTAAGTGGACATTATTTTTTGTTCGAAATTGACAATTCAATTTTATTACCTGAATTTCTAGGAATAGTTGTGAAACAAACCAATTTTTTAAAACAAGTTAAATCAACAGGAAGTACTAATTATTCTGCAATTAGACCTTATCATGTTTTAGAGTACCAAATACCATTACCCACTATTGCAGAACAAAATAAAATTGTTGACAATTACAATAGGCAGATTAGAGAAGCGGAACAATTAGAGCAACAAGTGTATAATTTAGAAGGAGAAATTGAAAAATACTTATTCGAAGAACTTGGCAGCAAAATAACAATCAATAGTGCTAAAAGTAGTTTACTTCAATTTATTCAATTTGAAGATACTAACCGTTGGGACACTTTATTCATTCTAGGAAAAATCCCAACTTTACATTCAAAATTCAAAATATCAAAGTTTTCTGATGTAATTAAGTTTTTCAATAAGGATAATAACAATAAGTCAATTAGAGTTGAAAGTTCAAAGTATCCAAACGAAGAATTTAGATATATTGGGATGGAACATATAGAAAAAGAAACAGGCCGATTGCTTGATATGCCTATTGTGAAAGGTAAAGAAATTAAAAGTCAAACGATCAGAATACCAAAAGATTTTATATTATATGGAAAGCTCAGACCCTACTTAAATAAGTATTGGATAAATCAAACTAATTTTGACAATATCATATGTTCTTCAGAGTTTTTTGTTTTTGACATTGACGACCAAATAAATAAGTCTTTTTTCAAACAGGTAATGTCGTCCAAAATCATTCAAGACCAAATTGCCGATAAAACAAGTGGTGCTAGAATGCCGAGAATTAATGAAGATATATTTTTCGATTTAAATTTGCCTTTGCCACCAAGAGAAATTCAAGATGCAATTGCAGAGAATATAGAATTTCAAAAAAATAAAATAGAGAGTTTTAAATCAAAAGCAATTGATATAAAACTTGAAGCAGAACAAGAATTTGAACAAGCAATCTTTAAATAAACCAGATTATGCAAGTTACTTCATTATATATAGATAGCTACAAACTTTTAAAAGATTTTAACGTAAATTTCCGAAAAGATGTTTCCATACTTATTGGAATTAATGGTTCAGGTAAATCCACCATACTTGAATGCGTTGCACAAGTATTTAGCGATGCATTTTTAAAAGAAGATTCAAAATTTGGCTTTAAGCTTGAATATGAATTAAGATTAGAAGATATTTTACGACAGACAACAACGACAAGTGAAACAAAAACGGATTATATTAAGGTAGAGATATCTGCGAAAGAAAAAAACAAACCACTTGATTTTAAAGTATTTTACGCCGACAAAATCATTAAAAAAGAAAGTGAAATAGAAAAGGAATTTGGAACTTTTACGAGAATCTTACCTAGCAATATTGTCATTTATTACTCGGGTCTTGCCGATATCATGAAAAAAATTTGTTTGCCTCATGATGAAAAGCTTTCAGTAAATTTCAGAAAGGGCAATACAAACATTCATCGCCCTTTCTTTTACTTTGAACCGGCATTATTTGATATTATATTACTCACACTTTTATCTTACGAATTTGGCGATGTTCCAGAATTTTTGCATCATAGAGCCAAAATAAAAGGAGTCAGCAGCGTTAAAATTGTATTGAAGAAGCCAAGTTGGGGTAAGGGTAAAATAGAAAATTGGTGGGGAGCTACTGGAGAAGTAAAGACTTTCTTAGATTTTCTGGATAGTTTATGTTCTCACCTAGTAATTGATGAACAATCAATAACTAGAGTGTCCACAGGTAATGTTGTTATTGAGACTTTCCAAAATGAAAGCATAATAATAACCATTTTAGGTAAGGAGAAATTATTTGAAATCAGAGAACATTTTGTAGAAGAGAAAACGCTCTTTAAAATTTTGAATACTTTAATAATTGATGGTTTCTCACCTGAAATAAAATTTTCATTTATTCAAGAGGATGAAGAAGAAAGAAAAACATTTAATGTGTTAAGCGAAGGTGAGCAGCAAGCCATAATTGTAAGAGGACTTATTGAATTAGTGAATAATGAAAACACTTTATTTTTATTTGATGAACCTGACACTTATTTGCACCCTTCATGGCAAAGAAATTTTATTGAAGGCATTAATCAATTAGCTGAAAACGGAGAGTTTAATACTAGTCAATTTTTAATCACAACTCACTCTCCGCAATTATTGAGTAATGCAAATCCTGAAAGTTGCGATGTTCAAATTATGGAAGATGGAGAAATAGTAAGAGTGACGCCAAAATATTATGGAAAAGACATAAGTACAATCCTTTACGAAATGATGGGAGTTGAACGAAGAAACAAAAAGGTTACGAAATTATTAAGTGTTTTATTCAATTTAATTGAAGATGAAGAACTGGAAAAATCAAAACAGGAATATGGCAAACTTGCTGACCTTTTAGGGGAAGATGATCCTGCAATAATTAGAGCTAAAACCCAATTAGATTATTTAGAAGAAGATAGGAATGAAGCAAATAAATAAAATACGACCCCCAAAATCACTTGTTGAATTTTGTTCAAAACCTCATGCAATATATGATGGTAGTGGATTTCCTAAAGAAGAACTAAGGCAAAATCTTCTTACTGAACAAGGACATATTTGCTGTTATTGCATGAAACGCATTCCAGAAAACACAGCACCTTATATGAAAGTTGAGCATTATCAGTGTCAGGATTTTCATGAAGACTTGCAATTAAATTATAAAAATCTATTTGGAGCATGCATTGGAAATGAAGGTCAACCGAGTAAAATTCAAACTTGTGACACAAAAAAAGGAAATAATGAATTGACAATAAACTTACTTACAAATGCTCCTTGTTGTGAAAACCTTTTTAAATATAACGCTGAAGGTGAGATTATGTCCGTCGATGAAAATGATGAAATTAATCGTCAATTGAATGAAGTTTTAAATCTGAATATGCAAACCCTCAAGGATGGTCGAAGGGAAGTTTATTTAGAAGTTCAAAAGAACGTTGAAGCCCAAAGCCGACAACTTGGATCAAAGACATTGAGAGTTAAATATTTCGAACAAGAAAAACGAGAATGGCTAACTCCTAAAGATCAAAAATTCAAGCAGTTCTGCATGGTAGCAGTTTATTACTTGAATAAAAAGATAAGACAAAACCAAAATTAATCAATCAATTTGAAGATTTAAAAGCATCAACAATCTTTAGCATTTTTCTGAAAAACTAATCGCCCAAAAAGCAAAAAAAGCCACAGCAAGGTAATGTTTATTTTCAAAAGTATTGCTGTGGCTTTTATAGCTTTTTGATAATAGGCAGAGCGGTAACAGTACATTGTTTTTTAATGGGTTTAGAAGTATAGAAGCACCCAAATTCGTCCAAGTCTGTAAATTTGCACACACTGGATAGTGCAAGTTTGAGCGAAGCGGTAACTTGTACTGGTAATTAAAGCAGTTTGTAACTGAAATAGAAAGAAATATAAGTAGAAGGTCTAAATTACATAATACAAGTAGGACTGGATATATTTTAAAAACCTGATCAAAAGTATAATGAATTCGGACTATTGGATTGCAATTTTTCGTACATTCCCAACTTTAAGCTAACACCATTTGTTTATACACAGAACTACATATCTGCATGACAGGGGAATCTGTTATTATTCATATACGCCGGCTGTTTTTCAACAAACCTAAATTATTTATCCAAATTAATTATGATAAATAAAAAAACAACTATATTTGCAAAATCAACTAAAATCTTTACAGACAGATTTAAAGTTAGATTAACTTAAACAGATCGTTTCGTGAGAAACGGTCTGTTTATATTTTTTACAAATAAATTTTTTACAACAAATGTCCTTTTCTTTTCAAAACGCTACCCTTATCCCGTTGGATTAATATAAACACAATTAAATAAATGAATATTTAGAATTAGACGTTGTGTTTTTCTTTTAATACCAAGTGACGTACAAATTCTTTACCCTTTATTTAAGGATATTTCCCACAGTATGGCATATTTTAAATCATTAGTTTGATGAATATATCTTAAAAGAATTGTTGGTGGAGTATCGAACCTACGTGGCTATTAAATCTTTTTATTTCTTATTGCAATTCTCTTTGCTTAAAACAGCCATTTTTTCCACCTTTTATTAAGTCAAAAACACCTTGTCCAGTTTATTCTCATTCGTCCCACCCCAATGACTTTAAATCCAGGCATTTAAAAAACGCCTTGTCCAGTTTATTTATTCTTCATAATTAGCATGCACCGAAAGGTATGACTAATTTAGCAACAGATAAGACATCTCTTATTCAAAAAAAGTTTAAAAAATAGGCAGCGATGAAATACTATGTGTTTCTGATAAACTTTTTGAATCAATTGCTAATATGAAATAATCAAATTAATATACAACTATAATGAAAAAACAAAAATTAATTACGGCACTTATTGCCATTTTCTTATTTGCAAATCTATTGTTTGCACAAAATCCTAACACGGAAACTGCAGATGCTATTTCTAATAAAATGGTAGAGAACACAAACAACGATGTGAATCTTTCGGCTAATCAAAAAGATACACTTAAATTGAAAGCAAAAGAATATGCTGATAATTTAATAAAAGCCAGAGCAATGAGTAATAAAGATGAATCATATTTTTTTATGAAAACCGTCACTAAAAAATATCAAGCTGCAATAGACAGTATTCTTACACCGGACCAAAAAGTTCAAAAAGAAAAAAAGATAAAAGAGAGAATTGATGCATTGATGGCTAAAGTAAAATCAAATAAAAATTAAAAGATATGAAACAATTTAAACATAGTTTGCTTATTGCAGGAATCTTTATATTTATCTCACTTCCTTCTTTGTTTGGTCAAGATGGGACAATTACTTTTAGTGAGTATTGTCCAGCCGGATTTAGTAAAACCTGGAATATAAATATCAATGCATATGCAAATGTTAGAATTACATATACGACAGATATTACTTTAAATTCAGATCAATTGATAATTCTAAATAATATAACTACTCCACCAGATTTGTTTATTAGCGGTTATCAAAGTGGGAGCTTTATGACTTATGATGATGGTAGATATCCTGTAATTTGTTTTGAAGCAAACACTTCAGGTTATAAGACATTTATTATCCAGTATTCTGCAGATTATTCACAAGGGAATCTACAAGACTTAAATGTTTTGGGTAATGCCCTGATATCTGGCACATCAACTGTTAATGGTGCTTCTACTGTAATGGGTAACACTTATTTGAATGGTAATGCCCTGATATCTGGCACATCAACTGTTAATGGAGCTTCTTCTGTAATGGGTAACACTTATTTGAATGGAAATGTAGGGATAGGGACACCAAATCCATCATTAGCATTAGATATTGAAAGAAATTATGATTATCAATTAAGATTAGGAAATGCATCAGGTTATGGATATAATATTGGTAGAAATTCGACTACTGGGATATTCACATTTTATGGAGACCAAAGTGGGAATAATGGGTATTCATTTGGTGGGATTAATGGAACAAGAATGATAATAGGTACAAACGGTAATGTTGGGATAGGAACATCATTACCTACACAGAAATTATGTGTATACGATGGTAGGATTGCCATAAAAGACGCTGGTGCTACTACATCCGATGAGGGTTACAAAGGAAATCTAATGATAACTAAATCCGCTGCAAGTGGTCAATATATTAATTTAACAAGACAAAGTAATATAGCTTGGTCTATTGGTACAGTTTATAATAGTAGCACGTTTGCTATTGGTGCTGGAAAGTCAAGTGATGCTGCATTTACTGCTCCATTCTTTAATATTGATCCTAGTGGCAAAGTAGGTATTGGCACAACTACACCCGATGAACTTCTTACGGTGAAAGGAATCATTCATGCACAAGAAGTAAAAATTGATATGAGTGGAGCTCTTGTGCCCGACTATGTATTTGATGATAACTATAAATTAATGCCACTTCATGAAGTAGAGCAATATGTAAAAACTAACAGCCACTTACCTGAGATACCTTCAGCAAGCGAAATTACTAAAAATGGTTTGAGCATAGGCGAAATGCAAAACAAGTTGCTTCAAAAGATTGAAGAATTGACGTTGTATGTGATTGAGCAACAAAAAGAGATTAATATGTTGAAACAGGCTCAGAAATAAAAAACCACACTCCAACATCTCTCAACTTCAACCCAACCATCTCCAAATGTAAAGAGAGAAAGATGAGAGGGGATCTTTGTACATTTATTACAGATTCATTCTTTAAACCCACTCACTATCCCCTCTCCATTAGGAGTCGGGGCAGGGGTGAGACATAAAATTAAACTCACTATGGCAAATCTACATAAAAGAATATTTATACCTATACTGCTGGTTATGGCATGCACAGGCGTTCTATGGGCACAAACTGCTAAACCAAGCTTCATATTGAATAACAATGAAACCGGAAGCACTCGAAGTTACGTAGCGCGAAATTTTATCAGCTTAAAGACGAATTTCAGATATACGGGAATTCCCGGTCATAGTTTTATTGCTAAAATTGATGCGACATTGGCATTCACCATTGTGTCCATTCCGAATCCAGCACCGGGTGATATCAGCGGAAGTCAACAGGATGGCACTTATACTCCCGGAGGAAGTTTCGGATCGGATCCCATACAACAAATACAGGGATTGCCAACTGTCATTCAAAAAACAATCGGAAGTGTGGTTGTCAACGAGACAAGTTATACTTATCCCGTATTATGGTTTAAAACAGTACCCGTAACCAATAACCTGAACGGTGAATACCGTTGGATGGATATTACTACGAACCCAACTACATTAAAAAAATACAATTTTCAGGGAACAGGAACAGAATATAAACTGACCCGGGATAAGTTACGTACCTATAATTTTAATCCGGCCATGGATCTTACTTACGATAATGTAAGCAAAGAGGTATTACTTAAAAAAAGTAACCTGGCACAAGCCACCATTATTGGAGTATGGGGTGCGAAAGATGAATTTAAGACTGATAAATTTATGTTTGCAGTAAAGGGCAGGCTAAACGATAGCGTTTTGTTCAGTAAAAAAAGTTTAGCACATATTGATGTAAACAAATCAGATTTAGCTTACGGTAGCCAGACCACCCGTAATTTTTTGTATCGGACAGGTACAGTTGAAGGTGCAGATACTAATAAATATCATGAACGGTCATTGCGGATTGGAACTTTTTACAAAGCCAACAAACCGAATAACACAGTTTGGGGCGAACCGCAAAAAGCGATAATTGCTTTGGGGAGTAAGTTTGATACAACGGTTGTGAAAAACATTACAAAGTTCAACTCCCAATGGACTAATATGGATGGATTTAAAGGATTTACACCCGAATTATTGGTATTTGACCGTCAGCTTTCAGCACTCGAATGTAGTAAATTCGAAACATATTTAGCTATAAAATATGGCTTGACTTTAGATAAATCCTATATTAGCGCCAATGGCTCTGTAGTGTGGAATTATGCTACAGATACAACTTATAATAACCGAATAACGGGATACGGACGTGAGGATGCCATGGGACTTAATCAAAAAATGGCAACCACCTCCTACGAAGAAACGCCCTACTTTAGTGAACTCTTACAGAACGATTCGTATGATTCTTCCAATTCATATAATCTTTCGTCGCGAAACCGATTATTGGTTATGGGTTGCCAGCCAGGCAATATTCTGGATAATGGAAAATATGTAATTTTTGGAGATAATAAAGATTCAATAAAGACTACGAATGGTTTGATAGCAGGATTCACAGCTGCCATGTCGCGAAAATGGCTGGTTTGTACTAATTTATATCAGTCACCCGAAACGGACAAAGTACTAAATTCTGTGAATACCGGACTTAGCATAATCAATAAATCCAATTTCAAAAGTGATATTTTTAAAGTAGGATCCATGTCAATTGCTTCGGTTGTTACAACAGATACTTTAAAGGGTAAAGATGGATATTTTGCCTGGACAGTAGAACAGGAATATGGTCCTATAACTATTAAGTTTGGCACCAATCTGGCAGTTTTAACATCCAACAGTCATGATTATGGCTATAAAATTGCAATAGATGGTCAGGTGCATAGTATCCAAAAAGGTATTGAAAACGCTTACAGCCTTTTTAATGTTGAAAAAGGCCAACGACTTGAGATTGAAAAAAACGGACGGGTTATGAGTTTAAGGGTAAATGGAATCCGCAATAAAAATACCGAATTTTTGATTGATTCAACCGATTATCAAAAAACCAATTATGGTGCGTTGAGTATAGGGTCCAATGCATTTGACATAAAGCTCACAGACTTTCGTCATGGAGGTTTTGTGGATACAGGCAATAAAGTTGAATTGTCCTATATCAACCAAAGGGCATCGGCATTTGCAAACTATAAAATTGGTAAAACTTACCTGATTGTTGATCGCTTAAACGGAATTATCGATACGATTCCTTGCGATGAAGTGGATGAAAGCCGTTCCAAGATTATTTTCAATAATGTTTTTTGGGATACAGATCGTAATGGCAGGGATGCATTTACCTTCGGTTATATTTCGTCCGGACCTTTATTGGTTAAGAAATCTGGTGAACCTGAACAGACTCCAGAACCTGATATTAAAGGAGTAAATGATATACGAATCTACTATAATGACATCAATGATTTGTCGACTGTAACAGTAAAGGTTAAAACAGAGAAACCATCACCTGTGATTATTCTGACCTATGATGTATCGGGAAGAAGGATTGAAAGACAGGATTTGCCTGAAAGTAAAGAAGTCCAATTTACCGAGATTAAGTTGCCCGGAACCGGTTTATATATTGTAAAAGTGATAACCAATAAAATGGAATATTCACAAAAAGTAATTTCAAAGAAGTAAGTAAAAAAATCACTTCATGGCCTGATAGGAGATGTGAAAAAGTTTTGTATCCAATAACATCTTGCAAAACTAAGCACTTTCGTATACAATTTTTAAGCCCCTTTAGGGATTTGGGACGGTCATAGATAAACAACTTACTTTATTATCTCAAAATACTTAGAATCACAAATTTACCATTCATAAAAACTGTATATATAATGCTCAATAATAAAAAACGATCAGGAATAGCATTGCTTGTAATAGCAAGTATTGTAGCGTTTGCATCCCTTTCGAATAACCATCCCGTACAATCAAATACCGGCATAAAAATGGCTTTGCATGCCGAAGGTAAATTCGTAAATAAACAAGAAGCCGGATTAAAAAATAATGTACCGGCAAATATTATTCATTCTGTTATTGCAAGTCATCCGACATCAAATCAAGTTGCTGCACATGCAATTCAGTTGCCAAATCAATCTAAAAAACTAACCGCTTACCTGGCTGTTCAGCAAGCAGGGATTATCGGTCTTTTTGACAGAAAACAACTGGATAACCCGGCTGATAATATTTTTACTATTAGCCTGGACAATCATCCTAACGTAAATGACAAGGTTTGGTTAACCTATAAGCTTACAGGACTGGATGATTATAGCAATGTGGCATGTAGTGTGAACGACCGTTTAGCCATGGGAGGTTATTTTGCCAAAAAGGACACAGGAACGAACCGGCAACGGGTGCAACTGAACGCCACCTGGTTACAAAAAGGAGAAAACCGTATACAGTTCGGATTACCTGAGAATGCTGAATACGGTTATAAAATCAGTGATCTTGCCCTGGAAGTGGAAAAAGGTTGCAATGAATCGCCTTTGGCAGTGAATGCCGGATATTCCTTATATAATGGCAAAGCCTATATACATGGATTTGTGCAGGAAGTAACAGACAATAAATCAACAGTTACTATAGATGGCAAATCATTAGCTTTGCGCGATGGTGAATTTGAAACTATCGTAACACTTACCGATAAACAGGAGGCAGAAGTTCATGCAGAAATAAATGGGAAAATATACTCCAAAATCATTCGTTTCAAAAGAAATGTACAACCGGACAAGGAATATGCTCTTAATCCAAGCACAGAGAAAGCCTCTAAGACTTTTGTAAAAGGGAAAGCTGAAATTTTACAAACAGCGGATGCGCAGCTAAAAGTAGATAATAAAGCCTTATTGACGACCCAAAAGTTATCACTTACTACCCTAAGGAATATAGACTTACCTACACTGGATATGGGTATGAGCAATGTAACTGATGGTCATAAGGGATTCCGTTTTCTCCCCCACGGCGAGCATTTTAGCGATGGAGCTACCGTGGCTCTGAAATACGACCGAACCAAAATACCGGACGGATATACCGAAAATGATATAAATACCTATTATTTTGACACCAATACTAAACACTGGGTGGCTTTGGAGCGCGATACTGTGGATAAAACCCTGTGCATGGTGGTCTCCAAAACTACACACTTTACCGATATGATAAACGGAGTGATAAAAACTCCGGAATCGCCCGAAACGCAAGGCTATGCACCTACCATGATGAATGACATCAAGGCGGCAGATCCTACCGCAAAAATTGAACTGATTGCACCACCCACAGCGAATAACAGTGGTTCTGCCAATTTGAGCTATAGTCTGGAAATGCCCCCAGCCCGCAACGGTATGAGTCCTAATCTGGCCATACAATACAACAGCGATGGCGGTAGCGGATGGCTGGGTGAAGGATGGGATTTGAATATACCAAGCATTACGGTGGATACTCGTTGGGGAGTGCCACGCTATGACAATACCTATGAAACTGAAACCTATAATATGGGAGGGGTAATGTTGGCTACAGCTGTCAGTGACATAAGTAATCCTGATGATAGTATATGCACTATTTCGATAGCACACAGGGGTATTCAATATAATCGACTCCCTAATCGTCAATTTCATCCACGTGTAGAAGGTGGTTTTTCAAAGATTATTCGAGTGGGCGATAATCCAAGCAATTACCATTGGGAAGTTTGGGATAAAGACGGGACAAAATACACTTATGGTGGCGTTGGAGCTGAGCTAAAAGGTAAAATTCAATCAATAAAAGGTTTAACAACAATACAAAAAGAAGTAACTGTTGAATGGAAACTATCTAGTATGAAGGAGTTGCATAATGATGAAATTAAATATTATTATGATACTGATACTCTTAACGAGAAGATAAGTGATGGCGTTTATGCTAAAGCAATATATCTTAAAAAAATCGAAGTTATCGGAAGTATGGGAGTATACGAAACAATTGAATTTCGAAGCGATTCAATAAAATCCAAAAAAACCAATAATGCTCGTTACGGGTTTTTGGCCTCGAATAATAAATTGTTGAATGAAGTAACAATAAATTACTTAAATAAGAAATTGCGAAGTTATGCGTTTTCGTATAAACAAGGACCATTTAATACAACCTTGCTGGATAAAGTGACACACAAAGACAATAACAATCCAGGAGTTGAAATTGCAAGTCATACCTTTGATTATTATAATAATGTATCATATTTAGGGAATAAGATTTATGATGAAACAAAGTCAGAGACATGGGACTTAAAACAAAGTCTTAATTCTAATCTCATTGCATTAAATAATGTTATCCCTGCATTAGGAGGTAGTGAAACAACATCCGATGGTGGCTCATTATACATTGGTTTGGGATATGATGATGGAAACTGGTTTGCAACTTCGAATACTGTAGGTTATAATACTTCAGGGTCAAATTCGATTACTGATAGAATTTCTTCCATAGTCGATATTAATGGTGATGGTTTATCCGATAAGATTTATAAAAGAAATAACAGCTTGTTTTTTAGACCAAATTTAGGAAGTGGTACCTTTGGAGATGAAATTGCAATTCTGAATGCTCCGGGTGCTTTCTCATTAACTAATTCAAAAACTACAACAGATGGATGGAAAGGTAATCTCTCAATAAATATTAACGAAAATTTGGGGGTTGGAGCCGATATGGGAATGGATTGGAGTACTACCTATTCAAATACACCCATTTATTTTTCAGATGTAAACAGCGATGGATTAATTGATATAATTGATAATAGTAAAGTGTGGTTTAATAAAATTGAATCGTATAATAATGGAATTGCTATTCCGGCTTTTACACGGCACAGTAGCGAGACCCAAAATCCTATTTATGATATAAAAACACAAACTTCTGAATCGGAAAAAATTCCATCGGAGAAGCCATTAACAAGAGAAGAAAGCTATGTAACCAAGGAATTGAAAAAGATACTTAATGCTTCGCCTATGCAAGATGTTGTACGTGTATGGGAAGCCCCTTATGACGGTACGGTTGAAATTGATGGTTACGCCACTTATATAGCTCCAATACAAGGTTTTGACAATGACAAGTTTAATAATTCTGATGGATTGTATTTGACAATAGAGACTCAAGGTGAATATCTAACAACTGATCCTTTTAGAATCTATAAAAGTGCGAATCCAACACCACTGAGAACTTTTGTCACGAGTGTAACTGTATCAAAAGGACAAAAAATATTCTTCAGGGTAAAATGTGGTATACAAGAAAATAGTAACGGGGATTTTGATAAAGTTAATTGGAGTCCATTTATAAGCTATATCGATGGAAATGAATATAATGGTCTTGAAAATAGTCCAATTGATGAAAATGGTTATTATGATGGTTCTTATTTTTCCAGTGATGGTATAGTAAGTAAATCAGGTTATAATCTTATTGACTCTGGAGTGCCATTAATTCATGTTAGCGGTAATTTTAAAAAAACAATAACATCAGATAGTATCACTCTAAAAGTCTATTTGTCAAATGATTCAATTTTATTGAAAGATACAATTTATTCATACTTCGATGACAGTTTGGGTATGATGATGGATACAGTAGTAGACATACCGGTTATAAATGAAAATTATAAAAATGCTTTAGTTTATAATGTGACCTTTTGGCATAATAATGTTTATGATGATAACTTGGTATTTAATGTCATTAATGATTTTCAAGGGAAATATTTTAGATTTGAAATTTCTTCCGAATCAAATGTGAGCTGGGATAAAATAAAATGGAATCCTGAATTACATTATACCAGACTTAATGGTAAAGATACACTAGTAAATGCAGGAGTAAAATACAATGTTTATAAGAAAATATTAAATCAATGGTCAGAAAATATACGATTTAAAACGGTTGACAATGTGAAAAATTATGCAATAATTTCACCTGAATTGAATTTTACAAATTTCCCCCATATATATAAGAATGGTATTCTTCAGGCAATTAACAGTGATTTGCTTATGGTTATCAAAGGGTCATCTGGTAATAATGATCCATTTCATATCATAGCAACAAAAAAAATAAAACTTATTAACGGAGTTATTCAAGGTCAAAAATATTCTGATGCATACGATCCAAGAACAATCTTTAGTTTTTATCAGAGTAATCCACTGAGTTCATTTTTATACTCATATGTTTGTGTTAATACAAATAATTGTCAAAGTTTATTGGTAGAGTATTATTCTGACGATGAATATATTAAACAAGCGTTAGAAACGCAAGACGTTGCAGAAGTAAATGTTTTATCGTGGACATATACTACTACTTATCCAGGTGTTGATATTAACAATCCTCTTGGTTCAGTAACTCAAAGTGTGTCTACCTTCTGTAAACGTAATGACTTAGATTATGGTTCTATGTGGCGTGGTTGGGGTCAATTTGAATACAATGCCGCCAATAATCGTTGGAATGATCCAATTGATAGATCAACACTCTTTTTACCACAAACTAAAGAAGAAATTGGAATTGATAAAATGGCATTTTTTCCTTTACATCCTGATACTAAAACAAAGAATTATTGGGTAGGCCTTAATGAGAATATATATATTAATGGCGATACTATGAGTACAGGTCGACTTAATATTCAAAACATGGTTGATTTAGTACAAGCAACAAATATAAATGGAGGATTAAGGGCTCCAGCACTCGATGAAGATACATTGGATCAAATATCAAATGCTCCAATACTTTCATCAACTAATGATAGTAAATCTATTTGGGGAGGTGCCAGTGTAAAACTCGGTGTTTTTAATGCCGGTATAAGCGCCTCCTCTTCAACCGGAGGAGGTTCAACTACCATGGGATATATGGATATGAATGGTGATGGTTACCCTGACAGAATTACAGATAATAGAATTGAATATTCGAGTGTAAGAGGTGGTAGAGATGGTGAAATAAAAGATATTGTACCTGAGAAAACTGAAAATAATGCATACTCAATCGGAATAAATGCAGGAGCTACACCTTCATTTTCACCTTTTAGTTTAGGAAAGCATTTTAAAAGTAACCAAACAGCTTCTATTGTAAATAATTTATCCAAGGTAAATCTTAGTATTGATTTATCAAAAGCGATTAATGAAAATTCGGACAATTCAACCAATACTTATAGTGATATAAACGGAGATGGTTTGCCGGATCGATTATACAAGGATAACGACATAATTAAAATATGTCTTAATCTTGGTTATAGCTTTTCAGCCCCAATGGATTGGGATTTAAAACAAATGCAAGGTGGAAAAAACAGATCAAACGGAAGCTTAGGAATTGGTATAGGCACATTTGGTTTTGGTTTTGGTGTGCAAGGGGCCAGATCATCTGCTTTAATTTTGTATTCACTTAGAGATATGAATGGAGATGGGCTTGCCGATGAAGTATATGGAGATGGTGCTTTTGGTACAGAAATATTTTATATTGCGTATAACCTTGGGAATAGTTTTGCTTCCCCTGTAGAATGGTCAACTATTTCAACGATACAAAACTCGGAATCTAATTCATTAAGTGGAAATTTAAATTTAACCGTTGGATATGGTATTTGGCCTATTAAGGCAGTAATAAGTGGAGGATTAAATCTTAGTAACGCTATAGATAGGACATTAACTGACTTACAAGATATTGACGGAGATGGATTCCCTGATTTACTTCGATCAACAGAAAGCTCAAATACTTTGACGGTTAACCGATCCATTATCGGATGTACTAATAAACTGAAAACAGTGTATAATCCTCTGGGTGGTAAGTTTGACATGGAATTCGAACGGAGCCAAGCAACTACTAATCACCCTGGTGGAAAATGGGTGATGAATTCTATAATAGTAAATGACGGTATAGGTAATGACGGTATACCCATGAAAACTGACTTTGAATATAGTGGCGGTAAATATGACCGCCATGAGCGTGAATTTATTGGTTTTGCCAACCTCATTACTAAAAGTGTAGATACAGACAAGGGGGATGATATGTTGTACCGAAGTTTTACACAAATATATGATACTACAAACAATTATGTAAAAAATAATTTGTTAAGTTCTGTTGTTGAAGACAATAATGGTAATAAGTTCAATGTAAACCGCAGCGAATATTATATCTATACTGTATCAAAAATAAGTTCCGGTACAAAGGCTGGAAATTATAAGTTTCAAACCAATACCCCATCTGATCAATCAATTGTTTATTCACCTTTGAAATATAGCAAAACGCTACAGTATGAAGGATCTACAGATAGCTTATTAACTACTGAAATTTATTCAGAATATAATATAGAGGGTGGCAACCATGGCGAACTGAGTAAATATAAATTCAGTGACAAAGGTACTTTGGGTAGTAATGGAACGGGTATATTTAATTATAAAACAGCAATAGAATATACCTCTACCACCAATCCTGATCAGTTTTATGTATATAGTTTACCTAAAAAGGTGACTGTTTCTGATGATAATAAAACATATCGTCAAATGCTGGCAGATTGGACTTGCTCTTTGAATCAACTGAACCAGGTTAAGCAAGTATTGGCAACCGGTGACACGGCTATTACCGATATAGAATACAATCCTAATGGTACAATAAAAACTAAAACGCTTCCCAGGAACGCCAATGGTCAGAGAATGTCATTCAACTATGAATACGATGACACTTTAAATATGTATGTAAAAAAAATTACAGATTCATTTGGTTACGTGAGTGAGTTAAAAGATTACGATTACAGTTACGGAATACCACTTACGAGTATTGATATAAACGGCTACGTAATGACCACTACCCTGGACAATCTTGGGCGCATAACCAAGATAAAAGGTCCAAACGAAATTGATTATACCCTTAAGTTTTATTACCACCCACAAATAACCAAAGATGCTAACGACATTACGGCTCCTGCGTATGCCACTACAAAACATTACGACCCCGCCAATCCAACAAACGACCTGGAAACCGTAACCTTTGTAGATGGCTTTGGGCGGGCAATTCAGGTGAAAAAAGATGGAGTGATAGACGGAGTAGAGAAAATGATAGTAAGCGGATTGGCTAAGTATGATGCCTTTGGTAGAATAAAAGAGGTGCATTATCCTAAATCAGGGGATATTGCTAATAAGTTGATTTTTGACTCTGTGGCCGATATTTACAAAACGGAAACTACTTACGATATTCTAGACAGAGTTTTAACCACCAAGCTACCCGATAATACAGTAACCGAAATGGCATATACCCTGGATACTATTAATAAAACTATGGTAACTACTGTGACCGATGCGTTGTTGCATTCGCAGGCTACCTTTACCAACGGAAGCGGACAAACCGTGAAAACCGTACAGTATTCAGGTCCGAATGGGACTATAACCACTTTATTTGGTTTCGATGCTATAAATCAATTGCTGACTGTTACTGATGCTTTAGATAAGAAAACCATTTCGGAATATGATATGGCAGGACGACGCACACAAGTAACGCATCCGGCTTCGGGAACAACTAAGTTTGGTTACGACCCGGCTGGCAATCTTAAATGGAAATACACAGCAAATAAAGATACCATAAAATATGCGTATGATTATAATCGTTTGAAGTCGATCAGTTATCCGAAACATCCTGAAAACAACGTAACGTATACCTATGGAACTGCCATCGATGCTTCGGGCTTTAACCGCAAAGGTCGTCTTTTATATCAGGAAGATGGTAGTGGCGGACAGGAATTTAAGTATGGAAAACTGGGAGAAATGACCGAAGTACGCCGCACGTTGGTAATCCCAAATCAGGCAGTGGCAACCTACATAACCAATTGGACTTACGACAGCTGGAACCGGGTGCAAACGATGACTTATCCGGATGGTGAAATGTTGAATTATAGTTACAACACAGCGGGATTACTTACAAAAATAGGAGTAAGCGGCAGTATGAATACCTATGTAAACTACATAAACTACGATAAGTTTGAACAACGTACGAGTATGCAATATGGCAATGGAACTGTAACCAACTATAGCTATAACCCGCTGAACCGCCGCATGGATAACCTGAATGTAAAAGTCGGGGTTAATTATATTATGAACAATACCTACACTTACGATGCGGTAAGCAATGTAAAAAGCGTATCCAATACAGGATCAGCAGCCAACGGCATTGGTGGTGCTATGGTTCATAATTATGCTTACGACAATCTGTATCGACTGGATTCGGCAAGTGGTACCTTTACCGGTGCCGGAGGTAAAACTGCGAAATACTCATTAGCCATGGGTTACGATAACCTGCATAATATCGTATCTAAGAAACAGGATATTGAGCAGTTTGGAGTTCAATTTAACGGATCTTTGAAAGCTGGCTATAATTTAGCCTATCATTATGCCGATAATTCACAACAAATTAGTAATATTGCAGACGAAAGCTACCGTACCGAAGGAACTGCCACCAAAGAGCCTATTGCAAAGATTCAAAACTACAGCTATGATGCCAATGGAAACCTGGTATGCGTGAATACAGGTAAGATAGATGACGGTAAGTTACAGACAACCAATAACAGAAAACTGCTTTGGGACGAAGAAAACCGCTTGCTGGCATTAAGCGATAATGGTTTTGTAAGCAATTATTTCTACGATGCCGCGGGTGAGCGCACCGTAAAAATGAGTGGCGATGGCGAAGGAGTATCGGTAAACGGCGTACTGAGTGGTGCACGTACCGGTACAACAAACTTTACTGCCTATATCAGTCCTTATTTGGTGCTTAATAACGGCGGTTATTACAGCAAGCATATATATATGGGCAGCCAGCGTATAGTAAGTAAGCTGGGTAGTTCGGATATATTTACCGACACTGTACCTACAGTTAAAAAGAAAGCTTATAATAAGGACTTTACAGCTAAGTTTACTGCACAAACAGTAAAAATAAAAGAAAGGTTTGATTCGTTAGGTGTTGTTTACAAAGGAACTCAAAAAGGAGACTCAGGTTTTATAACCTCACCAGCCGGTATAATAGATATTCCGTTACAGTATTTTTTCCACAGCGACCATTTGGGTAGTTCGAGTCTTATTACTAACCAAAGTGGCAATGTGGTTCAACATATTGAGTATATTCCTTTTGGCGAAGTATTTATCGAAGAACGCAATAATACATGGAGTACTCCTTATAAGTTTAACGGCAAGGAACTGGACGAAGAAACCGGGCTGTATTATTATGGGGCAAGGTATATGGATCCGAGAACGAGTGTTTGGATTTCAGTGGATCCGTTGGCAGAAAAATATCCGAATATTAGTTCGTATGTTTATTGTTTAGATAATCCGGTGAAGTTTATTGACCCTACAGGTATGGAAGTTGAGGGGGATGCAAAATCTCAATCTAACATAAAAAATACTTTGACAGTAAAAGAAGCAAAATATGTAAGTTTTGATAAGAATGGAGTTTTAAATAAAGATAGATTAAATAAATCAAAGAGCACTTCTGAGAATATGACAGCTTTAAAAGTTTTAGTAAATAGTGAAACTAAATATAAATTTGCTGTTGCAAAAGAAGATGCCAATGGAAAGGTTTTTTTTGAAAAAGGAGGAGACCCCAGTAACCCCAAAAATTATTCTTATGGTGTAACTATGATGCCTGGTGCTGAAAACGATCCTTCTCCAGATAATAATGTATATATATTTACAGCTGAGTTTTTAAGTGAAAAGAAGCAGGTTTCAAATACAGCTCATGAAGGATACGCACACGCTTATTTCTATGAGTTGAGTAAAAGTGACTCATCTATTGAGCCCAGTCATACATATGGGATAATAAAAACGGTACTTGAATATGATTCCGAGTCTAAAAAAAACTCACCATCTTTTATTTTTGGTAAAACAAACATAAAACTTGAAGAACGTATAAAAGTAGTTGAATTTCAAGCAATAACAAATTATGAAAAAAATAAAAAATAAAATTGGAATTTTGATTCTATCATTAACTGTATTTGCATGCTCAACAGTAAAAAAAGAATCTATTAATTCTAAACTCATGATAAATGAAGTTGGAGAGAATACTATCTTTAAATATGTATCCAGGGGTGATAGAGAAAATAACTCTTCTAAGTTTGAGTCTCAAAAGCTATTATCAAAAGAATTTGAAATGATTTTACCCGTACCATTTCGTATGCAAAAGGAAAATTACGAGGAGGGTGTAATATATTTTTACATTTTTACTGATTCTACTAACATTATTGTATTTGAAGGAACGATGATGAAATTCCCTATAGATAATTATGAACCAGATAAAACTGTAACAATAAATCAAAGAAAAATATCTGTTGGGTTAAAGAATAATACAAATTGGCGTAAAGATGTAATTGAAGGCATAAGAGTGTATTATGACAATGTATCTTCTGAGAATAAATTATTGTATGATGAAATTTTGGATTCAATAAAAATTAAACCATTGATGCGATAATGAACCTGTCGCGATAATGGTTTTGTAAGCAATTATTTCTACGATGCCGCGGGCGAGCGCACCGTAAAAATGAGTGGCGATGGCGAAGGTGTTTCAGTAAACGGCGTACTGAGTGGTGCACGTACCGGAACAACCAACTTTACTGCCTATATTAGTCCTTACTTAGTGTTGAATAAGGGAGGTTATTATACAAAGCACATTTACATTGGCAGTCAACGTGTAGTTAGCAAATTGGGTAGTTCAGATATATTTAAAGGAGATCCTCCGTTTGAGGAAGCTACTGCATTGGGGAATAACTTTTATGCTAAATATTATGATTTGGTTGCCAAAATAAAAACCTGTTATGATTCTCTTGGAGTGGTGTACAGCGGTACACCATCAGGCGCGGGAATTGAAACCTCTGTTGCAGGAATGATACCTACACCTTTGCAGTATTTCTATCATTCCGATCATTTGGGCAGTAGTTCTCTGATTACCGATGCTTCCGGTGCTTTAGTACAACACCTAGAATACATTCCTTTTGGCGAAGTATTTATCGAAGAACGCAATAGTACATGTAGCACACCCTATAAGTTTAACGGCAAAGAACTGGACGAAGAAACCGGGCTGTATTATTATGGGGCAAGGTATATGGATCCGAGAACAAGTGTGTGGATTTCTGTAGATCCGCTGGCGGAGAAATACCCGAATATATCGAGTTATGTGTATTGTGCTGATAATCCGGTGAAATATGTGGATCCCGACGGAAGAAATCCTGCTTTAGCTGCAGGTGCTATTGTTGTAGCTGGTGCGGAATACTTATTAATAGCAGCTGGTGTAATTACATATGGTAATGTTTTGTACTTAGGTCCGGATGGGATGATGCAAATTAGGGATGATGTAAAAGCTAAATTAGGTGCTCTTACTGTTGCAATGATTAGTATTAAACTGGTTGAATATCAGAGGATGATTGACCTTGCTAAGAAATCAAAAAGCAATAATTCATCAAAAACAACTAAAGAGCAGTCTACTGCAACTGCTGCTGCACCAAATAACCATCCTAATCAAGATAATAAGGAAAATAAACAAGAGGATGAAAAAAAATCAAATGATAAAAACGAACGTAAATTTAATGTTAATAAATCCGAAAGTCCTGTTTGGAAAAGATTAAAAAATGCGGGTAATAATTTAAAAGAATCAGGGCGTGGAAGGAGTAAACAATCTTATCAGTGGGATCATACACATAATGATATAGAAGTATATGATAGAAACGGTAATCATATGGGATCTATGAATCCAGAAACAGGTAAAATGTATAAACCAAAAGTTGTGGGTAGAACAATTAATAAATAAAAATAGAATTATGGATTTATTGCAAGAACTTTATTATGGAGAGGTAACTATAGATGAAGCATACGATAAGTATGATAGAATTCAAGGTGAAATTGAAAAGGGCAAATATACAGAAAATATGATAAATAATACTATAGAGATGGGTACTATTATGGGTATGAATAATTATGAGTACACAGCTCTTTGTCAAGGTGCTCCATTAAATATTATCGCAAATTGGAGATATAAAGGATGGCCAGATAAATGTTGTATTTCAAACAGAAAATTTAATTACCAAAATTATAATTGGTTAGTTGTTGAATTAGAAAATGAAGAATATGGCCTTGAATATATAGGTAAGTGAAATGGGTAATGACCTTTCCGTCCTGATGTATTAAAACTAAACTAAACTATAAATTAGTGCTGACTGTTGGGTGGGATATGTTATCAGGAGTGGTCGGAAGAATTTGTTTTTGATTAATAAAACTTCATTTCGTCCAAGTCTATAAATTTGTAATCGGTGGATAGCCCCTTTTCGACCAAATCCGTAAATTTGCACACACTGGATAGTTCAAGTCTGAACGAAGTGGAGTCCAGACATCTCTTTAAAAACGGGGCAAACAGAAAAGCTTTATTAGTAAAAAGATAAACAAAATGAAATCCTTTTTAATTACTTTCATTACATTCTTTACTTTTCAAACATTAGCAGTTTGTCAGACAAATAAAGTTGAAAGGTCATCTGATAATTTTAAAAAGAATGTTGTGTATGCAACCCTGGGAATGTATCCGAACGCTATATACAACTTTAATTATGAGAGACAAATAATCCAACCCGTCAAAGGACCTGTGAGTTCTGTAAATCTCAGGATAGGATATGGGGTAGAGGGGGATTTGACTGGATCAGAAAAATTGTGTTTGTTAAGTTCAAACTTTATTTTTGGTTCAGGTGCAAGTCATTTTGAAACAGATTTAGGAGCGGCATACCTGTTTGATATTGTAAAATATAATTACGATAATAAAGTTGGAATTACACCCATAATTAATCTGGGATATAGGTATCAGAAGAAAAATGGACACTTTGTTTTCAGAACCGGCATAGGATGGCCTGATTGTATTTATATAAGTCTTGGTTTTGCTTTTTGATATCTAATCAACAACCTGATGCATTAGCCCCATGTCAAGCCGGATATATACAAACCTGATTAAATGAGCAAAGCGTACTTAACTGGTGGGTGGTTTGATTATCAGTCCAGGTTACACTTCAAGAATCCTGAACTATCCGGTGAGTTCTATTTTTCAAACCTCGAAATAAAAGGTTGTTAGCGGGATATTCTATTTTTAGTTACAGAAATACCGGGAGGAACAGCAGCTGTAAATTCACAACCTGTTACGACCCGGTATAACCTGATTTCAGCCTATCGGCTTCTTTTTCTACCCTCACTAATCAGAGATCCTTAAAAAGCTTTTGGATTTCTTCTTTGGTTTTTCCCAGCTTCTGTTGAAGTCTGCCGTATAGTTCATCTTCACGACCTTCGTCATATAACAAATCATCATCAGTTAAATCCGCATAGCTTTTTTTGAGCTTTCCTTTCAGCTCATTCCAGTTTCCTTTCAATTCTGTAGTGTTCATGTTTTGAGTTTTTTAGAGTCCATATTATAGATACAAAAATAAGTGCCGTTTACCCGATTCACATTACAAAATTCCAAAATAAATTTACATGATTCACACTTTTGTAAAGGTTTTGGGCTGACGGTATTAAGATAAGTTTTGTGCTTTTAAACTGACGGAAACGCTGAAAACCGGAATCCCCTGTCTTTCCGGATATATACAAACATTATTAAAAGAACAATTGGATCGGACTGATGGTGGGATGTGTCATTTCACCATCCTTTTATATTCTGGGAATTTTGAATGATATGCAACGAGTGGATAACACTAAATTGATACGTGTTATTCACAGGAAAGAATGCGCACTTTTTAGAAAGGTGCTCATAAGTATCTGTATTTCCACAATAATATGTGTTTTTCCGAAAACAGGATGATAAATATGCGGTTTTCCGCAAAAATATGTGTTTTTCCATTATCTTTGCAAATCAAATTATTTTAATGTGCTATGATTAACAAAAAATATTCAATAAAAATAAAGGTGTTTCGGGGACGAATAGTTCCTGAAGAAGCGACCCTGGTTGGTTATGGTGCCATTATCGAAAAATTACATTTAAATGTTACGCTACCTGATAGTCTGTGTTTAATTAGTGATGTGCGTAGAGCTTATAAAACAGATAGCTGGAATGTGTTTTCATCAAAATCGATAGTTGAAGACACGCTCTATAAGCATTTAGTTTTCGCCTTAAAATACGAAGGAATCAATCTGCTATTCTTTAAAAAACTGTTTGAGAAATTAACGGAGGAGGAGATCAAAGCGATGGTTCAAATAGAACCAAATGGGCAGTATTGTCGAAAAATAGGATTCCTGTACGAATGGTTATTCCGGAAAGAACTTCCATTGCCCAATTTACAATCAGGAAATTACGTCTCCCTGGTGGATGAAAATCTACAGTATGCTCTTGCAGATGGAATAAAAATGAGTCGTTACCGCATCATCAATAATTTGCCGGGCACCTGCGATTATTGTCCGTTAATACGTAAAACTCCTAAGCTGGAGCAATATATTGCAGCCAATTTATCAACTCAAAATACCCTGAATCTCGAAAAAAGACATAAAGATATTTTGATGCGCACATCGGCATTCCTGTTGCTCAAAGATTCGAAAGCCTCGTTCAGCATCGAAGGTGAAAGTCCCAAAAGCAAGCGAACTGCCCGTTGGGGACAAGCTATTGGGCAGGCAGGCAACATCGATTTAAGCAAAGAGGAACTGGTCAGGTTACAACAGTTGGTCATTGAGAATACCCGTTTCGTGGAGATGGGCTTCCGGCAAAAGGGCGGTTTTGTAGGTGAGCACGATCGCACCACGGGTGAACCGATACCTTCGCATATCTCGGCAAAGTGGCAGGATGTAGATCAACTCGTCGAAGGATTGATCGGCACCAACGCGATGCTTATCAAAAATAGTTTTGATGCAGTACTTGCAGCCGCTGTGGTCGCGTTTGGATTTGTTTTTATTCATCCTTTCGAAGATGGTAATGGCAGGCTTCATCGCTACCTGATCCATCATCTGTTAGCCAAAAAACAGTTTTCGCAACAAGGGATTATTTTTCCTGTTTCGGCTTCTATATTGAATCATATAGAGGATTACCGGAAAGTATTGGAAAGTTATTCTCAACCCATACTCGATTTTATTGAGTGGGACGAAACGAAAGACCACAATATAGAAGTTAAGAATGAGACAATTGATTTTTACAGATACTTCGATGCCACCAGGCAGGCCGAGTTTCTGTTCGATTGCGTGAAAGACACCATTGATAATATTATCCCTGAAGAGATTCGTTATTTAATCAACTATGATGAATTTAAGCAATATCTGGACGATGAATTTGAAATGCCGGATAAGATGGTAGCTTCACTCATACGGTTTTTGGAGCAAAATAACGGAACGCTTTCGAAACGAGTCCGGGAAAAAGAATTTGTGGCTTTAACCGAAGACGAAATTCAGAATATTGAAAGTAATTATTCACGATATTTTACAAATTGATGACCACTCAATCCTGTCTACTTACCCGGATAGCGATTCCGAAGGAATTGAATGTGAAAAACCAGGTATAAAATGCATGGTTGAGTAGGGACACAAGAGCAAGTATACAAGATTTTATTAGCCATTCACCACGTATGTAACGACAAGGAGGGGAACTCAGGGCAAGGATGTCCTCTTTGTGTTCTCGTCCACATATTTGACCCTTTTTTCGACCGGAAAGATCAATTATTGTTCTATTTTTGTTGTTCTATAAATCCTTCGAAAACACAATCTAATCATACTCCTAAACAATGAAAAACAAAATTTTACCACCGTGGAATAATTTTATGCTGACCTGTATTTTCTTTTTATATGCAGCCGGTGCAATGGCAACTGGAATGGGTGCTGCATCGCGTAGTATCAGTTCTGCTACACAAACAAATGTGTACGAAGGCAATGTTGTTTCACCCGAAGGTGCCTGGTGTTGGTTTGCCGATCCACGTGCACTGCACTACGAAAACTCGGGCGGTACAATCAACAGTACTTATATTGGCTACATTGATGTTCACGGGAATATAAAAGCAACACAGCACAACTTCCTGACGGGAAAGAATAACGAAGTACTGATTCGCTCGTACTTCCAGCCCGACGACCACGATAATCCTTCTTTTCTGGTTTTGCCCGATGAACGTATCATGATTTTTTACTCGAGGCATACCGACGAAGCTTGTTTTTATTACCGTATTTCGAAAAAAGCAGGTGATATAACAAGTCTTGGTGCTGAAATGAAAATATTGACCGTGGATAATACCACCTATCCTTCACCGTTTCTAATGTCCGACGATCCTACTCATATTTATCTTTGCTGGAGGGGTATTAAATGGCATCCTACCATTGCCAAACTGACTATTCCCGATGCACAGGACAATCTGAGTGTGGTTTGGGGACCCTATCAAATTGTACAATCAACCGGTGCACGCCCTTATTGCAAATATAAATCGAACGGAAAAGATAAACTTTACCTGACTTATACAACAGGACACCCCGATAATGAATATCCGAACTATGTATATTTTAATTATATTGATATAAACTCACTTCAACTGAAAGACATTTCGGGTACTGTGCTGTCGACTATTGCCAATGGTGTACACAATGTCAATAAAACAACTTATCCAACTTCGTATCCTGACGCGGTAGTAGATATGCCTGCCAATCAGCGTGACTGGGTGTGGCAGACTACACTAGGCACCGACGGATTGCCGGCTATTGCCATGGTACAAATCAGCAATGATAAAATGACACACAATTATTATTATGCCAAATGGACCGGTACCGTATGGCGTAAGACTTTTTTGGCTAACGGAGGAGGAAAATTCCACCAGACAGCCGGTTTGGAATTGTGCTACAGCGGTGGTATGGCTATCGACGACAGTAACCCGAATATCGTGTATTGTTCTGTTCCGGTAGCAGGAACTTCGGGTACTGTATACGAAATTATGAAATATACCATCGGTACGGATGGCGTCATTACTGCTACCGAACAAATTACAACCAATTCTATGCTAAATAATGTTCGTCCGTTTATGGTAGCCAACTCAGGTGGCTCGCCCTTGCGGTTGGTTTGGATGCATGGTAATTACTACGACTGGATTGTGAGTTCGTCACAACCCAAAGGCTTTCCAACTGCCATTCATTCCGATTTTGTGCTGCCGGCCGATCCTATTGATTTGACAAACGGATTGTTGACAAACGAAGATTTTACGGGTACCGTTACGGGCACAGCACGCACAACCGGTGGAGTGATGGTTTCAACCAAAGATAGCTATGCAACCCTTGCTGCCGCAAGTGCTCCTGCTTTCTCGGTTTCGCTTACCCCATATATTTACGAAGGTGCCTACAGCGGAACAATACTGAAAATGGGTTTACTGACTTATGGTTTGAATGTCAGTACCACCAAACCATACATGATCGTTGGAAGTACAACTTATAACAGCACCAACCTGCTGGGCACTTCGGATGTTTGGAAAACATCGGCACGTGGCACAGGCGGTGCGTGGTATACGCCTACTAAACTCAGGTATTTCAACCTCACACTTACTTACGAAAACAACCTGTTGAAGATATTCCGAAACGGACTTATTGACCAGGTTATTGAAGTTCCGGGTCTGACTTTAAGTGATGTTACTTTAGGTGGTTTCACCGGTTGGGTAGAAGATTGCCGTATTTACAACCGTGCTTTAACACAAGGCGAAGTGAAGACGCTTACTGCAACAAGTCTGGCTTATACATTTAATACCGCACTGACTAAGGAGGTTGAACTTGAGGCGCTTTCAGTTCCTCAAACCATTTATACCGATGTATTACTACCTGTCACAACGGCTTCGGCCAATGCCATAAGCTGGGTATCGGGCAATACAAGTGTTGTGACTAATACAGGACTTGTTACGCTTCCGGCTGCTGCCACAGACTTGACACTTACTGCCACTGCTAACGCCTTGTCGAAAACATTTAATGTAACGGTAATGCCCCGTAATATTGATAAAAACAGAGTATTTACCTATACATTTGATGCAGCTGACCTTTACAGCAATAATAGTGTGAAGTATTTGGCTGATAAATCCGGAAAAGGGAACGACGCCACCATTTACGGTAGCGCAGTGCTAAACGGTACACTCAATTTGACTGCCAATACAGCAGCCGGGTTTAGTACCAACGGTTATGCAACAGCCCCAAACGGAATGCTTAATAACCTCCGCAGTTGCACCTTGCTGGCAAAAATAAATCCTGCATCTTTAGCCGGTGCACCACGCATTTTCGATTTTGGTTCTGCCAGCACCAACAGTATACTTCTTCGGGCCGGTGCTTTTACTGCAGGATATAAATACAACGGTGGCTCCACCGTATTAATCAATTCTTCGACAGCCCTCACAGTGGGAGTAGAAGCAAAAGTGGCCATGACCTTTGATGCCAGGACTAAAACGACTAAGATTTTTCTGAACGGTGTGGAAACGGCAAGTGCTGCAACTATAATTTATGAACCCTGGCAGTTGACAACCATTGGAACAAATAACCGCAACTATATCGGTCGCACGCAATGGTGGGATACCAGTGTAGCTGCAAGCAATATCGACTTTAACGGAACGATTGATGATGTTTGTTTGTATGATATTGCCCTTACAGCGGCTGAAATTGCCCAGGTGCAAGCAAATGTATTTGCCGGTGTAAGCAGCATTGAAAATACTGCCATGGCTATGTATCCGAACCCGGCTGCCCGAAATGAAGATATCCTGATTAATTGTAATCTGTCTGCTCAGGAGCTTCAAAATTTAAAAGTCGAAACTATCAATTCGCTGGGTGAAACCATTCAGGTATCGCAACGTGCTAACTTACCGGTAAAAGTCAGCGGATTGCCCCAGCCTGGTATTTATCTTATTCGCTTAACCACAGGAACTAATCTGGTTTCTGTAAACAAACTGGTGGTGAGGTAGGAAAGTTTACTTACGATACCCGGAACAGGTTGAACAATTGGGTTATATGGGGAGAGCTATAAAATAATTATTTATTTATAGGTGCTTAGACCGTCCATGTTAATTGGTTGATATATAATATATGATGAAAGTAAAATAGCTCCTGTTTGGATGAAGTTATAATAAAGATCTTGCTATTACTCTGAGTTTTCAATTGACTCCAGCTTTTGAATTGACTCCAGCTTTTGAATTGACTCCAGCTTTTGAATTGACTCCATTTTTTGAATTGACTCCAGCTTTAGCTGGAGGGAGGGAGGAAAAAAGGGATGCTGTTGATTGGCTTTAGCCCAATTGATTATTATTTAAAACATGATAGTCATATATTTTCATTTGGCTAAAGCCAATATTATGATTTGAATTTTCTATCCTCCAGCTAAAGCAGGAGGCAATTTAACTAAAGCAGGAGGCAATTCAACTAAAATAAGGTTAAGTTAATGATAAAGCAACCGGTTACTTTTGATTATAAATATATATTATCATTGCAACTCAATAAAAATCAATATGATTATGAAATTCACAAAAATGAAAAAGTCCTTGTTTATTCTTCCCGGATTAATATTGTCGGGTGTATTGTTTGCACAAACCGACAAAACAAACTTAATCACAAACCCAAGTTTTGAACTTGGTAATCTCACAGGATGGACCTGGACAGGAACAACAGGTTACGCATGGTTAGGTCCAAACACTGACGGCGACGCAACCAAAAATGGTTCGTACATTTGCGGAATATGGAATTCTCCTATTGGTGATGCCGAGTGCTCTCAGACTTTAACAGGTGTTCCTGCAGGATATTACAGAGTTACGGCACTTGCAACCGTAAGCGCCAACCGTACAACTAACCAGCGATTGTTTGCAAATTCTGTTTCGCAGCTTTACGGTGCCAGTTCAAACTCTAATTATTCAGCTGCTAATCTTGCAATATTAACCTCATTGGGCGAAACTTTTTCATTCGGCGGCTACGATGAATCGAATGCGGAAAATGGTCCTTTTAAAAAATTATCTGTAGTGACTCAAGTAACCAATGGAACCCTCAAATTAGGATTCCGTGTGAATGGTACAGCAACCACTAAGGGATTTTTATTCTCTTCTGTATCTGCAAAAAAAGATGAAGGGTTCTTTAAATTCGACAACTTTACTTTAACCGAAGTATCCAACGTTGCAACTTTGGATAATATTGTATTAAGTGCCGGAACACTGGATGCGGCCTTTACTCCGGCTACCACCACTTATACTGCCAGCTTACCATTAGGCACCAAAACGGTTACACCAACAGTTGTAGCTTCGGCAGATGGTCAAACTATTACCGGAACCGATGCCATAGATGTTTCGGGCGGAAGCGGCGTTTCTTCCATTGTAGTAAAATCAATTGACGGTACTGCGACTACAACCTACACAATTAACTATACTGTCCTGACCTCGTCACCTTTCGAAGTTTTTACCTTTACTGCCGATTCGTCCGGAGTTAACTTTGTGCTGGGAAAAGGCATTTTAAGACTTCAGGTTTGCACCGACAGAACGATTCAGACCAGCTACTCTTTGAACTCCATATTGCCTGAAAAAGATACCATTATGGTAAATAAGGTTTGGGGGAAATCAGATTTTACGGTTACTGAAGATGCCGACTACGTTAAAATAAGTACAAAGAGCCTGAATGTCAATGTATCTAAAACCAGCGCATTGGTAAGCTATTACAACAAAGCGGGTGAGCTGATTTTGTCTGAATCGCAAAAGTCAGTTACTCCAGCCACGGTATTAACAACCAGCACAAACACTTGTACTGCCACTTTCGACTCTCCTGTTACAGAGGGTATTTACGGACTGGGGCAGCATCAACAAAGAATCATGGACTATAAGGGTAAGACCCTGGCGCTGGATCAGCAAAATGGCGAAATTGCATTGCCATTTATGCAATCTTCACTTGGTTACGGGCTTTTGTGGGACAACTATTCGCTGACACAGTTTTCCGGAAACCTGTCATCAAACACCAAATACAAGTTCAGTTCCGAGAGTGGCAAAATGGTGGATTACTATTTCATGTATGGTCCCGAACTGGATAGTGTGGTTTACCAATACCGTAACGCCACAGGTGTAGCACCCATGTTCCCAAAATGGGCTTACGGACTATTTCAATCGAAAGATAAATATGCAACTCAGGTCGAAATCCTGACACTTGCCAATAAGTACAGAGCAGCAAATTTGCCGCTCGACTGTATCGTGCAGGACTGGGACTACTGGACTCCGAATTATTGGGGATCAAATACCATGGATGCCACCAAATATCCGAACCCCAAAGCAATGGTTGACTCATTACATGCGATGAATTTGCATACTATGATTTCTATCTGGCCGGTTTTCCACAGCAGCACAGCCAATTACCAACAGTTTAATGCCATTGGAGCTTTGTATCCAAGTGCAGGACTTCATCATTTCTACGATCCGCATAACGATGCTGCCAGAAAAATCTACTGGAATCAGGTCAACAGCCAATTGTTCAGCAAATACGGCTGGGATGCCTGGTGGGCCGACAACGACGAACCACAGGGCTGGCCGGATGCATTCGACAGAAAGAACTTTATAACTGCCAAAGGTTCGGCGGTTACTTACTACAACACTTATCCTATTCAGCATACAGCCGGTTTTTTCAACGGTTGGATTGCCGATATGCCCAACAAGCGGCCATTTATCCTGAGCCGTTCGGCATTTCCCGGACAGCAACGGTATGCCACAGCAGTATGGTCGGGAGATATAGCAAGTACCTGGACTACATTCCAAAATCAACTTTCCGGAGGACTGAACTACAGTCTGAGCGGAATGCCATACTGGACTACCGATATTGGCGGTTATTTCTACACCGATTGGTCAACGGCTGCTAATAACGAATTGATGATCCGATGGTTTCAATACGGAGCGTTCTGCCCGATTTTCAGAATACATGGACAGGGAGAAAAAGCGTTGGTTTCAACCTCGTTTACTCAAAGTACAAAGGAAAAGCTCGCAGCTACCGATAAATTGCGTTACCGCCTGATGCCCTATATTTACTCCATGGCCTGGAAAGTGACCAACGAGAACTATACCATTATGCGTCATCTTATTATGGATTACCGGACAGACGCCAATGTAAAATCAATTGATAATCAGTTTATGTTTGGATCATCAATGATGATAAATCCTGTATCATCGGCAGGAGTAACCCAAAGATCGGTTTACCTTCCGGCAGGCAATTGGTACGATTTCTGGACGGGAAAACAATATACCGGCAGCCAGACTATTACCACTGATGCACCAATTACTAAGATACCTGTTTTTGTGAAGGCAGGATCCATCATTCCAATGGGCCCTGAAATCATGTACGCCACGCAGTCTATCGACCCTACTGAAATCCGCGTTTACAAAGGTGCAAATGGCAGTTTTACGCTCTACGAAGACGAAGGAGACACTCACAATTATGAAAAAGGGAGTTATTCTGTTATTCCATTTATATATGATGAAACATCAAAAGAACTTACTATTGGCGCCCGAAAAGGAAGCTACTTTAATATGCCTGTAAACCGTAATTTCAAAATTGTTTGGGTGGCTGAAAATTACGGAATCGGAATAAATACTCCGCTTGTTTGTGATACAACAGTTCAGTATATTGGCAATCAGGTTATAATAAAGTTCAATGCACCCACAGGAATATATAACCTGAATAATGACCTGACCCGATGCACCGTATATCCCAATCCGGCAACAGATCAAGTAACCATTTCTTTCAAATCCGAAATTTCGGACAAAGCTGAAATCAAATTAATTGATTATTCAGGAAAATGCATTTATTTGAAGAATATTGATGCATTGGCAGGAACAAATACCTACACTTTGAATACGAAGCAACACAACATTGGCTCAGGTGCTTATTTTGCGACAGTTATCTGTGGTAGAGATCAATATACCCGAAAAATTGTACTCAAATAGGTGACTTCCTTTTCCTCCAGGTCTGTAAAATTCTCTGTAGGTGGATAGCGCAGGATTAATAAACATGATAATTGAATCTCAGACCAGGATATATTTTGTAAATCATAAACTATCCACTCTTATTACCTTGTTGCACAAGAATGTAGCTGATGCGCTTCATTACATGGATTGAACTATTTGGATATTCTTAATGTTTACACAGACTACCAAAGACCGGACATCGCGGACGAACGTTATTAAAAAAAAAGGCTTTAAAGTAGGCAAAGATTGAATATTTGGACATAAGAGAGTCAGCAAGGCTGTTAATTGGTAAAGTGCCAGAAACGCAGATAACCACAATTCAGGGTGTTGAAATAATAAACAATTAAATGATCATACAATTTTAAATAATGGTAAACGTATTCACAGAAATCATAATCAATAAACCGGTTGACATAGTTGCAGCGTATGCCGGTAACCCGGATAATGCACCTGAATGGTATGAAAACATTAAGTCTGCGTACTGGAAAACTACCAAGCCATTGACAGTTGGTTCGCAGGTGGCATTTGTTGCACATTTCCTGGGAAGAAAACTTGCTTACACGTATGAGTTTGTTGAATTAATACCGGGGCAAAAACTTGTAATGCGGACAGCAGAAGGGCCATTTCCAATGGAGACAACCTATACCTGGACTGCCATTGACAATATGACAACAAAAATGACTCTGCAAAATAGGGGTAACCCGACAGGTTTTTCAAAATTGTTCGCTCCGTTTATGGCGACAATGATGCGAAAAGCCAATACGAAGGACCTGCTAAACATTAAAAAGATATTGAAAGGAAATAGTACCGCAATGGCGTGACTATTATGCAGATATAGAATAACGCCCTGTAATATAACCGATAGCCCGGGTTTGAGTGAAATAGTAACACTTGCCTGCAGGATTTAATTGCCACATTTATCTAACGAGGTAGGGGATAGGTAGAGTTAGGTAAGCATTACACATCATTAATCCTGGACTTAGCGGTATGTGACATTGAGTATACCCGGACAAAAAAGGGGTTAGAAGTACAAATCAATGATTTGAATTACTTTATGACACCTGATCAGAGAGATGACTACGCATAAAAAACGCCCCAAAAGTTTTCCATTTAACTTTTGGGGCGTTTTTGTTAGCCGATTTAATTTATTGAATCATAATCTTGCGGTTAAATACTGCTTGTCCTGATCTAACCGTTACAATGTAGATGCCCGGTGACAGATCTGTAGTGAAGTTTGTTCCATTTACTTTTTCATTCAACAGGCAGCTGCCAATGGTGTTATAAATGTTGATGGTTGCATCTGTTGGAATGTCATTGATAACCAGTGTGTGACCTTTCGTAATTAAACGAATGTTTTCTTCAATCGTATTATCAATAGCGTCAATGACATTTACATAACCATATACATTGGTGTTGTTGAATTTTACCTGATATGGCCATTGCTCATCGTTTGCATCATTGTCATCCCAGGCGTGACGCCAGTGAATGACGGGCGCTCCGGAAACAATCAACCATAATTTGTCACAGTTGGCAGGACAATCAAAACTTATGCTGCTTGCCCCTGCATTATCCGACATGCTGGCGGACTTTATTTGACCGTACTTGCGCGTTCCATCTTTGAGTAAGGCCACAAATCCATAGCGCCAGCCGGCATAAGCAACATAATTTTTACGGAAACCCGCAGTACCGGCCAGTCCTTCAAAGTTTGCGGTAACAGTCTTAGCTGTAAGGGGCGCATTCACTCTGATAATGTTGTGACCGTAATTTTCAGGACAGGCTGTAGAATCAATCCTCCAAACATAACTTCCTGTATTGTTTAACTTAGGTTGCGGGCGGGCGGTTATGGTGCTTGCACCGTACCCTTTAAGTGCCGGAATATCCCAGGTAGTAAATTTGGCTGCGCAATCCCACATCTCGTCATTGAAGCTGTTTTGAGTAATTACATTCAGTCTTTTGTAGGTCTCTACCGGATCTTCCGGTTTGATGGATTTGTTCCACAACCGACCAATCATATCCATTCCGTGCAGGTCGCTCCAGTAATCCTGAATGAAAAAATTATTATATCGGGGTGATTCGTGCAATAAGTGTTTGTGGACATTTTTGAGGTATCCGGTAAACCATTCGCTGGTAAATTGTTGTGTCGGGAAAACCTTATATGCCTGCCATTGTGCGCATTGTTCCCACCAGCCGTTTCCGCCGGATGCATTCACTCCGTATCCATACATCCAGCCATTTAAATCGTTGTTGTCACAATGGGTTTGATATTGAAAACAATGACCTACCTCATGGGCAATGGTTTGACCACCTCTCGATGTAAGTGCCTGCGAGGTAAGTGTAAGCAAGCCTATTGTGTTATCGACTCCGGAGCCTGATGCTTCCCAATCGGTGGAAAAGCGAAGGCGGATAATCATTTTATAATTATCGGTTTTGGACGATCCTTTTAGGATGAATTTCAAAGAATCTGCATAAAAATTAAAACTTTTCTCGGCCAGTGCCAGACAGTCGTCCACAATAGTACCCGGATTGTCACCATAGCCTGGCTCCCAGAATATAATCCAGTTTTTCGATTGCCTGCTTCGATCAATTGACCAGTTGTTTGAAGAATTATAAATATCGCCCATCATCCAGGAAGGGTTGTAAATTTGTTTTCCTACGCTGCGGGTATTCGTAATAAGGGTAGTAGTTGCTGTAGTGATTTGAGCCAGGGTCAGATCAAGATTTTGATAGCTCGTTGAAGCTGAGCTTATCGCATTTTGTAATTTGGTTATTTCGTCAGCTTTTTCAAGGAAAGTCAAAATGCGATTGGCATCACTAATAGCCTTCTGCAGTTTTACAAAAGCATTTAACGAAGTATAGGCAGAGCTGATTGCAGCGTCAATACCTGTTTTTGCAGTTGTAAGATCTGCCTGTACAAGCGGATTGGCAGCAGTTGCGGCTTGAGCTTGTGTAATAGCCGTATTCAGTCCGCTTGCTGTTGAATTTTGTATATGTTGTGTCAACAGGTACTGAGCATCGGCTATTCTGTTGTTGACAGCCAATGCAAGGTCGTTAATGTCGGCTGCACCCAAGTATTCCAGTTTGAAATTATCGAACAATGCCCAATAGCCGGTCTGCTGAAAGTCCGATTTAGCGCCAATGGTCAGTTTTCCACCTTCGTTGAGCAGGATATTCGACAGGGTCATATCATAATAACCGGTGCTGGTATTGTTAAACATAGTCTCGGCCGCCGCCATTGTATTTATATAACCATTTACTGAGCCAGTGCTTGTGTAAGAGTGTTTATATAAAGAGTTGAAAATTGTATTTACTTCGGAATAATCCGGAGATTTTGCATACAGACCGGCATAAATTGTTTCTGTGCCCGCTTTGTATGCAACTCCGCTGTCGTTTGATTTTGGACGTTCAAAACCTTTCGCTTTCAATCTGTATTTCCCGGCAGGAAGTCCGCTGATAGTCTGATACATGTTGAAGGTTTTCTCATAAAACTCCACTTCATGATAATTGACAATACCGGCACCTTCCCAACCTGTGCTAACATTAGCGTCAAATCCGGGGTTGACAATAAAACTTGTCATATCCAGTGGACTTGTAGGCGAAGCATTGGCATATTTATAGGTCAGCATCGCTTTTTGCAGATTGGTGATGGCATTTGTAATATCTGTAGAAGAAGTGCTTGAGAGAAAACCCTGAGCCGTAGTGATGGCTGTTTGCAATGCAGTGGCACCATTGGCAGTGGAATTATAAAGTGCCTGTGCTTCATTAATCACTGTCTGTAAAGTTTCGGTGTTCAGAACTTCGGTTGCCTCGTAAAGCATAAAATCATCAAAGCCAAGACGATTACCCAACCAGCGAAAACGAGCCTGAATATAACTGTAAGCAGGATTTGTATTTGTAAAATACACATAATTCTGTGTCCAGGCACCGGCTCCGTTTACCTGGGAACTATTAATCAGCATACCGGATTCTGTATTGGATGTTTTGTCGTTTGTCAGTGAAATTTTAAGATAGAGTTCCGAAGCGGCAGGGGTAGTGCTGGTCAAATATTTTACCTGAAAAGCAAAAAGATAGCTATTGCCCGAATTAACCGGCCAGCCTGTTCCAATAGAACCAGTGGAACTTGCGTCTTCATTGTTTAAGCCAATGAGGTATTTCGAATTATTAACTCCACCGGTTGTGGAGATGCTGAATTTGGCTGAAGTAAGTGTTGCAGCCGAAGTGGTAGCATCCGTCCATCCCGTTAAACCATTTTCGAAGCCCGGATTTGTGATTAGATTCGTGCTCAGCAGCTTGTACTTTTTCCCGTTCACGGTGAGTGTGTCGCCCATATTGGCAGCTCCGGCATAAATACTGAAAGAAGCAAATAGTAGAATTAGTGAATTTCGAAGTAGTTTTTTTTTCATGATTTACGGTATCTCAGATAATTAATAAATAATCAGTATGTGAAAATGAATTCTTTACATCCATATAGATTTGTGGAGGATGTATATTAAAAATGTAATAAACAGCGGTCAAAGATAGGCACAATAAAACAAAGAAGGTTTCAATAAAAAATCAAAAAGGTGGGTTTACAGGTCTTCTTATTTCGTCCAGGTCTGTAAATTTGCAGTCGGTGGATAGTGCGTGTTTGAGCGAAGCGGTAACTTATGTCTGCCAGCCGCCTTAATCTACCGAAAGTAGAGGCAGTGGCAGATCAGTGCAACACTTCGAGAATACTGTACTATTCAGAAGATCAGTATTTATTTATCCCTGTTACTTATCAGTGATTTATAATTAGTTTTTTCGTCAATGTTTCTTTGCCGGTGGTCAGCCTGAGCATATAGATACCGGAAGCTAAGTTTGAAACATTAAGTTCTGTACCGGTGGTATTTCTCATATCTTTACTCATTACCAATTTACCGTAAATATCATACACTGCAAGTGTCGACAGAATATTGTTGTTCAACGCAGCAAAATTCACCTGTAAAACATCATTTGCAGGCATTGGCCATATCGACAAGCCGGTTTTATAATCCGGAACTGCAACGCTGGAAAGCACTCCCGAAATCTGTGCAACTTCACTGGCTGACAATGCATAATTGTACACCCTGAAATCGTCGATAGTACCATTGAACAATGGATAAGAGCTTTGACTGCGGCCGATATAGTTCAATCCCGGTTTAAAATCCATCGGGCTGATGGTGATCGCACTGGATTCAACTGCCAATACGCCATTGACATAGATGCGTGCTCCGGTTGCATCCAAGGTCACCGCCACGTGTGACCATTTGCCCAGAGGCGTCGCGGGTGCGTTTAATTGTTGCTCAGTGTCACCATTTTTAATGGCAAAACGCAGTTGTGATGAATTCGGCGATAAAAACATGTATTTAGTCTCGTCATAACCAAAATCGAAGATGCGTTGAAAGACAGCGCCACCGTTCCAGTAAACCCATGTGGCAATGGTAATCTCCTGCTGGTTTGCTACATTGTAAGGCAGTTGTACAAATGCGTTTGTGCCGTTCAGCGCTATGGCTTTGGATCCAACTTTGCCCGCAACGAATGAAGTTCCGCCATAGGATGCGCTGTGATTTAAATTAATCGTGCTATCCAGGGTGTTTCCGTCGAATAGGTATCTGGCTACAAGGTCGTTGTTGCCGGTAGCAGTTGCTGTAACTTCGTTGGAGTTAACAGAGCGGTTCAGTGAATTGTCCACCGCTTTGATGGTGTAAAAATAAGGAACAGCAGTGGTAGCAGTGTTATCTACAAAAGAATTTGATTTTACGTTACGTGCAATCGTGCTGTAGGGTCCTCCCGCTGTTTCTGATCGAAAAACCGTGTATCCTGCGATGTCAGTCTCCGGGCTGGCGGACCAGTCCAATCGAATTGATGCGGCGTTCGCTGTGGCAACAGGATTTGCAGTTGCCACAGGCGAAACAAACTCCACCGGAGTACCAACGGGAAGAAAGCGCCATTGTTGGTTTGTTCCACCATCTTTGTCCCATTGTTGAATATTTGCCCCTGCTGCAGTACCGGCATTGGCCACCTCCATACATTTTGCACTGTGACGGCTTCGGATATAAAACCAGCCATCTCCTGCATAGTCGAGGTACCACTGTTGGTTTCCGCCTTTAGCATTATCCCACACGATGATATTTCCACCATTATCCAGTGACCAGTTTAAGATGTCCGGCGACTTGGAACTGTTTACCGAAGTAAACGTGAAATAACTAAAATCACCTCCTATTCGCGAGTCCACCGGTGTCACATTCCATTGTTGATAAGTTGCACCTGTGTTGGTGCCTTGCTGAAGATTGGCACCCGCACTTACAGAACCACCGGCCACTTCCATCACCTTACCACTGTTACGGTTTACCAACACATAGCGTCCGTTGATAACAGGTTGGATGTCGTCACCCCAGGTTACATTTACAACCCTTTCGGCATTAGTTTGTCCCACCTGGTAACTACCCACTGCACCACCGGGGATCACCATGCTGTATTCGCGCTGTGGACCGTTGCCATCGTAATACACATCCTTGTCTTTTGATACAAAACGATACGTGGACGTGGCAGCCTGCCGTTCGGACGACCCGCCGAATGCCTGTACTTTCCCTTCCGTATTTCTATAGACCGATGCAGCTGTCCAGTTGATGCGATGTTCGGCATAACCCAGTCTCTTGCCATCGCTGGCTTTTACAAACTCTCCGCGTGCCCATTCTGCGGTACCCCACCAGATACCGGTTTGCATACCATATTCAACGCCAACCATAGCCTCCATTACATTGTGCAGTTCATCATTGGTGCCATGATCGCCATTGGCTCTCAAGGTTTTATAAAAGTTGGCGTAATTAAAGAAACTGCCTGCAAGCTGGTGGGTATTTCCTTCGTCTAACCGATCCTTTAACTGGTTGTACCAAACCAGGGCCTGGTCAGTGTTCAGTGTGTTGCCACCCGAAATTCTGACGCTGTCGAAGCGGGGATTTAATTTCAACTCACCGGCTATATTGTAAAAGTCATTAATGGTACCTTGTCCTGTGGCTGTATAATCCGGTTCATTAAAAGGCGAAATTGTAACGATTTTGCGTCCCCGTTCTTCATGGCGTCTTGCAGTTACATCGATCAATTGTGCCCATCGTATGGCATTACCTTTAAACCAGGGATCAACGGTGGGGTGGTCACAATTGAGTACCACTTTTGTATTTGCTCCCAATAAATTAATTATGTTCAATCGTTCATTGAGCCTGCCGAGTACTGTAGCCGGCAAATCGCCATTAACTAATGGAGCCGTTGGCGTGAATGACGATCTCACCAGATCCACCCGGTCGGCTCCCATAAAGGCGATGCCGCGCCGAATGTTAGATTCACTGAGCCAGGCCAGGTCCAATCCCCATATAATTGGCTTGGAAACGCCGGTGTCAGATACACAAAATGAGACTGTCCGGTCAGGAATAGGTTGGGCAACCATGTTGTTACTTGCACTGGTAGTTTGCGCATTTACATAGGTAATTCCGAATCCGGACAACAACAGGATTATGACTGAGCGTAAAGTTATTTTCATATATTTGATTTCTGGTTCAAGAAGATTTATGTATCGGAAGTGCCGGATTCAAAGCGGGTGAATATCCCTTGCCGGTTTTTTATTCATTATATTTGCAAAGATAAATATATTGACGGAACTATTATGTCACAATTCAATCAAATATAGATAAGAAATCCGTCAAATAGCTTAGTTTAATTTACAGTTTCGAACATATTAATAATGGGACAAGTAAAATGTCCCTTTTTTTGAATCATATGATAGACTATTAAATTTTCTTACAAAGCGTTTTTAGCGCCTTCGACAAGCCGGCATGTTCCTTTTGCGTGAATATAAAAGGATAGGCAAAGAACGCAAAGAAACACAAAAAAGAAAATGAAAACCTTTGCGATCATAGTGCCTATCGGCAAGCCTGCCTGCCGCAGGCAGGTTGGTATGATCCATCATCGAGGTTTTTTTATTTTCTTTCACGCAAAGACCGCAAAGGTCACAAAGAAGAAAAAAAACAACATATATTGTCTCCATTATACTTTTTATAAATAATGTTTTTTATTTTGTACTAAAAAAAAGTTCATTAAGTTTTCCTCTAAATTTACCTGAAAAATAATGGATATGAATTTATTCGGGAACAAGCAAACGAACACGAGGTAAATCTTATTATTCATTTCAAAATCATTTGTTTGGCAGGTATCCACAATAAAAAAGCCCCAACCTTTACGGGTTGGGGCTTTTCATATTTATACTGTCGATTTACATACTTTCGTCAATCAGATTGATTTTCTTTTCTATCACTTTGCTTTCTTCTTTCAGTGATTCAATTTTACGTTCCATTTCCTGTATCAGCCCACCGCCTTTTTTAGAGGATGTAGAGAAAAATCCGATATTGTTTTCGTAGGTTGCAATTTCCGATTTCAGATGTTCGTAGGCACGCATCATTTTTTCTCGTTCGCGGTACAGTTTGTTTTCCCCTTTGCTGCTCATATCCTTCAGATTGCTGCGGAACGAGTCCATGCGGCGGTTCGAGGCATCTATATTCATCGCTTCAAACTGTTTGTCAACAGCTTCGCGGTATTCCTTGTACAATTTATCCTTGTCCTTGAAAGGCACATGACCTATGGTGTTCCATTCGGCCATCAACGCGCGTAAAGTAGTGAGCGTTTCGTTGGGTTTATCTGTTTTTTCTAAAGCATTAATTTTGCTGATCAATTCTTTCTTTTTGGTCAGATTTTCAGATTCTGCAGTACGTTCTCCGGAAGTACTTATGTTTTTTTGTTCGAAGAAATAATCGCAGGCGGCAATAAAACGTTTCCAAAGCTCGTCGGATAATTTTTTAGCTACCGGGCCTACTGTTTTCCATTCTTTCTGCAACAGAATGAATTTTTCACTCGCTTCTTTCCAATCGGTACTGTCTTTCAAAGCTTCAGCCTGTTCGCACAAGGCTTTTTTCTGTTCTGAATTGTGGTTCAACGAATTTTTTGATTCTCTGAAAAATTCACCCTTGGCGGCAAAAAATGCGTCGCAGGCTTTGCGGTAGCGGTCAAATATCCGTTGATTTACTTTGCGGGGTGCAAAACCAATGGATCTCCATTCTTCCTGCCAGGCAATCACTTTTTTAGTAGCTTCATCCCATCCACGGTAATTATTCAGATGACTGAAATCGAAAGCCTCAATTTTCTCACACAATTGGTTTTTAGCTGTCAGATTATCTTCTTCCACCTTCCGGATGGTGTCGAAATAGGATTGATGTTTCTTGTTGATGGCTGTAGAAGCATCCTTGAAACGTGCCCAGATTTCTTCGCGGATATCGCGTGCTACCGGCCCTAAATCGTGCCATTCTTCGTGTAGCTTTTGTAGCTTTTGAAATGCCGGAATTACATCCGTCTCTTCTGCTAATTTTTCGGCTGCTTCGCAAAGTTGAATTTTCGCTTCCAGGTTTTTCTTGAAATCGTATTCGCGTAATTCGTTGTTTATCTTTATCAGGTCCCAGAACGACTCCTGATATAAGTTATATTGTTTCCACAACTCGGTGGATGCCGTTTGAGGTATTGGTCCTATGCTTTTCCATTTTTGTTGCAATGCCTTGAACTCGTTAATGTGAGTCGAAACATCATCATTACTTCCTACCAGAACTTTCATTTGTTCTAAAAGATGCTGCTTTTGGAGTAAATTATTTTCCTTTTCCTTATCTAAGTGAGCCAGTGCAGCAGCTTTTTTTGTCCGGAATTCATTTAAAAGAGATTTGAAGTCTTCCTCCAGCTCATCTTTTGTAGCTACAAATTCGGTTTCTAATCCTCCTTCTTCCAGAAAAAGTCTTTTTTGTTCCTCTATTTCAAGCTTGGTCTTTTTATAAAACAATTGTTTCAGGCGCTCCACTTCATCTCTTACAGCATCAACTTCGTTGTTTATAAGCAACTTTAAGGCATCAATCACTTCCTGTTTGGTGCCGGTGCTATAGTCCGGAATGATTGACTTTGCTTCTTCCGGTTGTACTTCAACGGTTGTATCCAGTTTAGTTTCTTTTGTTTCAGTGACTTCTTCAGCAGTTTCGGTGACTTTTTCAATAGTTTCAGTGACTTCTTCTTTTGTTTCGGTGACTTCTTCAACAGTTTCAGTGACTTCTACAACAGTTTCAGTGACTTCTACATCCGTTTCAGCAACTGCTTCAACTGCTTCAGCAGCTACTTCAACAGTTTCGGTAACTTCATCTTTTGTTTCAGTAACTACGCCTGGTACGATTTCATGCTCCTTGTTTAAATCAAGTGGGTTCATTATCAATTTTATTTTTTAGTGAATGCAATTATACATTGCTGCATAATATTCAGGTTGTTCGTGTGCTAAATAAATAGCACACACAAAAATAGGGAATTTATTTTAATTAATGTAACATCTCGCCAAGAATTCTTGACTTTGTACGCATTTAAGTGTTTTGTTTCTGTTTTTTTTTACAGCCTTTATCCATTCACAGTTTCTCAGTGAATGGATAAATTATTTTCTATGCGATATATAGGTATTTGCCTGTTGTGCCGGATTTATTTGTATGTCGTTGATGCTGACGTGTGCAGGTCGCGTAACAATAAATTCCAGGGCATCGGCAATATCTTCGGCATTCAGTGCAGTAAGTCCTTTGTAAACGGCCTTGGCTTTATCTTCGTCACCATGGTATCGAACCACCGAAAATTCCGTTTCAGCCATTCCCGGAGAAATGGAACCGACTTTAATGCCGTGTTTTACCAGATCAATGCGTAATCCTTTGGTAATAGCATTGACTGCATGTTTTGAAGCACAATAAACACTTCCCGTGGGGTAAACTTCTATACCCGCTATAGATGATATATTCACGATGTGACCCGATTGTTGCTTAATCATTTCCGGAACAATTAATTTGGTCATATACAACAGTCCTTTTACGTTTGTATCTATCATTTGATCATAATCAGCCAGATCGCTTTCGTCGAAAGGTGATGCCCCGGCAGCTAAACCGGCATTGTTAACCAACAAATTGATAGGTCGGAAATTTTCAGGTATCGATTGAACGGCTTCGGTACAGGCTTGATTATCCCGTACATCGAAGCAGAGTGGGAGCACTGCTATCGAAAAACCGGTACGCAATTGCTCCGACAATTCTTCCAATCGTTGGGTTCTGCGTCCTGTAACGATAAGCTGATATCCCAAACCGGCTAAACGGAATGCTATGGCACGTCCAAAACCTGACGTTGCCCCGGTAATTAATGCTGTCTTCATATTATTTGCTAATTTCAATAAAAATGATTTTCACGGATTAAAATACAAATTGCACGAATTTAAAAACGAATTACACGAATTTAATTTATATCTCTCCGGAAGTTTTTGTTAAAAGTATACTCCCAACTACTTACTCCTTACTCCTTACTTCTTACTATTCTACTCGTCTTTCCCTTTCACATACTTAAGTACGTGTCCCATTTTATTTTTTTTTGTCTGCATATAAAATGCATTGTATTGATTTGTTGTTATTTCGATCGGCACATTTTCAACGATTGTCAATCCATATGCTTCCAGTCCGATTCTCTTTACCGGATTATTGGTCAGTAACCGGATTTTGGTAATGCCGATTCCTCTTAAGATCTGTGCGCCAACGCCATAATCACGTTCGTCAGCATCAAAACCCAGGTGCAGGTTGGCATCAACAGTATCCATGCCTTCTTCCTGCAATTTATATGCTTTAATTTTATTCATCAATCCAATGCCACGACCTTCCTGATTCATGTAAACAATTGCTCCTTTTCCTTCTTTTTCTATCAGTTGCATCGCTTTGTGTAGTTGTTCACCGCATTCACACCGCATTGAGCCGAAAATGTCGCCGGTCATACACGATGAGTGTACCCGTACCAAAACAGGTTCATCTTCATTCCATTCACCTTTAATCAATGCTATATGTTCCAATCCGTTTGAGGTCTGTCGGAAAGGGATAAGTTTGAAGTGACCATAAGCGGTCGGCATATTTACTTTTTCACCCATTTCCACAAGAGATTCACTTTTAAGACGGAAAGCAATCAGGTCTTTGATGGTAATGATTTTCAGATCAAATCTTCTTGCAATCTTGATTAATTCCGGCAAGCGGGCCATTGTACCATCTTCGTTCATGATTTCTATTAGTGCTCCGGCAGGATACAATCCCGAGAGTCTTGCCAGATCAACGGCAGCTTCGGTATGTCCCGCACGACGTAAAACACCTTTTGAACGCGCACGTAATGGAAAAATATGCCCGGGACGTCCAAAAGTTTCAGGCTTGGAAGTTGAATCGGCTAAAGCCAGAAAAGTTGCTGCGCGGTCGGCTGCCGAAACGCCGGATGTACAACCTTCCAGTTTATCAACACTGACAGTAAATGGGGTGGCATGAATAGCTGTATTTTTATTGACCTGCATTTGAAGGTCCAGTTCATCGCATCGTTCTTCCGTTAACGGTGCGCAAAGTACGCCACGTCCGTGTGTTATCATAAAGTTAATCATTTCGGGGGTGACTTTTTCTGCTGCACAGATAAAATCGCCTTCGTTTTCGCGGTCTTCGTCATCAACTACTATGATAAATTTTCCTGCCTGTATGTCGAGTAGCGCGTCTTCTATCGTATTTACTATTGATTCCATGATGAAATTTCTTTATATAATGCCTTAAATTAAACTAGTTTTATTTTTTTCGCCTGTGCCTTGTCATTCATCAATTGTGATTTTAAGCACTGAATAGATTTTCTTTCTGATAAATTTACCAAACTTGATATATGATTCTATGTTAAATATGGACGCATCCACCACAGCTACATAAGTGAGGAAAATCCCTACCGGTAATAATACTGCTGAACTGAGCCACATGCCCTGGTACGATGCCCACAATCCCTCACGTGCCATTTTATAACCCGTGTTGTCAATTATATAATAGATAATAAACATGACAACAGAAATAACCACCGGCGTACCTAATCCACCTTTGCGAATGATTGCTCCAAGCGGAGCACCGATAAAGAAGAAAATCAAACAGGCAAACGAAAGCGTAAACTTCCGGTGACACTCTATCTGGTGCCTTCGTACATATTTTACAGGTTCGTCCAGCATCATTTTGTTGTATAAAATCAATTCTTTGATGGTTTTTGCCTGTTCCAGGGATTTTGCACTGGCACGCAACATGGAATTTTGATCAAATGCAAAAAATAAAGAATCGGGATTAAATTCTTTCTTTGTTGTACTTATACTGTCAGGCAATTTTACACCACTGAATTCCTCTCTCCCGAAAAAATGCTGTTTTGCCAGTTCATTACCTTGTTCAATGCTTCGTGTTTCAGCCATTTTACCTACCGAATCGATGGAGTGTGAAAGTTGTTTGACGTTTTTGGCTACATGTTGATCCTGCAGTAAAGACTCATCGAAGCGGTTGAATTCTGTATCGAAATCAAGTAGTATTTCTTTCAGTTTAAAAGTCTCCCGCCGGTAAGGAATGCTCGATGGTGAATTGCTGAGACGTTGTTTCTTCAGATTTTCGAAACTTTCACCGTCGTAAAGCGAAAGCAGGAGGTATTTGTTGTCCTCTGTAAATTGTACCCGTCCCGAATCGGCAACCATTACCGTGGCATTATCAAATCCGCCCGAGAAATCGTAAATCATCATGTCTTTGAGTGTACGGCCTTCCTTCCCCCGGACATAAATATTGACATTACTGATTCCCGAATAAAACTCGCCTACGGGAATGTCAAATTCGGGGGATTTTTGTCGAAGCGAAAATATAAGGGTCCATAACTTCGTTTGAGCTATGGGTAATACATAGTTTGAAAAATAAAATGCACCCACGCAAACCATTGAAATAAATAACATTAGCGGTCTCATAATGCGGAAAAGCGATATGCCGGCAGCTTTCATCGCTGTGAGCTCGAAAGTTTCACCCAGGTTTCCGAATGTCATTAAGGACGCCAACAGGATAGCCAGCGGTAAGGCCATGGGGACGAGCGAAAAGATGGAATACACGAAAAATTCAGCCAATACAGACCAACCGATTCCTTTTCCTACTAATTCAGCAACATGTTTCCACAAAAACTGCATCAACAAAATGAAAATGCATATGAAAAAAGTCATCAAAAAGAGCGTGATAAAGCGCTTAAATATGTATGAATCGATTTTTTTAATTCTAAACATGCTTGTTTTTTTTGAAGCAACAAAATTAATGCAAATAGTTCAATAATCAAGTGTTTGATATGCGAAATTACTATAACATGAACCCGGTTCCTTATATTCGTGAAAATAAAAAACCATTCGACGTATTGCCAAATGGTTATTTTCTGAATCTTCTATCTTTAAACTCCTGACTACTTACTCCAAGACTATAAACTACCCACTATAAACTATCCACTATATTCCTGTTTTTCCCCGTAAAGTTTCAATTTGCTTGTTCCATAACATAATCATATCATCAGTATCTTCGGGTTCAGCAAAATCGGTGACCACCAGTGCCAGATCACCGGTTACCTGCTGAACCTCAATTTTTAGTTCAAAATAGAAATCGGTATCTTTATCTTCCTCCCACTGAAAGCTAATGCCAACATTGGGTTTAGCCAGAATTAAATTCGCAGTTTGTTCATTCTTATCCCACGAAAAGACGTATTCGTTCGCATTCACTGTTACACCGTCGGCAAACCATTCGGCAAGACCCAGAGGTGTCCCGATTGAATTCCAGAGAACATTTATTGAAGCAGCTTTTAGTTGATATACTATGTTGAATTTTGTCTTTTCCATATAAAATAATGTGTGCCTTTAAAAATGCGAAGATATTGAAAGTGTTTTTCCTTTCAATTTTGAGTTCGCAAGGTAGTCAAAAAAAACCAAAAAACAAAAATAAAATACAGAAAAACGAAAAAATAAAAAATCATTGTGGTTCATTTACCCCTTCAAACTGCTCTTTTCAAAGCATAAAGGTAATAATTGTCTGACATTTTCAATCAGATAAATCTGATCTGTTCCGTATAGAAAGATTTTGATGTCTTTTTCAAAACGCATTTCAGTTTCCAATAATACCTGACGACATGATCCGCAGGGAGTTACAGGTTCTGCAAGAAAGCTTCCGTTTGTAAATGCGGCTATAGCTATAGCGGTAACAGCTACGTCAGGAAATTGTGAGTTAGCATAAAACATAGCAACACGTTCGGCACAAAGCCCGGAAGGATATGCGGAATTTTCCTGATTGCTACCGGTAACGGTCTCGCCATTCTCCAGCAAAATTGCAGCACCTACCTGAAAATTTGAGTAGGGAGCATAGGCTTTTTTTATTTGCTCTTTTGCCAGGTTTATTAATAGTTGGAATTCAGAATTCAGTTCATCGTATTGGTAAATGGTTACTTTTGTTTCTATCGTTTTTTTTTGCATAATATTTCAGTTACAAGATAAGGAGTTACGGGTTTTATGATTCAATATTGCAATTCAGAAAATGAACAGTGCGTCGATTTAACATTTCCCCGATTCAGCACAAAAATATAAAATTTTCTAATCAAACCAATCTTTTTGAGGAATTAGTTTTAAATTTGTGGCAAAATAACCCAACAAATACTCAAGAATGATAATGAAAATTAGGAGTCTGCTCTTATTAAGTGTCTTGTTTCTTGCTACTTTAGCTAATTCTCAGTCCCGAAATCAAGCGTATCTTTTTTATATCGATCAGTACCATGCCCTGGCCGAAAAACAACAAAAGGAACATGGAATCCCCGCGAGTATAATTTTGGCTCAGGGTTTATTAGAATCGGGTGCTGGTCAAAGCAGATTATCTCTGGCTTCCAATAATCATTTTGGTATAAAATGTACCGATTGGAAGGGTGAGAAGATTTATTATGACGATGATGCGAAAGGCGAATGTTTTCGTAAATATAATAAGGTGCTTGAATCTTATGAAGATCATTCATCGTTTTTAAAAACGCGGACCCGGTATGCCTTTTTGTTCGACCTCAACAGTTCCGATTATGAAGGATGGGCTTACGGTCTGAAGAAAGCCGGTTATGCAACTGACCCTACCTATCCGTTTAAACTAATTTCATTGATAGAAACCTATAATTTGCATCAATACGATTTAGGGTTGCACCAGGTTGCAAACATTAATCGGGAAGTGAAAATTACGAAAGTAGAAAAAAAATCAACCGCCAAAGCAAATAAGGATAATTATACCGGTTCTATGGGATCGGTTCAGGCTTATAACATCCACGAAGTTATGTCAGTGAACGGAGTCCGTTTTGTTACAGCCGGCACTGACGATTCGTATCAAATTATTGCCGATGAGTTTAATATGACCGAAAAGCGTTTGAGAAGATATAATGATGTAAATCAGGATGCTTATTTGCCCGCCGGAACACGCGTTTTTATTTCTGAGAAAAAGAACAAAGCACCTGAAGAGTGTCTTACACATCAGGTTCAGGCCGGTGAATCGATACACAGCATTTCACAGGACTATGGAATAAAATTAACGAGACTCTATGAATTAAATCAGATGTCTTATGACCAAGGTGCAAAATATGCAAGTGTATTGAAACTAAGGTAAGTCGTTGGAGCAAAGACAAAAGAACTTTGGATACAATAATTTGAGAATTTGAAAATGTGCCAATTTGAAAATGTGCTAATTTGAAAATGTAAGAATGTAAGAATGAAAGAATGAAAGAATGGAAGAATGGAAAAATGACTCTTTAGAACCCCTATTAACCAATTAACCAATCAACCAATCAACCAGAAACGCGAAACTTTTCAAACTTTTCAAACCTTTCAAACTCTTCGAACACGAAACACGAAAAACGAAAGGCGAAACGTGGAACGTCAAACCAGTCAAACTCTTTAACCCGGAACGCGAAACACGAAACGCGGAACGATGAACCCGAATCTCATGCGAAAAAAAAATACAGAATTGTTGAGTGATGTGATCCGTCAGGTGTTGAAAGAACAACATCTGGATGCACCATTGTACGAAAAACGACTGATCGAAGCCTGGCCGCAGATACTGGGGAATAATATAGTACAATATACCTCCGAATTATATATTAAAAACAGGGTGCTGTATGTCAGCCTGACATCTTCCGTACTACGACATGATTTGTTCCTCTCACGCGAAGAAATTAAAAAGTCATTGAATAAACAAGTGGGAGCTGACGTGATTGTGGATATAGTGTTTCGGTAAAAATCTAATTACACGAATTTTAAAATAGAATCAAGAGCCAGGAATCAAGAACCAGGAATCAAGAACCAAGAATCAAGACAAATGATAAAAGACTCAGAAACGCGAAACACAGAACACTGACCGCGGAACACGAAACGTCAAACCTTTCAAACTCTTTAAACCAAAACTCGGAACTCAGAACTCAGAACTCAGAACTTTTCAAACCTTACAAACCTTTCAAATTCTTCAAATCCGTGTACTATCGTGAACTCCTTTTACAACCGCTTACCTTACGTTATGCAGATAATTTGGCATTAGAGATATTTGCAAATCCGGCTGATTTTGATATTATTTACCGACTAATATATGATACGGAAATGAAAGTAGCCTGGCGGGCAGCCTGGGTTTGTCAGAAATTAAGCGAGAAATATCCCGAATGGTTCAATGACAAGCAATTTGAAGAGCTTGCAACCCTTGCAATTTCAACAAAACATGGCGGTTTGCATCGGGGTTGTTTATCCATCCTGAATAATATCACCTTACCAAATCCTATTCCTGTCGATTTAATCAACGCTTGTTTTGAATGGATGATATCACCCAAATATCCTATCGCCGTACAGGCACTTTCTATGAAACTGCTGTATGCTATTTGCCTGAAAGAACCCGATTTTAAACCCGAATTGTTGGCATATCTCGAAAATATTGATCCCGAATGTTATTCAGTGGGATTTAATACTACTCGAAAAAATGTAATCAGAATGTTGAAGAAGTGATGGTTAAGTTTTATTAGCTGAAACTTAATTATTAAAACTGCACACTTTAATGATAAAAGTGTTACTTTTGCATGACATTAGCGTAGTATCAAAGCGCTTCTCATTTTAAGTTTAATTAAAAAACAAGTTTTTATGTCTTTAAAGAAAAACATTCTGGCATTACGACAAAAAAAGGCGATTATTGAAAAAGGTGGTGGAGACAAAGCCATTGAGAAACAAGTTGCCATGGGTAAAATGACGGCCCGCGATCGTATTCTTGCTTTGTTGGACGTCGATTCATTTCACGAATACGACCTTTTTGTTGAACACGAAGAACGTAACTTCGGAATGGAAAGTAAAGTATTGGCCGGAGATGGTGTAATTACCGGTACCGGAACCATGAACGGAGCTTCAGTTTGTATTTACGCGCAGGATTTTACAGTAATGGGAGGTTCTTTGGGACTAAAACATGCCCGTAAAATAACCAAAATTATGGATCATGCGCTTAAAATGAAGATGCCATGTATCGGTATTAACGACTCGGGTGGAGCACGTATTCAGGAAGGTATTGGAGCTCTGGCCGGTTATGGTGAGATTTTCTATCGTAATACCATATCTTCAGGTGTTATTCCTCAAATCTCAGTTATACTAGGACCTTGTGCGGGTGGTGCAGTTTATTCTCCGGCACTTACCGACTTTGTTTTTGTGGTGGAGAACATTTCCAAAATGTTTATTACCGGACCTAATGTTATTGAAACGGTTCTGGGTGAGAAAATTTCGCAGGAAGATTTAGGTGGTGCCCGTGTACATGCCGAAATTACCGGTAATGCACATTTCTTTGCAACCAGTGAAATGGAATGCTTTGAACAAATTAAAGAATTGGTGTCGCTGATTCCTCACAGCAACCTTGAAAAAGCGGTTAGCATTGAACCAAAATTACCGAATTCTAAGAAAAATATTGAAAATATTATTCCTTCCGATCCAAAACAACCTTACGATGTTCGTGATATTATTCACGCGTTGGCTGATGATTCTAAATTCCTCGAAGTTCATGAACTGTGGGCTGCCAATATCGTTATCGGATTTGGACGTTTGAATGGTGAAACAATTGGATTTGTTGCGAATCAACCTATGTACTTAGCGGGTGTGCTCGATTGTGATGCATCAGATAAGGCTGCCCGTTTTATCCGCTATTGCGATGCTTTCAACATCCCTATTGTAACGCTTGAAGATATGCCGGGTTATTTACCGGGTGTAGACCAGGAACATGCCGGTGTGATTCGTCACGGAGCTAAAATGCTATATGCTTACTCCGAAGCTACAGTACCTAAAATTACAGTGATTTTGCGTAAAGCATATGGCGGAGGTTATATTGCCATGAATTCCCGTCACCTGGGTGCTGATTTTATGTTTGCCTGGCCTGGTGCTGAAATTGCTGTTATGGGACCTGAAGGTGCTGCCAATATCATTTTCCGTAAGGAAATTCTGGAAGCCGAAGATGAAGATGCCATGCGTCAACAAAAGGTGCAAGAGTATATCGAAAAATTTGCAAATCCATATGTAGCTGCTTCTAAAGGTTATATAGATGCAGTTATCGAACCATTTGAAACACGTGATATATTGCTTCACTCGCTTGCAGTGTCTAAACACAAAGATGATTATCGTCCTGCAAAAAAACACGGTATACCACCATTTTAATTTGACAATTTATTCATTTACTATTTACAATTATATCTTAGGATTTAATTTTTAGAGCTATAGTAAATTGTAAATAACCAAAATTGTAAATTAGTAAACTTGTAACTTGAAAATTATGCAAACAGAAAAACCCGAATATGTCGACTTTGCCGTTACTGCGCGTAAGTACAAGACACTTTTGACTAAAAAATATCAGAACAGGAAACCGTGGGTAGACCCGAATCCTTATGAAATTCAATCAATTATACCAGGCACCATTATCAGTGTTTTTATTAATGAAGGTGATGTTGTAAATGAGGGAGAACCTATTTTGATCCTCGAAGCTATGAAAATGCTAAACAGGATTGAAATGCCTTTCACTGCCCGTATCAAAAAAATCAATGTGGAAGTGGGAGTTCGTATTCCCAGAGAAACTGTGATGATTGAATTAGAGGCCGTGGATAACGAATAGGATTATTATTTACAGAATTATTAAAAAAAGGTTGATCATGTTTTCATGATTGACCTTTTTTTTATTGAATCATTTTTAAATAAAGGAGTTAGAACCAAGAACCAAGATTAAAGAACAAAGAAAATAGAACAAAGAAAATAGAACAAAGAAGTAAGATCAAGGTCGCTAAATGCGAAACATGAAACCCGAAACGTCAAACCTTTCAAACTCTTCAAATGCGTAACATCAAACTTTTTCAAACCCCAATCAACCAATTAACTAATCAACTAATCAACCAAACATCAAACTTTTCAAACCCCAATTAACCAATTAACCAATCAACTAATTAACCAATCAACTAATCAACCTTCAAACACGAAACGCAAAACATTGAACGCCTTATTGCTTCAGTACATAATAATGAACGAATCCCATTACTTCCATGGTAAGTGCCAGGCAAATATGTACGATTACTCCTCCCCAGATATGTCTGGTTTGATAGGCGAAAGCCCCAAGAATATAACCACCAAAAACAGAGGAAATCGTTTCGCCGACAGGTTTTCCAAAATGGATAGCTGCATACATAGCTACCATGGGAAGCACTGCTTTTCTGCCCAGCATACTCATCAACCCGATTACCAAAGCTCCCCGGAAAACTAATTCAGTCATCACAAAATCAAGAGAATAACTTGTCTCGAAAAACAGGGTAGTCAGCCATGTTGGCCATCCGAAAACATCAACATACAACCACGGCCGGAATTGTGGATAAGCATTCATGAAATCGGGAGTAAAAGAGGTTGCCACTAAAAAGGGAAACATAAATAGAAAAATTGCCAGATAAGCACTTATGTATTTTGCATTCTTTGCTAAGCCGTATAAACCATTCACTTGTTTATCGTAAAATTTTTGTAATAAGAATAAAGGAGGGATTATAAAAACAGTTCCCTTCAGCTGAGATAGAATCCTGAAAACAAATAATTTTTCTTCTGTAAATAGGGAAGGGAATTCCCATGTGCTATATTCATAATAACCAACGGTCATACCATAAAGTACTATGAAAAATAAACTTTTCAGGTAAAAACTACCCATTCGAAGTGCCTTATAATCCTTTTGGAATAATAACACCGGTATGGCTACTGCAAAATACATAAATCCATAAAATAGTGGAATTGCCCATAGCGAATTACCCGAAAAATAGGTTGGACGTATCACAACCTGATAAAATCCGGTACTGTAATTCAGAAAAATACAAATTGCAATAAAAATCAGTGTGTATAAATAGGAGAGAGAATGAAAGTCATTTTTAATGAAAGTAAAAAGTTCTCCAAAAAGAGATTGAATGGATTTTTTTATAGTCATGAAATACAGATTGAAAAATAGATTTACACAGATAAAAAAACTAAAGCAAAACTTGAACCTTTTTGAACAAGAATCAAGAACAAAGAGCCAAGACAAAAGACAAAAGACAAAAGACCCGGGAACTTGGATCTCGGAACCCGAAACGCTAAACTTTTCATACCCCAATTAACCAATTAACTAATCAACCAATTAACCAATCAACTAATCAACCAAACATCAAACTTTTCAAATCCCAATCAACCAATTAAACAATAAACCAATCAACCAAACATCAAACCCGTAACGTCAAAGAATCAAACTCCGAATAATTTTATGAAATTCCAGCTCGAAATTTGGTGTAAAAACTCCTTTTCCGAGTTGAGCTTCAATATCGCTGATTTTCCAAAATCTACCCTCCGAAATTTCATCAGGATCTACCTGTATATCCCCATCATAAACAGTAAAATAACTATGTACCAATTCGGCTTCCTGATCGGATACGAATTTATAACGCATTATGAAAATTGGGTCAAAATTAGAAATCCCAAGCTCTTCACGAACTTCCCGCTTTAGCGCATCAATTATTTCTTCACCATAATCGACATGTCCACCTACTGAAGTATCCCATTTCCCGGGCTGAATATCTTTGTTCATCACCCGTTTTTGTAGGAACAACTCGCCGGAAGAGTTAAATACATGTAAATGAACTACCGGGTGTAACAAAAATGAACCTGAGTGACATTCTGATCTTGTAGCTTTGCCAATCAGGTCGCCGGTTTCGTTAACGAGCGGGAAGTATTCTATTCTGTACATGAAATTCATTTATGAGGATATACGATATAAGATAAATAAACGTTTTCTATAATTAAACCGTTTTGAGTTTTGCAAAGATAGAAAATATTCATGATTACTCCGATTGCTGTTTTGTTTGGAATAACATTAATTTAAAAAACTGAGTTTGACCGATCAAACTCATGAATGATAGTTACATGGTTATTAGCTTTTTCATAAAAGAGTCGGCTCTCTGTTTTATTAATGCCATTGATAATGAGGCTTAAATATCTACGGTGCTTTTTTGTTACTAGTTTTACAAACAAATTGACTCAATTTCAAATCTTAAAATTCAATCCGGTATTTTGGACTGAATTAAAAGGTTTTTTTGTATCTTTGCAGACTATATAAAAAAATCTTGCTGTTTTTGTGGTTGTTGATATCTCGATTTATTTTTTTATGTCAAGGATTTGATATGCAAGAAGTTTAAATATTGACAGTAAATTCACCGAAGTTTCAATTATTCTAATCTATTATTTAGTGAAAGATTTTAAAATTGCCGTTATAGGCTTAGGATATGTCGGTTTACCCCTGGCAATAGAGTTTGGTAAAAAATATAAAGTGCTTGGTTTTGATATCAATAAAGCACGGGTTGAGGAATTACAACAAGGTGTGGATCATACACTGGAAGCAGATTTAGATGGTCTGCTTGAAGCAACGAGCCTTCGAAATTTTAATCCCGATCAGGGATTGAAATTTTCAAACAATGAGGAAGATTTAAAAGATTGTAATACTTATATTATTACCGTTCCAACACCTATCAATCAATTTAATATGCCCAATTTGAGACCATTAATCAAGGCTTCTGAAATGTTGGGTCGTGTTATTAGTTACGGAGATATTACTATCTATGAATCTACGACCTATCCTGGTTGTACTGAGGAAGATTGTATACCTGCTATCGAAAGAGTTTCTGGTCTGATATTTAATAAAGATTTTTTTGCCGGTTATAGTCCTGAGCGTATCAATCCTGGCGATAAAGTGAATACACTGACCAAAATTATTAAGGTTACTTCGGGTTCTACCCCAGAAATAGCCGACCGCGTGAATGATCTCTATGCCTCAATTATAACTGCAGGTACACACAAAGCACCCAGTATCAAAGTTGCTGAAGCGTCAAAAATTATTGAAAATGCACAACGCGATTTGAATATCTCCTTTGTAAATGAATTGGCACTGATTTTTGACAAGGTTGGCATTGATACCAACGATGTGCTTGATGCTGCCGGAACAAAATGGAATTTTTTGAAATACCGCCCCGGATTGGTTGGCGGACATTGTATCAGCGTGGATCCTTATTATCTGGCCAGTAAAGCCGAATCTTTGGGATATGTGCCCCAAGTAATCCTTTCGGGACGTCATGTGAACAACAGCATTGCTCCGTTCATCGCCAATAAGCTGTTGAAATTGATGATTCAGAAAGTTCATACCATCAAAGGATCTCATGTGCTGATTCTAGGTGTTACTTTTAAGGAAAACTGCCCTGATATCCGTAATACCAAAGTGGTAGATATTTACCGCGAACTGTCGGAATTTGGCTTGAATGTCGACATTTACGATCCCTGGGCGTCTGCCGAAGAAGTAAAACATGAATATGGGGTTTCGATAATTTCGGAACTGAATAAATCCAAAAAATATCAGGCCGTCCTACTGGCTGTTGCCCACGATGAGTTTAAAGAAATTGATTTTGAAAAATACTATAAAGAAGGTGCTGTGATCTTTGATGCCAAAGCGGTAGTTGACAGACAGTGGGTGGATGGGAGATTGTAAGATTGAATTTGTTGATTAAAAATAATTATAAAAGAAACTTTGATAATTATAAGCATGTTGCAAAACTTTAAAATTCACAAAAATAGGTATTCTAAAATAAATTGTTTGTATTTAATCTTTTTTTTTATGTTGAATTAAGATAATGATTATAAAATACTTAAAATGGGATTCCACATTTTTTGGAAAAAGGATTGGTAAGATGGATGTATCTATTTTGGATAGTAAACAAAGTATTCTCCAGACTCTTGACTCAAGTATATCAGATTATGATTTACTTTATTTATATTGTCCAGAAAACTATTTTTTTCCAGATAAGATCGGATTGAAATTAGTCGATAGAAAAGTGGTTTATTGTGGAAAAATTGTGCAAAATGAGATAGAGATTAATCCCAATATACAATTATACAAAAGAAAAAATCCTGATCCAGATTTGATTAATTTGGCAATTGTTAGTGCACAATATTCCCGTTATAAGATAGATGACCATTTTGATGCTGAAGATTACAAACGTCTTTATACACGCTGGATGGAAAACTCTATAAATCGAAAAATTGCAGATGTTGTGCTCTGTTATTATGAATGCAATAGAATTATTGGCATGATTACCTTACAAATAAAAAATCAAAATGGAATTATCGGACTTTTAGCTGTCAAATCGAGTACCCAAAATAAAGGAATTGGTACTCAATTAATAAATGCTGCAAAAGACTATCTTTCAAAGAAAGGAGTTACTTATATTGAAGTTGCAACTCAGATAGATAATTTAAAAGCTTGTCGTTTATATGAAAGAAATAATTTAAAACAGATTTCTATTATTAATATCTATCATTTTTGGTCATGAATATTCCATTTAACAAGCCTTATTTAACAGGCAAAGAGGCTCATTATATTTATGAGGCAGTAAATACAGGGAAATTGTCCGGTAATGGTAAATTTACCAAGATGTGTCAACAGTTTTTTGAAGACCGTTATGGTTTCAAAAAATGCTTGCTAACTACCAGTTGTACTGATGCATTAGAAATGGCAGCTATCTTATGTGATATTCAGCCTGGTGATGAAGTAATTGTACCAAGCTATACCTTTGTATCTTCCGCATTGGCTTTTGTACGACAGGGTGCTAAAATTATATTTGCTGATAGTTACAAAAATAATCCCAATATTGACGCGGATGCACTTGAATCTTTGATAACATCAAAAACTAAAGTAATTGTTCCTGTTCATTATGCAGGTGTATCCTGTGATATGGATAAGATAATGGAGGTGGCTAATAGACATAATATCCTTGTAGTTGAAGATGCAGCACAAGCAATAGATTCTTTCTACAAAGGACGTGCATTGGGCTCTATTGGCCATCTTGCTGCTTTTTCATTCCACGAAACCAAAAATATTATTTCTGGTGAAGGAGGTATGTTAGCAATAAATGACATTAAATTTATTCATCGAGCAGAGATTATTTGGGAAAAAGGAACAAATCGTGCAGAGTTTTTTCGGGGAGAAGTAAATAAATACAGTTGGGTAGACACAGGTAGTTCATTTTTACCTTCGGAAATTATAGCGGCATTCTTATATGCACAATTAGAAAATTTGGATGATATTCAAGATAAACGTAAAGCTATATGGAACAGTTATTACAATACATTGAAACCATTGGCAGATCTAGGATTTTTTCAATTACCTGAAATTCCTGAATTTGCCACTAATAATGCCCATATGTTTTATTTGATTTGCAAAAATTTAAAAGAGCGAACTGTGTTAATTCAAAAACTTAAAGATAATGATATTTTGGCGGTATTCCACTATTTAAGTTTACATAGCAGCGAGTATTATACATTAAAACATGATGGACGTAATTTGCCTAATTGCGATAGGTTTGCTGATTGCCTGGTTCGTCTGCCATTGTTTTATGAACTGAAAGAATCAGATATTTCAAAGATTGATGACGTTTTAATAAGTGTATTTTGATAAAGAAATGTATAATAGAATTATGAATATACCTAGATTTCTTCATATCTGTATTGATGAAAAGTTTATTGATAGTGCCAATGATACATTTGAAAAATCATTTCCTGAAGCAAATATATTTTATATTTCCTTACAAAAAGGAGCTAAATTGCGGTATGTAAGTGAAAATATAAATACAAAAGTTATTGAAAAAGACAATTACATTGATGTTGTAGTAAATTCTATAAATAATTACGATATAGTAGTTCTTCATGGATTGAATGAATTGCAGGCCTTAGTTGTAAACAGATTGCCAGATAATATCAAAACATTGTGGTTATTATGGGGATCTGAATTATCTGAGAATCCTTATCTTTGTAAACAAAATAATATAATCGGTAAGCTTACTTATAGGAAATTCTACAAACATATTTTATTTAAAAAAATTTGTCGCCCTTTTTACTATATCCTTAAAGGAAAGAAAGATCCGTACAAAGAGATTGCGAAAGCAGCAAAACGAATTAATTACTTTGGTGATGTTTCTACAGAGCATTATAATTTTTGTATTCAAAAAGGCATATTCAATGCAAAATTCGTGCGTTTCTCTTATTACCCTATCGAATTTATTTTTCAAGGCCTAAGTGATTTAAAGATTACAAATTCAAATATTTTGATAGGTAATTCTGCTACTTTATCATGTAATCATTTGGAAGTATTTTCATTGTTAAGCAAAATTTCCTGGAAATCAAAAGAAATAATTATTCCATTGAGTTACGGAGATGAATTTTATGTTAAGCGTATTGTCAAAGAAGGGAAAAAACTTTTTGGAAATTCTTTTTTCCCAATAGTACAATTTATGCCGCTACAGGAATATAATAAAATTTTACAACAATGTGGAATTGTTATTATGAATCATTATCGAGCACAAGCATTTGGCAACATTGTTGCGTCATTGTGGCTTGGAGCAAAAGTATTTTTAAATGAGCAAAATCTTATTTATCTGTATTTAATACGAATCGGTGTTCATGTTTTTTCACTTGATGAAGATATCTCAGACCAAAATGGATTTGAATTATTGTCCGAGGATATGGTAAAACACAATAGGTTTATATTACAACAAGAATTAAGTGAACATAGATTGATTAACGATTTACGATTTGGGTTGAGTGACATAATAAATGTAGAATGAATATAAAAGCCCATACGAAATCTGGAGTAAAGTGGACCACAACTTCTACAGCAGTTACAGCAACGAGTCAATTATTGAAGATTGCAATTCTAACTCGTTTTTTAGAAAAAACTGATTTCGGCTTATTTGCTATAGTAATGTTTGTGCTCGGTTTATGTAATTTGTTTTCTGATATGGGACTGACTTCTGCAATTTTGCATCACCAAAATATTACCAAAAAAGAATATTCGAGTTTATATTGGCTAAATTTTATTTTCAGTTTCGTCCTATTTTTATTGATTTGGGTACTTTCTCCAATAGTTGCTGAATTTTATAACGAATCAAAATTGTTAAATCTATTGCCTATTGTCGGAACATCTCTATTAATATTTGCAATAGGAAGGCAATTTAAAACTGTTTGTTATAAAAAATTGAAATTTAAAATAGTTTCAATTATTGAGATTATTGCTGAGGTTTGTTCTCTTATTTTAGCAATAGTCTTATCAATTTATCATTGGGGCGTTTATGCTTTAGTTTATGCTATGCTTTTGCAATCATTTATTGCAAATCTTTTATTGTTTATAATGGTTGGATGCAGTTCAGAAAATCGAGTTTCTTTTCATTTTAAATTCAAAGAAACTACTCCATTTCTTAAAATAGGATTTTATCAAGTGGGAGGTCAGGTTATAAATTACTTTAATGGTGACTTTGATATCTTAATTATTGGAAGATTATTGGGAGCTGAAGTATTAGGTGGATACAGCTTGGCTAAGCAACTTGTGTCAAGACCTACTGGTTTGATTAACCCTATATTAACGAAAGTTGCATCACCAATTCTAGCTACTCTCCAAACTGATTTGTTTCGATTAAAGGATAATTATTTGAAATTAGTGTCAGTTGTATCCTCTATCAATCTTATAGTATACATAATTATATTTGTATTTGCCTCTCCTATTGTACATGTTTTATATGGTTTGGAGTACGATAATATTATTATAATAGTGAGAATTCTTTCAGGCTATATGTTTATAAGATCAATTGGAAATCCTATTGGGAGTCTGTTAATTGCTTTGGGACGTACAGATTTAGATTTTAAATGGAATTTAGTTGTTTTATTGGTCATGCCATTTTGTATCTGGTTTGGAAGTCAATATGGTGTCGTGTATGTGGCAACATTTGAGGTATTATTATTCCTGTTATTATTTCCACTGAGTTGGAGAATGTTAATTAGTAATACAATAAAAGCTTCTTTCAAGGAATATATTTATGCAATTTGTGATGTGACATTATTGTTTAGATTACTTAAAAGTCAAAACAAATAATTATGACAGTATTTATTTTACTTGTGACTGTATTGATTATTTTTTCACTAATACAGAATCCTAAAATTTCTTATTTGATGGCTTTTGTGGCCATGTTTTGCATTCTAGGATTTCGTGCATTAAGTGTAGGTACTGACATTCCAAATTATGAATTCATGTTTGAGAATGAAGATTATAGGATAGAAATAGGCTGGCAAGTGTTATCCAATTTAGTGAAATATATCGATGGCAATTTTAGAACATTATTATATCTTACAGCCATTATAACATTAACTCCATTATTTTATTTTGTAAAGAAAACAAGCTTGTTGCCAATTTCATCAATACTTTTATATGTATTACTTGGTTTTTATTTTTTTCCCTTTAACATTATGCGTCAATCCATTTCTATTGTGTTTTTTGCATTAGCATGGTATTTCTTTTTGGAAAAAAAATATTGGAAATTGGCGGTTTCTTGTTTAATTGGATGTACTTTTCACTATTCAATGATTATTATATTACCATTTTTTTTTCTTATTAAATTTTTTACAAGTATGAGTACCCACATGCGAATGATTTTATTGATAACAACATTATTAATAGGTCCTTTTGTAGACGTTTTAGTAAGACAAATAACAACCTTAGTGGGAGGAGAATATGCTTTATATAGTGAATATGGTAGTGAATATGATATAAATTATTTAAATGCGTTTATGATGCAAGCCATAAAAAGTATGTTTTTTGTTATTTGTTATGTTAGATATGTTGATAAGAACAATTTATTTATGACACTTCTTTTTATCGGATTATTATTGAGCAATCTTTTGGGTTATACTATAGGTATTAATAGAATTGGATATTATTTTATGTTCTTTTCAATCATATTCTTTGCTAATTATATAGGGGAAGCGGATACATCTAAAACAAGATTAGTTAATATGATTAGTATTTTAATTTATGCCATAACATTGTTTATATATCTAATTCTAAATCAATCAGAAGGAGTAATCCCATATGATTTTATGTGATTTTCAATATTTTAATAATGATATAAGCCTCAATTTAATAGATTGAAAAATGCAATTATAGTATAAAATGGGTGGTTACTTGAGATATTTTCGATGAAACGGATTTGATTAATAGATCTATACATGATGAAGTAATACAAATATTTATTCCAATCATATATTTTCAAGACCTTTTTTGATATGTTTTATATATTAACAATTTAAGAATTTAATAAATAGTAAATTATGAAAGCAGTATTTATGGGATTGGGTTACATTGGACTCCCAACAGCAGCAGTAGCTGCTAGTAAAGGAATTCAGGTTATAGGAGTTGATGTAAATCCTTCAGTAGTTGAAATAATTAATCAAGGAAAAATACATATAGTTGAGCCGGATTTAGATAAAGTAGTTAAAACTGTTGTAGAAAAAGGACAAATGAGAGCTTCACTTAAACCTGAAAATGCGGATGCTTTTTTTATTGTTGTTCCAACTCCATTTAAACAGAATCACAGGGCAGATATCTCGTACGTAGAATCTGCAACCCGCATGGTAATACCTTACTTACAGGAAGGAAATTTATTTGTAATTGAATCTACTTCGCCAGTTTTAACAACTGAAAAAATGGCAGAAGTAATTTTTAAAGAACGTCCGGAGTTGAGAGATAAAATTTATATTGCTTATTGTCCTGAAAGAGTATTACCTGGAAATATACTTTATGAATTAGAACATAATGATCGTGTTATTGGAGGCATAAATAACGAGTCATCAGAAAAAGCTATCAGTTTCTATTCTAAGTTTGTAAAAGGCAAATTGCATATAACTAATGCACGTACAGCTGAAATGTGTAAATTGACAGAGAATTCTTCACGTGATGCACAAATTGCTTTTGCCAACGAATTATCAATGATTTGTGATAAAGCAGGAATAGATGTCTGGGAATTAATTGAATTGGCTAACAAGCACCCAAGAGTGAATATTCTTCAACCGGGTTGTGGAGTTGGTGGACATTGTATTGCTGTTGATCCTTGGTTTATTGTTTCCGATTTCCCCGAACAGGCTCAGATAATTAAACGTGCCCGAGAAACAAATGATTATAAAGCAGATTGGTGTGCAAAAAGGGTTATTGATGCTTGTATAGAATTTACTTCTAAAACAGATCGTGAACCGGTTGTGGCTTGTATGGGCTTAGCTTTCAAACCCGATATAGATGATTTACGTGAATCGCCTGCAAAATATATAACATCTCGTATCATCTCTGAAGCCAGAGCTGAAGTTTTAGTAATTGAACCTAATATCTCAATTCACAAAAGCTTTAACTTGACTAATTGTCAGGAAGCATACAATAAAGCAGACATTGTTATATGGCTAGTCAGACATAAAGAGTTTCTGGCTATGTCGGTAATTGAAGGTAAAATGGAATTAGATTTTTGTGGAGTTAGAAAATAGTTGGTATGAAAAAAATAATGATGGTTTTCGGAACTCGTCCCGAAGCAATTAAAATGGCTCCTTTGGTAAAAGAGTTCCAAAAATATCCCGAACAATTTCAGACTATTGTTTGTGTTACTGGTCAGCATCGAGAAATGTTAGATCAGGTCTTAAATTTGTTTGAAATTAAACCCGATTATGATTTGAATATCATGCAAAAAGGACAAGACCTGTATGATATTACAGCACGTGTATTAACAGGTATGCGAGATATACTTAAGGAAGTCTGTCCCGATATTGTTCTTGTTCATGGCGATACTACTACGTCGACAGCTTCTGCTTTAGCTGCTTTTTATCAACAAATCCCTGTCGGGCATGTTGAAGCCGGTTTACGTACACATAATATTTATAGTCCATGGCCTGAAGAAATGAACCGTTTAATTACCAGTCGTATTGCTACTTACAATTTTGCACCGACACAGTTAAGTAAACAAAACTTAATTGAAGAAGGTATTGCCGAAAACAAAATTCTTGTAACCGGCAACACAGTAATTGATGCGCTGTACATGGTGATTGAAAAAATAAAAAGTGATACCGAAATGAACAATCAATTGCATTCAACATTGAAAAAGTTGGGTTATGATGTAGAAAGGTTGAATGGAAACAGAAAACTTGTTTTGATTACCGGACATCGTCGTGAAAACTTTGGTGATGGATTTATTAGTATGTGTTCTGCGATAAAAACATTATCTGAAAAATACCCCCAAGTAGATTTTGTTTACCCAATGCACCTCAATCCAAACGTAAGAAAGCCAATTCGTGAAGTCTTCGGAAATGAAAATTCCATCTCAAATATGTTCTTTATTGAACCGTTGGAATATCTTCCATTCGTTTATTTAATGGAAAAGAGTGATGTCGTTTTGACCGATAGTGGTGGAATTCAAGAAGAAGCTCCCGGATTAGGAAAACCTGTATTAGTAATGCGTGACACAACAGAACGTCCTGAAGCATTGGAGGCTGGAACCGTTAAATTAGTGGGCACTGATTTCAACAAGATAGTTTCTGAAGTATCAGCATTACTTGATGACAAAGCGTATTATGAAAAAATGAGTAAAGCTCAAAATCCTTATGGGGATGGAAAAGCATCAGAAAGAATCGTGAATTTTAAATATAACTAAAATGATAAAAGTTTGTCACTTAACGAGTGTCCATTCAAGATTTGATGGAAGAATATTTCAAAAAGAATGTCTAAGTCTCTCAAATGCAGGATATGATGTATCGTTAGTTGTTGCCGATGGTAGAGGGGATGGAATTGTAGACAATGTACATATTTTTGATGTAGGTATTGAGGAAAATCGTTATAAAAGGTTTTTCAATACGATAAAGAAAGTAAAACAAAAAGCTATAAGTTTGGACTGTGACATATATCATTTTCATGACCCTGAATTAATTTTTACGGGGCTTAGATTAAAAAAACTTGGTAAAAAAGTCATTTTTGATATGCACGAAAATGTACCTGCAGATATTTCAGAAAAAGAATACATTCCTGTTTTTCTTAGAAAGGTCATATCCATAGTATATGAAAAGCTCGAAAACTATTCTGTAAAGCGTTTTGATGGTATTGTGTCTACAAGACAGAGCATAAATGACAGGTTGATTCGGTATAACAGTAATATTCGGCTTGTAACAAACTTCCCAGAAATTGAGACTCAGATTGAGAAAAAAAATAGTGAAATAACTACGTTATGTTTTGCTGGAGCAATTGTTCCAAACTGGCAGCATAAAGAAATTATTCAGGCCATTGAAAATATTGACAATGTCAGATATCTTTTAGCGGGTCCTGCTGATGATATATATCTTGAAGAGCTTAAATCTCTGAAAGGCTGGAGTAAAGTTAATTATCTAGGAGTTATTCCGTTTAATGAAGTTATCAATATGTATAAAAAAGCGACTATTGGAGTTGCAATTTATGTGTATTGCAAAAATATGGATGGAGTAACAGGAAACTTAGCCAATACTAAACTTTTTGAGTTTATGAACTGGGAAATACCTATTGTTTGCACAGATTATTCATTATGGAACGAAATTATTGTTGAACAAGAAAAGTGTGGAGTTTGTGTGAATCCTTATGATATCAATGCCATATCAGATGCTATAAAATTTATTTCTAACAACCCAATTACTGGAAGACAAATGGGCCAAAATGGACGCAAAGCTGTGTTAAAAACTTATAATTGGAAAACGCAAGAGTTGATTTTACTTGATTTGTATAATAGATTATTAAATTTTTGATATAATGGAAAAGGCATTAATAATTTCATTACCAAAAATTCTTGATGAGCGAGGAAATTTGTCTTTTATAGAGGAATGCAATCACATTCCATTTAAAATAGAGAGAAGTTATTGGATATATGATGTACCAGGTGGAGAGAAACGAGGTGGACATGCTTATAAAACGAATCAAGAGTTTATTGTAGCACTTTCCGGTAGTTTTGATGTGATATTAGATGATGGGAAAGGAAAGAAAGTCTTTACTTTAAATCGCTCATACTATGGTTTGTATGTTCCTAAAATGATATGGCGACAAATGGAAAACTTTTCGACTAACTCATTGGCTCTAATTTTAGCATCAACTGATTTTGATATAAACGACTATATTTATGACTATACACAATTTAAAAAGTCTAAATATGAATAACACATCGGTTAACGATTGTAATTTGATTGAGTTAGATAAAAATCATCGATTGAAAGGAAACATAACGGTTGTTGAAAATGGAAAAACAATTCCTTTCGATGTTAAAAGAGTTTATTATCTTTATGATATTCCTGGAGGTGAAATGCGAGGTGGTCATGCACATAGAAATTTACACCAATTGATAATAGCTGCAAGTGGTAGTTTTAATATTACACTCGATGATGGTAATTTAAAAAGAACTTTCACCTTAAATCGTCCTTATCAAGGTTTACTTGTTGTTCCAGGCATTTGGCGAGAATTAATGGAATTTTCTTCTGGAGCAATTTGCTTGGTTCTAGCATCTCATTGTTTTGATGAAAATGATTACTTAAGAAATTACGACGATTTTAAAATTTATAAAGAAAAATGATATGATTATTGATGTTGATGCAAAAACATATAAATCTTTATTTCAAATTGATCCCCATCCGTTTATAAGTGAAAAGTTTGTGGACTTAAATTCTGACAAGGTTGAACGGATCTTAAGACTTGTAAATAACCCTGATAAGCCGTCATTAGGACTTATTGTTGGAGTTAGAAATAGAATTCTTTTATCACCTTTTTCAGCCCCTTTTGGAGGATTCCATTTTAATCATGAATTAGTGTATGCCGGTGTTATTAATGAGTTTATAAGGGATATAAAATTGTTTATTCAATTGAATGATATTGATGGAATCCAATTAACATTACCTCCTGATATTTATCTCCAAACAATAAATTCAAAAATAATTAACTCTCTATATTATAATGATTTTAAAATTAATAGTGTGGAGATAACTAATTGGGTTAATCTTAATTTATTTGAAAATAAGTTTAAACAAAAAAGTGCGCGAGAATATTTAAATCAAGCGTTACGTAAAGATTTATCTTTTCAGTTAGTAACCGAAATTGATGATAAATATAAAGCTTATGAATTGATAAAAATGAATAGAATGCGTTTTGGTCGTCCAATTTATATGACTTTTGATGATTTAGTCAAAATTGAAAAAATTTGGGAAACAGATTATTTTATTGTATATGATAAGAATCATGAAGTTCTTGCTTCTGCAATTTTTTATCGGGCTCATGAAACAATTGCATTTGCTTTATTTTGGGGAGATAATGAAGTAGGAAGACCACTAAGAGCCATGGATTTTTGTGCTTTCAATCTATGGAGTTATTATAAAAAATCTGGTTATCAATTTATAGATCTTGGAATATCAACAGAAAGTGGTATACCTAACGAGGGTCTTCTCCGTTTCAAGGAAACCCATGAAGCAGTTTCTTCTTTACGATATAGTTTTTCATGGTCTCAAAAAGCCAATTAAGGTTTCTACCGAATTATAATAGATATTTATAATGTAGACTATTTAAATTTAAAAATAAATATGATTAAATTCTTAGATTTGGGCAAAATTACTCAGAAGTATTCAAAAGAAATACATGATGCAGTAAGTAGAGTTATAGATTCAGGTTGGTATTTGCAAGGTGCTGAAAATGAAGTTTTTGAAGCCAGTTATTCTAAATATATAGGCACAAAACATACAATCGGTTGTGCTAATGGATTAGATGCATTAATATGGATTTTCCGTGCTTATATAGAATTAGGCATTATGGAACCAGGTGATGAAGTTATAGTTCCCGCCAATACTTATATTGCTTCAATTTTAGCAATCACCGAAAATAATCTTATACCGATCCTTGTTGAGCCAGATATTGATACATTCCAAATAGATGAGAACAAAATTGAAGCTGCTATATCAGCAAAAACAAAAGCAATACTTATTGTACATCTTTACGGACAATGCGCCTACACTGATAAAATTGGTGATTTATGTAAAAAGTATAATTTGAAGTTAATTGAAGATAATGCTCAAGCTCATGGCTGTCTTTTTAATGGACGTAAAACAGGTTCGTTAGGAGATGCTGCCGGACATAGTTTTTATCCTGGAAAAAATCTGGGAGCATTAGGTGATGGTGGCGCAACTACCACAGATAACGATGAGCTTGCCGAAACAATTCGCACACTTGCCAATTATGGTTCCTCAATAAAATATGTATTTAAATATACAGGCAGAAATAGTCGTTTAGATGAAATACAAGCAGCAGTTTTGAATATTAAGTTACAATACTTAGATCAAGATTTAGCATTAAGAAAAATGGTGGCTAAATATTATATGGATAATATTAAAAATGATAAAATCAGACTTCCAATAATTTCGGACTGGAATGCTAACGTGTTTCATATATTCCCAATTCTTTGCAAAAAAAGAGATGAATTACAGCAATTTCTGAATGAAAATGGTATTCAAACAATTATACACTATCCCATACCACCTCACCAGCAAGTGTGTTATAGAGATTGGAACAACTTGTCTTTTCCAATCACAGAGAGCATTCACAATGAAGAGCTAAGTTTACCTATGAGTCCGGTAATGACTGAAACTGAAGTCATGACAGTTATTGAAATTATAAATAAATGGCGAGAATCAATATGAAAAGAATCTGGTTGATCAATCAATATGCCATGCCTCCCGAATTGGAATCACGGTTAAGAACAATAAAATTTGCACAATACTTATCTCAAAAAGGGTACGATGTTACTATTTTTGCATCAAGTATTATGCACAATATGGATATTGACCTGATTACTGACAATAGTTTGTATATCGAAATGACATATGGAGATGTAAAATTTGTGCATATCAAAACTAAGTCTTACAATTCAAATGGAATATCGAGAATTATTGGTTCATTTCAATTTCCTCATCGCCTAATTAAGATTTCGAAAAAATTTCCTAAACCAGACATCATAATACAAACTGCAACTGTTCCATTTGGTAATTCATTATATTTTTTAGCTAAAAAATATAATGCAAAATATATTGTTGAGGTCTTAGATTTATGGCCACAATCTTTTGTAGAGTTAGGAATTATCAATAAAAAGAACCCATTACTTCATTTCGCCTATAAAGCAGAAAAATGGTTATATGAAAGAGCCGACGAAGTTGTATTCTCAATGGAAGGTGGAGCTGATTATATAAAATCTAAAGGTTGGGACGTTAGCCATGGAGGAAAAATTCAATTAGAAAAGGTTCATTACATAAATAACGGTGTTGACTTAAATGATTTTGTACTATACACTCAGAATTATCAGTTAAATGACAGCGATTTAGCCAATTCTGAGATTAAAAAAGTAATTTATATTGGTTCAATCAGATTGGCAAATAATCTTATGCAGCTAATTCAAAGTGCCCGATTATTACAAACTGAGAAAAATATAAAATTTCTATTGTACGGTGATGGTGATGACCGTGCTAATTTAGAGAAGTATTGTATTGACAATAACATTTCAAATGTTATTTTTAAAGAGAAATGGATCGAACCCAAATATGTGCCATATGTCCTTTCTTGTAGTACAGTAAATATACTAAATTATATGCCAGGTAATTTAGGTAATTTTGGTGGTAGCCAGAGTAAAATGTTTCAATATATGGCTAGTGGAAAACCTATTTGTTGCAATTTAAGAATGATGTATTGCCCAATTAACCAATTTGATTTAGGAATTTCAAAAGAATTTAAAAGTTCACAGGAATACGCAGAAGCAATCCTAAAATTGGTAAAAATGGATATTAAGGATTACAATGAGTTGGGCGTCAGAGCCAGAAATACTGCAAAAAAATATGATTATAAATTATTGACTGATAAGGTTGAAGAACTTTTTAAATAAAATGGTAATGTGTGAAAATTGTTTTTTAGTGAGACGGATTGAAGAATCTGATATAAATAATGTGGTTAGTATACATTGTGCTTCATTTCAGAATTTTTTTCTAACACAATTAGGAACTGATTTTTTAAATGTTTATTATAAAGCTTTTAGTAAAAGTGGAAAAGGTGTTCTTTTAGGGTGTTTTAATGGAGAAATTTTAGTTGGTTTTTGCGCTGCAACTTTTAAATCAAATGGATTTAATACAGGGTTAATCATTGATAATTTTTATTCTTTCGTTCTTCAGGCTTTCAAGTTGTTTTTTACAAATATCAAAGCTTTAATCCGATTAGCTAATAATTTCAGAAAAGTCAATCAAACTGTTAAAGATAAAGGTCAATATGCTGAATTATACTCTATTGCAGTATCACCACTAATGCAAAATTCAGGTATCGGAAAGTTACTCCTAAATGAGTTAGAATCACAACTAAAACAAAGAAAGTGTAATAAACTTACACTAACTACAGATTATGATAATAATAATAAAACTCTTCAGTTTTATGAAAAAATGGGTTATAATACGATGTATGAATTCATAACTTACCCCAATCGAAAAATGTATAGATTATTTAAAGACCTGCAATTATGAAAATAAATTTTTCCCCACCATATATAGATGATTCTGTTATTGTCGAAGTCGTTGATTCATTAAAATCAGGTTGGATAACTACTGGTCCTAAGGTAAAGGCATTAGAACTAGAAATTAAAAATTATAGTTCTGCCAAAGAAGTATTATGTGTAAATTCATGGACTTCCGGTACCATTATGATGTTGAAATGGCTCGGTGTAAAAGAAGGGGATGAAGTAATTGTTCCTGCTTATACATATGCAGCTACTGCGTTGGCAGTTTTACATGCCGGTGCAAAACCTGTTATGGTAGATGTTTGTGATGACTTCAATATTTCTGTAGATGCAATTCGCAATGCAATAACAACAAAAACAAAAGCAATAATACCGGTTGATATAGCAGGATTTCCTTGTGATTACGATGAAATTATGACAGTTGTTAATGATCAGTTAGTATTGGAAAAGTTTCAACCATCTTCTCAAATTCAGCTAAAATTAGGTCGGATTTTAGTAATAAGTGATGCAGCTCATTCCTTAGGTGCAAATTATAGTAAGAATAAAAGAACTGGTTCAGAAACTGATGTTGCAATATTTTCGCTTCATGCTGTAAAGAATATTACTACTGCCGAAGGTGGTGCAATTTGTTTAAATCTACCTGCTCCATTTGATAATACAGCACTATATACTGAATTAAGACAAATGACCTTAAACTGTCAAACAAAAGATGCTTTCTCAAAAAGCAAAGCAGGGGGGTGGCGTTATGATATTGTAGGATTTGGAATGAAAATTAATATGCCCGATGTAAATGCGGCTATCGGACTTGCACAAATTCGTCAATATCCTGCTTTAATGGCAGAGCGAAAACGGATTTTCGAGGCTTATAACAATGCATTTGTCAAATGTAACTGGGCAATATTACCTCCTTCAAAAAGAAACGGAAAAGAAAGTTCATATCATATTTATGCTTTACGAATAATGAATATATCTGAACAACAAAGAGATGATATTATTGATGAAATTGCGATTGAAGAAGTAGCTGTGAATGTTCATTTTATACCTATGCCTATGCTCAGTTTCTTTAGAAGTCAAGGTTTTGATATTGCAAATTATCCGCAAGCTTATAAGAATTATGCCTGTGAAATCTCTTTGCCAATCTATCCTCAATTGACAGAACTTGAAATTGATTTTGTTATAAAGACAGTGATAAATGCATATGAAAAAGTTGTACTCAAGAAATGATACGTTTATTTGATATTGTGTTTTCACTATTGGGAATAATAATATTACTCCCAATATTTTTGATAATCTACCTTTTAGTTGTTATTGAAAGTCGTGGTGGTGGATTTTACATTCAAAACAGAGTTGGAAAGGATGGTCTGGATTTTAAACTTTTTAAGTTTAGATCAATGTCGATTGGCTCAGATAAGAAAGGCTTGATAACGGTAGGAGGAAATGATCCCCGAATGACCAGAATGGGCGTTTTTATCCGACGGTTCAAATTAGACGAATTACCTCAGCTTTTCAATGTTTTTTTTGGAGATATGAGTTTAGTCGGACCACGTCCCGAAGTACGAAAATACGTAAATTTATACTCGCAGGAACAACTTAAAGTTTTAAGTGTCCAACCTGGTATAACTGATTATGCATCTATTGAGTATGTTGATGAAAATGAAATTCTTGGTACTGCGATTAATCCTGAGAAAGTTTACATAGAAGAAATAATGCCGGACAAAATACGACTGAATATGATATATATTGAAAACAGAAGTATAAAAGAGTATTTCCATATAATTATTTTGACGTTTTGGCACATAATTAAAAAATGAAATGCAATATTCAATTTGTTAGTATTTTATATATTACGCAATATTTGTCTATGATTTAATTATATATATATGAATAAGAAAGTATTTGTAAGCGGTTGCTATGACATGTTACACAGTGGACACGTGGCATTTTTTGAAGAAGCAGCTCAGTACGGCGATTTGTATGTAGGCATTGGATCCGATAAAACCATCAATGATTTAAAAGCCAGAAAAACAGTCAATTCGGATGCAGAACGTTTGTATATGGTTAAATCACTGAAAGTTGTAAAAGATGCCTGGATAAACAAAGGAGATGGTTTGCTGGATTTTTTGGATGAATTTAAAGCTTTGCGACCGGATATCTTTTTTGTGAATGCTGATGGGCATACACCTCAGAAAGAAGCCTTATGTAAAGAAATGGACATAGAGTATGTGGTAAGTAAACGCGTACCCCACGGCAATTTACCGGCCCGTTCCACTACCGCTTTGCGCCAGGAATGCAAGATTCCCTATCGCATCGATTTGGCAGGTGGTTGGCTCGATCAGCCTTACGTGAGCAAATTTGCCAGTGGTTCGGTGATAACTATTTGTATAGAACCTGATTTTGAATTCAACGATCGCAGTGGTATGTCAACCAGCAGCCGGAAAAAGGCCATAGAGCTCTGGCAAACAGATATACCCGAAGGTGACAGAGAAAAATTGGCCAAGACCTTGTTTTGCTTTGAAAATCCGCCGGGAACAAAATATGTAAGTGGATCGCAGGATTCACTTGGAATTACCATGCCGGGTTTAAACAAGTATTATTATGAAGGGGGTTATTGGCCTTCGGATATTCAAAGTGTACAGGTATCGGGCCTGCTGGATTGGATAGAACAACGTCTTTGGATGATTCCGCTTTATCCACGTCATGAAGGCTATGATGTGTTGGCCAATACGAATATAGACGAAAAGGGCGCAAAGTGGCTTAGTGATGCTACTGAAGTCTGTTGGAAGGCATTGCAACAGCAGGATGCACCAGCTGTTGGAAATGCGATGACTGAAAGTTTCAATGCACAAATCAGCATGTTCCCGAATATGGTGTCGCCGGATATTCTGGAACAAATTGAATTGTACCGGAAAGATGTTTTGGGCTGGAAAATGAGTGGTGCCGGTGGTGGAGGTTACCTGATTCTATTTAGTGAGAAAACCATTGAAAATGCCATACAAATAAGGATCAGAAGATAGATAATTTCCAAACCTTTATGCAAATTCATATAAATATTGAGTTTTGAGTACAAAAACTCCTGTAATTTACGTTGCAGGAGTTTTTTTTAGTACTTTTGTGAGTTCTTAAAACTCAAACCCAATACACAAACCATGTTAGTCAAAATTTACGATACCAATCCCAATCCTGCCGAGATACGTCGCGTGGCGGAAGTTGTACGTAAAGGAGGAATTATTATTTTTCCTACTGACTCGGTGTATGCTTTTGGTTGTGATATATTTAACTCGGCTGGCGTAGAGTTTATTTCAAGGCTAAAAGATAAGAGTAAAGATCTGCGTAAAGCTAATCTTTCGTTTGTCTGTCACGAGATGAGTCAGATAAGCGAATATGCTAAATTGGATGATCTGTCTTTTAAGTTGATGAAGAAAAATTTACCCGGACCGTTTACTTTTATTTTAAATGGCAGCAGCAAACTTCCTAAACTTTTTAAGAATAAAAAAACCGTTGGTATCCGTATGCCAAACAACTCCATAGCTTTGGAAATTGTCCGTGAACTTGGCAACCCGATGATGACAAGTTCCATTTTTTATCACGATGATACAACTGAATATATTACCGACCCTGAGTTGATCGAAGAAAAATACGGTAGTCAGGTGAGTCTGGTTGTTGATGGTGGTTTCGGAGGTTTAATTCCTTCTACAATTGTTGATTGTACTGACGATGAACCTGAAGTGACACGTAAAGGTGCCGGGGAATTGATTTATTAAAGAAGTTCCTTCCGATAAAACCAATCAGGTTTATCCGTTTTTTGCTATTTCGTTTTTTGCTGGAGGTAATTTGCCAAGAATTGCTGAAACAAAACGATATTTTCAAAACCATCTGCCGTTTTAATCCAGTCCTTTAAAAGTCCTGTTTTTTCGAAATTTTCCTGTTCAAACATATGCAGGCTGGCTATGTTATTTTCAGCGATATGTACATACAATTGATTGATCTTCAGATAGTCAAAAACATACTCTTCAATAAGTCCCAGACTTGATTTTGCATATCCTTTACCCTGAAAAGCAACATCAACAAATAATCCGAGCGCGATACGACTGTTGTGAATGTCGAAATCAAATAAATCAACCGTACCAACTGTTTCTCCGGTAGCCATACTCACCATCATTAACCGCAATTGTTTGCTTTCGTAAATGTTGCTATCTGACTGACTAATATACTGCCTGAGCACAAACCTGGAATAAGGATTGCGTGAATTACCCACATCCCACAGCTGCGGGTTATTTTCCCACACATACAACCGATCCAGATCTTCCGGTTCAACTGCACGAAGTCGTATTTTTTCGTTTTCTAATAACACCTTTGAAATTTACAATTTACTGATTGATTTAATCTGAATTTTTAATTTAATTTATTCAACGGTATAAAAAACTTCATTCTTTGAATCAGTATTTTATTTTCCAAAAAGGGATGCAAAAAAACCTTTTTTGGGAATTGTATATTCAGCCTGAATTTCGGAAGAAATCGGATCCAGATAAGTTCCGGAAGTTATCATCCGGTAAATGATGCCCCAATCGGGTAAACCACCCAGGTTGCGGTCATCAATAAATAAATCGGCTTTTAATTTGCGGGGCTGTTGATCTTTAGCTGTTTCCTCGGGATAATTATTGTTGACAGCATAAAACACAAGCCCGCGATTTCGGCAATATTCTACAGCTTCTTCCAATTCCACTCCTTCACGAACGGTCCATAAAACCAATTGATATTGATAATCTTGTTGTAACCGTTTGAGCGTATCGATGGCAAATGGTATTTCACGTCCAATTTTTGGATATTCGTGGGTAACTATGGTTCCGTCAAAATCGACTGCAATAATCATATTTTTAATAATTTAGGTTGTTGGTAAAAAATGAAAGAATGTAAGAATGAAAAAATGGATAAATGAAAAAATGGTTTTCGATTATTCTTCTGTTTCTGATTCGTCCAGTTTCAGATCTGAAATCATTTTATTTACATTGGGTTTACAGAAAAACAAGGCGATTGCCGTAATTCCAAAACAGTAAATCAACGATATATCTGTGAGCAGGATGAAAAATACAATAATACTCCCCAACAATCCAATTCCTACAAGTATCAATCGTATGGTCGCACCTTTTTGATATGCTTTAAATTTTAATGTTTCATCAGATATCATTCGCCATTTTTTTGTCATGCGGTGAAAACCGGCTAAAGACAACGGAACGGAGATCAGAATATAAATGATAACTATGCTTTTTAAAACAATTCCCAAAGGACTTAATGTATCGACATGACTGTTACTGTTCAAAGTGAGCAGGTAACCAACCAGGGCAGATAAAATTGTAGCCGTGTAAATGTAATAATAGACTTGAGAGATTTTTTTTACTGTTCTTTCCATGAAGTGAATGCTTATTAGGTAGTTAGTTGATTTTAAATAATTTATTTGTAAATAAGGCTTTTCTGAAATTTCCACTAGGGAAGATTAATGGAGTCTTTATTTAAAAGAATTTGTAAATTCCACCCGGTTCAGGATTGACCTTCCGAGAGTTACCTCGTCGGCATATTCCAGTTCGTCGCCAATGGCAATCCCACGGGCGATGGTGGTTATTTTTATATTTAATGGAGCCAGTTTTCTGAAAATATAAAAATTGGTTGTATCGCCCTCCATGGTGGTACTCAGTGCCAGAATAACTTCTTTTACATTTTCAGTTGAAACCCGTTGAATCAGGCTTTCAATTTCCAGGTCGCCCGGTCCGATTCCATCCATGGGTGAAATAATACCTCCCAAAACATGATACAAACCCCTGAACTGTTGCGTGTTTTCGATAGACATCACATCCTTGATATTCTCTACTACGCAAACTGTTTCGTGATCGCGCGAAGGATTGCTGCAAATCCGGCAAACATCAGTGTCCGAAATATTATGACAAACCTGACAATACAGAATTTCTTTTCGCAGTTGAATAAATGCATTCCCAAATACTTCAACATCGTGCTCCGACTGTTTTAAGAGATGAAGTACGAGTCTCAGCGCGGTTTTTCGGCCAATTCCCGGTAGCCTGGCAAACTCGTTGACAGCATTTTCGAGTAAAGAAGAGGAAAATTGTTGGTTGCTCATGTACTGTTTTTCAATGCAGCTGCAAATTTACGAAAAAATCCGATTCAAAACTATTTTTGCCTAAAGCATTTTGTTTCGGGCATTTTTTCCTATTTTTGTACGTTTTTGAATAAAAATTAATTCCATATTATGTCCGGTCTTACCATCTTACTGATTATTGTCATTTATTTTTCTATTCTATTGCTTATCTCCTATATCGTCGGGCGGAAACATACCGATAATGATGCCTTTTTTTTAGGAAACAAGAAATCGCCCTGGTGGGTAGTGGCAATTGGCATGGTGGGCTCATCCATTTCGGGTGTTAGTTTTGTTTCAGTACCGGGCATGGTCCGCGGCATTGATTTTACGTATATGCAAACAGTTTTCGGGTTCTTTTTCGGATATCTGATCATTGCCAATGTACTCCTTCCACTTTATTATAAGCTGAATCTGACTACCATTTATACTTATCTTGAAGAAAGATTCGGGAAAAGGTCCTATAAAACCGGGGCTTCGTTTTTTCTTTTATCAAAAACAATAGGTGCAGCCGCCCGGTTATATATCGTGGCTTTAATTTTACAGAATATCATTTTTGATGCCTGGAATATTCCCTTTGCTTTGACAGTTTGCTGTACAATTTTTCTGATTTGGCTTTATACTTTTCGCAGCGGAATAAAAACCATTGTCTGGACCGATTCCCTGCAGGCTTTGATTCTGGTAACTGCCCTGATCCTTTTGGTGGTGCAGATTTCGCAAAGAATAAACATGAATTTTGGTGATTTAGCAAATTCATTAATTCACAGTGATAAGACACGCATTTTCGTTTTTGATGATTGGCAAAGTAAACAGAATTTTTTTAAGCAGTTTTTTAGTGGGATCTTTATTGCCATCGTTATGACCGGACTCGATCAGGATATGATGCAAAAGAATCTGACTTGCAGAAATCTACACGATGCAAAGAAAAATATGTATTGGTATGGAATTTCATTCGTACCTATAAATTTACTTTTCCTGATTTTGGGCGCCATGCTTTTAATGCTGGCTACACAGAATAATATCGTATTGCCAACTTTGGCGGACGAAATTTTACCTATGTTTGCTACAACATATTTGGGTCAGTCGGTTCTGGTACTTTTTGTGATAGGTATAATAGCAGCGGCTTTTTCGAGTGCCGATTCGGCTTTGGCAGCACTTACCACTTCATTTTCAGTCGATATTTTGGGTGTGCAACATCAGGATGCCGAAAAAGCAGTTCATAATAGAAGGATAATTCATATCAGTATTTCCATCCTGTTTGCGTTGATTATCCTAATTTTTCAGGCTGTAAATAATAAAAGTGTGATTGATGCGATTTATATTATAGCCTCTTACACTTATGGCCCTTTGTTGGGAATGTTTAGCTTCGGTTTATTTACCCGGATGAAAGTGAACGATAAATCTGTACCCTTTGTTGCTATTGCATCTCCTTTAATTTGCGGAGCTCTCGATTATTTAGGTACTAACTATTGGGGATTTTCGTTCGGTTACGAGTTGTTAATGCTCAATGGTTTGCTTACATTTGTGGGAATGTGGATGATCAGAATAAAACAACAAAACCCCCTGGCCCCTAAAGTGGAATGAAATATGAGTGAATTTCATTTACTAAACATTTCAAAATATTAAACTTATCAAACTTTTTCTTTTTAAAATATTATGGAAATAAAATCTGCAGAATTTATAATCAGCAATACTGATTATCTGAAATGTCCCGATAGCAAATTACCGGAATATGCTTTTATTGGTCGCTCAAATGTAGGGAAATCGTCGCTTATCAATATGCTTTGCAACCGTAAAGATCTGGCAATGACTTCGTCGAAACCCGGAAAAACCCTGTTGATCAATCATTTTCTGATCAACGGAAACTGGCATCTGGTGGATTTACCTGGTTATGGTTATGCTACAACCGGTAAAAAAATGCGTGAACAATTACAGGAAATCATTGAGAATTATATACTCAATCGCGAACAGCTGACCTGTCTGTTTGTGCTGATTGACAGCCGTCATACCCCGCAAAAGATAGATATTGAATTTATGGAATGGTTGGGCGAGAGCGGTGTTCCGTTTGCCATCGTGTTTACCAAACTCGACAAACTTTCGCATGTGAAAGGAGTAGATAATATCCGGACTTATAAAGATAAACTTTCGGAACAATGGGAAGAACTACCACCTATCTTCCTTACATCGTCCGAAAAATATGTGGGAAAGGAAGAATTGTTGGGATATATTGAGGAAATAAATAAAGGTTTATAATCGGCAGTATATAGTTCATAGTTTATAGTTCCCGGGGAATTTAGCAAACGTTTGCACTCAAATTTTATGATTCTTTTTTTAAGTTTTAAGGCATTCTCAATTAAAATGAATAACATTGCATTTTACTTGCGAAATCCGGGTCCTGGCTCTTTGTTACTGACTCTAAAATCTAAAATACCATGCTAAACATTCAAAAGAAAATGAGCAATGCGTTTCTGGCATTGTTAGGATTACCTGCCACGGCTGTAGGATTTGCCTTGTCAACTCAAATTGCTGCCTTAAGTTGGATCTTATCGAATAAATACGGGCTCGATATACATGATGTGGCCTTTGTATGGCTGGCCGGACCTATTGCCGGAATTTTCGGACAAGTCATTGTCGGAATGATTAGTGACAATGTTTGGTTTATGGGAGGGCGTCGTCGACCATTTATTATGATAGGTGGTATGGTGAGTACCATTGCCTTTCTGGCATTACCCAATATTAGTGGAATATCCAGAGTCACGGGGATTACCGACATTATATTAATTGCATCTGTCATCGCTTTATTTCTTGATTTATCCATAAATGTAACCTTTAATCCGGCACGGTCCATTATTGCCGACTTAACTCCTGAAGGTAAAGTTCGAACATCCGGTTATGTATGGATGCAGATAATGTCGGGCTTTTTCGGAGTTTTTGCCTATTTCCTTTCCATGCTTTTTGGCAACGAATTGTTGTTATACATTGCGGCTGTGATTGTGTTTATTACGGCTGTATTCCCTGTATTATTTATTCAGGAAAGAAAAGATCTCGAAACAGCAACCGAAAATCAGGCTAAGTTTGGCGTATGGGAGATATTCAAAGAAATTTATCCATTATATGGTTTCCTCGTTTTTGGAATATTCAGCTTGTTTTTCCATTTTTTTACCGAAACATTGGCTGCCTGGCATAATCCGGTATTAATTGCTGCTTTGAGCTATTCGGTTGTAATTGGGATTATCAATATCGTTCATGGACTTAAGCATCCTTCAAATAAAAACGAGTTTCAGAAAATCATGCTGGCGCACTCGTTTACCTGGGTGGCTTTCCAGAGCATGTTTATCATGTCCGGCTTTTTTATCGAAAATCAAATCATGCCCAACATGAATGTTACGGGTGTCACTGCAAACTGGTTTGCAGAAACGCTGACCGGTAATACACAGACATCTGCTGCTTCTATCGGCAATATCGTTTCACTGGGATTCTTTATACTGAATTTAGTCGGCGCTATTTTTCCTTTGATTTTACAGGCCATTGCCAAAAATATTGGCCGTGTCAAAACCTATATTGCTGCCTTATCATTTTCGGCCATTGGTTATTTTTATGTAGCTTATTTCAGTCGTGTGGAACTGGATTTTTATATCGGAATGTTTTTGGTTGGCATCGGTTGGTCGGCAGTCATATCTATCGTGTTTGCCATTATGAGCGAAAGGGTCAATCCGCTCCAAATGGGCTTGTTTATGGGTGTATTTAATCTGGCCGTAGTGTTGCCGCAAATGATGAGTAATGGTGTAGCCAATATTATTAAAGAAACAGGCAACCATCAACTGCTTTATATTTTCTGTGGTGGATTGGTAACTTGTTCGATTATTTTCTGGATGTTTGTGAAAGAACCGGAATCATCGAAAGTTAAACAAAATATTCCAACGGGAGGACATTAAAGAATTTACAATTTATTCATTTACAATTTACAATTTACTTGTATCTTTGCGGAAATATTAACCGCAATATAAGCAATAAGAACCGCGGAGATAAGAAACTTCGCGGTTCTCTGCGTTAAAAAATAAACATGAAACACTTTTCACTTCTTACGATACTGTCATTCAGCCTTTTTTTTTCGTGTACCACCAAAAATGCGAAGAATACTGAAGCTCAGACTGCCGATTCGCTCAAACTGAACTATGCTGAAGGTTTTTCGATCCGTTATTTCCCCGGTTATAAAGCTGTAATTGTTTACAGTCCCTGGATAAAAGGGACTGAATATGCCCGCTATTATCTGGTGACCGATGCAAATATCAAAACACCTGCCGATGGAACGAAAGTGAAAATTCCGTTGCAAACACTGGTGGCTACCTCGGTTACTCATTTTGAGTTTCTGAGTCTGCTTGGCGAAATTCAGACCATTGCCGGTGTTTGTTCACCCGATATTATTTTCAATGAACAAATCAGAAAACGGGTAGGAGCAGGGCAGATAGCCAATTTGGGTGATGCCTTCAATATAAATGTGGAAAAAACCCTGCAACTCAAACCGCAGGCGGTGATGATGAGCGGATACAATCAGAATGACCCTTACGCCTTACGCGTTTCGCAGGCCGGAATACCGGTGCTTTTCAATAACGAATGGATGGAGACTTCGCTGTTGGCAAGGGCTGAATGGATAAAATTTGTAGGCGTTTTTTACAATAAGGAAAAAATGGCGGACAGTATATTTGCAGATGTAGAAAAACGTTACACAGACATTCGTGATAAAGCAAAAGCAGTAACCCGGAAACCCAATGTTATGGCGGGTTCCAACTTCCGTGGCACCTGGTATATGCCTGCCGGGCGAAGCTTTATGGGTAGACTGTTTGCCGATGCCGGTGCCAGCTACTATTTTGCAAGCGATACTACTTCGGGTAGTTTACCCTTGAACGTAGAAATGGTATTGAAAAACTTCTCAACTTCAGACGTCTGGTTGAATTGTAGTTTTAATTCGATCCACGATTTGGTGAAAGCCGATAGCAAACATGCGCTTTTCAATCCGGTAAAAATGGGAAAGGTTTATAATTTCAATAAACGCATGTTGCCTTCCACCGCCAATGATTTTTGGGAAAGTGCCGTTGCCCGACCCGATTTATTGCTTTCGGATGTGATTGCCATACTGCATCCGGAGATTTTGCCCGGTTATAAGTTGGTTTATGCTGCACAACTAATCCCTTAAGGGAATAATAAAGCACTCTACACTTGAAAATTTAGAGAAATTCGTATCTTTGGGGTCGAAAATTGATTCCATTGGTTAGAAAAAATTCGCTGATCCCCCGGCGAAACATTCCGAAGGTTCGGAATCATTGCCATAACTGTTGGGAAACATTCCGAAGGTTCGGAATCATTGCCATAACTGATGGGGGACATTCCGAAGATTCGGAAACATTGCCATAACTTAAAGGGAACAATCCGAAGGTTCGGAATCATTGCCATAACTTAAGGGGAACAATCCGAAGGTTCGGAAACATTGCCATAACTTAAGGGGAACAATCCGAAAGTTCGGAAACATTGCCAGCGTAATTATTGTAAGAATAAGAAGGATGGAAATGTAATTTTAACATGGATTTGATATTTAAACTTCGACAAAATACTGTATTCGACTTCAATGTTAAAAAAATAGTCATGAAAAAAGTCATAAATTCTTGGTTTTTATTTTTCCTGTTCATGGGATTTGTATTAACGCTTCAAACAGGCTGTAAATCTGATGAACCAAACCTGGAAACAATCACTGATATTGATGGAAATGCTTATCATATTGTAACCATTGGCACGCAAACCTGGATGGTAGAAAACCTGAAGACAACAAAATACCGCGATGGTACCAACATTCCTTCCGTTACTGAAAACGCCGCCTGGGCAGCTCTTAAAACCGGTGCCTGTTGCGATTACAATAACGAAGCATCCATGTCCAAAAAATACGGCAAATTATACAACATGTATGCAATTGCTGATAGCCGCAATTTAGCACCTGCAGGGTGGCATGTTGCGAATGATTCCGACTGGATAATACTCACTACATTTTTAGGTGGCGATAGTATAGCCGGAGGAAAATTAAAAGAAACAGGAACTACACATTGGACATCACCTAATGTTGGAGCCACAAATGAAGTTGTTTTTACTGCATTACCCGGCGGCTACCGTCAACAAAACGGTGAATTCGGTGGTATTGGAAACTACAGCTATTTCTGGAGTCCTGCAACATCAGATTACAGCGGAGCGTTTATACCTTGTTACCGTGGTATATTCCACAAATATGTATATATTTATCGTTTCGAAGTCTATTGGCAGTCCGGTTTTTCTGTCCGTTGTGTCAGGGATAAATAAAGTTAAAGAGTAACTCAAATAAGCAAATAAACGATTAACCGTCTTATAAATTGACAAAACGCACCCTTATATTATTCCTGTCGCTTACGTTCATTACCTTGGGCCTTTTTCTTGCCGATCTGGCTTGGGGAAGTATTCCAATTTCAATGCGTGAGATATTTTCAGTGTTTTTTGGAAAAGGAGTGGATGCCATTAATTCTGAGATTTTGCTGAACTTTCGTTTGCCAAAAGCATTTACAGCAATTCTGGCGGGAGCTTCATTATCGGTTGCAGGATTGATGATGCAGACCTTGTTCCGTAATCCACTTGCCGATCCATATATTTTGGGAGTTAGTTCTGGTGCCAGTCTGGGCGTTGCCCTGGTAATGATGGCCGCAACTTTTTTACCCATCGCTTTTGTAAGTAGTGGTTGGGCTTTGATAGTAGCGGCAATTATTGGCGCATCTGTTGTGTTGGTGCTGGTGGTGGGTGTATCGTTTAAAGTAAATAATGCGGTTTCCTTATTGATCGTGGGTATCATGTTTGGAACCATAGCCGGTTCGCTGGTGAGCGTATTGCAGAATTTCAGTAATCCCGACGCCATTAAACTTTTTGTGATGTGGACTTTTGGAAGTTTGAGCGCGGTGACCTGGAGTTATATGCAGGTTTTATTTCCGGTAGTTTTGGTGGGATTGGGCCTGGCTTTTTATTTACAAAAAAAACTTGACGGACTTTTACTCGGCGAAAATTACGCGCGTGGATTGGGAATTTCGATTGTGAAAACAAGATTTATTATTGTATTGGCTACCGGATTGCTGGCGGGCGGCATCACTGCTTTCACCGGACCCATTGCGTTTGTGGGAGTTGCTATTCCACATATTGCCCGTGGATTGTTTCGCACTTCTATTCATAAAACATTATTACCGGCCTGTGTGCTTTTAGGCGCTTCGTTACTATTGGTCTGTGATATTATTTCACAAATGCCGACATATACTTTACCAATAAATACAATTAGTGCTTTGTTTGGTGCTCCGATAATTATTTGGATCATTTTAAAGCGAAAATAGAAACCCCCAACCCCTAAAGGGGAGCTACATACTTTATCTAAAATCAGGATTACAAAACAATAAAACAATAAAACGCAAAACATCAAACATAAAACACGGAACGCGAAACGCGAAACACCAAACTCGAAACCTTTCAAACAAAAAGATGGCCATTCTTTCAACACAAAACCTGACAATCGGTTACCATAAAAAAGGGAAAACCGATATTATTCAGCCCGATCTGAAGCTCAAACTGCGTGCCGGTGAGTTGGTGTGTCTGATTGGTCCGAATGGCAGTGGAAAATCAACATTGCTACGTACACTGGCAGGCTTACAAAAACCCTTGTCCGGAAAAACATTAATCGATGGAGATGATGCTTCCAGACTCTCGCAACGCCAAAAAGCACTGGTAACGGCCCTGGTGCTCACCGAACGGGTTGATATTGAAAATGCAACGGTTTATAATATTGTTTCGCTTGGCAGGCATCCACACACGCCCTGGTGGGGGAATATGACAGAGAAAGAAGATGAATTTATCCACGAAATGATAGAGATGGTTCATCTGAAGCACAAAACGAATGCATTCCTGAATGAACTTTCGGATGGAGAACGTCAGCGGGTAATGATAGCCAAAGCGCTGGCACAGGACACGCCCATCATTTTGCTTGACGAACCCACGGCGCATCTCGATTTGCCCAACCGGGTGGAAATCATGCTGCTGTTGCATAAATTGGCACACAATACCCAGAAGGCAATTCTGCTTTCAACTCATGAACTGGATCTGGCTTTGCAGGCTGCCGACCGTATCTGGCTGATAAGCTCCGACCGTGGGGTTGAATGTGGTGTACCCGAAGATATGGTTTTCAACGGTAGCTTCGACCGCGCTTTTCATAGTAACTCTTATGTATTTAATGCCGCGAATGGTAATTTCTCAATGAATTATCCCATGACCAAAAGAGTCTGGGTTTCGGGCGATAAAACCCGCATGTACTGGACACTGCGCGCACTTGCCCGGGCCGGATACGTGGTTGTTCAGGATGCGGAATTAAAAATACTGGTTACCGATACTGGTTGGGTGATCGACGATCTGATAATTCCAACTGTTGAAGAACTGTTGGTTGAACTCGCGAAGATTTCAAATCCCGATACAGTTGTTCTCTCATAATCATTCATGTGAAATACCGGCTTGTTGAATTTGTATTTTAATTTGTAGGTGTTTAATTTACAGTGATATATTCAATTCCGAAATGAAAGTTTCAGCATTGAAAATATCACGGCATAAATTTTATATTTTGTTTGTTGTATCTTTGTCCAAAATTCAATCCCTTCACATAAAATAAACGCTAATTTTTTCCGTTAAAAAAGGGTTTAATTCTTTAATTCCCCAAGTGACACTCACATTGCATGAAGAACAATTTTTTTTATATCCTTTTTATTTTACTCTTTTCATTGAATGTCTCTGCACAAACTAAAGTTCGTGTTTACGGATATGTGATTGATCCCAACAACAGGGGAATAGAACTGGCAAATGTGTATTATGAAAACACGAAGATCGGAACAACTACCAATCAGAATGGTTATTATGAATTAATTGCTGATATTAAAGATTCTGCAACCATGGTTTATTCTCTGCTGGGCTATAAAACCATCAGACACACCATTTATCCCATCCAGAAAGTGCTGCATATATCCGTAGAACTTCCCACGTTAAACAGAGAAATTGCCGAAGTAAATGTGATCGGTCAACGCCGTCAGACTTCAACGCTCGATGTGCTCGATGCTACTAAATACCGGCTAATGCCAAACGCATCCGGTGGTATTGAATCGCTTTTAATCACTTTTGCCGGTGTAAGTTCCAACAATGAACTCAGTTCGCAATACAACGTGCGGGGTGGGAATTTTGATGAAAATATTGTGTATGTAAATGGCATTGAAGTGTATCGTCCCTTACTTGTCCGTGCCGGTCAACAGGAAGGTTTGAGCTTTATCAACCCGGATATGGTGAAAAATGTGGCCTTTTCGGCAGGAGGTTTCGATGCCAGATATGGCGATAAAATGTCGTCAGTGCTGGACATTAATTATAAAAAACCCACTGAATTTGAAGCCACTGCATCAGTGAGTCTACTGGGAGCCTCGGCCTATTTGGGTACTGCCAACAGTAAGTTTACACAAATGCATGGCATTCGTTATAAAACCTCGCAGTATTTGTTGGGAACGCTCGATACGAAAGGAGAGTACAAACCTTCATTCATCGATTATCAGACTTACCTTACTTATCAGTTGAAACCAAAATGGGAACTTACTTTTTTAGGGAACTTTTCGCAGAATTCTTATCAGTTTAAGCCGGAAACACGTGAGACAAAATTCGGGACCTACAATATGGGACGTGCACTGACAGTCTATTTTGAAGGAGAAGAAAAAGATTTATTCCGGACCTCGTTCGGCGCTTTAACACTAAATTTTAAACCTCAGAAAGGGATGAAGTTAAGTTTGCTGGCATCAGCATTTCACACCAATGAGAATGAGACCTATGATATTTTGGGTGAATATGTATTGAGTGAAGTGAAAATGGATCTTGATCCCAACAAGCAAACTGGTGAAGCACTGGGTGTGGGGAAATATCATGAACATGCCCGAAACCGCCTGAATGCAACGGTAGCCAATATTGCTCATTTGGGTGAATATGATTTGGATAATCATAAAATGAAATGGGGAGTCAATCTTCAAAATGAAATAATCTCCGATAAAATCAGCGAGTGGGAATGGCGCGATTCGGCCGGATATTCATTGCCGTTCAGCGATAAACAAGTTGATTTATATTATAATATGAAAGCTTCGAACGTGTTGTCAACCCTGCGTACCACAGCTTTCTTTCAGGATACCTATAAATGGAAATCGGATGCAGGATTATTTTCGTTTACCGGAGGTTTGCGGGCTAATTACTGGACTTTCAACAAGGAATTGCTTGTAAGTCCAAGGGTTTCATTTTCGTATTTGCCGCATTGGACACGCGATTTTAGTTTCCGTTTTGCAACCGGTGTTTATTATCAGGCACCTTTTTATAAAGAAATCAGGGATACGGTTACCGATGCGTTGGGAAATGTGAATATTCTGCTGAATGCCAATATCAAAGCACAACGTACCGTTCACTTTGTACTGGGTGGCGATCATTATTTCCGTACCTGGGGACGCCCCTTTAAATTTACAACTGAAGCCTATCTGAAACTTGCCGACCGCGTAATTTCGTATTCGGTAGATAATGTGCGTATCCGTTATTCGGGTAAGAATGATGCCAATGCATACACAGCTGGTGTTGATTTTAAACTTTTTGGTGAGTTAGTCCCCGGAACCGATTCGTGGATTAACCTTTCATTGATGGATTCAAAAGAAGATATTATTGGTGATTCCTATATAAATCATACTTACGACGATAATGGAAAAGTACTGACATCCACAACCGTTTACCCCGGATGGGTTTCGCGTCCAAGCGAACAACGGTACACTTTTTCCATGATGTTTCAGGATTATTTGCCCAACAATCCCAAATATAAACTGCAATTGAAATTTATCTGGTCGGATGGATTGCCTTTTGGACCACCACGTAATGTACAATACCGTGCAGCTTTTCGTAATCCCGCTTATCGACGGGTTGATATCGGAGCTTCACGAGTGTTGGTCAGCGGAACTGATAAATGGATGGATAGGAAATGGTTGAAGCATGTGAAAAATATCTGGCTGAATGTTGAAGTGTTTAATTTGCTGGATTTTCAAAATGTCAATTCCTACTATTGGGTAACAGATATTTACGGGCAACAAATGTCAGTTCCCAATTATCTCACCGGTCGCCAGTTAAATCTTAAGGTGATGGTGGACCTCAAATAGTTGGTAGTGAAAATAACTTGAGAACTGTAATGTATCGTTTTGTTTTCAAATGCTGATCAAAAACCCATTCAGAATTAATACAAGATACTTTTTACTGTTTGAGTCTGATAACATCATAATCGTAGAACAGCAATTGAATTGTTTTTTTTAATATGGGTCAGGTGTTTTAAGATTGAGCTACAAAATCAACAAATTCTAACCCACTAACAACTACCCACTACCGACTACTGATTTAATACTACCGATTACCCACTACTGACTACATTCTATCTACTACCTACTACTTTCAGTTTGTAAGTAAAATCCTTTTTTAATCGGGTTAATTTTACTAATTTTGCAGCAATTATATAGAATATGAATTTTAGTCATTCGTTTCAGGTGAAGAATTGCTTGTAAACTAATCACTGTTAACTTCAAACAGAACACATGCCACACACTTCGCAACGCGGACAAGATATGCCCGAATCGCCTATTCGTAAATTGGTACCGCTGGCCGATAAAGCCAAAGCACGCGGTATAAAAGTGTATCATCTCAATATCGGTCAACCCGATCTGAAAACACCTCAAGTCGCGTTGGATGCCATTCGGAATATTGATCGTACGGTGCTGGAATACAGTCCGAGTGATGGCATTAAAAGCCTGAGATCAAAATTGGCAGCATACTATCATACATTCAATATAGATGTTACTGAAGATGATATCATTGTCACAACCGGTGGTTCCGAAGCCGTGAATTTTGCTTTTATGAGCTGCCTCGATCCGGGTGATGAAATTATCGTTCCCGAACCGGCTTATGCCAACTACACTGCTTTTGCCATTGCTGCCGGAGCTGTTGTACGTCCGGTTGTATCGTCAATCGAAGAAGGTTTTGCTTTGCCACATATCGAAAGATTTGAGGAGTTGATCACACCTAAAACCAAAGGAATTCTGATTTGTAATCCTAATAATCCAACCGGATATTTATATACACGTTCTGAGATGAATAAAATCCGGGACCTGGTAAAAAAATACGACTTGTATCTTTTCTCCGACGAAGTTTACCGGGAGTTTTGTTATACCGGGGCACCGTATATTTCAGCTTTCCATTTGGATGGGATTGAAGAAAATGTGGTTCTGATCGATTCGGTTTCAAAACGTTACAGCATGACCGGTGTTCGTGTGGGCGCTTTGGTAACTAAAAATAAAGAAGTACGCAAAAATGTGATCAAATTCTGTCAGGCACGGTTAAGTCCGCCTTTGTTAGGACAAATTGCTGCCGAAGCTGCAATGAACACCCCACCTGAATACATGCTCGAGATGTATAACGAGTATGTGGAACGCCGTAAATTCCTGATTGACGGTTTGAATCGCATTCCCGGTGTTTATTCACCCATTCCCATGGGAGCTTTTTATACCGTTGCCCGATTACCAATTGATGATGCCGATAAATTCTGTTCGTGGTTACTCACCGATTTCGAATACGAAGGGTATACCGTGATGATGGCTCCTGCTTCAGGTTTTTACACCGTCGAAGGATTGGGAAAAGACGAGGTCCGCATTGCGTATGTATTGGATAAAGAAGATCTGAAACATGCATTAATTGTGCTCTCGAAGGCTTTGCTGGCATATCCGGGACGAACCATTTAGTTGAATAGTTATTGGTTGATTGGTTAATTCGTTAATTGGTTATTGGGTGTATGAGTTCATTTAGACTCCGTAATTTTTGTAATTTAATCAATTCAAATAACCAATAACCAATTAACCAATACCCAATTACCCAATCAACCAATACCCAATTAACGAATAACGAATTAACCAATCACCAACTTGAATTTAGAATATTTCATAGCTAAACGCATCCACTTTCAGCAGGGCAAGAAGAATGTTTCTCGTCCTGCTGTACGTATTGCCACTATCGGTATCGCGCTGGGTCTGGCGGTTATGATTATTTCGGTGGCCGTGGTGATAGGTTTTAAAAATGAAATCCGTAACAAAACCATTGGCTTTGGCGGACATATTCAAATTACCAATTTCGATAACAATAACACTTACGCGATGAATCCCATTCAGATGGATAAATCGTTAATAAAAAAAATTGAATCAATCGATGGCGTTAGGCATGTGGAGCGTTTTGCCACCAAACCTGGGATTATTAAAACCGATACGGAATTTCAGGGAATAGTGATCAAAGGAATCGATGCCGGTTTCGACTGGGATTTTTTCAAAGCTAATCTGATAGAAGGACGGATTATCGATGTTTCCAAAAGCACGGCTACTAACGAAGTTATTTTATCTAAATATCTGGCCAATCTACTGGGACTGAAACTTGGTGACAGCTTTTTTACATACTTTATTCAGGATCAGGTAAGGGCCAGAAAGTTTAAAATAGTCGGCATTTATTCCACCAATTTTATAGAATACGATAAACTGTTTCTCCTGGCCGATATGCGTCAGGTACAAGCCTTAAACGATTGGGACAGTACTTCGTTCAGTGGATTGGAAGTGTTGATTTCTGATTTTGACCGCATCGATGAACTTGGCGATAGGGTGTATGATCTCACTGCCAATAAATTTAATGAAGAGGGTAATGCCTATTCAACCCAAACCATCAAACAAATCAACCCGCAAATTTTCAGTTGGCTCGATCTGCTGGATATGAATGTATGGGTTATTCTGCTGTTGATGCTTGCTGTGGCAGGTTTTAATATGATTTCCGGTTTGTTGATCCTTATTCTGGAACGAACGAATATGATAGGCATACTCAAATCAATGGGTGCTACCGACTGGTCTGTCCGTAAAATCTTCCTTTATCACTCCTTTTTCCTGATTAGTAAGGGCATATTCTGGGGTAATGTGATTGGACTTTCCCTGTGTGCCCTCCAGTATTTCACAGGCATCATTCCCCTCGATCCCGAAGCCTATTATGTGGCTACCGTCCCTGTTTCATTCAACTGGTTATACATCATTTTGCTGAATGTTGGTACGCTTCTGGCATCCATCCTAATGATGATCGGACCATCCTACCTGATTACAAAAATTGACCCTGCGAAAATAATAAGATATGAATGATAGGATATTTAGATTTATGATATGTTATTTTGAATATCTGTTATCTTGAGTTTTAATGCCTATTGTTTATCTTAGGAAATTTTACAATCTTTGCATCATAATTATTCAATTACTTAAATAACGAATATATGAAACATTCTAATTCCCAAGATTCAAAGCTCAAAATAATTGAGCAATTAATCATACTGAACGATGACAATGTTTTCAAAAAAGTTGAAGATATTATCAACGACTCTTTACACAGACCAAAACCAGGCAGATTCTCCAAACAAGAGCTATTGGACAGGGCGAAATCCGCAAATAAAAATATTGAGGAGAATGAAGTTTATTCTCAAAGTTCAGTCGAAAAAAACACTAAAAGCTGGTAATTATGAAGGTGTTTTGGACGAAATTTGCACTAAGTTCACTTCATGAAATTTTCACATATTATAAAGAAAATGTGAGTTTAACAGTTGCGTGCAACATTAGAGATAGTATTCTATCTTCTACCCGTCAGCTTGAGATTCATCCACAATCCGGATCAATTGAAGAACTATTAGTTGAGTTGAATCAAGAACATAGATATATAATTAGGGGGAATTATAAAATTATTTATATAATACAAAACAAGAAAGTCTTTATCACTGATGTTTTTGATACACGCCAAGATCCTGATAAAATAAACCGAAATAATGAAAACGATTTGACTTTAAATGAATCCGGCGTTTCGGAATACCTGTAGGTTAAAAGTCAAATAATAATTATATCGGGCAACATTATAACTGTTCTTGTATTTATATATTTCAGCGCATTATAGATGATTCTAAAGAATGTAGGTATAGTCCTGGCATCTGTCCTGATGATGATCGGACCATCTTTCCTGATTATTAAAAATTGATTCTGCAATATAATCAGGTATGAATAAACTCAGGACTTTCCTGTAAATTGTAGTAAATCGTGGCTCGATTTATAGTTGTTTAAAAATTAAATATAAATCAGTTTGACTATTCCAGGACAAGTCACTTCTTTTATTTGTTTACTTGTCTACAATTGCTTATTTTTGCATCACGCTGACAAAAATTGGATAGTTAAGGCAATTTGATATAAAAACAGATCGCCTGACAATTTGTTATAAGTACTGAAATAACAATTTCTCTTTATTTCAGTCCAATATTCTGCCATGTTCTGTGTTTTTCCTGTTAATTTTAATTTGTAATTTCTTCATGATCAAAGAACAAATAGAATCACTTCGTCGCGAACTCGAGCAGCATAATTATAATTATTATGTGAAGTCTTCGCCAACGATTTCAGACTTTGAGTTTGATGCTAAACTGAAAGAGTTACAAGCGTTGGAAGAACAATATCCCGAGTATGCCGATCCGAATTCACCTACACAACGTGTCGGCAGCGATATTGCCAGCGGATTTGAGCAGGTAGCGCATGTTTATCCTATGCTTTCGCTCGGAAATACTTATTCCATGGGAAAAGTACAGGATTTTTACGACAGGGTACGCAAGGGATTAAACGAAGATTTTGAATTAGTTTGTGAACTGAAGTATGATGGAACTTCCATTTCGCTGACTTACGAGGACGGTTTGCTGTTACGTGCCGTCACCCGTGGTGATGGTGATAAGGGAGATGATGTAACAAACAATGTGAAAACCATTCGCAGCATACCTTTGCGTTTGCATGGAGATTATCCGGGTTCTTTCGAAATCCGTGGTGAAATTCTTATGCCCTGGGCCGTGTTCGACGATCTGAACCGGGAACGGGAAGCGCAGGAAGAACAACTTTTTGCCAATCCGCGCAATGCTGCTTCAGGAACATTGAAACAACAAAACTCATCAGTAGTTGCAACACGAAAACTGGATGCCTATCTCTATTATTTACTTGGCGAAAATTTACCCGCCAATACACATTACGAAAATTTACAAGCTGCTCATTCCTGGGGATTCAAAATATCGGATGCAACCAAGGTTTGCAAAACCCTGGAAGATGTCTCAGCATTTATTAATTACTGGGATATTGAACGGAAAAACCTGCCAGTGGCCACAGATGGCATCGTCCTAAAGGTTAATTCACTGGCTCAGCAACGTGCGTTGGGTTTTACGGCCAAATCACCCCGTTGGGCCATCTCTTATAAGTTTCAGGCAGAAAAAGCGGTGACGCGCCTCAATTCCGTTTCATACCAGGTGGGTAGGACAGGAGCAATTACACCTGTTGCCAATCTCGATCCGGTACAACTTTCGGGAACTACCGTGAAACGTGCTTCGCTGCACAACGCGGATATTATCGAAGCCCTCGATTTACATATCGGCGACATGGTATTTGTAGAAAAAGGCGGTGAAATTATTCCTAAAATTACAGCGGTGGATAAAGATGCACGGTTTATGGTGGGTGATAAAGTGAAGTTTATCAAAAATTGCCCCGAATGTGGTGCTGTTTTGGTTCGTTACGAGGGCGAAGCTGCGCATTATTGTCCAAATGAAAATGCCTGCCCGCCCCAGATCAAAGGAAAAATGGAGCACTTTGTCAGCCGGAAAGCCATGAATATAGACGGTTTGGGTAGTGAAACAATAAATTTACTTTATCAAAACGGGTTATTGCATAATATTGCTGATATTTACGATTTGAAAATACCTGACCTCATTCAGTTGGAACGGTTGGGTTCCAAATCGGCTTACAATATTCAGGCCGGTTGCGAAAAATCGAAAGAAATTCCATTTGAACGGGTTGTTTTCGGCCTCGGCATTCGCTTTGTAGGCGAAACAATTGCGAAAAAACTGGCTTATGCATTCAAAAATATTGAAGCATTGGCACACGCTACTTTCGAAGATTTGATAGCTGTAGATGAAATTGGTGAACGGATAGCTCAAAGTGTGGTGTCATATTTTGCAGATGCAGTCAATATTGAAACAATAAACCGTTTGAAAGCGTTTGGATTACAAATGAGCTTGTCGGAGGAAAAATTACAGGCACATGGAACTTCTTTAAGCGGTTTGTCCATAGTAATTAGCGGGACTTTTTCACAACATTCCCGCGACGAGTATAAAACTATAATTGAACAACAGGGTGGAAAAAATGTAGGAAGCGTTTCTGCAAAAACTTCTTTTATTTTGGCCGGTGAAAATATGGGACCCGAGAAATTAAAAAAAGCCGAAAAGTTGGGAGTGAAACTGGTGGATGAAAATACTTTTTTATCTATGATAAACAACTTATAAATAAATAATGCTGTAAATTAATATTTCGTTTGATCTCAGGATCTTAACTATTAATTGTGAATTATTAATTTTAAAATGATATGAACAAAAAACTAAATATTTACCTGTTTAAGAAGCGTGCTCAAAAATACCTGAGTGCAACGCCCCGTCAACATCACTTTGTAAGTTATGAGAAAGCAAAAACTGTATTATTGCTTTTTGGAAGTGATTATTCGGAGAAAAATCCGGTCGTTCGAAAAATTATTTATGCTTTACAGCAGGATGGTAAAAAAGTGACTGCCTGGGGATTTGCTGATAAAAAAGAAACAACTTCTGTTATATTACCCGATTACAGAATTCTAAATCATAAACAAATTGATTTCTTTCAGAAACCGCTGAGTTCATTCATAAAGGAATTACAAGAAACGGAGTTCGATTTATTAATCGATTTGACCCTAAATGTGGTTTTACCTCAGGAGTATCTGGCAATGTATGCGAATGTTTCTTTTAAGACCGGAGTACGAAAATCGAATTTGCCAATGTATGATTTTATATTGGACTTAGATAACGTTCAACCTTCAACTGATTCATCAGAAAATCCAATAGATGAAATGTATGTTTACAATCAGATAATTTTTTACCTGAAAAGCATACAAACAAACGATTAAAACTGTACTTTTGCAAACAAATTGTATTATTTCTACAGATGATCAACAATAAACTGACAGGAATGGGTGTGGCGCTGATTACACCTTTTAAAAGCGACGAATCGATAGACTACGATGCCTTGGCGCGATTGGTAGCATATCAAATTAAAAGTGGCACCGATTATTTGGTGGTTTGTGGCACCACAGCTGAAACACCGACACTTACCGAAGAGGAAAAAGAAGATGTGACACAATTTGTAAAGCAATGTGCTAAAGGGCGTTTGCCTATCGTGCTTGGAGTGGGTGGTAACAATACCAGGGCTGTGGTCGAAAAACTTAAAACCTATGATTTCAATGGAATCGACGCCATTTTATCGGTAACTCCATATTATAATAAACCTTCACAGGAAGGTCTATATCAGCATTATGCAGCCATTGCCAATGCATCGCCGCTGCCGGTAATTCTCTATAATGTTCCCGGAAGAACAGGTGTAAATATGACCGGGGAAACTACATTGCGTCTGGCAAAAGAATTCAGTAATATTTGTGCTATCAAAGAAGCATCGGGTAATTTTACACAGATTGATGAAATTATCAAGAATAAACCCGCTGATTTTATGGTGATTTCAGGTGATGACGGCATTACTTTTCCACTGATTACACTGGGTGCTGTGGGCGTAATTTCAGTGATTGGCAATGCATTTCCAAGCGAATTCAGCCGCATGGTACGCCTGGCATTGCAGGGTGATTACAAAAGTGCCCGTCAAATTCACCATCATTTCAATGAACTAATTCAACTGCTTTTTGTGGAAGGAAATCCGGCTGGAGTAAAAAGTATGCTGGCGGTTATGGGATACATTGATAATACACTGCGCTTACCGCTTGTGCCAAATACCATCAAAACTTACGAAAAAATCCGTGTCGTTCTCAATGAGCTGAATATTAAATGTTAGACCTTGCTTTTGGCAATTAATATACAATAAAATAATAATCCCTAATGGGGAAAAAAAAGATTTCAAATTTTATTTGAAATCTTTTTTTATTAAACCAATGAGTAAAGTAACTTAGTTCATTATTAGAGGTTAGGGTTCGTTTTACTTTCAAGATAATCCAAAATCTGAAACATTTTTCTGTTGTTCGATTCAAAAAATTCTGTTTGTTCTAAAATTCGCGTTGCTGTCTGCACAGTCTCACTTTCCATCAATTCGCTCATTCCATTTTCAACCATTTCCTGTAGTGTTTCCGGAGTTACTTCAAAATGAAATTGTAAGCCCAATACCTTGTCGTTGAATAAAAAGGCCTGACTTGGGCATAATTCAGAGTACAATAAATGCTTACTCCCTACCGGTAGTTCAAAAAAGTCCCCATGCCATTGAAATACCGTGAACTCTTCTTCAAATCCTTCCAGAATTGTCAGATGTTCTGCAATTTCAGTTTGAGTCACTTTGAACCATCCTATTTCTTTTTGCGCCATTGGAATCACTACAGCTCCCAGCGCTGCAGCAACAAGTTGAGCCCCAAGGCAAATGCCGAGAACCGTTTTTCCACTGTGAATAGCCTGATGCAAATATCTTTTTTCCGCGGTAAGCCAGGAATATTGTTTTTCGTCATAAACACCCATCGGCCCACCCATCACAATGATTAAATCTATATCATTGAGCATTGGAAATGTATATTCTTCATAAAACCGGGTATAAGTAACCGTATGACCATTTTGTGTGATCCATTTTTCGATGCATCCTGGTCCCTCAAAAGGAACGTGGAGCAATATATGAATAGAAAGTTTATTTTTCATCTTATTTTGTAAAACGTTTATATAAATATCCCAATGTGAAAGTCGGAATAATGTCAGTGAAAGGCAATATCTCCTCTGCCAGATTGATAAAACTACCTATTTTTCCTACTTTCCCTCCAAAGCTACGGAAAAAAATATAAGCAGAAAGTGGTGCCCAAAGTAAATCGAACCATTCACCGATGCCGGGAATGAAATAGGTAATCGATCCGATTGCATCCATCAACAGACAGAGAAAAAGTGTTGGTTTTGAGTTCATTTTTTTTGATTATTTTTGAAAGAAATAAATCAGAATATCGTCGATACGTGCACGCCAGCTTCCCCAGGAGTGTCCCTCGCTGTATTCGGCATAATTTAGTTGATATCCTCTTGTATCCAGTATAGCTTTCATGGCTGAGGCTTTTTCCTGCGTGTCGTAAATTGTTCCGGCATCCATATAAATTTTCAAAGGTGCTTTATCAGCAGTGGTATACATGTCGAGTACTGTTGGATAATACCAGAAGGCAGGTGATTGCATGGCTATCAGGCCAAAAACATCCGGATGTAAAATACCGGTGTATGCACTGTTTATTCCGCCTAAAGAAGTGCCGAGAATTGCTGTCTGATTGGCAGTTCCGGTAATAGAATAGTTCGATTTAATTTGACTGTACAATTCGGTTGACAGAAAATGCGCGAAGTTCCGGTTGTTCACATATTCTTTCATGCGACGGTTCGTGCCGGTTACCGGGTCGCGGGGATCGATGAAGATCAGGATGACAGGTTTAATTTCTCCATCCATAATCAGGTTATCGGCCACAATATTCACAGCTCCCAGATTTTTATCGCTATATTCCTGACCATCTGTTATAAAAACAACCGGGTATTTTACATATGAGGTGTAACCAAAGGGCAAATAAACCTTATAGTTGATATCATATTTCAGGGAATCACTATGGATTTTAATGTTGTCCGAAAGTGTTCCTTTATTTCCGTTCATGCGTTCTTTTACCCATTCGGAATATACATATCCACTGAGTGCCAGCTCAGAGTTTGAACCCATGCCACCCCAAGCCAGTTTAGGATTGCCCGGATCAAGTATCCACGATCCGTTTACAACCAACTTATAATCTACCCGGGTTGAAGTGTCCGGTGCTTTGTAAATGCCGAAATACAAGGTGGTATTGGAGTAATTCGAAAGAGTGATCTGTGGAGATTTAGTATCACTCCAACCGTTTAAATCGCCAAAAACCTGAATTTTAGCTTCCGCTGTTGAGTTGTGCTTATAGAGAAATATGGCAGTATCGGCAAACACAACCGGAATCCATTTTTTTGACAGGGCGATATAATAAATGCTGTCAGATAATGCCTGACGCTGAACCGGATTCGCGCAAGCATTCAATGCCGGAAGAATGGAATTGTAGAAGGCGGATGGAGTAGTTTTGTTTATATCTTTTGTCAGAAAATCTAACTTCGTTTTATTTTGAACAGGATTTGTTTCCTTACATGCAGAAAACGAACTGTTTATGAAAATAAGTAAGAAAAAGATACCGTATATTTTTCGCATGTTGAAAGTCCGGAATTATAAATGAATTTAACGCAACAAACTTAGCAAAAAGTATTGAAATGGCAAACCAATGCCACTGAATTGATTTTCAATTCCTATTATTTTTTTTTTACATAATAAAAAGTCATTTCACGGAAGAAGATAACCGCGAAATGACTTTAAAGGATGAATAAACCGATGGAGAACTTATTCGTTACCAATGGCTTCATCCATGGCAATACTATCAGCCGAAACCGTATCAATGTGTATTGTTACCCCGTGCTGAGTTTTAATTTGCGATTTCATTATTGTTTCTATCATTTGAGGATTCTTTTCTATCTCATTCTTTAGGTAAAGATTTGCGATGATCATGCCCAAAACGATAAAGACAAAAAGCCCTAAGAGTAATTTGTTACTTGTTTTCATATATTGGAAATTAGATGTTGAATACTTGTTTTGATAATTGATCTGGTAAAAATAAAAAGCTTATTTTCAGATGTCTTAAGTGTGTCCGATACTTCAGCATTTTCCCATTCTTCAGTTCCCTCGTTAAAAGATTTTGTCAAAAATTCTTTATTATCCAAATTATGAACTAATCCTAAACCTAATATTACAATTATTGCAATAGCTTTTGGAATTCTGTTGGTTGTTTTCATATCGATTCTGCTAATGATTTTGAATAAACTTCATATTGGGTATTAATATCCTCAATAGTCATTCCTAATAAATTCATTGTCTTGAAAATAACAGGAAGTTCATTTTCCAGAAATTGTTTTTTCCGGTAGTCTATGATTCTCTTTTTTGCCTGATCAAGCACAAAATATCCAACGCCTCTTTTGTTGAAAATAATTTCATTGCTTTGCAAAAATTCAAAACTTCGCATGACAGTATTCGGGTTCACCTGAAGGGCTACACCCAGCTCCCTGACGGATAAAATGCGGTCGCCCTCATTCCATCGCCCAAGAAGGATCTGCTCACAGACATAATCGCCGATTTGCAGATATATGGTTTGATTTTCTTTGAATTCCATAATTATATTTGTTTCTCAGTTAAACGGAAATAGCTAACCAGCCACAGAAAAACGAAAAGGAAATAACTTCCGATTTCAGCCCCTAATTTAACTCCTTCCGAAATATTGGATGAATTGAATATGATGTTTGTCGAAATCATTTTGCTTCCCGAAATAAAATCGCCAAAGTTTATTTTCATAAGCAAAATCTGTATCATAGCCAATATAAATCCTAAGGCTATCATGGTTAAAAAGGTTTTTACTACTGCATTTCGTTTAAAATAAAGTGATCCCAATACAAATATCGCCTGAATTAATGCAAAATAACTAAAAACTTCCCATAATCCGCTGGCTGTAGACTGGTTGCCATCTATGTTAAATAATTCCCAACTTATCGGATTGGATAACCCAAAGAGAAGATTGAAAATTTCTGTTCCAATTATATTTCCAATGGCATAAGTCAGTAATATCATTCCAAAATAATATATAGTAGTCAGGATAAAACTAGCTGTAAGTTTTTCGACATGTGTTGCCGGTATCATTAAATAATGCATGCCACTGGGATTATAGGCAAAAAGTTTGAATTGACGTGCTGCAAAGATAAATCCTGTAACATAGATGAACGTTCGGACTGTTTCCCCTTGATGTATCAGACCAAATATAATAATTAGAATTCCCCAAAACGTAAGTTCACGGTTCCGGTTTTCTATAAAAAAGCGTTTGAGCAATAAACCTATGTGGTTAAAATTGAATGTTGTATTCATTGTGTTGATTTATTTATTACTCCTAAATCATTACAGGGGACTTAAGAGTGAGATTAATAATATTTTTTTATTTGAAAAAGATCATTTTGTGTTTGTTCAATATCGTTAATTCAAAGTCTCTTTTTGGGAATTCAGGGAAGTTGAGAATATTTGTTTCACCCTGTTTTTATCGGTTATTATTGCATTGAATAACAATTCTATATCCAACTTGCTTTCTTCTCCTGTTATGTTTTCCCTGACCTGGTAGAATCCACGAAGTGATTCCTCAGAATATATAATCGATTTGTCGGTTTCATTTCTGTCATACACTTTGAACAACAACTTCTTTGTGATATTCTCAGTTGTCTCGTTAAACACGATTTCGTGACCTTCCATTATGGTAATACTGTCAATCAAACTATCAAGATCACGTACCTGATGCGTGGAAATTACCATACAACGGTCATCATCAATCGCTGAAGCCACCATGCGGCGGAATTGTCCTTTCGATGGGATGTCAAGTCCATTCGTTGGTTCGTCCATCAACAGTAATTTTGTGTTGGCAGCTAATCCGAAAGCTATCATCACTTTTTTCTTCTGACCGTGTGATAGCTTGTTTAATACCGATTTTTTAGAATCTACTTCAAATTCTTTCAGATATTGATTGAACTGCTCCGTACTGAATTTTGGATAAAAGGGAGCATATACTTTTTCGAAATTCTCAATACTTAGCGTAACCTGCGGAAATTCTTCGGGTAATAAGAAAATCTCCTGCAACATTTCGGGATGACGTTTTCGTGGTTCATATCCAAGCACGTTCATTTCGCCCTTCATCGGAAAATCCAGACCTGAAATCAATTTCAATAAGGTACTCTTACCTTCGCCATTTTTCCCTAACAGCCCGTGTATCCTTCCTGCTTCGAGTTGCAGACTGAGTTCGGACAATAATTTGGTTTTGCTACTGTAGCTAAACTCCAGATTTTTGATGTCTATCATATTCGTATTTGTTGATTAATTATTTGATTATTTGCACTCGTCATAGTGTGTTAGTGTGATAGTGCACCGCAAAAGTATAGCAATATTTCAAATCTGCAATAGTTTTGTAGTTAAATAATCTTAATTGGCAAAAAGTATTTTCAAAACATAGTTTAGAAGGGCTGTTTGCAGACTTCAAAACATAAATTGGAAGTCTTTAATTCATCATCCAAAATTAAAAATGCTTACCTTTGCAATAAATCCAACTGATTTAAATTATTAATTTTTAATTCATAATTATTAATTGCTTAAAATGCATACAATTCCTGAAAAACTCCAACAATTCGAGCGTTTACTCGAAATAATGACCGAACTGCGGGTCAAATGTCCGTGGGATAAAGAACAAACTTTCGAAAGTCTGCGCACCCTCACCATAGAAGAAACTTATGAACTGGCCGACGCCATAATCAGGGACGATAAAACTGAAATTCGCAAAGAATTGGGTGATATTCTATTACATATAGTCTTTTATTCAGAGATGGGAAATGAAACGCAGGATTTTGATATCTATGATGTCTGCAAAGGTTTATGCGAGAAACTTATTTACCGTCACCCGCATATTTTTGCCGATGTAGAAGCAGAGACCAGCGAAGTGGTTATGCAGAACTGGGAAACACTGAAGCTTAAGGAAAAAGGTGGAAATAAATCCGTTTTATCGGGCGTACCCAATTCACTGCCGGCACTTATCAAAGCTCACCGCATTCAGGACAAGGCGCGTAGCGTTGGTTTCGACTGGGAAGAGCGTGAACAGGTTTGGGACAAAGTGCAGGAAGAAATCAATGAGCTGAAAGTGGAAATCGGAGTGATGGACAAAGATAAAATGGAAGCCGAGTTTGGCGACCTGTTTTTCAGCCTGATTAACGTGGCCCGGCTTTACGATATCAATCCCGAAAATGCGTTGGAACGTACCAACCGCAAGTTTATCGACCGTTTCAATTATCTCGAATCCAAAACCATTACACTGGGAGTCGATCTGAAAGCCATGAGTCTGGCTGACATGGACGTGATTTGGGAAGAAGCGAAACGGGTGGAGAGAGATTTGAAGATTTGAAAATGTGTTGATTTGAAAATTAAAAAACATATCAGGTAACAATTTGCAACTTGTTGTTACTAAATTTTCAATCAACAAAACATAATATCACAAAATGTGATTTCAGAAAACGAATGTAATTTTGGCAGCTTATCCCTTGTCATTTTCATTATGATGAATAAAACATCTTCACCTTCGGGAGTTTTTAAAATTAACAAATATAGAATAATAATGAACAAACTAAAATTTATCAACATATACTTCAACCTCTGAACCTTACAAACTTCAAACCTTTCAAATGGGAATAAAATGAACATCCCGCTCTTGAGGGACATCTTCAGACCCCTAACTCAGAACTCAGAACTCAGAACTCGAAACTTTTCAAACTTCAAACCTTTCAAACATCAAACTTTTCAAACTTCAAACTTTCAAATAAATGCTTTATCCTTCCCATTTCGAACAAAAAATAGATTTTACTACCATTCGCCGGTTGTTGAAAGACAAATGTGTGAGCTCGTTGGGTACTGAAAAAGTAGATGAGATAGTTTTCTCTTCAGATTATACCGAAGTGATGCGCCTGCTTAGTCAGACTGATGAGATGCTCCGGGTGCTGACCACCGACACCGACGAGTTACCCATCGGCGATTTTTATGATGTTCGGCCGGCATTGTCGAGAGTGAGGATAGAAGGTTTGTTCCTGGATGAGTTGGAGGTTTTCGATTTACGCCGGGCATTGGAAGCGGTGCGGCGCCTGGTTGCTTTTCTGACCAAACATGAGGAAACAGTTTATCCGCATTTACATGCATTGGTATTGGGTGTAGATACTTTCCCGCTTATCATTCAGCGTATTGATAGTATTCTCAATAAATTCGGAAAGATAAAAGACAACGCTACCTCCGAGTTGTCACGCATTCGCAAGGATGTTTTTCAGGTGCAGGGAAGCATTTCGAGAACCTTAAATTCCATTTTGCGTCAGGCACAGGCAGATGGTTATGTCGAAAAAGATGTTGCTCCTACCATGCGCGAAGGACGATTGGTAATTCCTGTTTCACCGGCTTTTAAACGCAAAGTGGTAGGTATCGTTCATGATGAATCTGCCACCGGGAAAACAGTTTTTATTGAACCACAGCAGGTTGTGGAAGCCAATAACCGGCTGCGGGAACTGGAAGGGGAAGAACGTCGCGAGATTATGCGCATCCTGGTTGAGTTTACGAATTTTGTACGTCCACATTCAGAAGAAATATTTGCTTCTCAATATTTTCTGGGCTGGATTGATTTTTTGCGTGCCAAAGCGCTGTTTTCTATCGAGATAAAAGCCATAAAACCGCGTGTTGACGATGTCTGTCAACTGGAATGGGCAAAAGCCATACATCCGATTTTGTTTCTTTCGCTGCGCAAACATGGAAAGGACATTGTCCCGCTGGATATTGTATTGAACGAAAAACAAAGGATACTGTTGATATCAGGGCCCAATGCCGGTGGTAAATCGGTCTGTCTGAAAACAGTGGTATTGCTGCAATATATGCTGCAATGCGGTTTGCTCGTTCCGCTTCACGATAGTAGTCGTGCCGGAATTTTTGATCGTTTATTTATTGATATTGGTGACGAACAGTCTATTGAAAACGATCTTTCAACATACAGTTCGCATTTATTGAATATGAAGTATTTTATCAGGAACAGCAATTCAAAAACGCTGTTGTTGATTGACGAATTTGGTACAGGAACCGAACCACTGATAGGTGGAGCCATCGCCGAAGCTTCTTTGGAACGCTTCAACCGGAACCTGGCATTCGGTGTAATCACCACGCATTATACCAATCTGAAGCATTTTGCCGAAGATGCCGAAGGAATTGTGAATGGCGCCATGCTTTACGATCGTCAACATTTGCAACCGTTGTTTCAGTTAAGTATTGGTAATCCGGGAAGTTCTTTTGCCATCGAAATTGCCCGTAAAATAGGTTTGCCCGAAGATTTGATTGCTGAAGCTGCTGAGAAAGTAGGAGCAGAGCATCTCGATTACGACAAACACCTCCAGGACATTGTGCGTGACAAACGTTACTGGGAAAACAAACGACTTCAAATCCGGCAAAAAGAAAAGAAACTGGAAGAAACGCTGGCCAAATACGAAACCGAATTAGATAGTATCGATCGTCAGCGCAAAGAAATTACTTCGAAAGCCAAAGACGAAGCCAAAAATTTGTTGAGCGAAGCCAATGCGAAAATAGAAAATACCATTCGCCAGATAAAAGAAGCTGATGCTGAAAAAGTTCGTACACAATTGTTCCGCAAGGAATTGGATGAGTTTAAAGAAAGGATATTGAGGGAAGAGACCACCCCTAAATCCCCTAAAGGGGACTTGAAACAAGTAAATGTCAGGCTTCAGCTAAATAAAAAATCCGAAGTCCGTAACGTCAAACGTGAAACGCCTGGCGTAGAACGTGAAACGTTGAAGTCAGGCGATAACGTGCGTCTTAAAGGGCAAACGGCCACCGGAGTTATCATGGAAATGCAGGAAAAACAGGCAGTAGTGGCATTCGGGAATCTTAAATCGACAGTAAAACTGTCCAGGCTAGAACCAATCAGCAACAACCAACTAAAAAAGGAAGCACGTAAATACGATTCATTGGTCAGTACCAGTACCGATGAAGTGCGCCAACGGAAACTCACTTTCAGTTCCGAAATTGATGTACGTGGCATGCGTGGTGACGAAGCAATACAGGCTGTGATGTATTTTATCGACGATGCTATTATGGTGGGTGTTTCCAGTGTGCGCATTTTGCACGGAACAGGAACCGGTTCCCTGCGTCAAATGATTCGCCAATACCTGGCTACCATAAACGGTGTCAGCACTTTTCGCGACGAACATATTCAGTTTGGAGGAGCGGGGGTTACGATAGTGGAGTTTGATTGATTGAAAGAATTAAAGAATGAAAGAATGGAAAAATGAAGCAATGAAAAAATGAAAATATGGAAGAATGAAATAAATACTAATGATGTGTTATGCTAATTATGACATATTGAATGAATTGTAATTCTTTGATTCTTTTCATTTTCAAATTATCACAATTTCAAATTAACTTATCACTAAGTTATTATGCATATTTAGTATCCTTTCGGGAATAATATTGTGATAATCATACCCTAATATACCCGATGAGGTATAGTCATGTATTATTCTTTCACTTTTACAAACTCCGCTTTTTTTAGTCCGCTCATCAGTTTTTTGGAAGGCATAAATACCACCTGTTTCACAAATATTGACTCAGCCTGAATCCCGTCCGGATGTTCAACCGGGCGACTCTCCGCCGTAATCGAAAACGTACCAAAACCGTCCAGACAAACCTGATTGCTGTTACGTAGTTCGGTTTTTATTTGTTCCAACAACATCAGAACCGACGTTTCTATTTCAATGGCACTTATCGATTTGCCTTGCGATGCGTTTTTGCATATTTCTTTTAATGCTAATGTGTTGGCACGGACTACAAGCGGATGATATTCTGTTTTCTTTAGTCCTTCGGGATTTATCTTATCCTCTTTTATAATCATTTTGTACTGTATGCTCATATCCTACTTTTCTATTAGTATTTTTGATATATTAAAAAAATTCTTCTTTATATTTTAGTGAACTTGTCAGCATTATTTAAATCCGGCCCTTATGGGCTATGGTATTGTCCAAAAGGACTACATGTCTGGTCCATACAGGCTGACAATAATAAAACAGTATAATCCTGCTAAAGTTTAGCAAGTGTAAAGTAACCGATAGATTGTGATATTGAGGAGGAAGGGATATAAAAAAGAAAGGAGATATATGAGTACATCTCCTTTCTCAATATAGTGATTATTTCTTGTCCAGCTGTCCGAAAACCCTTTGCAATAAGATGCTTATCCTTGCAACCGGATCGGTACGGATTGCTTTTTCTTCGGCTGCCACTTTCAGAAATAAAGCATCCAGGGCTTTTCCGGTAACATAATTTTCGAGATTTACATTCACTGTTTTTAGTCCGGCAATCATCCCAACCTGACTTTTTGCAACTGAGTTGTAGCCCGAACTGAGCGTATTCCAGGTTTCTGTTGTCGAAACATAGCCTACCAAAGGCTTGCTGAGTGATGCTTTTACGTTGGGTGCAAATGCGGTCTCCAGTTGTGTGTAGGTGTTTTTTCTCAGGTATTCGGTCGCAGCATTATTCCCCCCAAATAAAATACCGACTGCATCGGTTATGCTCATATTTTTAATGGCCGTTTTAAAAATAGGAGTAGCTTCTTTTACAGCATCTTCGGCCGACCGGTTGAGCGAAAGAACGGCTTTATCCACCAAATCCTGACCGCCGGGAATCAATCTGATATTATCGATAATTGGTTTTGCTTCGGGTGGTAATAATAGTTTTAAGGCTGCATCATTGAAAAAACCATCTTCAACACCAAGGTTTTTCACGGCCTGTTCTATACCTATATTCAATGAACTCTTTAATCCCGAGATGTTTTCCTCATTGCTGATTGGTACGGCAGAACTTGAAGCTGTACTTAGTTGTGACGCAACTTGCATCAGTTCAGCACAAGAAGTCAGCGTCAGGCAGGTCAGGGCAATAAATAACAGGTTCTTCATAATTTTATTTTTTATAGAAAATATCAGTATATCAAACACAAAAGTAAGCATTTTTTCTTGATAAAAGATATTCAATTAATTTTGGATGTCCGAACATTTCTTTTTATTGAGCGTTAATACTAAAAGAAAAACAACATTCAAATTAAAATTTAAAACAGAAGTAATATGAGTAAAATTGAAAAAATTGTTGCGCGTGAGATTCTTGATTCGCGTGGAAATCCTACGGTAGAAGTTGATGTTTATCTTGAATCGGGCGTTATGGCCCGTGCTTCAGTTCCATCCGGAGCGTCAACCGGCGAAAATGAAGCCATTGAACTACGTGATGGTGACAAAAAACGCTATTTAGGGAAAGGTGTACTGAAAGCCGTTGCGAATGTTAACGACGTGTTGGCACCTGCTTTGATAGGTATAAGTGCATTGCAACAACGTGCTATTGATAAACTAATGATTCAGTTGGATGGTACCAAAACCAAATCAAATTTAGGTGCCAATGCTATTTTGGGCGTTTCGCTGGCTGTTGCCAAAGCTGCTGCTGCCTATCTGGATATTCCTTTGTATCGCTATATCGGTGGAACGAATGCTTTTGTATTGCCCGTACCGATGATGAACATTATCAATGGCGGCTCACACTCCGATGCTCCTATTGCTTTTCAGGAATTTATGATTCGCCCTATTGGTGCAAAATCGTTTAGCGAAGGTTTGCGCATGGGTGCCGAAGTTTTTCATTCACTGAAAAAAGTACTTCATGACCGGAACCTGAGTACAGCGGTGGGCGACGAGGGTGGTTTTGCACCTGCATTGAAAGGAACGGAAGATGCATTGGAGTCTATCATCGATGCCATCGGAAAAGCTGGTTACAAAGCCGGTATTGATGTTACAATCGGACTGGATTGTGCAGCTTCTGAATTTTACAAAGATGGCATTTACGATTATTCAAAATTCGAAGGACCAAACGGAGCCAAACGTAATTCAGCACAACAGGTTGAATATCTGGCTGAATTGGCAGCTAAGTATCCGATTGATTCCATTGAAGATGGTATGAACGAAGGTGACTGGGATGGTTGGAAACTATTGACTGACAAACTGGGTAGCAAATTGCAGTTGGTTGGTGATGACCTTTTCGTAACCAATGTGGATTATCTGAAAAAAGGAATTGATATGGGTTGTGCCAACTCGATTTTGATCAAAGTCAATCAAATCGGTACTTTGTCCGAAACCCTGGATGCTATTGAAATGGCGCACCGTGCCGGATATACTTCAGTAACTTCACACCGTTCGGGAGAAACCGAGGATTCGACTATAGCCGATATAGCTGTAGCAACAAACTCGGGACAAATTAAAACCGGCTCGTTGAGTCGTTCGGACCGTATGGCTAAATACAATCAATTGCTTCGTATCGAAGAAGAATTGGGCGATCTGGCCGTTTATGGATTTAAAAAATAGTTGATAATTGTCAGTTGAAAGTTGACAATATTTGCTTTTTATATTTGATAACTGACAATTTTTCAAACAAAAGAAAAAAGCTACCTGACAAAAAGGTAGCTTTTTTTATGTTGTGATTCTAAGTTTTTTAACGAGTAAATCCTGCTACGTTAAATGGCGTTAAGCCCGAAAAATGCCGTGTTAAATTTTAAGAAATAACTAACAAGCATTGATTTACAGGAATAAGTTTTGATTATTTTCGCTTCGTAAATTCACAAATACATTCAAATAGTAATCAACTAAATTATTAATAATAAAAAACTTAAAGAAATGAACTTATCTAAAAGAATGAGAACGCTCGGCTTTTTCGGTTTAGTCGTAGTAGTAAGTGTAGCAACTAACTTAGCCACAAATTTTATTAAGAATAAATCAAATGATGGTTTTGGAGTACCCGAAACACAGGTGCCGGCTGCTTATGCCAAATTTTCGGGTGTCCCCAATGCCATGGAAACCGATTTTACAGTAGCCGCTGAACTATCGGTTCATGCAGTCGTTCACGTGAGAACAAAAACTCCTGTAAAAATGCAACAATTTGGCGGATTCCCCAACGATCCTTTCTTTGAATATTTCTTTGGACGTCCGCAACAAAATCAAACGCAACCCAGAGAAGCTCCCATGCAGGAAGGAGTCGGATCGGGCGTTATAATTTCGAATGATGGCTATATAGTGACGAATAACCATGTCGTTGACGGATCTTCGGACATAGAGGTAACTTTGAATGACAAGCGTACTTTCAAAGCAAAATTAATAGGTAATGATCCGAATACCGATATCGCTTTAATCAAAATTGAAGCAGAAAAACTTCCGGTTATAATCTTTGGTAATTCCGATTCGCTCAAAGTAGGAGAGTGGGTGTTGGCAGTGGGCAATCCATTTAATCTGAATTCAACCGTTACGGCAGGTATTGTCAGTGCCAAGGCCAGGAATATCAACATTATTAATTCGCAAATGAAAATTGAATCGTTTATTCAAACCGATGCTGCTGTGAATCCGGGGAATAGTGGTGGTGCGCTTGTTAATACCCGTGGACAACTGGTGGGGATTAATACGGCCATTGCCTCCCAAACCGGATCGTATGCAGGTTATGCATTTGCCATTCCGGTGAGCATCGTGCAAAAGGTGGTTTCCGATCTTCGTCAATATGGTGTTGCCCAGCGTGCTGTGTTGGGTGTAGAGATTAAGGATGTTGACAGTGATATGGCTAAAGAAAAGAAATTAAAATCACTCGAAGGTGCCTATGTGGGTAAGGTGAACGATGAAAGTGCAGCTAAAAATGCCGGTGTGAAAGAAGGCGATGTGATTAATAATGTAAATGGTGTAAAGATAAAATCAGCTACGGAATTACAGGAACAGATTGGTCGCTACCGTCCCGGAGATAAAATTACTTTAACAGTGGTCAGAAATAATTCGGAAGAAAAACTAAAAGTAGAGTTGAAAAACCGGCAGGGAAACACCGGTGTGGTTTCTTCTGATACAAGTGCCGACATGCTGGGTGCTACCTTTAAAGAAATAAACGATAAAACTAAAGAGCAATTTAATCTGGAGTACGGTATTGAAATTAAGTCGCTTACAAAAGGTAAGCTGGCTGAACAAGGTCTTAAGCCAGGATTTATTATTGTCAAGATAAATAATCAACCCATTAGAACCACTGAAGATGTTCAGACAGTTTTGGATGATGCACTGAATAACGGACAACAGGAAAAAGTGCTCTTTATTGCAGGAATTTATCCGAATGGTAAAGTGGCCTATTATGCTGTAAACCTGGCGGAATCATAGTCAGGAACCAAGAACCAAGAATCAAGACAAAAGAACAAAGACAAAAGAACAAAGACAAAAGAGTTAAGTATTAGGTAAATTTGAAAATGTGGCATTTTGAAAATGAAAGAATGGAAGTATGTGCCAATTTGAAAATGAAGAAATGAAGAAATGAAGAAATGAAGAATGGAAGAATGGAAAGAATGACTCTTTTTGAATCCTAATCAACCAAATAACTAATCAACCAAATAACCAATTAACCAATAACGAAAAAGAACAAACTCAATCTAATTTGGGTTTGTTCTTTTGTTTTTATGATAACATGGAAAACAATTTCAACTTTTCTACGTTTCTATAGCAGGATTATTTTGAACCAGTATTCTCCTAATCATTGATATCGAAATTGCCATAATTTCTTTTATTTCAATAAACAATATTTTTTTTGTAAACTTACTTTCTACTAAATTGTTACGATAGAAACAAATAGTACAAATCTTTATAGATTTTTCATTTTGCAATCTCGAAAAAAACAACTACTTTTACAAGCTAATTTTGATTCATAAATGAGACAATTAAAAATTACCAAATCAATCACGAATCGTGAAAGTGCTTCGCTTGACAAATACTTGCAAGAGATTGGACGTGAAGATCTTATAACCGTAGAAGAAGAAGTCGAATTGGCTCAACGCATACGGACAGGAGATCGTCTGGCATTAGAAAAGCTGACACGTGCAAACTTACGTTTCGTTGTTTCGGTAGCAAAACAGTATCAAAACCAAGGCCTCAGTCTACCCGACTTGATTAACGAAGGCAACCTAGGATTGATCAAAGCAGCCGAAAAATTTGACGAAACGCGCGGTTTTAAGTTTATTTCTTATGCGGTGTGGTGGATTCGGCAATCTATTTTGCAGGCTCTGGCTGAACAATCCCGAATTGTACGCTTACCACTGAATCAGGTCGGATCATTAAATAAAATCAACAAAGCATTCTCAAAATTCGAACAAGAAAACGAACGTAGACCTTCACCCGAAGAACTGGCTGATGTACTGGATATTCCGGTAGAAAAAATCGCCGACACAATGAAAGTATCGGGTCGTCACATTTCGGTAGATGCTCCTTTTGTAGAAGGCGAAGACAACAGTCTGTTGGATGTAATGATAAACGATGATTCTCCGAATGCTGACCGTGCATTGATTAACGAATCACTTTCCAAGGAAATTGAACGCGTTCTGATTTTCACTTTGTCTGACAGAGAACGCGATATCGTCAAAAAATTCTTTGGATTGGGCATTCCTGAAATGACCTTGGAAGAGATCGGAGACGAATTTGGTTTGACCCGTGAACGGGTACGTCAAATCAAAGAAAAGGCGATTCGTAAACTCAGACCAAATGCAAAAAGCAAATTATTAAAAAGTTTTTTAGGATAACCCGAACGATAGTACGGTTTCTTAAATATGAACTAAAAAGCAACTTCATTGAAGTTGCTTTTTTTTGTGCAATAATTCGTGTTAGTTTGAAATAAAAAAGAGCCTGCTCCCCATACGAAAGCAAGCCCAGATATTTAAAATGAAAATTTTACTCAATTGATAACGTTCTCTCTTTTGGGTATTTCACCTTGTATTTCAACTCCAATTCGTTTTTATTGGACGGTTTGAGTGTGAATTTCCACTTCACTTCACCCTTTTCTTTGTCAAGTGTTCCTCCCGAAAGATTCTCGGGTATTACCTCAATTTCTTCCAGGGTCGAAACCGGTATCTGATCTAATAATACGAAGTCAATGGCTTGTTTTTTATTGTTTTTAACTGTGATCTTCCATGTTCGTGTATCTTCTTTTTTGTTTCCGAAAAACTGTTTCTTGTTGAAATCTTTCACTTTTTCACGACTTACAATCACATTTTTATCCCGACCGAGCGAAATATTCAAAGTGTCGGAAACGTATCTCACATCCAGAATTGTCTTTCCGATAAAGGTATTTTCAAAGAAAATATTGGCTTCTCCTTCCAATAAATTGTATTTTTCCCAATCAACAATATTGGCCAGCAAAAAAGCATCTTTATCTACCTTTGGCACACAATAGTATTCGAATTGTGCCGGTAAATCATACTTGTCCATTTCCACAGTCAGGTTCTTATTGTCGGAATTAACAGTGTAAGGTGTCTTGATTTCAAACTCTACAGATGTCTGATTTTCCACCTGATTGGTTGGAAGGGGAATGTTTTCTGCCTTGGTTTTGATACCTGATGTTCCTCTGATCTGTAATCCGGCTAATCTTCCTTGTGTAACATCTTCAAATTTACTTTGAGTGCCGTAACCAATAACTACTACTTCTTCAAGTGATTTATTGTCTTCATTCATATAGATATTCATTGGCGAATTTGAAATAGGCAACTGTTGTTTAATATATCCAATGAAAGAGATCTCCAATTGCCCTGCGTTATTTGGAATGGATAGTGAGAAATTACCATCCATATTACTGACTGTTCCTATCGTAGTTCCTTTAATCATTATCGTTGCTCCGACAAGTGGTTCAAATGTTTTTTTGTCAAGAATTTTACCTGTTACCTGGTTTGATGAAGTAGAACCATCATATTTTGGTGGTATTGTATAATAATTCAACAAATAAGTTTGAAGTTGAGGTGCTATGTTTCCCAGATTCGGGTTGGCTGAAGAAACTTTCAATTTCACATTTTTCCAGTCTTCTTTTGTATTTTGATGAATGTTGGCTTTATAAACCAATTGTATCGGATCTTCAATCGTATTTGCACGGATATCATACGATGGATACCAGCCGGCATTTTTCACGTAATAGGAGAGCACCAAATCACATTTAACCGCTGTTTTACAATCTACTTTTACCAGAACTTCACCCACCGGTGTTCGTTTTACATTCCCGGACAACGCTTTTTGCTTTTCTAAAACCATTTTTTCTTTGGTGAGGTTTTCAACAGATTTATTTACATCCAATTCTTTCAGTTTTAGTGCCGTAACTCTTTCGCGATAATAATTGGCAGTTTCTTTTAAATTGATAAGGTTGATTCCCTGTGCTGTGCCGCCAATATTTCTGTTTTCATTTAAAAATGTCAATTCTTCTTTGATTATCTCCAGGTTTGTATTTTCAAGTTTAATTTTATCATTCACAATCTGGAGTCGTGTTTCGATCTTTTCCAACTCACTTGATTCCTTAATGCTGTCGGTAAAATCCAGCTGATGATTCACCGAAAGTACCATAACTTCTCCATCTACTTTTACCTGTACACTTTTGCCATCGATGTAGGGTGATAGACCTGTAAATTTGATAACCGTTATTCCTTGTTGTAATTCTGTTGATTTTTTACGAATCACCTGAGCACCATTTATAAAAACAGTAGCTTCGGACACATTGGTTTTCAAAACAAGTTCACTTTTTTCCTGAGCCAAAACAGGCAGACTCAATAAAACGAATAGCAAGAATTTACATCTTTTCATAGGATTGTTTTTTTAGTACTTTATGAAATCAGATTAAGTTAATTGGACATCAAAAATAAATAAAAATTTTGAAATAAATTAGTTTTCTTCAAAAAAAATGAGCTTACCACCCTACAGGTAGCAAGCTCATACTAAACAGAGAGTATAAAAATAACTTATCCCAGTTTTACATCGAGATTACGTTTCAATGCAGCCAGGAATCCTTCAGTACTGAGGTAGTTTGCGTTTGTAACTGCTTCGCCATGAATCAAAACGGCCAAATCTTTGGTCATTTCTCCGGCTTCAACGGTTTCAATACAAACTTGTTCCAGTTTTTCGCAAAAGTTTACCAATTCGGGATTATTGTCTAATTTACCACGATGCATCAAACCGCGTGTCCAGGCAAAAATGGAAGCAATCGGGTTGGTCGAAGTTTCTTTTCCTTGTTGGTGTTGACGGTAGTGACGTGTTACTGTTCCGTGAGCAGCCTCAGCTTCCACCGTTTTACCATCAGGTGTTACAAGTACCGAAGACATCAACCCCAACGAACCGAAGCCCTGTGCTACGGTATCCGATTGTACATCGCCATCGTAATTCTTGCAGGCCCAAACAAAACCACCATTCCATTTCATGCAGGCAGCCACCATATCATCAATTAAACGATGTTCGTAAGTAATTCCGGCTTCTTTGTAAGCAGTCTTAAATTCATTTTCGTACACTTCCTGAAAGATGTCTTTGAATCGACCATCATAGGCTTTCAGAATCGTATTTTTGGTAGAAAGGTACAAAGGCCATTTTTTATCCAATGCGAACTGAAACGATGAACGGGCAAAGCCATAAATCGATTCGTCGGTATTGTACATAGCCATGGCTACTCCATCACCTTCGTAATTGAATACTTCCCAGCTTTTTGTTTCACCGCTTTCGCTGGTGAATGTCATTTTTAAAGTGCCTTTCCCTTTAATCACTACGTCGGTGGCTTTGTACTGATCACCATACGCGTGACGGCCGATAACAATGGGCTTTGTCCATCCCTGGACATAACGTGGCACATTGCTCATGACAATTGGTTCACGGAAAACAGTTCCACCAATTATATTGCGGATGGTACCGTTTGGTGATTTCCACATTTGTTTCAACCCAAATTCTTTGACACGGGCTTCATCGGGCGTAATGGTGGCACACTTGATACCAACATTGTACTTATTAATTGCATTGGCCGAGTCAATAGTTACCTGATCGTTCGTCAAATCGCGGTTTTCGATACTTAAATCGTAATATTTAATATCCAGATCCAGATAGGGCAGGATAAGTTGTTCTTTGATAAATGACCAGATAATTCTGGTCATCTCGTCCCCATCGAGTTCTACAACGGGATTGATTACTTTTATTTTTTTCATATTTAAAAAACTCCCCAACCCCTGAAAGGGGAGCAGTATTAAAAAAAATGAAGCCCCATTAGGGTTATGGGGCTATATTTTTTATCTTTCAACCATTGGAATAAACGATTGTTTTTCGCGAACGTTTTTGTATGCAGGACGAATGATTCGTTTGCTGCTGAAATTAAGTTCTTCAATGCGATGTGCTGTCCATCCAACAATACGTGCCATGGCAAATAACGGGGTAAACACTTCTTTCGGAAGACCAATAGCTTCATATACAAAACCGGAATAGAAATCTACGTTGATACAGGTTTGTTTTACATCATCTCCCTTGTACTTCATAAATACTTTCACAGCACGATCTTCAATCAATTCCATAAAGTTAAATTCTTTTTCCAGGTCTTTTTCTTTGGCAAGATCGCGTGCCATTTCCTTCAACAATCCCGCGCGTGGATCACTAATGGTATAAACAGGATGGCCAATACCATAAATCAGACCTCTTTTATCAAAAGCTTCTTTATTCAGAATTTTCAAAAGATAAGCGTCTACTTCTTTTACGTCTTTCCAGTTTTTTACATTGCTTTTCATATCGTCAAGCATAGAATTCACCATCATGTTGGCACCCCCGTGAAGAGGTCCTTTCAGTGACCCGATACCTGCAGCAATTGCTGAATAAGTATCTGTTTCTGTCGAACTTGTTACACGTACTGAAAAAGTAGAGTTATTACCACCACCGTGATCTGCATGAAGAATAAGTGCCAGATCAAGTAACTTAACATCTAACTCTGTGTATTTTCCACTTCCTTTCATCATATAGAGGAAATTCTCAGCTACCGATTTGTTTTCATCCGGATGGCGAACATGCAACGAAAGTCCTTGTTGAGAATGACGAAGTACATTGTAAGCATATGCAATAATCGTCGGAAACTTGGCTATCAGATTTATAGACTGACGGATAAGATTATCTTTCGAGATATTATCCGGATCGTCATCATAAGCGTAAAGTTCCAGTACACTTCGGGCCAGAATATTCATGATATTTTTACCTTGTAATGCCAGAATACTCATGGTAGCGCGATGGTCTAACGGCATGGTTTCAGTCAGCACACTGTGAAAAGTCTCCAGTTCTTCTTTGTCAGGAAGTGATCCGGAAAGCAACAAAAACGCAGTCTCTTCAAAGCCTAAGCGATTGTCATGTTGAATGCCGTGAACCAATTCTTCCACGTCGATACCACGGTAAAAAAGTTTACCAGGGATTGCTTTTAATTTTCCATCATCCTGACGGTCATATCCTACAACATCACCCACGCGTGTTAGCCCTGCCAATACACCCGAATGATCATCATTGCGAAGACCTCTTTTAACACCCATCTTTGTGAAAAGATCCTTGTCAATCTTACTCGTTCTTTTGATAGACTCCGAAAGCTTGTAAATTAAAAATTTTTTTTCCATAAGAATTTTTTTTATTTTATATATTTACTAAGTTATTATTTACTGGTTTTACTCATGGCATTCAGCGCGCTTCCGGCTTTATACCAATCGATTTGCACCTGGTTGTAAGTGTGTGCCACTTCAAATTGTTCTGTAGTTTTATCGTTGTGATGCAATTTTACAAGGAGTCTTTTGCCCGGTTTAAAATCGGTTAAGCCGAGAATGCTTATTTTATCGTTTTCACGTACTTTGTCGTAATCTTCTTTATTTACAAACGTCAAAGCCAACATGCCTTGTTTTTTCAAATTCGTTTCGTGAATTCTGGCAAATGATTTCACCAGAATTGCTTTCACGTTTAAGAAACGAGGTTCCATGGCTGCATGCTCACGTGATGATCCTTCGCCATAATTTTCTTCGGCAACTACTACCGAACCAATGTTTTGTGCTTTATATTTCCGCGCTAAACCAGGAACAGTTAAATACTCTCCTGTTTGAGGATCGAGTACCGTATTGGTTTTTTCATTGAATACATTTACAGCACCAATAAGCATATTGTCAGAAATATTGTCGATGTGACCACGGAAACGTAACCATGGACCTGCCATTGAAATGTGGTCGGTTGTACATTTTCCTTTGGTTTTGATTAACAATGGTTGCTCTACAAGGTCATTCCCATCCCAGGCAGGGAAAGGTACCAGGATTTGCAAACGCTTCGATTGCGGATCGATGTTGATTTCACCTCCATTGTTTGATGGAGCCACATAACCGGCATCTTTCACATCATAACCTTTTGGTGGCAATTCATAACCGCTGGGTTCCTGAAGTTTTACTTGCTCACCTTTGTCATTCATTAATGTATCGGTCATCGGGTTGAAACATAAATCACCGGCAATAGTCAATGCTGCAACCACTTCGGGCGAACCGATAAAAGTATGTGTATTTGGATTTCCGTCATTCCGTTTCGCAAAATTGCGGTTGAAAGACGTTAAAATAGAATTTGGGCGTTCAGCATTTTCGGTTTCGCGTTTCCACTGACCGATACAAGGTCCGCAGGCATTGGCCATGACTACTCCTCCTACTGATTCGAATTCAGCTAAAATGCCATCGCGATCAGCAGTATAACGAACTAATTCAGAACCGGGGTTGATGATGAATTGTGCTTTTACTTTCAGTCCATCTTTTTTGGCTTGTTTCACTACTGAAGCAGCCCGGCTCATATCTTCGTACGAAGAGTTTGTACAGGAGCCGATTAACCCGACTTCCATAACCTGAGGATAGTTCTTCTCTTTTACAGCTTTGGCAAATTCAGAAAGCGGATAGGCTGCATCGGGCGTAAATGGTCCGTTGATAAAAGGTTCCAATTCGCTCAGATTAATTTCGATGACGCGATCGTAGTAATCTTCGGGTTTTGCCACAACTTCGGGATCAGCCTGAAGATGTTGAATGTTGTTACGGGCGGCTTGTGCAATGACTGATCGTCCAGTTGCTTCGAGGTAAGCAGCCGATTTTTCGTCGAAAGGGAAAAGAGAAGTGGTAGCACCTACTTCGGCACCCATATTACAAATTGTTCCTTTTCCGGTAGCCGAAATGGCAGCCGTTCCTTCACCGAAATATTCTATGACCGCATTCGTTCCACCTTTCACGGTAAGAATACCGGCTAATTTTAAAATTACATCTTTTGGTGAAGCCCAACCCGAGAGTTTCCCGGTGAGTTTGACGCCAATAATTTTGGGCATTTTTAATTCCCAGGGCATTCCGGCCATAACATCCACCGCATCCGCACCACCAACGCCAATGGCAATCATAGCCAGACCTCCTGCATTCGGAGTGTGTGAGTCGGTTCCTATCATCATGCCACCAGGAAATGCATAATTTTCCAATACTACCTGATGAATAATTCCTGCACCCGGTTTCCAGAATCCGATACCAAATTTATTGGATACTGCACTCAGGAAATCGTAAACTTCACGATTTGTTTCGTTGGCAGTTTGCAAGTCAGTGGCAGCTGCAACATGAGCCTGAATTAAATGGTCACAATGTACAGTGGAAGGTACAGCCACTGTTTGTCTGCCGGAATTCATTAATTGCAACAAGGCCATTTGCGCAGTGGCATCCTGCATGGCCACGCGGTCGGGCGAAAAATTCACATAATCGATTGCACGACTGTAATTTTCCAATGGTTCTTCGACGGATAGATGTGCGTACAAAATCTTTTCGGTCAATGTAAGCGGCCGCTGAAGTTTATTTTTAATCAGATTAATTTTTTCGGGTAGGGAAGCGTACACACGCTGAATCATTGCTTCATCAAAAACCATATTTTTCTGTATTTTAAATCAAATTGTAATTATTTCAATCGCAAATATAAGTAAAAATTATTTCATAACATTATCATCGTCTGATAATATAATTTTTTAAACAACCGGATATGTAAAATGTTCAATTAACTTTTGAAAAACATCCGGATACAGTCCCAGTTTTATGCAGAAAATGAGCCGTATATACATAAAGAGATGAATATATATGTAAAAGATATATGTAGTAGAATTAATATACAAAAACAAATATTATTTCGAGTAAACCCAGGTGGCTTTATGCCAGAGGGTTTCAAGAGGACCTTGTTTGTGATTGGAGAGCCACCAGCTTGAGAAGAACCATTGTAAGACAGCGAGTCCCAGGCCTATAAGAATTGAATAGCTTGCGCCGGTGTATTTGTATAAACCAAGTCCAAAGCCGTAATATATAAATGAACCCAATATGGATTGCATAATGTAATTGGACATGCTCATTTTTCCATAGGGTGAGAGAATTTTCAGCCCACCTCCCTTAAATTTTTCGAAAACAATAACAAAGCCCGAAACTAAAACCAACATAAAGGCGAAATTCGACCAGGTTGAAATTATGGTTTGTAACGGACGGTGAATGGCTACACCCGGTATCCAGGCAGGAATATTGTTTTTAGAAATGAAAAGAGGAATAAATATCAGGAATGATATTATAAGTGTTCTTAACCAGAAGCGTCCGGATTCAGGACTTGAGACAAAGAGTTTTTTTCGTCCGGCCAGCATGCCCAGCATAAATATGGCGATATTTTGAAAAATACGTCCGGCTTCCCACGACCAGAGTAAAACGGCTGTTTTACCGTTTGTTAAGTTTCCAATCCAGGTTTTAATTATCGAATCGCCGGTGATATATTCACCTGCTTTTCCAAAATATGCCCATGAAGCAGGATCCTCCATTTTTAATTCAGGATTTAATATCCCCTTAATCACGTTCCACCATTCGTAAGGTTGAAACATCAAAATGGCGGCAATTATAAAGACCGTTTTGTTACTTAATTTTGCAACAGGAATCAGCGAGAATCCAAGTAAAGCGTAAATGGTCAGAATGTCGCCTTCGTAAAAAGCGGAATTAATTAATCCGAAGCCCAGTAACAGCAGTAATCGCCAGGCGAATCTGCCCCGGAAATCTTTTCCTTTTTTCTCCTGATTGTCAGATTGAATGAAGAATGTGAGGCCAAACAGCAAGGCGAAAATTGCATAGGATTTTCCACCAAAAAGAAAAAATAGTGTATCCCAGATTACTTTGTCTACAGCCGGCATCCAGACCGGAAGATTGGTTGCCGTAAAATAAAAATCGAAGTGCTCGATATTATGTAATAACATGATGGAAACAATGGCAAAGCCGCGCAGGGCATCAACTACATGAAGACGGGGAGAGGAAGTTTCTGCCATAATTTTTTTTGATTGCAAATATAAATAAAATATTACAATCTTGAAATGTGAATGGTTTTGTGTTGTCTGGTTGATTAGTTAATTAGTTGATTAGTTAATTGGTTGGTTAATTAGTTGATTGGTTGGTTAGTTAATTAGTTGATTGATTGGTTAGTTAATTAGTTGATTGGGTAATTAGTTGATTGGGATTCCAAAAGAGTCATTCTTCCATTTTTCCATTCTTCCATTCTTTCATTCTTTCATTTTCAAATTAGCACATTTTCAAATTGGCACATTCTCCCATTACTTTTTACCTCACCCAACTCCTGATCTCTTGGTTCCTGGTTTGACGTTTCGTGTAATTCGTAACTTTCAATCTTCTAATAATCCGAATTTACCCTTATTCAAATCTTCGTAGGCCTGCATAATTTCTTCGTTGGTATTCATTAAAAATGGTCCGTAAGGCACAATCGGTTCTTTGATGGGTTCACCGCTTAATACAAGTACAATGGCATCTTCGCTGGCTTCGAGGTGAATGTCGGTGCCATCGTTAGCAAAAAGCACAAAATGATCGGTCGTAACTTTTTTATCGTTCATCTTTACGTGGCCTTCTATCACCAGAAAACCGGTATTGTATTCCTGCGGGAAAGAGAAATTCAGCACTGCACCTTTGTGTAGCCGTACATTGTACATCTCAATGGGAGTGAAGGTGGATGCAGCCCCTTTTGTTTTCATGTAATTGCCGGCAATTACTTCAACAACACCGAGTGAATCAGGCAACAGAAACTTCCTAAAAAGCTTATGTTCCAACGACTGATATTTGGGCTTACTCATTTTATATTTTGCCGGAAGATTCACCCACAGTTGTACCATTTGCAATATGCCGCCTTTCTTACTCCATGCCTTTTCGTGATATTCTTTGTGTAACACGCCCGAGGCAGCAGTCATCCATTGCACATCACCTTCTTTTATAACGCCGCTATTTCCTGCACTGTCGTGATGAGCCACTTTTCCGTGATAAACAATGGTTACAGTTTCGAAGCCACGATGCGGATGCACACCCACGCCACGTAGTTTGTCGGTAGGGTGAAATACAGTTTTAGCACCGTAATCCATCAGAAAAAAAGGACTCATGCGTTGCAGGTTCATACTTTTGCAACCCGGGAAAAAATTATGCACCCAAAAGCCATCGCCAACCATGTGGGGAGGGGGAGGAGTAAAGATTTGTTCTATGGATCGAGTCTTGTTCATAGTGTATCGTTATATACAAGTGAACAAACAAAAGGGTATATGGTTCGGATTACTTTTTTTTTAAGTTAATATTGTTTTACTTACATTTATATATTGTTAAAATGTAATTGAAATGGCTCTGTAATGAACCAGACAGGTTGATTTGTCTTCATTCATTCCTTAAATAAATATGCAAATCTATTTTTCAGTGTTGCAAATCCTTTCCCTGATGTTGCAAACTCTTTCCCTGATGTTGCAAACCCTTTCCCTGATGTTGCAAACCCATTCCCTGATGTTGCAAACCCATTTTTCAGTGCTGCATACCCATTTTTCAGTACTACAAATCCATTTTTCAGTGCTGCAACTCCATTTTTCAGTGCTGCAAACCCATTTTTCAGTACTGCAAATCCATTTTTCAGTACTGCAACTCCATTTTTCAGTACTGCATACCCATTTTTCAGTACTGCAAATCCATTTCTGAGTGCTGCAACCCCATTTCTAATAGCTGCAACTCCATTTCTGTAGTTTGCAAATTTCTTCAGGTGAAAAAAATCAGGATTTAATGACTCGCAATACCACTGTTTCGTTGGAATTGATCAGATCTGCTTTTAATATATATACTCCATTTGGAAGTAAGGAAGTTGAAACAGAACGTGTTCCGGTTGTTATTTTCATCTGTTGTCCACTGATATTGAACAAAGTGGCATTCGCAATATCTGTATTCAATAAAAAACTTTGTGATTCGTTGCTCCACCTCGCTGTAACGGGCGTAAGTATTTGTTCTTTCAAAGCTGTAGAAGTTCCAAAAGCATCCATTGCTACGGTTGGTTTCCCACTGTTGTCGAATGCGCCCAGGGTGTATCCATTCCAGTTGCCATAGGACTGTGGCTCCCAGTAGAAAACGCCAAGACCTTTGCCACCGGTTACCGATTTTGTTTTTGTAATTATATCCGACAAAAAACTTTTACAAATTGTAGGGGAATCCCAGCTCATGCCTGTTTCCACTATCATTACTTCCTTGCCATAGCGACTGACCATGTCATTCATATTGGCCAGGCAATCTTTGTTACAGTTTTGCCAGTCATTGGGAGTGGTATACCATGCGGGATACAACGACATGCCGATTACATCCCATTTTCCACCGTTATTTTTTAATCCATCGAAGAGCCAACGAAACGTGCTGTTCTTATAACCGTTTTGCAGGTGTACGACAACTTTTGTTGAAGGGAAAACAGCTTTAACAGCATCGTATCCTGCGGTAGTCAGTGCAGCATAATTAGGCATATTAACAGATGCTTTGCCATCGTTCCACAACATCCCATCTCCGGTTTCGTTGCCAACCTGTACCCATTCCGGAGTTATTCCATTTGTTTTTAACGTGTTTAAAACTTCCGTGGTATGCGTTGCAACAGCCGTTTTCAAATTGGTGAAGCTGAGTGAAGTCCAGGCAGCAGGCTTGGTTTGATGACCCGGATCGGCCCATACATCGCTGTAATGAAAGTCAACCATAATGCGCATTCCTAAATTGTTTGCGCGCAACGCTTTTGTCAGCAAATCCTGGGTGTTGCACCACCCATCGGAAGGATTTACCCAAACGCGCAAACGAATGGAATTCATTCCAAGGCTTTTTAATAGGGCCATACATTCCATTTCAGTACCGGTGGCATTGTAGAATTTCTTCCCGCTTGCTTCCATCTGGGTAAGCCAACTTACATCGGCGCCACTGGCAAATTCCGATACAGTTTGTTCTTCGACCGAAGATGCATGGATATGAAAAGTAAGAATTAAGAGTAGAATTGTAAAGAATTTAAATTTCATAATTATTGAAATTGTAAGATATAAATGTAAGATGTAAATTACAATTTCGCAAATTACCGGAACGCATCCAATGCAGCAGTTGGTCTTCCATCATCACCCCACGCGCTTAAAGCATAATGACTCCAACTCCGGGCTCCCTGAGGTTCCCAGTATAATACTCCCAAACCTTTTCCATCGGGAACTTCCTTTACCTTTTTCTGTACTGCCATCAACATATCGTAGGTGTTTTGCACTTTTGTGTCTTCACCACCCACTTCAACCACCATCACTTCTTTGCCGTATCTTGAAGCCATATCTTTCAGGTTATTTCCTAAATCATCGATAGAAAGTGTATAATCGGGATGTCCTTCAAGCCAGTAAGGATAATATGACAATCCGATCACATCGTATTTAGCACCGTTTGCTTTGGCATTATCGAACCAATGCCGGAATCGTGCATTGTTATTGCCCTGATCGACATGCAGGATGACTTTCGATTTTGGACTTACTGCTTTAACAGCCTCATAACCTTTATTGATTAATTGAGCTAGCTGGGGCCAGTTGTCAGTGCTTCCTTCGGGATAAATCATGCCGCCGGGAATTTCATTTCCAACCTGCACCCATTCGGTACTGACGCCTGCCGTTTTGAGAGCGGTCATTACATCAAAAGTATAATCGTACACATCTTTCAATAATTGAGGAAAATCATGTCCCTGCCAGGCTTTCGGTTTTACCTGTTTTCCCGGATCGGCCCAGGTATCGCTGTAATGAAAATTGATCATAACACGCATTCCCCATTGTTGTGCCCTGACAGCCAATGCCACTGTTTCGTCTTTGCTGCAATGTCCGCTGGCTTTATGATCCGACGGATTAACCCAGGTTCTTAACCTTACGGTGTTCATACCATGATCTTTCAGAATTTTGAAACAATCTTCCGCTACACCCTGATCGTTATAAAATTTATAACCGCTGGCTTCCATTTGTGGCAACCAGCTTATATCTCCACCTTTCGAAAACGCATCAGTATTTGTAACCGTTGGCGTGTGAATTACCTGCGTGGCTTCCTGACCATTCGTCGTAAAACTTATCATAACAAATGCTATAAGCAGCAGCATGGTCTTTTTTATGTGTACTTTCATATAAGAATTCGTATTAAATGATCAATTAAACTGATATAAAAATCTTATGAATGCTTCTCTTTTTATTGAAACCTGGGGTCGGGGAGTTGTTACAACTTTCAATTTACAAACCAAATCTGAAGTAAAACTGCGAATAACCGTAGCAGGGAATTCATTGAAAGATTAAGCGTGATTTTTTAAAGATCAGAAATGAAAGTCCAAAGATACATTCTTTTTTGATTTTAATAAACTTTTCATTGAGAGTTAATAGATCGTTGCGTGTTACAAGCCGGAAATATCAATACCTCAACAGCTTGTTTCCGGCAGTTAAACGCTCAAGGTTCCCTGAAGGGTCGTTTAACATTACAACCTTTGAAAATGAAAGAATAAAATGCATGATTACCGTCAGGCGATGAATCAATTATTTTTTGGAATTTTGGATTACCCTTACTATTATGGTAGTTACAGATATTAACCATCCGATAGGATAAGGCAGAATCAGTATTCCCCACCACCACGAAAGGGTTGATTTTCCGCCAAAACCACCGAGATAGGATAAATAAAACATAAAAGCTACTCCGGTTAATATCATTATGGAGGACAGCAGAAACATTTTGCGGTGGCGGTCGTGGGTTACAAATGTTGAAATTGCAACAAGTATACTGCCGGCAGCCACTACCACTGAACCTTCCAACGGATCGAGAATGCCAACAAGTTGAGCAATAATACCCATGATATAAATCACGTGGGTCCATTTTGATTTATCATTCATAATTTTATTATTTAAAGTTGTTGAAATCATCAAAACATACCATTTTCATTTATCATATTTTCCGGCACTGCTTGTCCAAAGTCCCAAAGTTCCACGATTTTATTATCCCTGAAGCGGAAAATATGCATCAGTGCAAAACCCGGATCATTGGGTTTGAGTTTTACGTGTGAATGAACAGCCACCTGATCACCCTCCTGTAAAGCCCGCTGAATTTCTAATACCTTGTCCGGAGTCATAATTGCATTTTCTTCCATTGCAATCATGAGGGAATGGGCATCACCGCGAAAGAAAGCATTGTGGTGTTTGAAATCGGATGAAGCATATAAACGAAAGGCCTCACGCGATTTACCGGATGAGGAAAGATGCAGAAAATCAATGGCAATTTCTTTGATATTGTTTGCGGAATGACTCATAATCAATTTGTTTATTGAAATGCATGTTTATATCAAAAGTTGTAGGAGACTGATGCAAATGAATTTTATAAATTGGCTCTCTAACGTTTTGGGTAGGTAACTATTTTAAATTGCAGACACATATTCATTCACATAGTTACACATAGTCTAAATTGGAAACAAGAAATAGAAACATATAGCTTTTATTTTTTTGCAAAAAATAAAAGAAAAAGAAGCCTAATTGATATATTTTCAGTAAAATATCACACTTGTGAATTCTTATTTTTTGAGAGAACTATGTGCTTCTATGTTTTCTTTTTTTATGTGTTTCTATGTGTCCTTTTTTTTTGCAAATTGAACAAAGTATATTTACCCACCTTGTTCGCTATAGAACCTATAAATTCATATGATAATAACGCAGATTGAAGATCTTTGTTGAAAATTGACAAAATAACAGCTATTGTACGCTTGTCATTCAGTTCTTTGCGGTTCACCAATTTTTAGGTAAACCGCAAAGCTGAAATATTAAAACAAACCGAATTCATGTATGAAATTCCGTTGCCTTGTAAAAGAGATCAAAACTTGTAATAATCCTTAGTTGACTTTATATATCACTGCATTAATATTCATTCCGGCTCCAACGGATGCGAAAATCAGGATATTCCCTTTTTCTATCCGGTGTGCCTCCATCTTGTTTTTAACGATCAGGTCCAACAGGGTAGGCAAGGTAGCAACTGAAGTATTGCCCAAAGTTGCTATGGTCATGGGCATAATGTCTTCGGGAATTTCTTCCAGATTATAAAGCGCATAAAGTCTTTTTAAAATGGCATCATCCATTTTGCCGTTAGCCTGATGGATCAGGACTTTAGTAACATCAGTAATTGCTATATTGCTCTTCTCGAGACAGGATTTTATCGCCTGAGGAACTGTTTCGAGTGCATATTGATACAATCTACGTCCGTTCATTTTTAAGAACAAATCGTTTTTATTTTCATAATCAAGGTTGTACGATTTACCCATGTGCAATAGTCCGGCATGTGAGAAAGTATCCGAACGTGTTTTATGTGCAAGTATTCCTACGGGCGTGTCGCTCTCTATGGCTTCCATGATAACAGCTCCGGCACCATCGGCATACAACATACAATCTCTGTCGTGGGGGTCACTGATGCGTGATAAAACTTCAGCGCCAATAACCAATGCTCTTTTTGCATCCCCTGATTTAATAAAATAATCAGCCTGAATAACGCCCTGTAACCATCCCGGACAGCCAAAAGTTATATCGTAAGCAATCGTTTCAGGATTTTTAATCCCCAGTTTTTGTTTTACTCTGGAAGCTAAACTGGGCACGTGATCCGGTGTCCTGTTGTCAGCTGTAGTATCACCAAAATTATTTGCAACAATGATATAATCTAATTCTTCTTTATCAATCCCGGCAGACTTTATCGCTTCATGAGCCGCATGATAAGCCATGTCGGAAGTGCGTAAATCATCAGTTATGTGCCTTCTTTCGGCAATAGTGGTAATTTCCAGAAATTTATCTGTAATTTCCTGATTCGTTTTGGTTAGTTTATTTCCTTTTTCATCATAAAATTCATTGTTGAGAAAATCCTCATTTTTAACCTGTCTTGAAGGAATATAATTGCCTGTTCCTGTAATTACACTGTAGATAGTTTTGTTCATGTCTAAATATAAATGTTCAGTTGATATTTTACTTTTGCGACTTGTTTTCAGGTCTTTTTTTCAGGCTGCAAAGTTAAAAAACAATTTTGAATTAATTTAGCTGAATTGATTTTAATTATACTAACAAAGCTGCCAAAGGTTGCCTGCAATAAAATATTAACCGGCTGATATAAAAGAATTGTAAGTTAAATGGCAGATTATAAGCGATATTAAGCTGTGACCGGGATGCGTTGATACTTCCCGTACCATTAAGTTGTGAGCGTGCAGAAATTTCAGTTGAATCGAAGCTGAGGCCCAAATAATAGTAAACGAATAAGAGGCATGAAAAATAAATACACCTGATTTCTCTCTCTAAAATGTTTGAGAAACAAGGGAATATCCATTTTTCATGCTTTCATTACAGGTACTGATCAGGATTGTATTAAAGATGATCATCTCCAGCCTGAATTTTTTATATCACAACCTTTCCTGAAGAACTTGCCTGGTTCTGCTGCAAATTCTAATCTGAAGTTTAATAACGTCTTCTTCTTGAGGCTGCTCCGCCACCTCCGCCAAATATGCCAAGACCAATTAAGTAGCCCAGGTAGTAAAAGAAACCGGTATTGTGGACGGCATAAATTCCAATATGTGCGCCAAATAATTTTCCGATGAGCGTGAAGACTAATAAAAATCCATGAGCCAATCCCGAAAAGAATCCATATTCTTTGGTTGTAACTCCTTCGGGGGCACAGGATGACAGGCTGAAAAGAATAAATAAAAGCAGAAGCCCGGTGATAATCTGTTGCTTTTTCATGTTTAAAACTGTTTTTCGTGAGTACTAATAATCTGATTTGTATTGTATTTTACTAATTTGGGAACAATTGTTCCGATTAACTTAGTCAGGCATATAAACCGGGTATTAATCCGTTTTACAATCTGAATATTAAAGAAAATGCTCTCAACAGGGATTTTGCAATAATAGTTACAAAATTACGAACTTTCTGTTGAATAATAATTCCCGGACTATGATATTCCCAAAGAAACTTCACTGCCGCATGTGTTGAAAAAGAATTCTTTATCAAAATCGATAACCAATTTTAATATTAAATGGAAGATTTGGTAACCAGATAATTCCTGCTTTATTATTTATGGATGAAACTTCGTCATACAATTTGTCATTTATATTCTCCCTGTCATAATGATTCGATTTTCTTAAAACAACCCCGATGCCTATATGTGGCTCAAGAAGCAGATTCTTTCCGATCAGATATTTCAAACCAAATTTCAAATTAATTCCAAATCGCTGTTTATCATTCATAAAAAAATCGTAATAAGTATTAGCTCCAACGGGACGAGGTTTTGAATAAATAAATGTTGTATCTGCTATTAGAAATAAGTCCTGAACTCCTGATCTGTTTTTTGTATAAAAAATTTCGTATGACACATAAGGTTTAATCAATTTCCGTTCACTATAAAAGTATTTAAACTCTCCTCTGATTTTAAAACCTGAATTTGTAAACGGACAATCCTTAAATCCCCTGATATTATCAACAAGATAATTCCTAATGTCATGATTTAGAATCAAACCACCTTCAACCTGAAAAGTAATCTTTTTATTCAGCATTCGCTCATATCCAAGCTGCAGGGAGGGATTAATAAAATCGAATAAATTTAAAGGTGCAACTGTGATTGTATTCGGTTTATTATCAAAATCAACTTCAATCCATTGTGCACAGAGCTTATTCTGAAAACCATGCATTAAAAACAGGAGTATAATAATAAATGTTCTCATAATCTTTCCCATCGAAGTGATTTCTATACAAACGAATTATTTATCAGGATGTTATTAGTATTGTCATATGCTCTATACCTTATTCTTCCTCAAAGTATTGTTCGATTATTTTTATACATGCTTCGGGTTTTTCTCCCATCATGCTATGTCCGGCATCTTTAATCACGACCATTTCTGCGTTTGGAAAGTAAATCATATGTCCTTCCTGATAGGTTTTTCCAATAAGCTGGTTACATTCCCCTACCATAAACAATACTTTCTTTTGGTACTTCTCCAATCCCGTGACTAAGTCAATTTGAATATTACCATCTTTGTCCATTCCTTTCTTTATGATTGATTGTGAGGCAACTCCACTTAAACGCCAAAAAGGTAAATAACCATTTTGAATATCTTCATCACAAAAGTATTTACGCATTGGATTTTCTACATTATTTAATAACCCTATTTTCCCAAAAATATAATCAATTCTTGCCTGCTTATCAGCGTTTTTAAGGTGAAGACTTTCAAAAACAATTAGCGTCATCGCTTTAATTACAGACCAATTGAAATCAATCTTAAAAAGCTGCATATATTCTTTCGCCTTTGCACTGGTTAACATACCCGGTTCTGCAAGAACAACTTTGCTGACTCTGTCGGGGTGTTTGGCAATATATCCCGAAGCGAGCATAGCACCCCACGAATGTCCTATGAGATTAACTGTTTCGTCCGGTGAATAATAATCAATGATATTCGATAAATCATTCAATGAATTTTCCAGCGATTGTTCCTTTTCGTCTACCCGGGGGGAAAGCCCGGTTCCCCTTTGGTCGTAATACACAACGAAATAGTTTTTAGATAAGGCTTTTATCGGAAGAAGATACCTGTAATCATTCCCCGGACCACCATGAATGATGATCACAGTTTTATTGCTGTCATTTCCAAAAGTTTGGGCATGAAAAACCACATCGTTAACAACAATAAAAGGGATTGACTGATTATTTTCAACTGTTTTTGGCACTGAATAATCACCTGTTGTGATCAAAAACATAGTCACAATAAAAACAATGATGAGTATCAGAAGTCCCAATAATATTTTCCCTGTAATTTTTAATGCTTTTCTCATATTTTATTACTTTAAGGGTATGTGATTTATCTTGCATAACACCGGTATGAAATCCTGTTCATATCATATGCCGGCTGGTATGATTAATAAAACCAATTCAATACGTTTGTTAATGTCATCTCAGCAAATTGTAACGGTTTCCATTGATTTTATATTCCGTAGTTTATTTATTGTCTGTGATTTCAAATCCTGCACATAAAAACACACAAAAAAATATATGACGGATTTTCACAATGCAAACATACATAAAATAATTAACGTGCAATGCAATATTGCCAAAATATAATAAACAATCTAAAATAATGCGGCATAAAAAACGCCCATGGCAGTCGCATGGGCGTTTTCGAGATTTTTTTAATCTAAATCATACTGGCACAATTAAGAGAGTATTTTTCAATATTCTCTTTTCACTTAAGCTTATTTCTGATTATGTTCAATCCAAAGGAGTTCAGACGTTTTAAAGCCCAGACCTTCTGCAATTTCAAGATAGTTTTGTTTTACATCTTCGGGTATGGTTGTTTCGCGTGAAAGTATCCACAGGTAACTCAGATCCTGTCCGGCAACGAGTGCGTATTTATATTCAGCATCTAAAGCAATTACATTATAACCCCCGTAGAAAGGCCCGAAAAAAGATACTTTCAGCATGGCTGTGTTTTGATCACCTACAAATTTTGCTTTCCCAACCGCTTCCGACCATTCCTTTTTGACATAATTATATCCGCGGTTTAAAACTTTTATAGTGCCATCATCATTCACCGAGTAATTGGCAGTAGTATTGTTTAAATTCCTTTCAAACCGGAAATCCATGCGGGCTATTTCGTACCATTTACCCAGATATTTTTCTTTGTCGAATGGCTTAACTGCCGTTACACCTTTAGGAATGGTAGTGCAGGCGTTGAAAATTAGTAACGTAACTATTCCTGTCATTAGATTTCTGATTAAATTGTTTGTTTTCATTCGTTTTGTATGTTAAAAATTAAATTAGTTTTCCCTGGTTATATTGTTGAGTTATAAAATAAATGTCTTACTTCAATTGATTTTATTATTGGTTAAATAATTATCCCCGGGATGATGGTAAATAATTAATACCTGCTTTTAATGCCTGTTTATGTTGATCTTGTCGTTTTATATTGTATAATCGTCCGTTTTTCATAAACCTGGCACCGGTTTGTTTGAAATGAAAAGGGACCTGTTTTTCTGCGCATTGGTTGCGGATATCAACTACCCAGTCAAAATTACAAACACGGGCTTCATTCCCCGACTCACCACCCACAACCACTTCTTCTATCGAGTCGTTCAACCAGGGCATAAGATTTATCTGTTCAAGCAAAGGTTCGCAAATGATAGCTTTATGTCTGATTGGCAAACTTAAAAGAATTGGCAAGCGATAATCCGTCCTGTCCTGGTTCTCACAGGTGGAACAGATGGTTACATGTTCATATCCAACACCCCAATCCTCCGGAAGATTAACCTTGAACCTGTCAATCCGCTTTGTAATAATAAAGAATTTCAAATCGCTTCTTAACCGGATCATCAGCCAAGCATCAATACGCCAGTCGTCAGCTTCCTCCAGGAAGAAGTCGGAACTAAAACAGGTATAAACAGTTTCATCTGCCGTTAGTTTATAGTTCCCATCGCGGGTTTTCTTCAATGGCAATTTAAAGTCACCGGTTTTCGAAACCACAGATGCATCTTTGTCGAATTTTGCATCGATACGGTAGACATAACAGTTTTTACAACCCGCACTTATTTTATGGCAACCATGCCAGGGATTCCATTGGGCCATGCGTTTATTATTTTTACATCCTATCCCTATAATACAAGGTAATTTATTAATATTCAGGATTATTATTTAAGCGTTAGTTCTTTAATCGTCAGCGTTTCAGTTGTTTCAAACCAACCGGTTGGCTCTCCTCTTTCATTTGTTTGGTTTTCTCTTCCGTACGCTGTCAGTCTTTTCATCAAACCTTCCTTCGAAATCCATTCTGTCATTTTAATTCCGTTCAGAGCCGGTACATTTAAATAATACCAGGACACTTTAAAGCAGGCAAAATTTTGACCCATTAATTTTAGATTTTCAGATCCTGTTACTTTTTTGTCAACCTGCAACTTACTTACTTCCGAAGGAAATGTACTGGTCCAGGCTGATTTTTCATATAGTGGTAGTATGAATTCCAATACAGGTTTGTTCTCAATTATTAGTCCCTTTTTTGTTGATAATCGATTATTCATCTGTCTCTTGTGGATTAATTGCCGGGACAACATACTGTTTCCACTTTTCTTTGCGGAAATGTTATATGCACCTTCAGATGAATATGCATAAATTTTAAGCCCTTCATAATCCATATATTTATACATCGAAGATGTAGTTGACCCTGAAATACCCGACTGCCGGAATTTAAATACGCTGGTTTTTATACGGTTATTAAAAATAGTATCCTTCTCTATCCATACCTTGTCTATAAATTTAAAACTATCCATTCCGATTATACTATCGGATTTTTCGGAGAGATATTGACTGATGATCATTTGCCTATCATAAACCCATTCCGAACCAACGGTCATGGGATAAGTTTGAATTTTCTGAACGGCGTTATTTTCTTTTTCATCGCAACTTGTCAGCAGCAACAAAAACAATAGAATAAATGCGTTATTTTTCATTGTTTCAGTTTTTTATTTTGAAGTGAACAAAATTTGTTTTATATAAAAACAAACCAGCAGACATTATTACAAAAAATCAATACTCATCTCTGTCAATATTAACTTCAATTTTCTTTGTCATTTCCTCGGTCAGCACGTTCCAATCTGTGAATAAATCCTTTACAAACGATTGGTCTCCCGAAACACTTACTGAATTAAATCCTGCTATATATCTGAATCTGTCTACCGGACTCGGGTGGGTATCATCTTCCATAGTTTTTTGGTTCAGCAATTTGTACAGTTCCTCATCAACAGAAACTTCAGCTGTTGCAGGAAGTTGATACAGATTATTTATAAGCCTTTTAGAATTTATAGCTTCTTTAATTTCATAGTTGGCATATTTATTAAACGCAATTCCACGTTTAATAACATGCGTCAATCCCTGCACGAAAGCGGGAGTCCCGAATGTTTGTGCAGCAACTCTGTCGGCAAGAACTTCCTGCAAACGGGTAGCTCCATGACTTATGCGCCTGAATATAAAGTTATATAACCTGAGAAAATGAAAGGCTACATTCCAAACTGTATTTTGATTGGCTTGGTACAAAGCAAAGAAATATTTGTTCATGTCATTTTGTACCCGCAAGGCAACTTCACCACCTGCCGTATCTCTGTGTGTGAAATGTCCGTATTCATGTGCCAGTACAGCTTTGAAATCACTAATCCTGAAATCATTTAAAACTCCGGTACCCAGTATCAGATAACGTTTTCCCTTGTCATTCAATTTATCTTTCCAGGTTCCTGTTTCGTAAACCGCCAAATCAGTTTGTGGAGTTATACGAATTTCATCAATGGGACGGGTTTCCATTAGCTGTGCAACTTCATTGGTCAATCTGAATAAACCAGGGGCTTCATCAACTTTTAGTTCACGCCCCGGATCGGTATAATCAACTTTTACAAGAAGTGACCGAACCATACTGTAAATTGTCACAGCCGAACCTACTATCGCTAAAAACATCAATTGAACAGGAATACTACCAACCATCAAAAACACATAGATTAACCCGGCAACCAATGTCAAAACAAGGATTATAATAACAGGCAAAGATAAATAATAATAAATTCCCCCAGCATTAATAAGTAATTTATAACCTGAACGAAGCCAACCACCTGGTTTTGCTGAAGAAGTGTTGAGTGTATTTTTCTCGATGGAACGTAAAGTGAGACCTGAAAACAGTTTACCTACTAAATAGAGTAATAAAAGTCCGAGTATCCAGGTACCAACAATTATACTTAAATAAATGGCTATATTTATTTTCATAACTTCAATATTCACGCCCGACTTCAGAACTCCATCAACATATTCTTTCGGAAGTCCCATTTCCTGCGCTTTAAGTATCTCATTTTTTGCATTTATCCATTCTTTATTATAAGTAGATAAAATCGCCGAATAATAATGAGTTAGCATTTGGTCCGGATGTTTTTCCTTCAGAATTGTTGTTATTGTTCTAAAATCTTCAATATATCCTAATTGAAGCGATAATTGTATTAGCATGGTCAGAATATCCACATCGTTGCCATCGGGTAATTGCTGAGCCTGTTTAAGTATGCTAAATGCTTCTGAATACTTTGTTGAATCCTGAGAATAAAAGTATATATAAGCGAGCGATAATAAATTATAGGCTGACTTATTAATCATCACAGCTTTTTTACATAATCGGGCACCTTCCTTATGATTCCCCAGATTAAAACGTATCATACCCAGACGACGGATTGCCGGATCAAAAGTGGGTACTTTTGCATAAATAATGGAATACATACTGTCTGCTAATTCCAGTTTATTCTCATCCATGGCTATGGTAGCGTCTTTGAATGTTTTTACCAACGTACCATCTACTGCTTCGAGTTGCTTTTCAATCTTAATCTCTTTTTGAAGATCCCGTTTCTGGTTTTGAGCATGAAGTTGAACACTAATCACTGTCAGTAAAATCAGGAGCCTAAATCTGGTTGTTTTCATAAATTAGAAAGTGTGGTTTTTTATCATTTTATTTTTTACTATCAGGTTAACAGTATTAATTTCAAAAAGCATTGATTTGTTTTTAAACCCATAATATCCTGTATCATTTCTCTGATAATTTGCAATGTATTGCAATGTATTGTTATGGAAAAAGTGTGGAAGAAGTGTTTTTTACTTTCACTATAAGAATAAATTAAAGAACAACGATTCATACTGATTAATATTATTCAGCCTATTTCATTATATCTGAATATTCTGATTCAATCGTTTTTGTCTAAATTCACTTTTAAGAAATCAAAGAATGTTTTTTTACTTATTAATCAAATCCAATGGGAAATACTCAACAACTTTATAATCGTTGCCTGAGAAATCAATATAATTATAATGATATTGATCCGCCTGACTGAAAACGCCATCTTTATTTACATCTTCCTGCGTTTTAAAATAATATCTCAGATTTTGCGTGATCAATTTACCCCCATTTAATTTATGATTCTTAAGGGTGATTTTTCTGAAATTATTTCCGTTCAGCTCGCTGAGATATAATGATTCAATATCCTGTTGATTTAATTCTCCATCATGATTTGTATCCATATCCACAACTGTATACATGATATAATTACGCTTGATTTTATGGGCCAGCAATCTCAAATATTCTATATTGTTTATTTCAAGCGCTTTATTGGTTAATAACTTTTGTTTGCCGGTGCTGATATCTTCAAAAATCAAATTTGTGATGTTTCCACTTAAGCAGTCACCCCGATATTCAGCTATCGTAAAATCATTACTATCTCCATCGTATACAGAACTAATTTTCAATGTCCTGCTTTTCGATGCATCCGATGCTTTAATAAGACCAATGGGATGTAACAGAACTCCTGTGCTGTCGAACGAAAAAGGAAATTCAGCCACAAGAATTTTAGTTGTGTCATTGACGATGCTGTCCATAGTCAGGCTATCCGTTTTATTTTCCAAAGAGTAATCAATCTGTTTTTTATCATTAAAACACGATACAAAAAAAACGGGAATGACAATAAAGAAAAATGATTTCTTCATATTCATAAATTTGATGTTTTATTAAGTTGTTATAATTTTAATATAGGTGAGATGATTTGAAAATTAATTAATTCCCAATTCGTATAATAAAGACTAACTTATTAGCCATAACAGAATATCACACAATATACCCTGTTATCATCAGAATCTAATAGCCAATACCAGGCCGGTTTGATTCAACCCAAGCCTGATATCATACTTCTCAATATGCGATGTTGAAGTTACACCCATATTGTAGGTCTCTGCTGCTTTTAACAAATTCTTATTGGCAGAAATAACAATCGGAATAGCAATAGCAACCAGACCGCAACCTACAGCAACTAATGTCCAGTTTGCATCACCGCCTCCCAAGGCAGTACCTAACGGATAACCGATCAGAAAACCACCTGCATATCCTAAAATATTAGCAAATCCTGAACTTCCCTTTGCTTTTTTCATATAATCAGTAGCAGTTGAATTATATTGTATTAGTTCCGCCATTTTATTTAATGTCAGAACCTCGTCATTTAACATGTAACTATATACATTTCCTGTTTTTGTAATCTGAATAATCTTCTTTGGTTCCTGGTTGGCAGTCGATTGTGCAAACAACACACTGTCGTTTATATTTGCCGGTTGTATGCTGTCGTTTGCATTTTGAGAAAAAACTACCATACTACTAATTAGCGACACGAAAATAATAATTGAATTTCTAATCATAAACTGTTAAATTTGAGGGTGTATTTTAATTTTTCAGACTTCTTTTATTCTTAATTATACTCTATTGCAAACAGGCTACATGTTAGTTATTTAAAAAAATCTCCAACAATAAATGCAATCATTCCCAATGGAATAAAAATTACCATTGCAGGTAAAATTAAATTTAATATCGATTTGCCAATCGATATCTTTTGAACTTCAGATATTCCTATCACAAAAATTACTAACGTCCAAACACCCAATACAATCTCAATTAACAAAAAGATTAAGTATATGATTTCATATAATATTCCATTACCACTTTCAAAAACATCAAAATCACGCTGAAATATTCCATTCCCAAATAATATAATTTTCGGGATGTATAAAATCAAAACAATTATCGATGGAATAGTAGCATATGAAATCATTCTCAATAAAGATGTTGTATTACCTTGTCCTTTTAACCATTTGCCTGTCCAGCTTATAAGTGCTGCATATATGTAGTAACTGATCCAGCCAAAAATAGCACCTGCAATAATACCTATTATTAATACAACAAATAATGGAACTTGATCGCCAAGACCTTTAGATGCTGCTCTGTTTAATGTGGCAGTTATACCTGCTAAAACGAGTAGCATAGTGATAAACTTATCATACCTGTACTCATTAATAAATTTAAATACAAGCCGCGGTGAAGTCCAGATTTTAGTGAAAATCTCCCAGTCTGTTAATTTCAGAACTTCATCTTCTTTTGTTAAATTCTCGTTTGCCATCTTGATAATTTATTTAAGTATGTATCAAAGTTTTCTACTCTCTTTTCATACATTATTTGTATTTTTTGTTAAAACACCGATAAAACTCCATTATTCCTGATTTATTTCACTCTATTGATATATAGTAAAAGGTATTTCTGTTTTTTTAACAGTACAAAAATACAAATAACAATTCATGTAAAGCACAAATTTACCAACAAATTTTAAAGAACCTAAAATAATATGTGATTAAGACAAAAAATAACCGCTACATGCTCTCGCAAGTGCGGTTTTAAAAAATTATTATTCTTTTTTGATTTTATAAATCAGGATTTTAATCTATCATTTTCGCAATTTAACCGGGCAAATAGTTTCTATATTATACTAACCGAAATTGAGAAGCACCTTCTCTTTCTGTTATGCATTAGGTTTATCAAATCTTTATCGGGAAGTAATAGACCATAATGATTTGAATAATAGAAATCCCACCTATTTTTTTATCAGTTGGTCCATCTCAATTTCAACGAAACTATTTCCCTGCGCTTCAAAAAGTTTAGTGCCTCTAAGCAGTGCATTCCCCGAAATTTCCAATTCAGCAACCAGTTCATTCTTTTTATCAATAACAATTGAGCTGTTACCGGTCTCCAGGAACTTATAACCATTTGTTACGAGATAAGCATAAAAGATCTCATTTTCAGGAATAATGCCCTTAAATTCAAGCTGATTACTAAATTCAAGCAGTTTGTTCTCACTCGTAAATACATAGATGTTTGTTGAATCGGAAAGTATCGGCCTGAAAGAGACAGAATCTGATTTAATATACAAATCGGATCCTGCAAAACCGCTTAATTCGCCCAACGAATCTGTTTTTATAATTTGTTCCCAAAGTTCAGCACCATCCGTTAATGAATATTTGAATATCCTGTTTTTTGAAAGTAAAAACAAAGTATCCTGCTGAATCTGAAAAGCTTTAATCTGCTCTTTCTTGTATCCTATCGTACTCAGGAAAACTTTTCTTCCATCATCTTTCATAAAAGCTGCTATGAATGGTTTTCCATAACTTACTGTTTCGTTATTGTAGGTGGCAAATCCATCATTTACCATGTAAATCAGATTATCTTTGAAAAAAACGGATGATTTACTTATCAGTTTCTTAGGTAATATACTTTTCCACAGAACATTCCCATTATAATCTAACCGAACAATCGAACCCATATCGGCTATATAAATGCCGGTACTATCCACCAATACATTCGACAATACACCGGTAATCAAATCATATCCCGTAGTAACTTCATATTCTGATCCTAAAAGTACGGAAATTGTAATATCGAAAATGTTGGATACCACCGTGTTAGTATAATCTTTATTTCCGGTATGGATAGCATAATTCCAACCTTGTCCTGTTTTGAGGTTCACAGTATGTAATCCGTCAGCCGAAATCAATATCACTGAATCGTTTAGCTGAATAAAATCATTCAGGTTATATTCCCGTTTAATATCTCTCTTCCATATCGATTTTCCTGTGTTCAGATCAATGCCTTCAAGTGTATTCGTAAAACCCCTTGATGAAGAATACAGGTATCCGACTCCTATCCTAAGTTTTGAATTCACATAATAGATCGTGTTTTTGGAGCTCCACAAATCCTCCCCATTTTCATAGTTCAAGCCTCTGCTTTTATTGTCGGTAGTTTTAATCAGTACCCTGTCATATTGGTCAATGTATGATTGCTCGTAATTGATTTCTTTGTTCCAGACGATTTGTTTATTCAATAAATCGAACAGAATAACGCGCCCGGTATCATTCTTATTATTCCCGTCTTCGCTTAAACCGCGTAATTGCAGGGTCATCGTTTTTGTTGAATCATCTATATACCACGTTTCGATTCTGTCCGCAAAAACACATTCTTTTGCTTTAATATCGGTATCCGTTTTAAAATTTCGGCCAATAATTATTTCTTCCGAAGGCACTGGCTCTTTTGTCTGTGCAAAGATGGTAAAAACAAATAAACAAATTAATCCGGTTACCGTAATCTTTTTCATAATGGATATAATTTTATTGTCAGTAAATTACTAATATTTAAACAAATAACGAACTGCTTAAATTATCTTGCATAAGCCTGTGTTTCATCAATTAACCCTTTTTCAAATGCTTCTTTTACATATTTCCACTCCCCAAGCCTATTAAAATACAGGCTGGCATAATTCCTTTGTATCAAGGTACCGTTAAATAAATAATATTTAATACGTTCAAATCCAATCGGATTGGTTACAAGTCCCAATGCGTAATCTACATATTTTGTAACTGCCAGACTTGATTCAAGAGTGAGTTTACTCATTATGAAATCAATATTTTGGGCCGTTCCGGTTTCAGCTTTGTCAATGAAGACTTTCAGCAGTCCGGTAAAACTATTGTTTGTCATCTTCATCAGTTTTTTGACAAAGTAAAGAAATAAAAGCGACTTTTTCAATTATTGATGCTCTATACTTTTTCTTAGTACATGATAATAAATTCAATAAACAAAACAAGATAAGAATAGAACCTGCCTGCCGCAGGCAGGTTCTATTCTTTTTTGTCATGTACTAAAATACTTTTTATATTTTCTTCAACATTTCTTGTTTGAACACTGCCGATTCAATTTTATTGTTGAAGAACCATTGACAATACACTTCTCCCTCTTCATGTCCCGCCATTTTCCATGCTGTGGTTTCCATTTTAGTTAATGGACTTTTAGGATCACCAATAATTCCTTTTATCGTCATTTCCGGTCCACCGGAATTTAATTGGACCACGTCAACTGTCTTGAAATCCATGATATTGAATTTTAGTTGTTTATAATTTGATAAGCCGTTCGTTGCGGACAAAATACACTTATTCCGAAAGTTTATCCAACATTTTAATTCTTACATCCATTTGATGAAGAATTGTTTTGTCGTAATCATTTTCAGCATCCCCGAATTTATTGACAATAATGAACAGCTCAATCATCAGGAAAAACAAGAACAATAATATCCAGATAAATAGCGCTATAGGTGAAGACAGTAAGATTGAAAATAAAGTCTTTAACTCGTCCAGGAATCCAACTTTCGATTTTATGCTTTCTTCCAGTAACTGCTGAATATTCAGTTTGTCGTTCTCCTTTTTTACTTTTTGTTCCCTTAAATTTTTTAGTATAACATCCAGCTGTGGGATTAAATCTGTCTTCGGATTAATGGTGTTTTGAATGGTGACTGTCTTACCTACCAAAACCAGTTTCTTTGTCAGGCTGTCTCTTTTATACTCACCGGTTGAAGTGGGAGCGGAGATCATCGGTTTTTTGGTTATTTCTAAAATTAATGCAGATCTTTCATTTTCCTTTTTAGTGATTTCATTATCCAGTTGTAGAATCTGATTGCTGAGTTCCAGGGTTTTTTCGGGCATTAATTTATTCACTTCGGTCTGAATATTCGAAATCTTTTCCTTCTCAACATCTTCCTTAAAAATGATCTGATCGAGGATTACAGATCCGATGATCGCCATAATTATGCCAATCAAGGCTCTGAAGATTAAAGCATAATAGTTTTTCCTGAGCGACAATATGATTTGTCTTTCAATCTGAATGATGATAAAGATCATGACAGCAGCGCCAATGGACGAAACAAGCGTATTGCCATGAAGGTAGCGTTGTGTAAAGGCAAATCCTATAAAACCCCAAAGGGTTGAAATGATTAAAAGTGCCGACAGGTATTTTTTTACTGTTTTTGCAGATGCCTCGCTCAAATTCTTTATAATCGTATAATTATGACCGGTCAGAAAACATCCGAATTTTATCCATAAGTCTTTCATGGCTGTCAGAGTTTTTTGTTCATTACATTCGATTGGGTTATAGCCGACAATCCCCTCATAAATCCCCGTTGATATGAAAGAATAATTCGTTGCGTCATACTATTTGTGTCCTCCATCTCATTTTTTATAACATCAACTTTTGCCACATGCTCCAGTACCATTTCTTTGCGGGTTTTCAGTTCTTCAACCAGATCGATTAAACCGGCCCTGCTTCTCGAACTGATGTGAAAGTCCAGCTCTTTTATTAAGTCTTCGTAGTAAGTATTTACCTTTTGTATTAAAATTTGCAGATCAAGTTTTATCAGCCTGATATTATCCTTTTTATAACTGTCATCCGGGGATGTTAATGCATCATTATAGCCTTTCGATTCATAATCGGCCTGAAGAAATTTATAGATTTGTTCGATGCCTTTTAATTCAGCATCCAAAACTGATGTACTAAGTTTTTCTTCTGTATCTCTATCCTCTGCAAACATGGTTTTTGGTATCTCCAACGATTGATTATTCTCAGAACCAGTTGCCTGAGTTTGATTTTTACTAAAAAAATTAAACAGTCCCATAATTTTGAATTTTTGATTTTTTTATTTGATATGATTTACCGGTATCATATAGAATTGATTCCTTTACGATGATAGTAGTTGTACCTGGTTTTCATCCGGATTTCATTTGCAACAATTCCACCCGTAATTAACGAAATATAATCCTTGTTTATTGTAACAAAATCAGTATTCATACAACAGATATCAAGGAACTAAATTTCTTAACCAGGCTTCTTCTCATGGAGTTACCTCATTCAAACAAGTGGCAAACAGATTTTGTTCCGGAAAACCCCATGCTCGTCCCTCGCTCAGGGTAAAGCATGTTGAGACACTCCGTGTTTTCCCTATGCTCATACCTCGCATAGGATTACGCATGGTTTGACACTCCGTGTCATCTGTATATGTACGCTTTTTTCCCAAGCACGTAACTCGCATAGGGCTACGCATTTTTCCCTATGCTCGTACCTCGCATAGGGCTACGCATGGTGTGACACTCCGTGTCATCTATCTATGTAACCATGTGCGACAGAAGAAAATAATCACAGTATGACTTCTAATGCACGGAGTGCAGCACCATGCGTAGCCACATGTGACGAAGGAACATGTGGAAAAGGAAAATGAAAAATACCATGCGTAGCCACATGCGACGAAGGAACATGTGGTAAAAGTTCAGGGAAATGGGGAATTGGATCATGAGATAGCGAACATGGAATGCACAATATAAAGATCAGCATTAAATTCCTCACTGTTACCTGATTTGCGGTAGTAATATGCTAATCTTCCATAAAGTACTGTTCGTCTATTTCGATCTCATTTTCTTCAAGTAAACGTCGGAATTCCTTTGGGAAATCTTCATGCTTGTGATGTGCTTGTTGATTTTTAATGTAATTCACTATCATATCTTTATCCCTGATACAATAACTTATTGCTGCATACTTCCTGCCCCACGATTCAAAATCTGGAAAGTTCTCTGATTTGTCGAGCCATGCATGGGAGGATGTTTTTAAATCCCTGACAAAATCCGAAACCGAAATAGATGCATGAAGTTGAACAAATAGATGTAAATGTTCAGGCATACCGTTAATCCGGTATAAAACACTTTTCTTTTTTTTAATGAATCCCCACATGTACCGGTACAATTCGTCCGCATGTTCTGCCGGAATTGTTGGACGACTGTATTTTGTCCGTATTACGATATGATACAATAGTTTGGTGTAACTCATATTATCATACTTTACCCCATGCTCGTCCCTCGCTCAGGGTTAAGCATGGTGAGACTTTCGTGTCTTCTGTTTATAATGTTTTTATCTATATCTTCTAAATAATATACGTTCGAACACCTGCCTGGAGATCAATTACTTCTTCAAAAATAAAATTTCAGTTTGTTGTATAGCCAGCGTATCAGCAACATTCAGCAGACTTATGCATGAGTCATTAAAGGTGTTATTGATAAACATACCGGCCTGTATGCTATAGGGTTGCACATATACATAGCTTAAGCGCGGAAATTTGATGATACTTCCCTTTTGGGTCATATAAAAACAGTTCTTTGTTCTGATGGTATGAAGTTCAGCATCCGTAGACAGGGTGTCGGAGTAGAGCGGGGTATAAGTCAACATCTTTTTATAGATAGTTACTTCATCATAAACATATTCATTCAGTTCCGTTATAACTTTCGACTCCAGGTAAAGGACATTATTTTTGGTGATTACATTTACCGGATATATATTCGTCATATAATTGAATACTGCTTCATCGGGTGATAAAAATTCAATGCTGGTACCGGTTATTCCATAGAGCGTGGCATTGGCATTTGTCACAAAATATCGATTCTCGCCGCGTCGTCTCACAAAGCTATTCGTTGTTGCGGCATTCTTTATCTCACCCGACCCGGTGAATAAACGGACACCATTTACTTCCTGTCCTAATGCTGAATAAGTTCCTGAATTAACAACGATTTCAACTTCATTTTTATGACAGGCAGTTAGTAAAAAGGCGAGACATACTATTATAAAAGTGCTTTGTATCCAGGTTTTCATTGTTTCTTTTTCGGTTTAATATTTTTGTGTCATACTTTCCTTGCACTAAACCTTCCTGATCTACAACTTATCTATTGTTCTGAATATCGAAAAATTATTGACAGCTAAGTAGTTCACAATTATTTTTTTTTAATTGTCATTTCCCGTGTGGGAAGGGGAATCATACAAACATCCTGCAGGCAGGGCAATCTATCTTTCTTTGAAATCAATATTTATTCTCTCCAGGTTATTGCTCCATGCATTGTAAATTATTTTACCCATTATATCATCAATGTGTACTGAACCGATATAACGACTATCAGCAGCAAAGTCCCTGTTATCACCCATTAAAAAATACGAGTCTTCGGGCACAACAATATCTCTTACATTAGCCTGTACACTGTCAAAGGGTATTCTGCTTCTATAAATACTGTAAGTATGACCGTTTGGAAGCGTTTCCTCAAATTCTACAACTGGAATTTCTCCATCGGTTGTGTTTTGTATAAATTCTGCAGAAATTGCCTGTTTATTAATTGTTACCAAATTATCAATTAAATCAACAGTATCGTATGGTAAACCTATGACCCTGAAAGTATATGAATTACCTCCCATGCCTTTGAAAACAACCAGATCTCCGTATGTAGGTGTCGTATTTTTATATGCTTCATAATCCGCAACAACTATATCGTTGATTTGCAAGGTGGGACTTCCTGATAATGTAGGGACTCTGAGTGATTGAACACTGAAATTATAAGGCAGATTTGTCAAAGCCGGCACAATACAAAGGATCATTACAATCAGATAGTAATACCAGGTGTTATAATACTGAATTACATACTTTTTTCGGCGGTTTGCAATAATCGCTGCATCGAGAATTGCATAAATTCGTATGGCAATCAGTAAAATCAATAAGCCTGCAAATGCCCAAAAGTATATTTTAAGCCTCATCATACCAAATAAATAGGGTACAAGTAGTATGAACAGATAAATAAATATACCTTTTTTTATTTGTCCGTTATAAATCTGACCTAATGATGGAAATAATAATGAAATGATCCCCGACAACCAGGGTTTTCGGGGCTTAAACTCTGTTGAAGAATATACTTTTTCAGGTTGTGCCATGCTGTAATAATTTGTTTATTTTCAAATGAACAGGAAAATTGTCAGATTTTATTTAACGGAAGATAGCTTTGTACTATCTGAACTAACACATTTCGATAAATGTCATCACAACAGATTTATTCTAAAAGTTAAAGTGACTAATTCGTTGTGATTTGAACGATATTTCTTTTTTTTAAAATTTACAAACTCCCACGAAACAAGTGTATGGTTAGTTATAAACTTTCTTGTGGCTTTAGTCTTTTAAATGAGTTGACAATCAGCAGATAGCAAATGAATGAAACAAAAGCAGTTATTGTCATTATAATAACATCTTTAATTGGACTGTTTGTATAATTATCTTCTCCGTTCATCGCGGTAAGTATGCCCATAACAATACCTGAAATTAAAGCTACCCCCAAAATCACCACGAAAATCCTCATGCTGATGACCCAGGAAATGGCCAGATATCTTTTCAGGAAATCCTTCCCATCTATCGCATTGTTTGCACTGAATGCTGCATTAATACCCCAAATGGTAATTAATAACGCAAGAAAAAACCCTGTCAGTAACATCCATGTAGCAGAATCTTTACCCGTGGTAATATTTACAGCTATGATTGTAACTATGGCGTTAGCCAGTAAATAGTTGAATCCATCTTTGTCCGATAATTCATTGTTCGAAATCTTACTTTCCAAACTCTTAAGGTTGAACCAAATCATATTGTTATTCTTTTAAAATGAATATAATATTATTTTCTTATGGAGATTTTCCCGGATAGTGCAGGTGCGTTCTGGTTAACAGCTACTATCCGGGGTGTGTGGATATTTTATGATACCTCGAGGAATAAGTGTGTTTTTAAAAGCTTCATGATTAAAAGTTTTTAAATATTTATTTAATGGACAAAACCAAAATATACAGTCTGTTGCATCATGTCCGGATTTAACCTATAAACGTAATTAATCAGGTTTTTCTCTCTTTTATTCTGAATCTTCTATGAGTATTGATGATTTTATTTTCACCCCGCAAACATACGAAAAAGAATTAACACTCTATCCTTTTTCACCAATAAGTTTTTAAAGAAACGAAATGAATAAGGGATTGGGATAATTAAAACAACCGCCAATGTCGTAAAGACGGGCTGTTTTATTAATGAACAGTTATCATTTTTTTTTAATTCGGGTCACAGACCATCAACTTAGGCATAAATACGTGCAACTCAGTTTCATGTTTCGTGTTTGAAAAGTTTAGCGTTTGAAAGGTTTGAAAAGTTGATTAGTTAATTGGGATTCAAAAAGAGTCATTCTTTCCTTCTTTCCTTCTTCCATTCTTCCATTTTCAAATCTTCAAATTCTTTCATTCTTCCATTCTTTCATTTCCAAATTATCACATTTTCAAATCTTCAAATTATTTCATTCTTCTTATCACTTGCATATTGCTTATGTGTGAATGATGTAACTCTTTCTTTTAATTGTGTAAGGCTTTAAAGAATTTTTGGCCTCATCTTTGTAACGTGATAAGGAAATTGTCATTTAAAACGAAAATTATGAAAACTCTAAAACTTTTTTTGTTTGCTGCAGCTTTATTTATTGCGGGTGCAATGCAGGCACAAGTTTCTGTAAATGTAAACATAGGAACTGCTCCACAATGGGGACCTGCCGGTTATTCAGATGCACGTTATTATTATTTACCTGATGTGGAAGCATATTATGATATTAATAATTCCAGGTTTATTTATTACGACGGCAGAACATGGGTTCGCAGAGCTTATCTTCCTTCCCGTTACCGGAATTATGATTTATACAACGGTTATAAAGTAGTGATGACCGATTATCGTGGTAACACACCTTATCAGTATCACAAATCATATAAAGTTAAATATAAAAAAGGTTACCGTGGTCATGCTCAAAAAAATATTGGCAACAGACCTTCAAAAGGAAACTCTCATGTTGTGAACCGTTCGTATAAACAATCAAATAAAAGCGTTCACAAATCTTCAAACGGTCACAAAGGTGGCAACGGAGACAAGGGAGGTAACGGCGGCAAGAATAAACATTAAATGGTAAAAAAGGATCAGTGATTAGTTAACAATTTTTGCTGAATAGAATGGTCTGTTGATAAACTATGGGGATAGTTTTTCAACAGACCATTCTGTATTTAGCAAAATAATTAAATGTAGTATTTTAGAATTGATTTGTTTTTTTGAAAATGATTACATTGGGTATACAACTGTATTTTATTGATTTCTATGAAGTTCAATATTCAGCCGTAATTTAAATTTCAACGAATGCTTTTCGAAAGAATTTTTGTACATTTGTCCCTTAAAATAAAATAACGCATAAAAGTTCATATCATGGCTATTATTAAACCGTTTAAGGGCATACGTCCACCTCAAAATCTGGTAGAAAAAGTGGCATCACGCCCTTACGATGTGTTGAATTCAGAAGAAGCCCGTGCCGAGGCTGAGGGAAATCCACTTTCACTGTATCATATCATAAAACCGGAAATAGATTTTGAACCGGGTACCGACGAACACGAAGAGAAAGTATATAATAAAGCAGCTGAAAACTTCGCCAAATTCCAGAAGGAAGGTTGGCTGGTTCAGGATGAACAGGAAAAGTATTATGTTTATGCGCAGACCATGAATGGAAAGACGCAATATGGACTGGTTGTGTGTGCTCATATCGACGATTATATGAATGCCAACATCAAAAAACATGAACTGACCCGCAGAGACAAAGAAGAAGACCGCATGAAACACGTGCGCGTGAATAATGCCAATATTGAACCCGTATTCTTTGCATACCCGCATCAGGATGAACTGGATGCCATCGTTGCTAAAGCTATAAAAGGAACACCAACCTACGATTTTGTTGCGGCAGGAGATGGTTTCGGTCATCATTTCTGGATAATCGATGATGCAAAAACCATCGACCGTATTACCGAATTGTTTGCAGCAATCCCCTCGCTTTATATTGCCGATGGACATCACCGCAGTGCAGCAGCAGCTTTGGTTGGTGTTGAAAAACGCAATCAAAACCCCAACCATACCGGCAACGAAGAATACAATTACTTTATGGCCGTTTGTTTCCCCGATAATCAATTGAATATTATCGATTACAACCGTTTGGTAAACAACCTGAATAATTTGAGCGATGAAGACTTTCTGGCAAAATTAGCCGTCAATTTCGATGTTGAATTAAAAGGAACAGAAATATACAAACCAAATAAATTGCACAATTTTGCGTTGTATTTATCCGGGAAATGGTATTCGTTGACCGCTAAAGCCGGAACCTACAACGATAACGATCCTATTGGCGTGTTGGATGTAACCATCTCGTCGGATTTAATACTCGACGAAGTGCTGGGAATAAAAGACCTGCGCAGCGATAAACGGATTGATTTCGTGGGTGGTATTCGTGGATTGGGAGCGTTGGCAAAACGGGTGGACAGTGGCGAAATGCGTGTGGCACTGGCACTCTTTCCGGTTTCCATGGAACAATTGATTAACATTGCCGATACAGGAAATATAATGCCTCCCAAAACAACCTGGTTTGAACCTAAATTGCGTTCGGGACTGGTGATTCATGAGTTGATTTAAGAACCAAGAATCAAGAGCCAAGAACCAAGAACCAAGAGGTGAGAAGTAAGAGGCAAGAGGTAAGAAGCAAGAGGCAAGAAGTAAGAAGTTGATAGTCGTAATGAAAGAATGACTCTTTTAGAATCCTAATTAACTAATCAACAAATTAACCAATTAACTTCTCAAACGCGGAACGCAAAACATGAAACTAATTAACAGATTCACATGCGCATTAAAATAACATTTTTCGCTTTTATCCTGCTTGCTGTAATCCTGTTACAAGGTTGCAGTCTGAAAGCACGTATCAAAAATGCCGATAAGCGTTTTGCCATTGGTGAGTATTATGCAGCGGGAGATTTGTATAAAAATGTGTTTTCAAAAATCCCTTCGAAACAGAAAGATCTTCGTGCACGGGTTTCATTCCAACAAGGTGAATGCTACCGGCTGATTAATTATAATACACGCGCTGAACAATCGTACCTCAGAGCAATACGCAATAATTATGAAGATAGTATCATTTACCTGCGCTATGCCCAGGTTCTACAACGTGTCGGGAAATACGGGGAAGCAATAAAGAACTTAAATATTTACTTATTAAAAGACAGTACCAGTCAGTTGGCAAAAACTGCCTTGTTTTCGTGCGAACAGGTAACCAAATGGAGAAGTCAGCCTACAACCTATATTGTACGGAAAGCCGATTTGTTTAATGACCGTAATACCGACAATTTCAGTCCCGCTTTTTTGAGTTCAACTGCAGATGCTTTAATATTTACCTCTTCGCGACAGTTTAATAAAAAACTGGTGCAGAAAAAAAGTACCATTACCGGCTTACCCAACAACAATATGTTTATGACCCGTAAAAATGCCGCGGGGGTTTGGGAAAAACCTTATATTATAGGATCGGAAGTAAACACAATAAATGATGACGATGGAGTTTGCTCCTTTAGTTTTGATGGGAAAATGATGTACTTTACACGGGCCCGTCAGGTGCTGGATGCAGAGATTGGCACCGAAATATATTCGGCAAACCGCGCCGGAGGTGACTGGAGTACACCACAGAAAATCAAAATGTTTGTGGATAGTACCGTTTCGGTTGCTCATCCTGCCATCTCGCCTGATGGACAAACCCTGTATTTTGTTTCTGATGCCAAAAATGGATTGGGCGGGAAAGATATCTGGAAAGCTACCCTGGAAAATGGTGAAGCAAAATATATTGAAAACCTGGGACCGCAGATTAATACGCCTGGTGATGAAATGTTCCCCACCATGCGTGAAGATGGTGCACTTTATTTTTCATCCAACGGTCATGCCGGATTTGGTGGGTTGGATATTTTTAAAGCCACTTTAAAAAAAGATAGCAGTTGGATTGTCGAAAATATGGGTGTTCCGGTAAATTCTTTCGCCGATGATTTTGGAATGACTTTCCAGGGTAAAAAGGAAACCGGTTATTTCTCCTCAAACAGAAATGATTCGAAGGGATATGATGCAATCTGGAGTTTTGATTTACCCGAACTGGCCTATACGGTGGAGGGAAAAGTATTTGATGAAAAAGGAACCATTATACCCGATGCATCTGTACGTATGGTAACTACAAGCGGTATAAATGCCCGGGTACTCACCAAAAAAGATGGAACCTACCGGATTAAACTGGATAAAGATATGGATTGCGTGATGATGGTTTCGGCACGTGGTTATCTCAATCAAAAGAATACCCTTTCAACACAGGGACTTACCAGCAGTAAGACCTTCACCATTGATTTCCGGTTGTCCAGTATTTCCAAACCAATTCAGATGGATAATATCTTTTATGAATTCGGGAAATGGGACTTAACACCGGCTTCTGAAACCGGATTACAGGCTTTGGTAAAATTATTAAGAGATAATCCCAATATTACAATAGAAATCAGATCGCATACCGACTTTGTGGGAACAAATCCTGCCAATCTTATATTGTCTGAAAAACGTGCGAAATCTGTTGTCGATTACCTGATCTCAGCCGGTGTTGCATCCGACAGACTAACATCGGTGGGATTTGGTGAAGAAAAACCGGTGGTTGTGGATGCCTTTATTATTCAAAAATTCCCATTCCTGAAAGAGAATGATATACTGGACGAAAACTTCGTGTTGAAACTCACTCCTGAACAGCAGGAACAAACCAATCAAATAAACAGGCGTACCGAATTCAGGGTTGTGAAAACAACGTATAAGCTTTATTAGAAATAAGATATTATAAATAGGATATTAGAAACAGAATATTATAAATATGATATTAGAAATAAGATATTATAAACATGATATTATTTAAAATGATATGATAAATAAGATATTATAAACATGATATTATAAATTTGATATTATTAAAAATGATATGATAAATAAGATATTAGAAACAGGATATTTTAAATATGATATTATAAACAAGACATTGAAAGAAATTAGAAACAGGATAACAGACAATTTAAATTCGTGTAATTAGAGTAAAATTCGTGTAATTAGTATTAAATGAAACAATATACAGACCTTTTAAACCGTGTATTAGCCGAAGGCGTACACAAAGAAGACCGGACAGGAACGGGGACACTCAGCGTGTTTGGACATCAGATGCGTTTCAACCTCGAAGAAGGTTTTCCCTGTCTTACGACTAAAAAACTTCACCTGAAATCAATAATCCATGAACTGCTTTGGTTCCTGAATGGTGATACGAATGTAAAATACCTGAACGATAACGGTGTAAGGATATGGAACGAATGGGCTGACGATAAGGGTGACCTGGGACATATTTATGGTTACCAATGGCGTTCATGGCCCGATTACACCGGCGGATATATTGATCAGATTACCGAAGCAGTGAACACGATTAAAAATAATCCCGATTCGCGCCGTATTATTGTCAGTGCCTGGAATGTGGCCGATATTCCGAACATGAATTTACCTCCCTGCCATGCTTTTTTTCAGTTTTATGTAGCTGATGGTCGTCTGAGTCTGCAACTTTACCAGCGTAGTGCCGATATTTTTTTAGGCGTTCCGTTTAATATTGCCTCTTATGCCTTGCTATTGCAAATGATGGCTCAGGTCACTGGTCTGAAAGCAGGTGATTTTGTTCATACACTGGGTGATGCGCATATTTATACCAATCATCTGGATCAGGTGAAATTACAACTCTCCCGTGAGCTGCGACCTTTGCCAGGCATGCTTATCAATCCTAACGTAAAAGATATTTTCTCCTTTAAATTCTCGGATTTTGAACTTGTAAATTATGACCCACATCCACATATTAAGGGCATTGTAGCTATCTGATAAAGCAGAAACTGCATTTTCATAAAGAAAATTTGAACAGTGTTAAATTTAAAAAAATGGATAATCCAAATGGATAATCCATTTTTTTTTGTATTTTTGCAGTCCGGTCTAAGAGTAGACTATTGGCTAATTCACATTTTTATTAATACAAATAATATGTCAAAAATTTCGATTATTGCCGCAGTTGCTGATAATTATGCAATTGGCAACTTAAACAAGCTACCCTGGCATTTGCCAGCAGACTTGAATCATTTTAGACAACTTACAACGGGTCACACGATTGTAATGGGAAAACGGACATTCCAAAGTTTGCCTAACGGGCCGCTACCTGACCGGAAAAATATTGTACTCACTTCCGTAATGTCCGAAGGAGTAAATCAGGGATATTATGAGGCAGACTCACTTGAAGATGTTTTTTATCTTTGCGAAAAAGAAGAAAAAGTGTTTATTATAGGTGGTACCTCTGTATTTAAACAGACTATACACAAAGCAGATACATTGTACATAACCTGGGTGCATGCTGAATTTACAGCAGATACTTATTTTCCTGAAATCAACTTTGATGAATGGGAGGTTGTAAGCCGTGAAGATTTTGATGCTGATGAAAAAAATCCTTACCCTTACTCTTTTGTAGAATATAAAAGGAAACATTGATAAAACAAATGAAATGATAAAAACACCCTGTTGAATACGACAGGGTGTTTTTTTATGCAATAAAATGGGTGGAAACGCATTTATATATAAGTTTTGCTATTAAATGTCGTAATTTTATATCATTTTGATTATCTTTGCCCGCTATTTTAAACCATTTGGAAAAAAACACAAAAACGTATCGTATGAGTTATCTATTTAAACCAAAGAACTACAAACCTTTACTCAATCTTCAGCAAACTGAATTGGGTATTGCCAAAATTAAAGACTTCTTTCAGTCCAATCTTTCTTCTGAATTGCGTTTGCGCCGTGTCACTGCACCTCTTTTTGTGCTTCGGGGTACCGGAATTAACGATGACTTGAATGGTGTAGAACGTGCCGTTAATTTCCCGATTAAAGATATGAATGATGCCCGTGCCGAAGTGGTACACTCATTGGCAAAATGGAAACGCCTTACACTGGCTGACTATGGAATAGAATATGGCTACGGAATCTATACCGATATGAATGCCATACGTGCTGATGAAGAATTGGGGAATTTGCATTCGCTATATGTCGATCAATGGGATTGGGAACGCGTAATGAGTGCTGAAGAACGTAATATCGATTTTCTGAAAAGTGTAGTACGTAGCATCTATGCCTCATTTTTACGTACAGAATACCTTGTTTCAGAAAGTTTTCCGGATATCAAACCTTGCTTACCTGCTGAAATTACATTTATACATTCAGAAGAACTTCGTCAACTCTATCCTGATCTAAGTTCGAAAGACAGAGAAACCGAATTTACCAAAAAGCATAAAGCTGTTTTTATTATTGGTATTGGAGGTCCACTCGGAGATGGTGAAAAACATGATGGACGCGCACCCGATTATGATGACTGGACTACAATTGCTGAAAACGGTTTAGCAGGTTTGAACGGTGATATCCTTTTCTGGAATCCGGTGTTGGAACTTGCTTTCGAAGTATCCTCTATGGGTATTCGGGTCGATAAAGAAGCCCTGTTGCGTCAGTTGGAAATAGAAGGTAAACTCGACCGTCTGGAAATGTATTTCCACAAACGTTTGGTAGAAGGTACTTTGCCGCTTTCAATCGGTGGTGGTATCGGACAATCCCGTTTGTGTATGTTCTATTTACGCAAAGCACATATCGGCGAAATTCAGGCAAGCATCTGGCCCGAACAAATGCATAAAGATTGTCAGGAACTGAATATATTTTTGATGTAGATTGGTTGATTAGTGATTGGTTAATTAGTAAATTAGTGATTGGTTAATTAGTTGATTGGTTGTTTAAGATGATAATTTCATAGTTTAAAGAGGATCCTGAAAAGCGTTATTTTGCGCATTTCAGGATTTCTTATAATTATAATTACATTATGAAACTTGGATTTACATCATTTACCCATACCTAATTACCCAATCAACCAATTATTCAAACCCAATTACCCAATTTACTAATTAACCAGTTAACCAAGCAATCACCCAAAACTTTCCGAACTTTACAATGTAATTCTGCCTGATTTTTTGTAATTTTGTCGACAATTACACAAAACAGGAAAATCCGAAATAAAATGAATATAGATTTTAATAAAATGGGTGGTTTAGTTCCCGCCATTATCCAGGATGAATTTACATCAAAAGTTTTGATGTTGGGTTATATGAACCAGGAAGCATTGACTAAGACGGAAGAAACCGGACAGGTTACTTTCTTTAGCCGAACTAAAAACAGGCTGTGGACCAAAGGGGAAGAGAGTGGAAATTTTCTGAATGTTGTTTCCATTACGCCCGATTGCGATATTGATACTTTATTGATTAAGGTTCATCCGGTTGGTCCCGTTTGTCATACAGGAACAGATACCTGCTGGGGCGAAAGCAACCAGGGAGATATAACATTTCTGAAATATCTGCAGGATTTTATCACCCTGCGTTTTAAGGAGATGCCAGAAGGCTCCTATACAACTTCACTTTTTAAAGAAGGTGTGAACCGCATGGCGCAAAAAGTTGGCGAGGAAGCTATTGAAACAGTGATTGAAGCCACCAACGGAACCGAAGAAGGCTTTATATATGAAGCATCCGATTTGATCTATCATCTGATCGTTTTACTAACTTCCAAAGGATATTCGCTCGACGATTTAGCCCGCGAACTGAAAAAAAGACACAAGTAATTGACAATTTACTATTGACAATTTGCCTGCTGCACGCAGGATTACAATTTAAAGAATGAAAGAAAAACTTTTAATAAAATACGTTGACGTCGATATTTGCCAACAGGAATTGATGGTGTTAAAGTCTGTTCAACTTGAAGTACATTCCGGAGAGTTCGTTTATTTACTGGGAAAAGTAGGTAGCGGGAAAAGTTCGTTATTAAAATCAATGTACCACGAATTGCCCATTACGACAGGTGTGGCTGGTGTACTCAATTACGATTTACTGGAAATTAAACCAAATGAAGTTCCTTTACTTCGTCGTAAAATTGGTATCGTATTTCAGGATTTCCAATTACTTACCGATCGGACTGTGAATCAAAATCTTGATTTTGTTTTACGGGCAACAGGTTGGAGAGACAAAATTACTATCGATGAACAGATTGACAACGTGTTAAAACAGGTTGGTATGAGCAACAAAGGCTACAAAATGCCACATCAACTTTCGGGTGGTGAACAGCAACGTATCGTGATAGCACGGGCCTTACTCAATTCTCCCGAAATCATTCTGGCCGACGAACCTACCGGAAATCTCGATCCGCAAACAGGAAAAGAATTGGTGGAATTATTATATAATATCCGTCTTTCGGGCACCACAGTTATCATGGCAACTCATAATCTGGCCTGGGTCGAAAAATTCCCTGGACGTATCATTCGTTGTGACGGAGATAAATTGAGGGAAGTGACCAATGCAGTTAGTATCGAAAAAACAGTTGTACGTGAAGCTGTAGTAATTGAAAAACTCATTGATGAACCGGAACTGATTATCACCGAAATACCGGAAACTGATAAAGATTAATTAATCGGATGATATCTGACTTTTAAACTTATGTCAGTCTTTCTTTTATCCGGAAATGCTAAAATACATGAAAAACTTACTTTGTCCGCAATGTGAAATACACCGCTTTCATATAAAAAACCAATCCGGCGATTTTATGGTTGTAACGGTAAATGAAAACTACGAAATTGAACCAATACATTCCGAAGAATCTTTGGAAGGTTACGATCTGACGATTATTTATTGCCTGGGCTGTTCATGGCAAGGTTCTACAAAATCACTTCGTAGCGGAAGTCATAAAAGAATGCATTAATTATATCGGCACCTACACATCATGTGTCATAGTAACAAAACAAAAAAATCCCCTGAACCAATTGATTCAGGGGATTTTTTTATCAAACTTTTCAAACTCTTCAAACTTCAAACACGGAACTCGAAACTTTTTAATATGCTCTTGCAAATATCACACGTTGCGGCGACGGTTTTCCTGTCACCATGCAATTACCGGGAGTCATATCACCATCCAATGGAATACAGCGGATGGTAGCTTTGGTTTCTTCTTTAACGCGTTCTTCCGTTTCGGGTGTTCCATCCCAGTGACACAGCAGGAATCCGCCTTTTTCAATCTCTACTTTAAATTCGTCGTATGAATTCACTTCGCGGGTTACCGAAGCGCGATAATCGAAAGCTTTTTGATAAATATTGGTTTGGATTGCTTTCAACAGGTCGTTGATATAATGCTCTACATTTTCCAGCGAAACGGTTTCTTTGGATAAGGTATCGCGACGTGCTATTTCCACGGTTCCGTTTTCCAGATCACGAGCACCCATGGCCAAACGTACCGGAACACCTTTCAATTCGTATTCGGCAAATTTCCATCCCGGTTTTTTATTATCGTTGTTGTCGAATTTTACGGAGATGCCCAATGCTTTTAGTTTGATAGTTATCTCTGCAACTTTTTCGGAGATGGCAGCCAGTTGTTCATCATTTTTATAAATAGGCACGATCACAACCTGAAAAGGAGCGAGGTTAGGAGGTAACACCAGCCCGTTATCATCCGAGTGTGTCATAATCAGTGCCCCCATCAAACGGGTAGAAACGCCCCAGGATGATGCCCAGACATAATCCAGTTTGTTGCTTTTATCCATGAATGTCACATCAAAAGCCTTGGCGAAATTCTGACCCAGGAAATGGGATGTACCTGCCTGTAATGCTTTCCCATCCTGCATCAATGCTTCGATACAAAATGTCTCGACAGCACCTGCAAATCGTTCGTTAGCCGATTTTATTCCTTTTGTTACAGGCATAGCCATGAAACGTTCGGCAAAGTCGGCGTATATTTCAAGTATCTTTTTTGTTTCTTCAAGTGCTTCTGCCTCTGTAGCATGTGCTGTATGTCCTTCCTGCCACAAGAATTCTGTGGTGCGTAAAAACAAACGGGTACGCATTTCCCAACGGACTACATTTGCCCATTGATTAATCAGAATTGGCAGATCACGGTATGATTGTATCCAACCTCTATAGGTATTCCAGATAATGGTTTCTGATGTCGGACGAACAATCAGTTCTTCTTCCAGTTTAGCATCAGGATCTACCACCAAACCATTGCCATCAGGACTTGCCATCAAGCGGTGATGGGTTACCACAGCACATTCTTTGGCAAAGCCATCCACATGTTCGGCTTCCTTGCTCAGAAAAGATTTAGGAATAAACAAAGGAAAATAGGCATTCTGATGTCCGGTTTCCTTGAACATACGGTCCAGTTCGGCTTGTATTTTTTCCCAGATTGCGTATCCGTAAGGTTTAATCACCATGCAACCACGCACAGCTGAGCTTTCAGCTAAGTCGGCTTTAATTACCAGATCGTTATACCATTGGGAGTAGTTATCACTTCGCGAAGTCAGTTCTTTCAATTCTTTTGCCATATTAAAATTTACAATTTACTAATTTACAATTTACAATTGTCGGTGAGATAATTGGAGTGCAAAGGTACGATTTTTCTGCTTATTATGGAATTAATATATACAGGAACTTGCAAGATAAAATAAGAAGTGGGAGTGAGACCATATGCCACACTCCCACTGAAATTTTTAATTTGGTTTTAAAGTCCCCTTAGGGTTTCAGGGTCTTTATCCAGTTGGTAATTTCATTCAAAGCCATGGGTGACATGGTTTGTTCTATTGTGGCGTATTCACCGGGAAGTCCGGTAGTACATTCCTGAAATAAATGATTCAAACCGGTTAATTCTTTAACCCTGAAATTTTTGTTTCCACCTTTTTTCAATGCATTTTCAATTGCCGGTAAATTCACAGAGGCAGGTACCTGTAAATCTTTACTGCCGTTTATTGCCAATACAGGACATTTTACTTTTTCGAGCGTTAAAGCCGGATTGTATTTGATAAAACTCAGCATCCAGGGCGAAGTCAATAATGTCAACTGTGTTTTGACAATGTCATCTACATTTCCATCTTTTGGAATGTCCATTCCCGGAACGTCTTTAATTTTAAGTTTAATAAAGTCTTTAAGTTCAGTCTTCATGAGTGAAGTGTCATTATTCACAGTAATGATATTATATGCTTCACGGTTGATTTCTGCTGTTTTTTTGAGGTCTTCTTCTTTCATACCCATACCTCGTCCAATAAGTTCCTGTTGTAAAAGTAATAACTCACCACCCGGAATAGCTGTCCCAGCCATTAATACAATAAAACGAATGTCTTTCCTGTTTGACGCCACCATGGGTGCAATAATACCACCTTCACTGTGTCCTATCAATCCGATTCTTTTCAGATCAATGTCCTTACGGGTTGTCAGATATTCCACAGCTGCTTCCACATCAGTGGCAAAATCTGCAGAAGTGGCTTTTGCAAAGTTTCCTTTCGAAGCAAAAGATCCGCGATCATCGTAACGCAACACAGCTATGCCATTACGAGTCAGAAAATCCGACAGTACCAGAAAGGGTTTGTGTCCCATCAATTCTTCGTCGCGGTTTTGTGGACCACTGCCGGTAATAAGCACCACAACCGGAAATTTACCTTCCTTTTTGGGTAAAGTTAAAGTTCCTGCCAGTGTAATGTTGTCTCTCCTGTTTTCAAAAGTAACATCTTCCGAATAATACGGATAGGGTTTAACAGGTTCCTGCGGACGTTTTACAATTACTTTCTCTAACGCTTTACGGCTTAGATTTAAAGGCATGGATTGACCGGCCTGGTTAAATGTACCAACCACAACACCGGTATCATTCAGGATTCCCGTGTACTTAATTCTGGCAGCATCCAGTTCTACGGTTAATTCCCGGTTCTCAAAAGTGGCTTTGTTCATAGGAATTCCTTTTGCCCCCTGATCCGGACTGTCCATAGTGGCCGAAAAACCCGCATCGGATTTAGTAATATGGAATACCAAACGCATTTGCATGCCCCCGACTTTGAGCATACCATTCCATTCACCTGTGATGTCTTGAGCAGACACTGATAACACCATCATGAGTGCCGTCAGCAAAATGTTTAATCGTTTCATAAATTCTTAGTTATAAAATATAAAATGAGTATTTGGGAAATTATTTCGGAAACAGTAATCGCAATGATAAATGCAACAGTCAGTTTAGTCCCTTTTACATCGCACGATATTTTAAATCCATTGTACATCAGTGTAATGCTCCAGATTGTAACGGGCAGCGACAGTAGGATTAAAAGGATAAAAGATACTGACTGAAATACTATAAATGGATTGTTCAGTATTTCTTTGGTGTCAGGTACCGTACAGAAATATCCGGCAACAGCCAGGATAATATATGGAGCTTTTGCCAGGGTCATTGTTCCCAGGATATCCACAAAGCGGAATCCTTTTGAGATTATCAATCCTGTAATCCACATTACCAGTACCAACGAAATGATATCGATGGCAAGAAATGAGAATGATTTCACGAGGGATATTTCTGCACCGGCATGCATGTCGAGTACGCCATCAAAACTTACCTTGCTATATGACCCAATAAATCCTGTAAGTAATAACAACAGCAATCCAAGTCCGAATGCCTGCAATCCGGCTATGCGCGTAAACGGATTGAATATAAGCCCGTAAAATTCCTTACTTTTCATATGTCTCTATTTTAAGAATGATCTCGTTCAACATATTTCTCACTGTAGGATAACTAAGCTTCAACAACGAAGCCATTTCCTTGAGGCTTCCACTGTTTTTTACAAACCTGAGAATAAACTGTTGGTCGTTCTCTGGTAACAAAGCCAGTACCGGTAATTCGTAGGAGCCTGTAACCTCCGTCTGGCAGCTTTCACATTTCAGGCATTTTACTTTGAGTTGCGCGTGACAACCCGGACAATAAGTAGGTAGCATATTCGTTCAATATTTTATTCTGCAAATGTAATATATTATTTATTAATGTGTACATTATATTCAATAATATTTATCATCACTTTAATATAATTTATAATATTGGACGCATTGTTTGTCTTTTATGATATTTTGACTACTATTGGCGGATACAAAAAAAGCCACATTACTGTAGCTTCTGCATTGATTTATCTTTCTTTTTTAGCTAATAACTGTAGCTACTACCTTTCTGTTTCCCCCGTGATTACGGAACTCGCAAAGGTAAATGCCCTGCCACATTCCCAGATTTAGTTGACCATGGGTAATTGGAATGGTTAAACCGACACCTGCAATGGTCGATTTTGCGTGTGCAGGCATATCATCGTCACCTTCGAGTGTGTGTTCGTAATACGGTTCACGTTCGCGCACCAGCCGGTCGAATATGCTTTTTAAATCCTGTTGTACATCCGGATCAGCATTCTCATTGATGGTTAATGAAGCCGATGTATGTTTCAGAAACAAATGCAATAAACCGGTTTTGGGCAAGATGGGCAAATTGCTGATAATTTCTTCGGTTATCAGGTGAAACCCTCTGCTGTGAGCACTAAGTGTAAATTCAATCTGAGAAATCATAGTCCGTGTCTTTTATCTTTATTCTATTATCTAATGTCTATTATCTAATATCTAATGTTTTGGTTTTTAACTTTTACTCGATACTCAAAACTTCTTACTCCTTACTTCTTACTTCTTGCCTCTATTCCTTTTCTCCATTTCCAGAGCGTGTTTCGTACGATTACCGCCAGCAAAGCACAGATTACCAATCCTGCACATACAGAGGCTGCATACCATTTAAGCATAGTAATATTTGAACCGAATTTTACAGCTGTTTCAGATAGCGTGGGGAAGGAGGAGAGTAAAAACCGGGTATTTATATTTTCAGTGAAGTCAAGCAAAACCACTGCAATTGGTGTCCAACTCATCCAGATTGTGAGTTTACCCAATCGACCCATGTTTTCCTGCAAGTACTGTAGTGTGACGATAAGCAGCAAACCGTAGACTAAAGCATAGATGGAGTCAATTATCAGTAAATCGTTGTAGCTTTCGATTCCAACAGGACCCAGCTCGTTGAATAGTTGAGTGACATCGTCCAGGGTGTATGACCATCGGATATCCAGGTTTTCCAGTCCACCACTGGCTTTACCTAAGTCGAAATGTGGGAAAATATAAAATAAAAAAAATAAATACACAGCAGATAAAACAGCGATAACAGGAAGTGTCGCAATTCTTTTGAGTGTTTTCATAATATTGTTTTTTTATTTCCAGCCTGTTGTTCTTTTATTTCCCGATACAAAATTTCCCGAATATATTTGCAAGTATCTCGTCGTTTGATATAGAGCCTGTTATCTCACCAAGGTAATGCATGCACTCGCGAATATCCTGCGACAGGAAATCACCGGAAATGCCGGCTTCAATTCCATCTATTACACGACAAATGGCAGCGTGAGCTTGTTGAAGTGCTTCGTAGTGTCGTATATTGCTTACCACCACATCGCCCGGATTAATTTCGGGGAGTTGAGCGGCAGCTACCAGCGCTTTTTGAAGTCCTTTGGTGTTGATGCGATCGCGGGCTGAAATGTAAATGCGTTCACCTTCAAATTGTTCGAAAAGTAAGTTGAGCACTTCACGTTCTTCAATCGCTATTTTATCTATTTTATTAAAAACTAAAATCACTTTTTTACCGGTTGCACGTTTGGCAATACGTTCGGTTAGCCACTCGATATGTTCACTCAATTGCGTGCAATCCACAATCCAAAGAACGATGGATGCCTGTTCAATTTTTTGATAAGTACGCTCAATACCCATACTTTCAATTTTATCTTTCGTATCGCGAATACCTGCCGTGTCGATAAAACGGAATGAAATGCCTTCGATATTGATCAAATCTTCAATCACGTCCCGTGTGGTGCCATGAATTTCGGAAACAATGGCTTTTTCCTCATTCAGGAGTACATTCAGCAAGGTAGATTTTCCAACGTTCGTCTCACCAACCAGCGCTACAGGAATACCATTCTTCAGCGCATTTCCAACCCTGAATGAATCGGATAATTTCTCAATGAGTTGTTGAATGTCAGTTGCAAGTGATTTCAATTTGCTGCGATCCGCAAATTCGACGTCTTCCTCATTGAAATCCAGCTCCAGTTCTACCAATGATACAAAATCAAGTAATTGTGTGCGCAATTTAGTCAACTCGTTTGAGAAACCACCCCGCATTTGGTTCATCGCCATACGATGTGAGGCCGCCGACGTGGAAGCAATTAAATCGGCTACAGCTTCAGCCTGTGACAGATCCATTTTGCCGTTCAGAAATGCCCGTTGGGTAAATTCTCCGGGTTTGGCGAGCTTGCAGCCTTGTTCAATGAGCAATTGTAGTATTTGTTGTTGCACATATAGGGATCCATGACAGGATATTTCCACCACATCTTCGCCTGTAAACGAGTGTGGCGCACGGAAAACCGTAATCAATACATCATCAATTGTTTCTCCTTTGGCATTGGCAATACTACCGAAGCTCACCGAGTACGCTTCTTGTTTAAACAAAGAAAATGTTTTTTTCTTAGGTACAAAAATGGCGTTGCAATGCAACACAGCATCCTTCCCCGATACGCGAATCACAGCAATTCCTCCAACACCGGGAGCAGTTGAAATGGCAGTTATGGTGGTATTTGAGTTCATTTTTTACAAATTCTGAATGAAATTTTCGGGATAAACACCGTTTTCAAGTGACGATTTTTGTGAAATAACCTTTGCAGGAATTCCACCTACAGTTACATTGTCGGGAATATTGCAGTTAACAACCGCGTTGGCACCAATTGCTACATTGTTGCCAATGGTAATATCTCCGAATAGTTTAGCTCCGGGTCCGATATAAACATTATTTCCAATAGTAGGAACACCGTTATACTCGCCAATAGAAGTCGATGGATGTATGCGACAGTTTTCTCCTATGATTGCTTTCGGGCTTACTACAATGGTGCCATAATGAACGATACAAAGTCCGGCTCCAAAAACATTCTTGGGAATTGAAAATCCAAGACGTGTTGATAACCTGTGGTTTGATATTTCAAGAAGAATCAGGTAAGCGCGATAAAATATGTTTCCGCGTCGTACATTGTGCAAGTATTCTATCTTACGTAAACGGCGTTGAAAACGTATACTGTCCATCCAACAATAGTTATAAAACGAAAGCCTTTCGAGCTCATATGCTTTTAGATCCCGCTTCAGATAATACTGATATGATTTTTTATCTGTTATCATTTTATTGTAAGATTGAAATCATTGGCATTAAACAAAACAAATTACCGGATCAATGAAACTGAAAATTCTAAAACCTTAATATATATCGCGAAACGTAAACCCGAAACGCTAAATTCTGTCTAAAACCGTTTTTACCAATTTCTCAATATATGGTTTATAGTCTGTAGTGGCTGCTTCTGCACGGCGGTTGGCAATAATGCAACACACAGTCATGGCTTTGTGACCCATAAGCCTGGAAAGTCCTGCAATGGCGGAGCCTTCCATTTCGTAGTTGGTAATTTTGTATTTTCCGTAGCGGAAACTTTCAATTTTATCGTTAAGGTGCATATCAGCCAGATCGATCCGTAAAACGCGTCCCTGTGGACCGTAAAATCCATTGGCCGAAATGGTTACACCGCGGAGCATATCCTTTTTTCCTATCCTGTTTACTAATTCTTCATCTGCTTCTACCACATAAGGCGCTGCCAGTTGTGGATTCCATTGCAGATGTTTTTTCATTGCTTCTTCAAATTCCAGGTCGCTTACTGAATCACGTCCGGCGTAGAAATTTAACATGCCGTCGAATCCGATTGATTTTTCGGAAATAAGGAAACTTCCCAATGGAATATCCGCTTGCATACCGCCTGAAGTACCGATGCGTATGACGGTCAATTGACGGAAATCCGGTTTTTCAGTCCGTGTTTCCAAATCAATATTGGACAAAGCATCCAATTCATTCATTACAATATCAATGTTGTCGGTGCCAATGCCGGTTGAAATAACCGAAATCCGTTTTCCTTTGTAAGTGCCTGTAATGGTGTTGAATTCACGGCTTGATACTGCGCATTCCTGCGTGTCGAAATAGGCTGCAACCAAAGCGACACGGTCGGGATCGCCCACCAGAATTACGTTATCGGCCAGTTGACCGGGTTTTAAGTGTAAATGGAAAATGCTTCCATCGCTATTTATTATCAGTTCTGATGGTGGGAAATGCTTCATAATTTTCAACGCTTTTACTTGTATTATATTCATTCATCGTATGAACTACAAATATACACTTTTTTAATTCAATATGCATCGATACTGAATTGTGAAAAAAATTGAAATGTTGAATTGTTTATTTGAATTTTAAGGAAGTCCCGGAAGAACATTGAAGTAAGTTTTCCAATGCGGGGTATAGAATTTTAATGATCTGACGAAAGGTAAACTGCTAATTCACATTGTAAAATATATCAATTGCTGCATCAGGTTATTGTCTGACTTCGTTCACGCATTTTGTTACAAATTCAAAACGGTTGAAATCATCGTGAACTAAAGCATCGTTCCAAAAAATTAAATCTATATCAATAGGCATGTCACCACTTTGCTTGCTTTCGGCTGTCCTTCCCATTTCTACCTCAATTTGTTTGAAAATTGACTTTGATTCCTGTGCTGTTTCGGCCGATAATAGTTTGACGGCTTGATTATGGAAATCCATATGATAATGCTTCCCGTGTGGTTTAGTTATCAGAATGGAACTCTGGGTAACGATTTCGAAATATTCTGAAAGCTTCTCTATTGCAATTTCCAGATTCTGTTCAGCGTTGATGTTGCTTCCCAACATAATTATAGCAGTATTCATGGAGTTTAGGATTTGAATTGTTTGTTTTATTTATAAGAACAGTTTCTGATTTTGCTGAAGAGCGATTTGTTGGATAACAATAAAAGCCGAAGTAATGTTCTTCGGCTTTTAATTTAATCATGCAATGCCTGTCTTAATTAATTAAGACCTTGTTTTTTAGTTGCTTGGAGAATATTGGGTAATGTTCAGTGAACCGGGAATAAAAATCTGGAAAAAGCAATACTTAATAACGGTAATCTTTAAGCTGCTCCTGTAATCGCTTACGGGCTAAAAAGATGCGGCTTTTTACGGTTCCAATTGGCAAATTCATGGTTTGCGCAATTTCTTCATACTTAAATCCCTGGATATGCATGGAAAATGGAACACGATACTCGTCGGCGAAAGATGCAATGCTGTTCGTTATTTCGCGAATGGCATAGGAGCCTTCCGGACTATCGAAGCCCGAGTTTTGAGGTAAATTCAAGTGATGTAAATCCTCAGTTCTGTCAACAACGGTTTGATTGCGTACAATTTTTCGATAGTTGTTTATGAAGATATTCTTCATAATGGTTAATACCCAACCTTTAAAATTGACGTTGTCGACAAACTTTTCCTGATTATCCAATACCTTTAAGGTAGTTTCCTGTAATAAATCTTCAGCATCGTCACGGTTTAGTGTCAGAGAGAATGCGAAATTTCGCATGTTACCTTGTAACGCTACTAATTCATTTTCAAAGTGAACGTTTTTCATACTGCTATTGTTTTATGTGTGAATTAATTAAATACAGCGAATCGACATTAAATTAATGTCTTTTCTTTAAAACGATTTCTTTTTGAAAAATATTTACTGAAATTGAAACAAGTAAATGATTGTCAGTTGTCTATACTGAAGAATGAAAAACAAAGATCTCTTTCTAAAATATTAGTTCTAGATTTCGATTGCAAATATAACTGATATTTTTCTATTCTTTCGTATATTTGTCGAAAAATTACTAACAAAATGAGAAACATTTGTATTCTTTGTCTAATTGTAACAGTTACAATTAATATTTCTACTGTTTTTGCTTCTTCAAGTCCTAAATCTGTCATTTTTTCCATCGATTTAAAGAAAGAAATAGGAAGTACAACCTGGATTTATATTCAAAAGGGTTTTGAAGAAGCCAAAGCACTGAAAGCCGATGCAATTCTGATTCAAATGAACACTTATGGAGGTGAAGTATTGTATGCAGACTCCATTCGTACCCGGATATTGAACAGCAAATTACCTGTTTATGTATTTATTGATAATAATGCAGCATCCGCCGGTGCATTGATTGCAATTGCCTGCGATAAAATTTTTATGCGTACCGGTTCAAGTATTGGTGCAGCCACGGTTGTGAATCAAAATGCAGAGCGTATGCCCGATAAATATCAATCCTATATGCGTGCCACCATGCGAGCTACTGCCGAAGCCCATGGAAAAGATACCATCATTAAAGGAAATGATACCACTTACCAATGGAAACGAGATCCGATCATTGCCGAAGCCATGGTGGACGACAGGACAGTGATTCCAAATATTATCGATTCGGGAAAAACGTTGACATTTACAGCGCAAGAAGCACTGAAATACAGATATTGCGACGGAATATCCGAAAACGTAAAGGAGGTGATCGAACAGCAATTGAAAATTGAGTCGTATGAAATAGTTTCTTATAAGCCTTCCGCCTGGGACAATATAAAAGGTATAATGATGAATGGTGTTGTCCAAAGTTTATTGATCATGCTGATAGTGTGGGGGATTTATTTCGAACTTCAATCACCCGGAATCGGATTTCCGCTTGGATTGGCTGTTACAGCTGCGATATTGTACTTTGCACCTTTGTATATCGACGGACTGGCTGCCAACTGGGAAATATTGATATTTATTATTGGATTGGTACTCCTGGGATTGGAACTGTTTGTCATTCCCGGATTCGGATTAGCGGGGATTACGGGGATTATATTGATAATGGCAGGTTTAATACTGAGTTTAATCAATAATGTAGATTTCGATTTTGACAGGGTTCAACCCGGAAATGTTGGAAAAGCTTTGATAACTGTCACTGCAGGAATGGGATTGGCATTTGGAATGATCATTTATATCAGTTCTAAAATCGGATCTAAAGGGATTTTCCGTAAAATGGCCCTGAACACAACAATGGAAACAAAAGCCGGTTATATCGGTGTTTCAATGGCTGAGCTTGAATTAGTAGGTAAAACCGGCGTTGCTTCCACCGTTTTACGTCCTTCGGGAAAAGTGAGTATCGATGGCGTAAGTTATGATGCGGTATCCGATCAAAGCTTTATCGAAAGAGGTACTCCTGTACGCGTAATCAGGTATGAAACCGGACAGATTTATGTAGAAGAAGTTTAAACGTTTCACGTTCCGCGTTTCACGTTTGAAAGGTTTGAAAAGTTTGAAAAGTCCCGCAAGGGCGGGATCTCCACTGCATTTCGATTTGAAAAGTTCCACGTTCCACGTTTCTGAGTCTTTTATCTTTTATCTTTTGTCTTGGTTCTTGGTTCTTGGTTCTTGATTCTTGGTTCCTGGCTCTTGATTCTACTTATAGAAGGATTCACGCATCACGTTTCACATTCAGCAATTAGCTTTCCGTGATCCGTGTTTGCATGAAGTTGTCAATTTAAAAATTCGTATAATTCGTATTTAATTCGTGTAATTCGTTTAATTCGTATTTGCAATTCGTTTTAAACATGTTTCTCAGCACAATACGATGAACGCACGAGTGGGGCACTTTCCACGTAGCGGAATCCTTTTTTAAGACCGATTTGTTTGTATTCCTCAAACTTTTCGGGTGTAATGTATTCGCTTACAGCTATGTTTTGACGGGATGGTTGCATGTATTGGCCAATGGTCAGCACAGAGCAACCTGCAGCCAGGGCATCATCCATCAACGTCAGTATTTCTTCTTCTGTTTCACCTAATCCCAGCATCATTCCTGTTTTTGCAACTACCTGTTGTGATGCAATATGTGCCAAAACCTTCAGGCTTGTATCGTATTTAGCTTTGGTACGGATTTCAGGAGTGAGGCGACGTACGGTTTCCAGATTATGCGAGATGATATTTGGTTTTTCTGCAATGATTTGGTCAATGAATGCCGTATTTCCATCAAAATCGGGAATCAGGACTTCCAGCGTTGTGCCGGGATTCACCGTTTTAATCGCTCTGATTGTTGCAGCCCAATGTGCAGCTCCCTGGTCGGGAAGATCATCCCGGTCAACAGAAGTGACCACAGCGTGACGCAGTTTCATCAAATGAATGGATTCAGCTACTTTCCCCGGTTCGTGTGGGTCGGTGGCAAGCGGACGACCGCTATGTACATTACAGAATGCGCAGGAACGTGTACAAATCTCGCCTAAAATCATAAAGGTGGCTGTTCCTTTGTTCCAGCATTCGCTCATATTGGGGCATTTACCGCTGGAGCAAATGGTATGGAGTCCGTGTTCTTTAACTATATTATTTACAACCACAAATTGTGCATTGCTTTGAAGTTTTGTTTTTAACCACTCGGGTTTACGTTGATGTATCATTGTATGTTTTTGATAGGTTTGTGTGGGCAAAGGTAAATATAATATACCAATAAGATAATATGACAATAAGAAAATATGCCAATAGGATAATAAGCTAATAAGCCAATAGCATTATAATTCAATAGGATAATGATCAGATATTCAGAACTTTCATTTTAAATTTATAGCAATTATTCTGTGTCCTGAGATTGATTGTGAATTTAATAAGAAACTTTGTTAATATTGTTGATAACTCAGTACCATTTAAATACCTTCAGTCCCAACAGGAAGGTAATCAGTCCTGTAGCCGTAAGAATAAAAGTCTCTTTCCAAATATCCATCATTCCCGCTCCTTCGTTAAAAATGCTTCGAACGCCATCGGCCAGCATGGTAAGGGGTAGATTGCGGATAACCGGTAAAGCCCATTCGGGGAAATGCTGGTAACTGAAAAATATTCCGGAGACGACCATCATGGGTGTGACGATGGCATTGATAAGCCCGTTCCCGATTTCGGGATTAGACGTATGCGATGAGATCAAGACAGAGATTCCTGCAAATGCAATATTCCCGGCAATAAAAATAACGATCAGTGCAAACGGATTGCCCTGAATCTGAATATCGAAATACCACCACGCAAAAAGGTACAACAAAACCGCTTCGATCACATTCATGGCAAACCGCGCTGTAATAAGTGCAATAAGCAGATTCGACTTTTTCATGGGGGTAGCCACCATACGACGCAGCAGCTTTTTAGACCGACGTTCGATTAATGTATAAGAAATTCCCCAGGAAGAAGACATCATAATTCCCATTGCCAATAATCCGGGTATCAGAAAATCAATATATCTGGTACCTGAAACGGTAAGCGGCTTTATTTCTTCCTGGTGCGACGAATAATAGGCCGGTCCGTTATAAACTACCCCTTTTACCAGTTGGTAAAGTAATTGTGCTTCGGCATTGGCCGGATCGAAATAGTAATAAATCTTATTATCAACAACGTCGATAATCATACTGATTGTTCCCTTTTTCAATAATACATGGGCAGCACTTAATGAACAGGCATGAAAAGTCAGGTTGATATTTCCCACTTTCTCATTCCGGAGCGGAAGCACATAATCGCCTTGCTGCTTCCCCGGATAATGTTCAAGGATATCTTCTAAAACTGATTTTTGAATGGATCCGCTTCCCTGATGTTCTATTACAGCAATTTCACGACTCATTTCAGTTTTGTTGGTAAAGGCTATCCCCAGTCCCCAGTCCATCAGAATAGGAAAACCAATTCCCCAGAAAAGAACGGCAGGTTCACGCACGATTTCTTTCATGTGGGCAACAATAAGACGATATAATTGATTGTTGTAAAAATTATTCATAGAAGTGTAAAAGAGAAACCTGGCAAAATGAAAATTAAAGGTTCAGTTTTGTTTTAGTTTTTTGGTGTACAGGCATTTGCGTGATATCTTATTCATAAAGATGCCGTCCGGCCAGATTAATAAACAGTTCATCGAGGTTACGGGCACCATCATAATTTTGGAGTAAATTTTCGAGTGTATCGTCTGCCAGAACTGAACCCTGATCCATAATGATGATGCGGTCACACAGAAATTCAGCTTCGTCCATGTAATGCGTTGTCAGAATCAGAGAGGTTTTTTTTTCATCTTTCAGATTTTTCAGAATGGTCCATATTCCGCGGCGTGCATGCGGATCGAGGCCGGTAGTGGGTTCATCCAACAAGAGTATGGATGGTTTATTCAACAAGGCAATACCCAACGCAAGCCGTTGCCGTTGCCCTCCGGAGAGATTCGTTACATATGCCTTTTGCTTATCCTGCAATTCAACAAGCTCAATCACTTCGTTTACCCGTTCTGTACCCAGATGATAAAAGCTGGCAAAAAGCCGGGTGGTTTCGAATACAGTCAGGCGATCCATGAATTTGGTTTCCTGAAGGGAAAGACCGATAAGATTATGCAATTCGGACTCGTTTGACTTCCAGGTTTTGCCGGCAATCTTTATCACGCCCTCATCGGGTTGTTGAAGTCCCTCTATCATTTCCACCAGGGTCGTTTTTCCGGCTCCATTGGGACCAAGCAGACCAACAAACTCTCCGGGTTTAATGGATAAGTTTAAAGTTTTTACAGCCTGAACATCTTTGAAAGACTTTTTTACGCCCTGTACTTCAACGATATAATTCATTGTTTGTGTGGTTATTTATTTAAATGATAAGACAATTACTGACCGTAGTATTCAGTTCTAAATACCTTTTAAAACCAACTGCCACCTGATTTGTTCATTTCAGAATGATTCTGCCTGAAAGCTTATTTTTCAAACCTTCGGGGCTGCCAATGTCTTTTTATATTAATATCGCGCAAAGGCCCAAAGTCCGCGACATCTACTCTTAATCACTGCATTTATAAAATAATATATATCCTTATCAAAGTAAATTTCAGCTCTATAATGTTTAAGGTGGGTAAATGGTTTTAAATTACATACACATAGTTACACATAGTCATTCACCTGGTAAATAATTGGAAATAAGACATAGAAACACATAGCTTTTATTTTTTTTTCAAAAAAATAAAAGAAAGAGAAGCTTAATTGATAGTTTTGTAAGTAACAGTAAAAATATAATGTCCTGATTTTATTCTACCGACTTTTCGATAGGCGCTAAGAACGCAATGCAAGAAAATTTAAAAGTCTAAAATATAATTCTAATTGTAGGAAATTTAATTATTCCAATTACTAAAGTAAATAACACAGCTGTTTTGCTATGTGTTCTTTTTTTTTCGGGAACTATGCGTGTCTATGTGTGATTTTTACTTTTTGTTACTCCTATATAACTCTATTTAATTCGCTGATAATCAAACTTTATATTTAATCGATAAATAAGGGAAAAGATTTGGTGCAATCAAGTTTCTATTAAGGGTGAAGATCCAAAAGAAGTGGAATTTAATGTTTCAAATAAAAAAGCCCTTATTTATTTATTTATTTATTTATTTATTTTTTTTCCTTAGTAGCTAGGAATAAGAAAATGTCTTAACCCTTATTCCCTTATTGAAATCCAATCCCAATTCTGCAGATCTTTAAGTTATCTGTTTTTATATTGGAGTGTTAACACTACAGGGAACTATGTGTCGATATTTTTTTTTAAATTGAACTAAGTATATTTATCCACCTTGTTCGTTATAGAGCCTAAATTACATAAAAACCTGTTCGCTACAGTATGTTGAAAACAAAAGTGCGTCAAATGTGTTTAAATGTTATAATTCTTCTTTATTTAATATTTTGTGTTATGAAAAGGATTTTGTCTTTATTGCTCGCTTTCCTTGTTTCAGGCAGTTTTGTATTTGGACAACTCAATCTGTTTGGACCAGGTTCCCTGAAGTTGATTGAAAAAGGGAAATTTGTAGAAGCTGAAAAAAAAATAAATAAGGACCTCCAAAAAACACCCGATGATATTGAAACTAACTATGCCATGGCCTTGTTGTTACTGAACCGGAATTACACGAGCTATAATACTGAAAAATCCTACGAGTATTTAATGAAATGCATAAAACTTTTTGAAAATACCAGGGAAGAACGCGAATTGAAGAAGTTAAGCAAAATACCTGTAACCCGGGTTATACTCCAAAATTATACGGATACGATTTCCCGGCTCGCCATGGAAGATGCCGTTGCCAAGAATAATGTGGACATTTATCAGAAATATCTCGATTTTTACCTGACTGCACCTCTGAGTTACCAGAAAACGATCACCGAAAACAGAGATGCCACTGCATACGCCACAGCCTGTAATAAAAACACAGTGGAATCGTACGAACATTTCATTTCGAAATATCCGGATGCTGTTCAGCATGCAGAAGCCATACAAAAAAGAAATATTACAGCCTTTCAAAAGGCAAGAACGGCAGATCATATCGACGCCTATAAAGATTTTGTGATACGATATCCAAGCGCAAATGAAGTCACACTTGCCTGGGACAGGATTCATCAACTGGCTTTCGGTGAGGCCGAAAAAGAGAATACATCGGCATCCTTTAAAAAATTCATGAATGATTATCCTTACAGCAAACAATATTCTCAGGCATTAACTGCTTATGAAAAAAGACAATACATCGAAAACGTAACCGTTGGCGACTGGAACGATTACCGCGCTTTTATAGAGCAGTTTCCAAATAATCAATGGAAACTGGTTGCGCTCGACAGTATCTATTCAATAGCCGTTCGAAGCGAGAATCTTGAAATTTTAAGTTATTGTCTGGATAATTTTAGCGGAGAGAAAAGGAAAAATGCCCTGTTGCTTTATCATGATATTTTTACCATGGACGGTGAAAAGCTTACCCTGGATATGTTCAACGAAAAATATGAAGATGATTTGCTGAATGATGTAAAAGCCAAAGATTACGAAATTGCCATACTGGGTGATGATTTGATGCTTCAAATGCCATACAAGTCATCCAATTTTTCGAAGTACGATGAGTATATCCGGAAAGCTGCGCCGCGGGACAAAGCATTTACCGCATTACAAAAACTCATTTCACCTGAACTCGAATCGAAAAACTATCAGGCAGCCATAGCAAAGATAGAGAGCTATCTGCCGTTTTTTGGAAAACGAAACAAGAAGTTGCTGGACTTGATTTCATTTCTTGAAACAAAATAGAATTGAAAATTACCTGTTCTGTTCAAATCTATTCTGTTTTAATATTTATTAATCTGTCTCAACCATTCGTTATAGTCCAAGGCAATTTTAAAGACATCTTTTTTGGTGTAAGTGTCATTATTTATTTTCACCCGTAGTTCGGGATCATCGCTGAAAAAGTCCCCGACCCGCGTTTTAAAGGGAAAGAAATTATCGAAGGACACCAACAGGTATTTTCCATCGGGTTTTTCGTACATGATTTGATTTTCTACGCCGCTACCTATATTGCTCGTGTAGAAACGTTTGTATAAGTAGACTTTCAAGTGGTCGTACAACAGCAAACGCACAAATACCCAGCCGTCCTTTAATTCTTTAGGCATAAAAACAAGACTGTCGAGCATAAAATACTCAACCTCCTGAGGTTCGTAAGCTGTTTTTTCTTCGCTAACGGGATCGATATATACCAGCAACTGATAATTCTGTTCGCAGTCGTTGAATTCAAAACCGCCCCTTAATGTATCGCCGCTGTTCAGCACTACAAATCCTGCTTTGTAATGTACATTTAAAAATTTGTCCAGCTTTTGTCCCTCTGCGTTCATGTTAACAAGCAGGATAAATAATATCAGCATTAAATGATGTTTACGCATTTTTCTGAATCGAATTAAATCGTTGTATCGAAATTTAAATTCTAAAAGTAACTGATAGAAATCTAATGATTTATCTTTTCAGTGAACTGTCAATTATTTAAATTAATGCTTTATTTTTTTTTCATCACCATAATGATATAAAAAAGATTCAGTGCAATCGACAATCCGTAAAGAAAACCTTTAAGGAAGTCGATAAAAGTAGTCTCCATCATATATTTATCCATTAAAACTGCGAAAGAAAGGCAAATCATCCCAATGGGCATATACAATGAATGTGAGAAATGTTTTTTCATAAAAATGATGATCAATGGTTATCTGTTTAAATTGTAATTGTTCTGCAAAGAAAAGTATAATTTTTTAAATAACAACCAATCCCGATAGATATTCTATACAATGTTCTGGCTCTTTAACGAACAAGGTGGGTAATTATTTTTAGTTCAATTTACAATAAAGAAATGGACACATAGTAACACATAGTGGAATACACACATAGCTCGATAGCTATCAGGGCACTTAGTTCAAGTAAAAAAAAGAACACATAGCAAAATAACTGAGTTATTTACCTGTAAATGTATCAATTAAGCTTCTCTTTCTTTTATTTTTTGCGAAAAAAATAAAAGCTATGTGTTTCTATTTCTTGTTTCCAATATTGACTCTGTGTTTGACTATGTGTAGCTATGTGTTTGTAATTTAAAGATATTTACCCACTCAAAACGTTATAGAGCCAATGTCCTTTTCAAAAGTTATCTACCTGACCGGTTTAAAATTTGCCGGTGGCGCAGTATTCACCATCCAGCTGGAGAAAATATTCACGTAATCCCAGAACGAAAGTATCAGATTCTCGGGTATGGTGAGTTCCATCAATGCCTGTTTATAACAATTAAGCCACACAATGCGCCCCGCGGGGGTTATAGTGAAGGTCGAATGTCGGTTGATCAGTTTCGGGCTGCCGCGATGTTGATTAAAATAATCGGGGCCTCCGCAAATTTGAATCATAAAATCGGCAGAACGGACCTTTGCCAACTCAAATTCGTCATCTTCTTCGGGAAATAATCCTTTGATAGCACTTGCGCGGAGTAAATCATAATGACGGCTAACCATGCTGCGAATGCCTTCTTCTCCGAGTGCTTTGTAAAACTCCGGGTCGGGGCGGGTTACTTCCGGCCGGTCCCCAAATTTAAAAGTGTTAATCTGTAAATCCATTTGTTTTTTATTGAACTTGTTTTTCAATCATTTTTTATACACTTTAATAACGCAGGAAGTGCGGGGATTGTTTCGGAGCCAGGAACCAAGACATTAGAAATGAAAAAATGAAAGAATTTGAAGATTTGAAGATATGACAATTTGAAAATGAAAGAATGAAAGAATGAAAGAATGAAAGAATGAAAGAATGGAAAAATGAAAGAATGGAAAAATGAAAGAATGGAAAAATGGAAGAATGAAAAAAAGGAAGAATGAAAGAATGACTCTTTTAGAATCCCAATCAACTAATTAACCAATTAACTAATCAACTAATTAACCAATTAACTAATCAACCAATTAACTAATCAACCAATTAACCAATTAACCAATCAACCAATCAACCAATTAACCAATTAACCAACTAACCAATCAACCAATCAACCAATTAACCAATTAACCAATCAACCAATTAACCAATCAACTAATTAACCAATTAACCAATCAACCAAATAACCAATCAACCAATTAACCAATCAACCAATTAACCAATCAACCAATTTCAAACTCCAAACCCTGAACTATTTAGATCCCGGATGATCTTATTCATAAAATTATTAATGCGGACGTCGGGTTCAGACTGTATCGTGTTTTCGATGTACCATTCTATAATTTCACGGGCACCCTGATGGAATGGAATGATGGGATTAAAATCGGGGACAAACTTTTTGATTTTTGAATTGTCGAAAATCATACTGTGTGACTTATCGCCCAACAAACCGGCTCCAATCAGGGGATCATATTTAGCAATAATTTCGGAAGGAATATGCACCAACTGCGGGATTACACCCAACTCTTTTGCCAGAATATGATAAATACCGTTCCAGGTAAGCCACTCATCGGAGGTGATATGGAAAGCTTCGTTGATAGCAGCCGGATTTCCCAACAACCCTACGAGTCCAACCGCAAAATCCCTGTGATGCGTCAGGGTCCAGACCGAGGTGCCATCTCCATGGACCACAACCGGTAAACCTGCTCTCATCCGGTGCAATACGGAAAAACCTCCAATGACCGGAATCATGGTTTTGCCGTAGGTATGCGACGGGCGGATGATGGTGCAGGGGAATCCGTTTTTATCGTATTCGGCCCGCAAAACATCTTCACAGGCAATCTTTTTCCGGGCGTATTCCCAAAATGGATTGTCAATAGGAGTGTCCTCGGTTACCGGAAGTTTTTCGGGCGGTGTCTGGTATACTGAGGCCGAACTGATAAATACAAACTGACCGGTTTTACCTGTAAACAACCTGATATCATTCTGTATATGTTCCGGCTCGTAAGCAATAAAATCGACCACAGCATCAAAATATAAACCTTCAATAGCCAGTTGCGATTCTTCAACATTCCGGATATCGGCAATAATTGTTTTAATCCCTTTTAAATTGTATATGCCGGTACTTATACCCCGGTTTAAGTGATACAAATCAATACCCCGGGCAACAGCCAGTTCCGAACAGGCCGAACTCAGGTTTCCGGTTCCTCCGATAAATAATACTTTCATGACTTTTTATATTTCAGTGTTTTTGAATAGCTATAATTTGATGGCCCAATTTCGAATAAGGTGGGTAAGTAAACTTAGATCAATTATCAAAAAAAAAGATCGACACATAGTAACACAAAGTAAAAATCACACATAGATGCGCAAAGTTCCCGAAAAAAAAAGAACACATAGCAAAACAGGTGAGTTATTTACCTGTAATTGTATCAATTAATCTTCTCTTTCTTTTATTTTTTGCAAAAAAATAAAAGCTATGTGTTTCTATGTCTTGTTTCCAATATTAACCCTGTGAATGACTATGTGTAACTATGTGTCTGTAATTTAAATATATTTACCCACCTTAAACATTATGGAGCTAATTTGATAGATTAGTGCTTCGTATGTGATGTGGCAGATTTATCTGCAAAGATTGTGAAAAAGTCTTATTCCTGCAATAAAAAACCATAGTTCCTCAATTTATTAATGGGTTAAAAATATTGTTGGATTTTTTTTAAAAGGAAATAAGAATAGAACCTACCTACCGTATTTATCTACCAAAGGTAGAGGCAGGCGCGGATTTTCACGGATCAAGCGGATTTAAAACGGATTTTAATTCCAATAAATTGGAATGATAAGATACAAACCACAGTTATATTCATAAATATACTCAGCTCCCGACCTCCCCTAACCCCTCCAAGGAGGGGGACAAGAGTGGAATTAGGAAATTATATATAAAAATTGAAGTTCTACATATGATGTTCATATAATTGCAAATCTTGCTGTGCCGATCTTATGCCCCTCCTTCCCGATAAATCTGCCTACCGCAGTTAGGTCGGGATAAATTGCGGGGTTAGGGGAGGTCAGACAAATCAATATATAACCAAACCACAATAGGTACAATAGAATCAACTTAATAATGAAAAAAGGGTGTCCAACTTTTTTTGAACACCCTCTTGCTTTGTAGGTTTGTATTATAAATCTCCGCAATTATTCTTTCATCATCTTTTGTTTGATGATACCTTGATTTGTATATACTTTTACCAGATAACTTCCTTTACTCAGGTTGCTCATGTCGATGGTTTTGATATTAGCTTCGGAACGTTTTACTAACACGCCTGACAAACTGTAAATCTCAACCTTATCTACTTTGTCAGTTGTAGTTATTGATAAGCTATTTTTAACCGGATTTGGATATAAAACTACTTTAGCGTCTTTTGTGTTTTCAACTCCCGTAGTACTATAAACCACGCTCATATAGAACAGGTAATTAGTCCCAATTTTCTTAATTGTATGTGAACCTGCTGCAAGTGAAACTGTGATAATACCCGATGCAGGCGAATACGATGTGCCATCTACTGAAACAGCACCTGTGTAAGAACTGCCCAATACAAGCGTTAACGTTCCTGTCTGGATGGTCGTAAAGGCAATGTTGGTACTTGATTCCATTTTCAAACACTGAGTTAATGTCAACCCGGCATAAGCCGCAGTTCCATAACTTGTCGAAAGATTTCCGGTTATAGTATAGAAAGTACTGGTTTTACCGGAGGCAGTAAAGTCATGTATCCTGTCTCCCGTGGTTGTACCGCCATCAACAGTAATGGTTCCCGATAATGTTACCGCTGTACCAGTCGTTCCTGTAGTCGTGACTGAATAAGAAATATTCGCCGTTGGAGTGCCCGTGATAGTGATTGTTTTGGCCGTGGCATCTTTAATAAAGCTAATTCCTGATGCAGGCAATCCGGTAACAGTAGCATCGGTTGCATCACCACCCCAGGTGAAGACGATAGTGCTTATTGCAGTACCACCCGCCACAGTTTGGTTGTTGTTGATGGTTGAAGTGAGCGTTTGACTGCTGCCGCTCGTGGTGCTTTCACCCTGTACAGATACCAATGAAGTTGTGTAATTGGTAAGTGCTGCTTTGATAGTTGTATTCACTAAATAGGCTGCATCGTCAACAGCATTATTAAATGTAAATTTCAAATCACCACCCGTAACACGACCTGCATATTGCATGGTATTTGCCTTAGCCACTGCAGGTTCATCGATAGTCAGATTTTTTACATATAATGCAGCATCAGTATCGAAGTTATTGTAGGTGTTGACTCCTGCTTTCGATACCACTGAGGCAGGAACCTGTTCTGCTCTGGTGGTTGAAACATAGGCGTCGAAATCGGTTGTAGAACTGATTTTACCGGCGATATTATATAAAGGATTTGAATTTCCATAAGCTACAAAACGCAAAGCTATAGTTGTATAATCGAATGTATTATTAAATGCTTTAATTGTACCACCATCTTCACCTGAGAAAGTACCTATCGTACCAGCGTTATTCACCTGATTAGCTTCATCCCAGATATCAGTACCTTGCAATGAAGTCATCATGGGGCGTTTGCAGTTACGGAAATAGTTACCTTCTGCAAAAACAGAAGAACCTAAGGTAGAACCAATACCATATTTAGCATTTCCATCATAATAGTTATTGTATACATGTGCAGAATAAAAACGTACACGCGGGTGACGGGAATCGGAGTGATCGAACCAGTTGTGATGATAAGTGATATACAAACCGGCAGTAGTTCCTTCGCTCAAACCCAATAAACTGGCTTTTCCGTTATCCCAAAAGTGATTATAGGAGAAAGTAATATAGGTTGAACCTTTATTGTCTAACGCACCATCGCCTTTTATCTGGTCTGCATCACTTCCTGCGTCGCCATAGAACATATCGCAGTTATGAACCCAAATATGGTCATTGTCCTGTTGTAATCCGAAATCATCGCCCGCAGTGCTGTTGCAGTTCATCGCACCGATATTTCGTACTTCTATGTTTGTTGCACCTTTCATACGGACTCCCCAACCATTGGCAACAGCATCGCTGCCAACACCTTCGAGGGTAATATACCCCGATACATTATTGGCATTCTCAATAACAACATCACCATCTAACATATAGGTTAGGTCTGTTATATTTCCTATTAAACGAACAATTAAAGGCCGGTTATCTTTTCCCTTTTTAAATCCATCCAGGATAGTCTGCAAACCAACGCAAGGGTTTATTGTAGCTCCGGTAACAGTTAGTGAAACCTTGTCTTTGGTGTTTTGGGTGATATAAAGAATCACAGCGCCGTCTTTGGGAGTGCCATCGGCTTTATAAGCTCCCGGTACGCGTCCGCCGTCAAATGCAAAACCATTGCGGTCGTGAGCTACTACTGTAAGACTCCCGGTAGTAGAACCTGTACCTTCTACCCCTGAAATAACAGGAGCTACTTTGATTGTGTATGTTCCTGCCTTTAGTCCCAATACATCGGCACGTAAATAAGTGCCATAGCTACGGATAAGCTGGGTGTCAATTTGTTTGTCGGTATTGCCCATGCCGCTATAATATACATTGTAACTTGTGGCATTGGTAACAGGATCCCATTTTACATAAGCTGATTCCAACCAACCTGCCGATTCAGTAATCGTAAGTGTCTGTGCCTGCATCTGAGCTGTGGCCATCAGGACCATCATGAAAAACAGTAATCTTTTTATCATATTGTTTGAGTTAAAATGATTTGTAATAATTTCATGATGTAAAATTACTGTTTTGTTTGAATGAAAAGGTAGATAATTTGGCTTAAAATGTAGAACATTTGGTTGATTTGTATTTTGCGGGTAAGGTCAAGGCACTTTTCTTACAATTTATAAGAGCATGAATTACATCCCCTTCTGGTCAATAATAAAAAAAAACCACGGGGAATTTTCCGTGGTTTTCAAATGAATCTGTTTCCATTCTGTTGTGTTTTTTGCCTCTATAACTTTTTGGGTGAGTAACAATTTTTAAATTGCAGACACATATTCATTCACATAGTTACACATAGTCAAAATTTGAAACAAGACATAGAAACACATAGCTTTTATTTTTTTTCAAAAAACAAAAGAAAAAGAAGCTTAATTGATACATTTTCAGGGAAATAACACACTTATTGGTTGTATATTCTTATTTTTTGAGAGAACTATGTGTGTCTATGTTTTCTTTTTTTATGTGTTTCTATGTGTCCTTTTTTTATTTTTGCAAATTGAACAAAGTATGTTTACCCACCTTGTTCGTTATAGAACCAATTTTTCCATCCGAAAGTTTATTTTAAACACTTCATGATTTTAGTGTACAATAATTTCTCGTCAATGGGTTTGGATATATAATCAGTCATACCAACAGCTTTACATTTATCAACATCTACTGTAGTAACGTCAGCCGTGAGGGCGATAATCGGAACCTGAGATTTCATTATGTCGCGAATGTGAGCTGTGGCTTCAAAACCATTCATAACCGGCATTTGCAAATCCATCAAAATAATATCATAGTTGTTTTTTTGGAGTTTTTCAATGGCTAATTTACCGTTTTCAACAATATCTATTTGAAAACCAAAATCCAGCAATACTATTTTTATTAATAGTTGATTTAATGCCATGTCTTCGACAACCAATACTTTCACATTTTTCATATTTCTTTCTTTAAATCCTCTATCCTGCTTTGGTTTCAGTACTGCTGTTTTTTCTATTTCTTTTTTAATGACAGGTTTATCAAAAGTCAGCACAAAACCAAATGTCGACCCTATACCGGGTTCACTTTCAACGATAATGCTTCCACCCTGAAGTTCCACCAATTGTTTCACAATGGCAAGTCCTAAACCCGATCCGCCATAAAGACTGCTGGTCTCAGTGTCCGCCTGTTCGAAATTATTGAAGATATGGTTCAGTTTATCCTTGCGAATGCCAATACCTGTATCAATAACCCTGAATTCGATACTTATTTTATCGCTTTCCTCTTCCAAAATCTGAACGCGCATTGTAATGTTACCATTCTTTGTAAACTTAACGGCATTACTCAACAGATTTAGTATAATCTGGCGCAATCGCATCGAATCTCCGATTATAAATGTTGGAATATTGGTATCGTACTCCTTAATTAATTCAATATTTTTTTCTTTTATTTTTGTTTCAAATAACTGAAGTACCGTAGAGATAGAAACGGACAAATCAAAAGGTGCTTTCACGAAAGTCATTTTACCGGCATCTACCTTGGCAAGATCAAGTATATCATTGATAAGAATGATCAGGGCATCTCCTGATATTTTAATGGCATTGATGTATTCTTCTTGCGATTCGTCCAGTTTTGTCTTCAATATCACATTCGTAAAACCTATAATCGCGTTCATTGGTGTACGGATTTCGTGGCTCATGTTGGATAAGAATTGCTGTTTGGCTTTTACGGCAACTTCGGCAGTTTGTTTATCGCGTTCGGCATTTTCTTTTGCCAGAATTAATTCGTTTTTTGCAATCACATGTGCCGTTACATCGTATGCAATTATGGTAATACCGGAAATTGATTCATCAGCTTCGCGATAGGGTTGGTACACAAAATTGAAATATGCATCCTCTGTCTTTCCGTTTCGTTTTATCCTTGTCAGCAGTTCATTTATGTAAAAAGGTTGTCCGGTATTGTAAACTCTGTCAAGCAATAATTTGATTTTATTATATTTAATTTCTGATAGGATCTCCATCAGCGGTTTCCCCTCGATTTGTTTCCCTTTTCCCCACATTGTTTTTATGCTGTCATTTGCCAGGGTTATCACCATGTCTTTACCCTTGAGAATGACAATGGCAAAGGGCGATTGAAGTAACAACATGTTATAACGCTTATTGCTGTCTTCAACAAGCTTCAACGCTGTTTTCTCAACTTCAAGTTGTTTTTCCAACGATTTTCTTTCTCTTTCCTGAAGTTCGAGTGCTAACCTTTTCACTTCGGTAATATCCGAAATAGAGAGCACAATTAACTCTTCTTTCAAACCAGGTTGGATAATACGATGTGCATTCAACAACATTGTTTTATGACCGATGACCGAGAAGGTTTGCTCCACTTCAAAGTCGTGAAAGCGAATATTTTTAGGAACAATGTCTTCAAGTAGCTCCCGCAGACGCAGAATATTCCATTGGTTTTTGCCCAGTTTATACAACGACATTCCTGTGCATTCATCTTCTGTAACATGAAATTTTTTGCAGAAAGCTTTATTCACGGATTTAATCCGAATATCTTTGTCGAGAATAAGCATAGGCTCATGAAGGTTCGAAAGAATGGCTTCATAATATGTATACAACTCTTCTACCTGCTGTATACGTGCCTGCAGTTCCATATTACTGATGGTAAGTTCTTCATTGGTCGATTCAATTTCCTCTTTCGAAGTTTCCAGTTCTTCGTTTAAACTCTGGAGTTCTTCATTGCTCGACACAATTTCTTCGTTGGCACTCTGTAGTTCTTCGTTCGCAACCTCCTGATCGTGCGTAATTGAACCCATATCAGCTCGGGTTGAAGCTAACTCTTCTTCCAGTTTCTTTATTCTCCGGTCTCTGGCAACGATACTTTTATTTGTATTCTTATTTTCTTCGATGCCTTCCGGTTCCATTATTTCCGTTTGATGACCGGTGAAAACAACAACCAGTAAAGGTTCCTCACCTTCAATTTTAAGTGGGATTACATCTATATTCACAGAAACCCGGACATTTCCATTCGCATCGCGATTCAACTCAATACCCTTTTTATGTACGGTCTGTTTGGTTTTAATGACATTATGAATTGCATTCCGAAGCTCAAACGCTATTTCGGGATTTGCCATTTTTAAAATATTGAAGCTGGCTCTGCCTGTTGTATGCTGAAGATACTGCGAAGTATTGCCCTTGAACTGAAGAATTTCCAGATCGTGATTGATAATCACACTGGCAGGCATATATTGCTCGAGCAAAAGCGCCTCAAAGGCATTGCCCAGATTTCCATTATTTGCAAATGAAGACTTTTTTATATTTGAAGTTATGATACTACTTCTGTCGGACAAACTTGTGCCTGCCTTTACGGTTGAAGGTTTTGATATGGGTGTTCCAATTTCCGGTATCCGGTATACTCCGGAATTTTTTTTTCGGGTATATATTTTATATTTCTTATCCAGCGAACTGAAAAGTTGTAATGAGGTGCCAATGGTTTCTGATTTGCCAAGCATCAGGCTTCCACCATCATTGAGTGCATAGTGAAATGTTGAAATGGCTTTTTTTTGGGCTGAAGTATCGAGGTAAATCAGAAAATTACGACAACTGATAAAATCCATTTTTGAAAAAGGAGGGTCAATCAGGATATTGTGCTGAGCAAAAACACATACGTCGCGAACCACTTTAGCAATGCGGTATTTGTCCTTCGATTTTATGAAAAATTGTTCAAGCCGTTTTGGTGAAACATTTTTAAGCTGGTGTATGGTATACTCTCCGTTGCGTGCTTCTGCAATAGCTTCCGGGCTCAGGTCAGTAGCAAAAATCTGAAAAGGAATATTGTTGATTTTTTTCTCTTTCATTTCGAGCAACAACATAGCAATGGAATATACTTCCTCACCGGTGGCACATGCTGCTACCCATATTCGTAGCGTTTCTTTCGGCTTTTTACTTTTTATAATCCCGGGAAGTAGTGTGTTTTTTAAATATTGAAAGGCATCGGCATCTCTGAAAAAATCGGTGACATTAATTAATAAATCGTTATAAAGCAGGTCTATTTCATCGTCATTATGCATGATCATTGTTGCATAAAGCTTTAATGTTTTTATTTTATTTATCAACATCCTGCGTAGAATTCGCCGCTTGATTGTGTTCATTTTATAATGGCTGAAATCAACATTCTTTCTTTGATGCAATAACTGAAGCATGCTTTTTAAGTACGGATCGCTATTTTCAATTTCATCTTCCATTGTGTTTTTTTCTAACCCTGTTTTCACCAGCGGGTGCTTGCTCATCCAGTTTATTTTATTTGCAATTTCTTTAGGTGATAATATAAAATCAACAACGCCTTCGGCAATTGCCGATCGTGGCATGCTCGAAAATTTCGCGGAGTCATCCTGGGCAAAGGTTATACCTCCGGCCTGTTTTATTTCTTTTAAACCGCGCGTGCCATCGTTGGCGCTGCCCGAAAGCACAATGCCAATCACATTTTCCTTATGCGCTTCGGCCAGGGACGAGAAAAGTACATCAATGGACAGGTTAGCAGATTTGTTAATGGGTCGTGGGATTAATTTAATATGACCGTTTGTAACCTCAATTTCTTTGTTGTAAGGAATCACATACACGTTGTCGGGCTCCATCTTCTCCATGTCATCTATATCCTGCACCGGCATTTTTGTTACCTTGGATAACAGTGGAGTAAGCATGCTTTTATGGTCGGGACTCAGATGCTGTACATAAATAAATGCCATGCCGGTATCCGGAGAAATGTTTTGTAGAAATTGCGTAATTGCTTCAAGTCCTCCGGCTGATGCACCAAGGGCAACTACTGTAAATGGATATTTTATCTTTGGATCGATTATGGGGATGTCAATCTGACTCAGATTAAGTTCCGTATTCAGTTTCGACTTATCATTGGCTTTGGAGCGTAATTTGGTTGAAGTTTCTTTTTCTGAAAGAGACTTCTTCTTATTGGTCAAAGCATTAGATTCCATTTTTTTAAGTATTTGTTTTTTATCAAAATAGTACTGAGAACGTTATTTAATACCTTGTAAATATAGCTATTGTGGATTTGGAAATATAAGTCTTTAGAAATTATTAACCAACATTTCGAATTAAGGTGCTTTTGAAACTTTAATCAAATATTGAATGCAATAATAGTAACCAGAAAAAAACTGTTAAGGCATTGTGATTAACTTCAGCGAATTAATTTATATAAGGCATACCTTTTTTTTGAAGAAACAAAGGTAATCATTTTATTTTCAGATTTGCAGGTATTTGGTTAAATAAATATATTAATGAAAATAAGGAGCAATAACACTATAATATCGCATAATACAGACAATCTTATTCGGAAAAATCGGTTTGTTAGTTGTAATAATATGCATGCTAAATTGTCGTATATTGTTTGTGTTTTTTTGAGATTATATTTTCATATTTATCTGTTCAGATCTGCAAATAAATTTACTAATCTGAACCTCAACGTTCATAATGATTTCAGGTACTGTGGTGTGACAATTTATTATGATTTGACAGAAAAAAAACCACAGGGATCGCTGTGGTTTTTTAATTCTGAAATGTGTTATTGATTTTAGCTTTTCCAAAAAGCAGGGGTAAACAAGAGTAAGACAGTAAAAAGTTCCAAACGGCCAACCAGCATGATGAAAGAAAGAAACCATTTGCTAAACTCCGGAATGTAAGCGAAATTCCCGGAAGGTCCAACTAAGCCTAAACCTGGTCCAACGCCACCGAGGCAGGTAATTAAACCACCGACTGATTCCAAAAAGCCCATTCCCGAAATAGCCAAAACCATAATCCCTAAAGCTGCAATCACCAGATACAACAAGGTAAATGCCAATACCCGGGTTACAATATCTTCGCGAACCACATGATTGCTGTAACGTACCGGAAATACTGCATTTGGATGAATCATGCGTTTGAATTCGAAATAAATAGCTTTCGCCGAAATAACCACACGAATCATCTTGATTGCACCACTGGTCGAACCTGCGGAAGCGCCTGTGAGCATGATTATTAATAAGATAACCCAGGTCAGCGGTTTCCAGAGCATATAATCGGCGGTACAAAAACCGGTGGTAGTCATAAGAGACGAGACTGTGAATAATGCATCGCGCCAGGCCTGTTCGAGTGTTTGTAAACTTTGTACTTTCGTAAAATCAATCAACGACAGGGTAACAATAATTGCAAAAAAGAAAAGTACGATCAGGTAATAACGCAACTCTTCGTTGTGGCGAATTTTATCCCACTTGTTTTTGATACCAAAATAAAACAAACTGAAATTGATCCCGGAAAGAATCATAAATAAAATGATGACATATTGGATATAGCCTGAATTCCAGTAACCAATACTGGCTTGTTTGGTTGAGAAACCACCGGTGGCAATGGTTGCAAACGAATGACAGATGGCATCGAACCAAATCATACCGCCAATCCTGAGCATAATTGTTTCAGCAAGGGTTAACGCTATGTAAATATAGAATAAGCGCTTGGCAGTTTCATTTATTTTAGGATGAATTTTATCCTTGGTAGGACCTGAAGATTCCGCTGCAAAAAGTTGGGTGCCGCTAACACCGAACATGGGTAATACAGCCAGCGAAATAACAATAATACCCAAACCTCCCATCCAGTGTGTGACACTACGCCAGAATAACATACCGTGCGATAACTCTTCTATATTATTGAGTATGGATGCACCGGTAGTCGTAAAACCTGAAATGGTTTCGAAAAAAGCATCAGTGAAAGAGGGTATGCTTCCGCTCAGCCAGAATGGCAACAATCCGAAAAGTGTAAAAAGTATCCATGTGAAAGTAACTATCACCGAACCTTCGCGCTTGCCAATGGTGGGCTTTGGATTCCGGCCTAATAATAAAGCCATACCGGCAAAGATCGAACTGATGATCGACGATGCCAAAAAATAAGATGCATCGTTTTCTCTGTAAATGAGTGGAATAATACAAATGGCAAGCAAAACAATGCTTTCAACAAATAGCAGACTGCCCATCACACGCAAAACCAATCGATAATTAAACTCCCTGTTCATTGGTAAATATAAAAAGATATTATTAGTGGAAACATTTTGTTTTTATCAGTTTTAAACCAATAAATTAAGCTAAGATTGATGTAAGTGTTTTGCAATGCTTTAAAATACATGCGTTCGAATGAAAAGCTGACTTTGCTCTAAGCTATTTTTATAACCTCACAAAAGTAAAATGAAATTTTAATACTATCTATTGCTCTGGATACCAGACGATAGTTAAATTCTTTCATTAATTGAAGAATGATTCAATTTTTCGGATGGCCGAAGAGACACAAAATACAATAACATGGTCGTTGGGTAGAATTTCAGTATAACCAAAAACAATAATTCCGACTCCATCGCGCACGATCCCTCCGATATTTACATTTTCGGGTAAATTGATGTCTTTTATTTGTGACTTTGTAATTTTCGAACCTTTTTTTGCCACAAATTCTACTACTTCGGCATCAGCTGAGGTGAGACTGCGAACGTTCAATACATCCGCATCGAGAGTAAGTTGATAAATATAACTGGCAGCAATCATTTTCTTATTGATCACGGTGCCAATGTCCAGACTTTCAGCCAATAAAATATAGTCAATGTTTTCAACTTCTGCCACTGTCTTTTTTACGCCCAGTCGTTTCGCGGCCAGACAAGCCAGGATATTCGCTTCCGAATTGGCCGTAACAGCTACAAAAGCATCCATCTCCTGAATACCTTCTTCTTTTAATACTTCAATATTCCTTCCGTCACAATTGATAATCAGAGAATGATTCAGTTTTTCGGCCAGGGCAAAACTCTTATCCCGGTCGCGCTCCAATACTTTTGTATTAATGGTGGGTGGTAAGTATTGAATGGTTTTTTGTCCGATACGGCTTCCGCCCATGAGCATCACATTTTTTATCTGATATTCTACTTTTCCGGCTTGTGTCTTTACAAATTCAAGGTTAATGGGTGTTGTGATAAAATAGACTATGTCGTTTGCCAGAATTTCGTCCGATCCTTTTGGTATAATAGTTTTATTTCTCCTGTTGATGGCAACAACACGGAATTTCCCATGATCGAAAGCACCGGTGCTGAATTTTTGGTTAATTATCTTGGCATTTTCTCTTACTTTTATACCCAACAGAATCAGAGCATTGTTGCAAAAGCTGAGGTTTTGTCGCAACCAGTTTGTTTTCAGCGATTCTACAATTTCTTGTGCAGCCAGCATTTCGGGATATATCAAATAATTAACGCCCAGTTTTTCGAAAAATTCTTTATTCTTGGGGAGTAAGTATTCGTAATTATCTATGCGTGCCAGCGTATGTTTTGCTCCCATATTATTGGCAAGCATACAAGCAGTCATGTTCACGCTTTCGGAGGGTGTCACTGCAATAAACAGATCTACATTTTCAACTTTTGCCTCTTTCAAATCGTTGATGGAAGTAGGTAAACCCTCATGTGTCAATAAATCATAGTTTGCTTCAAGGTCTTTTAAACGGGCCGGATCTTCATCCAGCAAGGTGATTTCCATGTTTTCGCGTGCCAGCATTTTGGCTAAAAAAGTACCTACTTCACCGGCACCGGCAATTATTATTCTCATCTTATTATTTATTAAATTTAAAGGGACTCACCGTTTGTTTGATAAGCCTCAGGACATCAATACTGAATTTTTCAAACCCATAACATTCAAACTCTTCAAACTCCTGACAATTCCTTCAGCATCAAGTCCCAACATATGATAAAGTTCTTCCGGCGTTCCGTGTTCCACGAAACAGTCATTAATGCCTATGCGTTTAACTTTAATATTGTATCCGTTATCCGCCATAAATTCCAACACAGCACTTCCGAATCCGCCCTGTATGACGCCATCTTCGATGGTAACGATCTGTTTGAATTTCATTGCTATCTCGTGCAACATCAACTCATCCAGTGGTTTGAGAAAGCGTATGTCATAAAGTGCTATCGATATTTTTTGTTCTGATTCTAATTGGGTGATGGCTTTTAGAGCATTGTTCGCAACACTACCAATTGTCAGTATAGCCAGGTCAGTTCCTTCTTTCAGGCATTCGCCTTTACCGATTGGAAGAACTTTCATGGGTTTTTTCCAGTCCACAATAAATCCTTTTCCACGTGGATAACGAATTACAAAAGGTCCCATATCCGGTTGTTGGGCAGTAAACATCAAATTACGTAATTCAATTTCATTGCGTGGTGCCGAAATGGTGAGATGCGGTATACAACGCATATAGGCAAGATCGAAAATGCCGTGATGGGTGGCACCATCGGAACCAACAATGCCGGCTCTGTCGAGGCACATGATCACGTTCAACTCCTGCAAAGCCACATCGTGAATCACATTGTCGTAAGCACGTTGCATAAATGACGAGTAAATATTACAAAACGGCATCATACCTTCTTTTGCCAATCCAGCCGAGAAAGTAACTGCATGTCCTTCGGCAATTCCCACGTCGAAAACACGCTTCGGGAGCTCTCTTTGCATGATATTCATGCAACATCCCGACGGCATGGCTGGAGTGATGGCCACAATTTTATCGTTCATTTGTGCCAACTCAAGCAAGGTTTCTCCAAATACATCCTGAAATAGGGGAGGAGTAGGTTCTGTCACATTTGTGATCTTACGTTCACCCGTGACAACATTAAATTTCCCGGGTGCGTGCCATTCTGTAACCGATTTTTCCGCAGGTTCGTAACCTTTCCCTTTGGTCGTGATAACATGCAACACTTTAGGACCGTTAAAATCCTTTATATCTGAGAGTATCCTCACTAAGCCATCTACATCATGTCCATCAACCGGGCCAAAATAGCGAATATTAAGTCCTTCAAAAATATTGGTCTGTCGCGTTAGCGTCGCTTTTATACTATTATTGAACTGAATGATTTTTTTCTTATTATCTTCAGTAATAATATTCCAACTTTTCAACAGGTTATATGCTTTGTAACGAATCTTATTATAGGTTTTAGAAGTGGTAATGTCCACCAGATATTGGGTAAAGCCTCCGGGAATAGGATCTATGGCCATCTGGTTATCGTTCAGGATAATCAAAAGATTGTTTTTATCCATAGATGCATTATTCAATCCCTCGAAAGCCAATCCGCCTGTCATAGCACCATCTCCGATTACTGCCACTACATGCCGGTTATTTTCATTCTTTAATAAGGATGCAACCGACATGCCCAGACCCGCTGAAATAGCTGTGGATGAGTGTCCGACTCCAAAAGCATCATATTCACTCTCCTTGGGGGACGGGAAACCACATAAACCTTTAAACTGACGATTCGTATGAAAAAGGTCACGCCGGCCAGTTAGAATTTTATGTCCGTATGCCTGATGACCTACATCCCATACAATTCGATCGTAAGGTGTGTTGAAAACATAATGAAGCGCTACAGTTAGCTCAACAACGCCCAGATTCGACCCAAGATGTCCCGGGTTTTCTGATACTTCATCGATTATAAATTGACGCAGTTCGTCACTCACTGCTACGAGATTCTTCTTGTTAACGGCTTTTAAATCAACAGGAGAATTTATTTTATTGATATATTGATAGGTTCTTTTTTCCATTCTGTTATAAAAATTGCCTACAAAAATAATACAATTTTGTTGTCATTGAACATTTTATAAGGCTTATTCTTTACCGGTTTGTGTTTTTTATATAACACTATTAAGGGGAAATAGCTCATTTCTGCCTTAAATTTGAAATTTCCACATAAATACCGCCTTATTTCTTTCAATTTGTGCAAATATATCATTTTTTTCTTCCAAACTATTTGTTTAATCAAATTCTTGACTTATCTTTGCACCCGAAATAAATATGATATGAATTCTAAAGCTATTTATAATATTCTCGTACTCGTCGTGCTACTTTTGGTCAAAAATCAGAAGTGAGGATGGTTACGTTGTAAAAATGTATGTGAATATACAAGAAAAACCTTTCTCACCATAACGGAGAAAGGTTTTTTATTTTGACCCCCAAACCTCAAAGCGAGAAGAACCTTTGAGAGTTTGAAGTGTTTGAAAGGTTTGGAGAGTTTGAAGTATTTGAAAAGTACCGCGTTTCGTGTTTGAAAGGTTTGAAAAGTTTGAAAAGTTCCGCGTTTCGCGTTCCGTATTTCGTGTTTGAAAAGTTTGAAGAGTTTGAAAAGTTCCGCGTTTTGTGTTTAAAGGTTTGAAAAGTTTGAATGTTTGAGGTTTTGGAATATATGGTTGAAAGATAAGTGTTTTCGGTTTACTCAATCAACCAATTAACTAATCAACCAATTAACCAATCAACCAATTAACCAATCAACCAATCAACCAATCAACCAATTACCCAATTAACCAATAAGAAAAAATGAAAATAGATTTACGCAGTTTAACCACGACCAGTGGTCGCAGAATGGCCGGAGCCAGATCACTTTGGAGGGCCAATGGAATGACAGATAAGCAAATGGGAAAACCGATTATTGCAGTTGTGAATTCATTTACACAGTTTGTTCCCGGTCATGTTCACTTACACGATATTGGACAAAAAGTAAAGGCTGAAATCGAAAAACTCGGTTGTTTTGCCGCTGAATTTAATACCATAGCCATCGACGATGGTATCGCCATGGGTCATGACGGCATGCTCTATTCTTTGCCTTCACGCGATCTTATTGCCGATAGTGTTGAATATATGGTCAATGCACACAGAGCGGATGCCATGATTTGTATCAGCAATTGCGATAAAATTACGCCCGGTATGCTTATGGCTGCCATGCGATTGAATATCCCCTGCGTTTTTGTTTCGGGCGGACCAATGGAAGCCGGTGAGTTAGATGGTAAACAACTCGATCTGGTTGATGCCATGGTTCAATCGGCCGACGAAAGTGTTTCCGACGAACAGGTTAATAAAATCGAACATGCTGCTTGTCCAACCTGCGGTTCTTGTTCGGGAATGTTTACTGCTAATTCCATGAACTGCCTGAACGAAGCCATAGGATTGGCCTTGCCTGGTAATGGAACTATAGTGGCTACTCACGCTAACCGTGAACAGCTCTTTATTGATGCTGCTAAGCTGATCGTTGAAAATGCCAATAAGTATTACTTTGAAGGAAACGATACTGTTTTACCACGTACTATTGCCACCCGCGAAGCTTTTCTGAATGCCATGACGCTGGATATTGCCATGGGTGGTTCCACAAATACAGTTCTGCATATTTTAGCCATTGCACACGAAGCAGAAGTTGAATTGACGATGGATGATATGGATAATCTTTCGCGTCGTACACCTTGTTTGTGTAAAGTAGCACCTAATTCTCCAAAATATCACATTCAGGATGTAAACCGGGCCGGTGGAATTCTTGGAATTTTAGCAGAACTCAGCAAAGGTGGATTACTCAATAAATCTGTACATCGAGTAGATGGAATGACTTTGGGTGAAGCTGTTGAGAAATTCGACATTACTGCTCCGACTGTTACAGCCGAAGCCATTGGAAAATATAAAAGTGCGCCTGCCCACCGTTTCAATCTGGTGATGGGCTCACAAAATACACTATATCCTGTGCTTGATACCGACCGGGTCAGTGGTTGTATTCGTTCTGTAGAACATGCCTATACAAAAGAAGGCGGTCTTGGAATTCTCAAAGGGAACATTGCAGCCGATGGATGTGTTATTAAAACCGCCGGCGTAGATGAGAGCATTTGGAAGTTCAGTGGGCCGGCAAAAGTATATACTTCGCAAGATGCTGCTTGCTTTGGAATCTTAAGCGGAAAAGTAGTTTCGGGTGATGTGGTGGTGATAATATACGAAGGTCCAAAAGGTGGTCCGGGTATGCAGGAAATGTTGTATCCTACTTCTTATATCAAATCCAAACATTTAGGTGATAAATGTGCGTTGATAACCGATGGCCGTTTTTCAGGTGGAACATCCGGATTATCAATCGGACACGTCTCTCCCGAAGCAGCTTCCGGTGGTAATATCGGATTAATTCAGGATGGAGATATCATTGAAATTGACATTCCAAACCGTTCTATCAATGTAAAATTGAGTGTTGAAGAATTGTTACAACGCCGTCAAACGGAAGAGGCTCGTGGAAAAGATGCTTTTAAACCCAAAGACAGAATCCGTGCCGTCTCCAAAGCCCTGCGTGCCTATGCAAGTCTGGTGAGCTCTGCGGATAAAGGGGCTGTAAGAATGATAGATTAAAGTTTGAAAAATTTCGCGTTCTGCGTTTCGCGTTTAAAGTTTGAAAGGTTTGAAATGTTTTGAGTTCTGAGTTGTCAGTTCTGAGTTTCACGTTTGAAAGGTTTGGAAGTTTCGCATACCGGATTTTCTGCTCAAGGTCTCATGCATCTTTTGTCTTGAATCTTGGTTCTTTGTTCTTTGTTCTTTTTTCATTTCAAAGATTATTAACTGATACAAATAGGAACTGTTCAATGAAACTCAAGGTTGACAAAATTCAATATATAAAAGGGAAAAAATAATATAAATGTACTGTTTTACATTGTCTTGTCTGCGTATGTGACTTGGAATATGTAAATTGTAATTCGTAACTGAAAAATCATGGAAGAAAATAAAAAAATATCAGGAGCTGAAGCGTTCATTCGTGCTATGCTGTACGAAGGCGTTGATACTATATTCGGCTATCCGGGCGGTGCCATTATGCCTGTTTTTGATGCTTTATACGATTTTGATAAACACGTAAATCATATACTGACCCGTCATGAACAAGGTGCAACCCATGCAGCTCAGGGTTATGCCCGTGTTTCGGGCAAAGTAGGTGTTTGCCTGGTTACTTCGGGACCGGCTGCCACCAATGCAATTACCGGAATCGGTGATGCTATGATGGATAGTACCCCTATGGTTGTAATTACCGGTCAGGTAGGTGCTCATTTATTGGGTACGGATGCATTTCAGGAAATTGACGTGGTTGGTATTACACAGCCAATTACCAAATGGTCGTACCAGATACGACGTGGTGAAGATGTAGCCTGGGCTGTTGCCCGTGCTTTTTATATCGCCCGCAGTGGTCGTCCCGGACCGGTTGTACTCGATTTTACTAAAAATGCACAGTTTGAGATGATCGATTTCGACTACAAACCATGCACTTATATTCGCAGTTATATGCCTATTCCTGAAATTAATATGGCGCAAATTGATGCAGCAGCCCAATTAATCAATCAGGCAAAAAAACCATTTGCTTTGGTAGGACAGGGAGTCGTGCTGTCGAATGCCGAAAATGAATTGAAAGATTTTCTGGAAAAAGCAAATATTCCTGCTGCCTGGACTTTACTGGGTGCCTCGGCTATGGCTTCTGATTTTCCATTAAATAAAGGTTTCCTGGGAATGCATGGCAATGTAGGTCCCAATATAAAAACAAACGAATGTGATGTGTTGATTGCTATTGGTATGCGTTTCGACGATCGCGTTACCGGTGATTTGAAACGCTATGCCAAGCAGGCTAAGATCATTCATTTGGATATTGATCCTGCTGAAATTGGCAAAAATGTAAAAGTTGATGCCCCTGTATTGGGAACTGCCAAAGAAACCCTGGCTGCCTTAACTGAAAAAATTAATCCGGCAAAACATAATGAATGGATTGATTCTTTTAAAGAATATGATGATCGTGAAAATGAAAAAGTAATCCAGCGTGAGGTTTATCCTATCTCCGGTGAATTAACCATGGGTGAAGTAATTCACAAAGTTTCAGAAGCAACAGGAAATAAAGCTATCCTGGTTACCGATGTAGGTCAAAACCAAATGATGGCTGCACGTTATTTTAAGTTTTCCGAAAGTCGGAGCATGGTTACATCTGGTGGATTGGGAACCATGGGATTTGGAATCCCTGCCGCCATGGGTGCTAAAATGGGCGCTCCTGAACGCACCGTTTGTATGTTTAGTGGTGACGGAGGTTTCCAAATGACTATTCAGGAATTGGGAACCATCATGCAGGAACAAATCGGTGTGAAAATGATTATTCTTAACAATCATTTCCTCGGTATGGTACGTCAGTGGCAGGAAATGTTCTTCGAAGAACGCTATTCATTTACAAAAATGCAAAACCCCGATTTTATTGCCATTGCAAAAGCATATAAGATTGATGGTAAGGAAGTGCTTGTTCGTGAAGAACTGGACGACGCCATTGCCGATATGCTGAAAGACGACAAACCTTATTTATTGGTGGTAAATGTTGAAATGAAAGGTATGGTTTATCCTATGATTCCTACCGGAGCTTCTGTAAGTGACATTTTATTGGGAAACTAATCAATTAATTTTTTTAGGCTGCATTGCCTAGATTATAATTGAGAATTGAAAATTGATAAATTAAAAAAGTTATGGAAAATACATTATATACCATCACCGTTTTCTCAGAAAATACGGTCGGTTTACTTGGCCAGATTACAATTATTTTTACACGTCGCGGTTTAAATATCGAAACACTTTCTGTTTCACCTTCGGCCATCAAAGGTATTCACAAGTTTACCATTACAGTATTTACTACCCACGATATGGTAGTGAAAGTGGTGCAACAAATAGATAAACGGGTTGATATTCTGAAATCATATTATAATGTTGACTCAGAATTGGTTTCTCAGGAAATCGCGTTGTATAAAGTGGCTACAGACAAATTATTGGCATTGGGCTCTATTGAAGAATTGATCAGGAATCATCATATCCATATTCTGGAAATGAACGAAGCCTGTGTTGTATTCGAAAAAACTGGACATTATGATGAAACGCAACAACTTTTCAAAGAACTGAGTGAGACTGTTGGCGTTTTACAATTTATACGATCGGGTAGGGTGGCAATAACCCGTTCTAAAGTTGAACGACTGTCGGATATGCTGGAAAATATGAAAAAGTTTGAAGAAAGTGCGGAATTATAAAAAGAAGTAAGAAGCAAGAAGTAAGAAGCAAGAACAAATTGATTCCGTTTGTTACATTCATGACCGTACAAAATTAAATATCAACATAAAAGGAACAGTATTCCCATTTCGCTGGTCGTAACAGGATAACTCCAAACTAAATAATGACATTAAAAAGACGTAGCTATTCATTTCAAATTCAACCTCAGTACGTTGATTTTCAGTTTCGGGTAACAATGGCGTCTTTGGGTGATATTTTACTCACTACTGCCGGATTCAATGCTGATGATAATGGTTTCGGGTTACGTAAATTACATGAAATAAATTGTGCCTGGGTATTATCGCGCATGGCGATAGAGATGAAGCAATTTCCGGAACAATATGAAAAAATTCAGGTTGAGACTTGGATTGAAGAAGTGGGACGAATAAGCACCACCCGAAATTTTTGTATCCGCAATGAGCAAAATGAAATTATCGGTAATGCCAGTACCATTTGGGTTCTGTTCGATATGGAAACGCGACGGGCTAAGGATTTATTAACCATTGAAGGTATTCACGATTTTGCTTCCGGCGAAATAGGTTTAATTGAAAAACCCATAAAGCTTGATCCGGTTGAAGGAAAAGAATTTGATAGCTTTAAAGTGAAATACAGCGATATCGATATTAATGGTCATGTTAATAGCATCCGTTATATTCAATGGATCAGCGACTGTTTCTCGCTGGATTGTTACCGGGAAAAGCAGGTGAAACGCTTTGAAATAAATTATGTAAACGAAATGCTTTTCGGTGACTTTGTTGATATCGTCGGGCATGAACTACAACCGGATGATTTTCGTTTCGAAATACGAAATGTCAATAAAACATCCTGCCGGGTGAGGGTGGTATTTTAAATGCTGACTTTTCAAATAAAAATCAACTTTCCCAAAGTTCCAGACTTTGGAAAAGTTCTTTAAAAGAAAAATTCAAATAACTAATATAAAACAAATTAATAGTACTCTTTAAAATAAACAATATCGTTTATTTTGGGAACTTTAAAAATTCAAACAAAATGGCAAATTATTTCAACTCACTTCCACACCGCCTGAAAGTTCAGGAATTAGGAAAATGTGATTTTATGCAAAACAGCGAATTCGCTGATGGTGTCAAAAAACTTATCGGAAAAAAAATCGTCGTTGTGGGATGCGGTGCACAAGGTTTGGCTCAGGGTCTTAATATGCGTGACAGTGGTCTTGATATTTCCTATGCTTTACGCCAGAATGCAATAGACGAAAAAAGAACTTCTTTTCAAAATGCAAAAAATAACAATTTTGTTGTAGGTACTTTCGAAGAACTGATACCAACTGCTGATCTGGTAATGAACCTGGCACCTGACAAACAGCATACTTCTGTTGTGAATCAGGTTATGCCATTAATGAAAAAAGGTGCCTGTTTATCGTATTCACATGGTTTCAACATTGTGGAAGAAGGTACACAAATCCGCAAAGACTTAACTGTTATCATGGTGGCTCCAAAATCACCGGCATCCGAAGTTCGTGCTGAATATTTGCGCGGTTTTGGTGTTCCTACGCTGATTGCAGTTCATGCCGATAACGATCCTAACGGTGATGGCCTCGAAATTGCCAAGGCTTATTGCGTTGGTACCGGTGGTCACAAAGCCGGTGTATTGCTATCTTCATTTGTTGCCGAAGTAAAATCGGATTTGATGGGTGAACAAACCATTCTTTGTGGTCTGTTGCAGACCGGTTCTATTCTTTCGTTCAACAAAATGGTTGAAAAAGGAATTGATAAAGGTTATGCATCCAAATTGGTTCAATACGGTTGGGAAGTGATTACCGAAGCCTTGAAAATCGGTGGTATCACCCACATGATGGATCGTTTGTCAAATCCGGCCAAAATTGAAGCTTACAAATTGTCCGATGAATTGAAAGATATTATGCGTCCCTTGTTTATCAAACATATGGACGACATTTTATCCGGTGAATTTTCTAAAACGATGATGGAAGACTGGGCGAACGGAGATAAGAACCTGTTAACCTGGCGTGCAGAAACCGGTGAAACTGCTTTTGAGAAAACTCCGGCAGGCGACGTAGAAATTTCTGAACAGGAATATTTCGATAACGCTACCCTGATGGTTGCCTTTATTAAAGCTGGTGTTGAGTCGGCTTACGAAACCATGACTTGCTCGGGAATTAAGAATGAATCGGCATATTACGAATCATTGCACGAAACACCACTTATTGCCAATACCATTGCCCGTAAGAAATTATTCGAAATGAACCGCGTAATTTCCGATACGGCTGAGTATGGCTGCTATTTGTTCGACCACGCGTGCAAACCGCTTTTGGCTGATTTCATGAAGAAAGTGGATACCAACCTTATCGGTAAAAACTTCAATGCTACCAGTAATGGTCACGTTGATAACTTTGAGTTAGTGAAAATTAATGCCGGCATTCGTAACCACTCTATCGAAATTTGTGGAGCTGAATTGCGTGCTGCCATGACTGCTATGAAGAAAGTTGTAGAATAAGAAATCATACTGTTACGGCTTCACTCATCGCAACAATTTTGCATAGTGAACACATTTATTAAACAAGAGCTGCTTCCGGTTGGAGGTGGCTCTTATTTTACTTTATTACAATAAATTTTCCGGTTTCCGTCCATTCCGGAGTTCCGATTTTTAGAATATACATACCGGGTAGAAGGCTCTGAATGTTTAACTCCAAAAGGGTATCTTTTTGTATTACAGGTGTTGTAATTACAGATTTCCCATCTAATCCGAAAATTTGCATATAATTTACATGCCCGGATTTATGATGAACTTTTAGGAAATCTTTTGCCGGATTTGGCATGATGAACATCTTTTCTTCCATTTCAGTTTGATTCTGCAAAACCTGATTCAGTGTAAACTCCGATTGATAGTATAATATTTTGTTATCGGGATCAAAGAAAACGCTGTCAATTTTGAAATCAGGTTTGAAATCGAAAGTCTGACCTGAAAAAGTGTGGTTAAAGAGTACAGTTGTATCTTTTTCTCCGCCTTTGAATTTTATGGGTAGTATCATATCAAAAAAGCTGACATCGCTGTTGTATTGAGTTTGATTAATTATAACTTTAGTATTTAAATTTAATTCTTGATTTATTGCAAGTTTGTAATTTGGCACACCACTTCCATAAAACCAATCTGCAAAAAATGCTGTCAAATCTTTTCCGGATTGATCTTCCAAATGTTTTTTTAATTCGGCAGTCCGTGCAAAGCCATATTTTAATTTGGGATCATTTAAGTAATTCCTAATGGCCTGGAAAAAATCAGTATCACCAACTATCCACCTGATCATGTGAAGCAGTGCTGCTCCTTTATTGTACGACAGTGTGCTGCTGAAAATCCTGGAAACATTGGTCGTGTCATTGCAAAAAACAGATCCCTGTGGTTTTAAAATAACTTGATCCCAAATTTCTTTCCTGTAGATATTAAAGGAGTTATCTGTATACAAATACTCATAGGATAGCAACAGGCAATAGGTAGCAAATCCTTCGTTTAACCAAATGTCTTCCCACGTTCCGCATGTTATCATATTGCCAAACCATTGATGCGCCAATTCATGCGTAAGTATAAAATGATTAAACGAATTTTTCCCCAGAAATGTCATGGTCTGGTGTTCCATACCACCTCCAATATTGCATTGTGCATGACCGTACTTTTCATTCTTAAAGGGATAGGGCGAAAAAAGTTGTTCAAATAATGCCATGGTCTTCAAAACATCGGAAGTTGTAGATCTTAGAACCGCCGAATCTTCGGGGTAAACGTAATTCAGTATTTCAATGGAATCCGCACCGGTTATGTAATAATCAGAATATATGGCATAATTGGTTACACCGATAGCAATCAGATAAGATACAATCGGATAGCGATGCTTCCAGTGCGCAATTGTTGAGTTTGCATCATAAGGTTTTTCACTAACCAGTACGCCAATGCTTGCCACGTGATTACCTTTTGGCATGATAACAAATATATCAATCGAATCAATTTTGTCCGTTAAATCATTCTTGGATGGCCACCAATCAGAAGCGCCATACGGTTCGGAAAGTGTCCACATAGCTGGAGCACCATTGTGAATGTTATTCCCAAATGAACTAAAACTACTTAGCCCGGGTATTCCATGATAAAATACAGTAACAGAATCTGATTTGCCCAAAGAAACTCCGGGATTTAATGGGATGGATATCAGATCGCCTGAACGGTTTATTGCAATGCTTTTACCTTTAAAAAGAGCCGAATCAGCAGACAAACTTTCACTCAATTGAAACTGTATACTGTTCATTGTTTCCTGAGTAGCTACAAAGTATGAAGTTACCGATCCTGAAATATACCGTTGAGCCGGATCAATGATCCAGTTAAATCTATGATATTTCAAGTCATAATTATTTGTGGTTATCGGCTGTGGTAGCTTTTGTGGACTTTTGGTTAACTGTTTCTCACTTTCTGAATAAAAGATGCCTTCCGGTAATAACCTGCATTCCTGAGCATATAAAACACAGCTATTAAATAATAAAATAATAAGAATCAGATAATAAGAAGACGTTTTCATGGGTATGCTTTGTTCAGAATATTGATAAAAGGAGTTTCCTGTTTTTTATTATACAAAATGAACCATCAGATTCAATAAAGAAAACATTAATAATCAATTAAAGTTTATAAGTTTAGCTTATTTGGTTCTGAATTGAAAAATAACAAGATCTGAAATGCAATCAATATTTCTCACTCATCCATGCCATATACACGATCACCACCAAGGCCATTACACCACTCATGATAAACAGCGTTTTAGCTCCCAGGCTGTACCAGATAATACCTGCCATTGAGCTTGCCACCATGGTGCAGAGGCTTTGAAGCGCGGAGAAAGTACCAATGGCAGTTGCGGTATCTTTTGGTTCGGAGATATTGCTGATCCAGGCTTTGGATACACCTTCGGTGGCAGAGGCGTAAAGTCCGTAGAGAAAGAATAAACCAAGGAAAACGTAGAGATTGGTGTTGACTGAAAAGCCAAAATAGACTATGGAAAACAGCCCCAATCCAATCAAAAACATGCGTTTCAGACCGATTTTGTCCGCAAGTATTCCGACCGGAAAAGCAAACAAGGCATACACCAGATTATAGAAGATATAAATGCCGATAACATGTGTGTCGTTCAGCCCGGCATCTTTGGCTTTGAGTAACAGAAACACATCCGAACTGTTGAATAAAGTGAACAGGAGCAAGCCGATCAGTAATTGGCGGTAGGCAGCCGGACTATCTTTCCAGTAACTGAAAAATGAAAAGAACGAAACTTTTTCACCGGTTGGAATCACTGTCTTTTTTTTCTCTTTCAACAACAGCGTTGTAACGATGGCAATAAGTCCGGGAATAAAAGCTATATAAAACAATGTGATATAATCGCCGGGGTAGAAATATAAATACAACAGGGCCATTGATGGTCCTATGGCAGCACCAACAGTATCCATGGCACGATGGAACCCGAAAACTTTTCCTTTGGTCTCAGGTGTGGCTTCGTCAGATAATATGGCATCGCGCGCTCCGGTTCGGACTCCTTTTGCAAAGCGGTCGGTAGTACGTACAAAGAAAATCCATACAGGGTGAATAAAAAAGGCAGTCATCGGTTTGGAAAGCGCACTCAGAATATAACCCGCCTGTACAAAAGGTAACCGTTTACCTGTGGCATCCGATAGTTTCCCGAAATAACCTTTACTCAATCCGGCTGTTGCTTCCGCCACACCTTCCAGAATTCCGATTATCATGATTGAAAAGCCGATACTTTTCAGGTAAATAGGCATTACCGGATATAACATTTCGCTGGCTACATCGGTGAAAAGACTGACTACCGACAAAATCCAGACTACTCGGGAAATTTGTTTAAACATGAATCATAGAAGATAATTAATAATTAACATGTAATCGAGTTGTCTCAGTAAATTCAGTAAATTCTAATTTTAAATTACGCGTATGAAACAAGACCCTGGCCCCTCCCGCATGCGGGATAAATTGCGGGGAATTAAATTAGTATCGTCTCCTATAATTTTGCAATAATGTTTCATTTAATTTTTAAAATGGTATTCCCAATCTGCAATGCTATAAACTATCTACTATAATCTACCCACTTCCGACTGCCCACTTCCAACTATAAACTACCCGCTTCTTACTCCTTACTCAGAACTCCCCACTACCTTAGTCTATTTCCAGATTCAATCCGTTGCGAAGGCTAATCAATGCCGGATTCTGTTCAGTCATCATCCTGAAACGTTCTTCCGGAGTATTGCCACGTTGCTTTTCGGTTTCTTCCGCAATTTTAATCGTCATCGTTACCAGGAAATTATTCAGCTGGGTATGTATAAATGATAGAATTTCATGTTGCAGTCCCTTTAATTCTTTTTCCTGCAAGATATTGCTGACAGTTACTTCAAAAGCCGTAGCCGAGGTTTGATGTGGCTTATTGCTGAGAATAAAACTCGTCACGCGCCCAAGTTTGGGTATAGTTTCGGCAAATTGTCGCCAGGCTCTGTCCAGATCTTCATCCGAAAAGGGTTGGTTCAGTACAATGGCTTCTTCTGTATTATTTTCGCTGTATTCTTCCAGAGGTTCGGAAACAATATTCGGTTTCGAAATGGAAATACTACCGGGACGTTTAAGTACAAGTGGTGGTTCTGCTACCGCTTTTTTTGCTGTAACCTGAAGTGCAAGAGTTGCTGTGTCTGATTCAACAACGGGAATGCTAACTGTTGGAATGGAAGTGATTACCGATACTTTTTGTATCGGTGCAGGCTGTTCATCGTTAATTATGGATTTTTTTTTTTCATCCGTCAGTTGGCACAGACGAATTAAGGCAAGCTCCACTAAAAGCCGCTTATTTTTACTCATCCGGTAATCGATGTCGCAGTCATTGGTAATTTTCAATGCCTGAAACAAAAAGTCAACCGGACATTGTTGTGCCTGGGTTTTATAACGGTCACCAATACCGGCACCTACTTCCAGTAATGCGATAGTTTGCGGATCTTTGCTCACCAATACATCACGCAAATGGGAACTAAGTCCTGTGATAAAATGGTGTGCATCAAATCCTTTGTTCAACACTTCGTTGAAAATCAACAGAGATTGACTGACTTCTCCCTTCAAAAATCCTTCTACCAGACGGAAATAATACTCATAGTCGAGTACATTCAGGTTATCGATAACTCCCTGATATGTAATCTCGCTTCCACAGAAACTCACCAACTGGTCGAAAATAGATAACGCATCGCGCATACCGCCATCACTTTTTTGCGCTACTACGTTCAGTCCGTTTAAATCAACTGTTACACCTTCTTTTCCTGCCACGAATTGCAGGTATTTTACTGTGTCGGCAACAGAGATGCGGTTAAAATCGTAAATCTGGCATCGTGACAGTATGGTTGGAATGATTTTATGTTTTTCGGTGGTAGCCAAAATGAAAATGGCATGAGCCGGTGGTTCTTCCAGTGTTTTCAGAAAGGCATTGAAAGCTCCCTGTGAGAGCATGTGTACCTCATCAATAATATATACGCTGTATTTCCCTATTTGAGGCGGGATGCGCACCTGATCTATCAGTGAGCGGATATCATCAACGCCATTGTTTGACGCTGCATCGAGCTCGTGTATATTATAGGAGCGTTGATCGTTGAACGAAACGCAGGATTCACATGCATTGCAGGCTTCCGACTCGGCAGTTAGGTTTTGACAATTGATGGTTTTGGCAAATATTCGGGCACAGGTGGTTTTTCCTACGCCTCGCGGACCACAGAACAAATAGGCATGGGCTAAATGATTGCTTTTAATCGCATTTTTAAGTGTTACTGTCAATGCCGATTGACCGACAACCGAATTGAATGTGGACGGGCGATATTTACGTGCCGAAACGATGAAATTATCCATAAATTGAAATCTTATGCTGCTTTTGTCTGCAAATATACTGAAAAAATAACTTACACATCATCAAAAAAAAAGATTTTTAAAAAAAAAGCAGGTTCATAAAAAATGCTTACCTTTGTCAGACAAATTGAGATCCTACATGTAGGATATTCAGGGAAAACGGAATGTTTTATCCGGTTTCCTTCCATTTATTTCTGATTAGCTGTAACTTCTTTTCTTACAACCCGTAACCTTTTTTATTATGTCATTTATAGCAAAAGCAGCAAAAAAACTCAAGTCGGTACTTCTAAATAAGTATCTGATTGTTTTTTTGTTTTTTGCTGTCTTCGTAACTTTTTTCGATGAACATAATCTGATCAACCGTTGGAAATCGACTCAGAAAATCAATCAGTTGGAGGAAGAGTTGAAGTTCTATCAGGATGAGATAAAATCTACCAGACAAAAGAAGAATGAACTTGAATCGAACAAAGAAAATCTGGAGAAATTTGCCCGTGAACAGTATTTAATGAAAACCGAAAACGAAGATATATTTATTATCAAAGAATGATACAGAAACAACTCTCTCAAATACTGTTTATAAGCGGTGGAACCATAACTTTAATCGGTGCGGTTGCACAACTTCTCGAATTCTCAGTAGCTCCATATATTTTTTCAACCGGAGCCGCTCTACTCATTTTCCTGCAGGTAGTGAATGCAAAAGATAACTGGAAAGCTGAAATGCGTAAAAAACGGTTAGCCAGGAATGGTCTTATTTCCAGTCTTTTCCTCGCCTTGGCTGCATATTCAATGTTTACTAACTCCAATATGTGGGTTGTGGCCGTTTTAGCCTATGCACTTTCTTCTTTTTTCCTTTCTTTCAGGGGAAACGACGTGTAGTCGGTAGTTTATAGTCGGTAGTTGGTAGTAAGGAGTTCTGAGTAAGAATCAAGAACCAAGATCCAAGAACCAAGACATTAGACTCAGAAACGCGAAATACCTAATAATAAACTCGAAACTTTTCAAACAACCTGAAACTCGTAACTAAGTACTCAGAACTCAGAACCCGAAGCTTTTCAAATGGGAATGAAATGGACATCTCGCTTACGGGACCTATCAAACCTTTCAAACAACCTGGAACTCGTAACTAAGTACTCAGAACTCAGAACCCGAAACTATTCAAATCCTTCAAACCTATCAAACCCGGAGCCAAGAGCCAGGAATCAAGAGCCAAGACAAAAGACTCAGAAACGTGGAATGTGGAACACGAAACACGGAATTTTTCAAATGGGAATGAAATGGACATCCCGCCCTTGCGGGACCCTTCAAACTTCTCAAACTTCTCAAACCCTTCAAACCTTTCAAACCCTTCAAACCTTTCAAACTTTTCAAACACGAAACGCGAAACATTCACAAAAAAAAAACGCAACACTCAGTAAATGAGTATTGCGTTTTTTTTTCCTTTAAAGGATTTTATTTTTTTATTTTTTTGCTGCACATCGTTCATTCAACATTTTGGTAACTTCCGAAGTAATATCGTATCCTTCGGCAGCATACAATACATTATCGCTGGAAGTGTTACTGATTATCATCTCGTATTTTTTATCCTTGTTGTATTCTTTCATAAACTTGTTAATCGTATCGCGCAGTTCTTCGCTCATTTTTTGTTGAACCTGCATCAATTGCTGACTCAGTTTACCATCCATTTCCTGCAACTCTTGTTGTTTCTTCTGTAAACGCAATTGTTCCTGTTCTGCACGTTCGCGGCTTAAAAATGCATTGTTCTCAAGTTTCTTCTGAAATTCGCCCATCTCAGCCTGTAGTTGACGCGCTTTGGTATTAATAGTCAGGCGTGAATCTTCCTGCTTCTTAATTAAAGATTCGTTCGCATCTTTTGCAAACTGGTAATTCAACAGCAAGGAATCGATATTGATATAAGCGATAGGTAATTTACCTTTACTTATTGTGTCGTTCCAAGTAACGGCTTGTTTGTTTGTAGCAACGTTCTTATTGCTTAAAACCAGCCAAAAAAGAATTACAACAGCAATTGCCAAAATGGCATTCAAAATGAGTGATAAATTTTTCATTCGCTTTTTTCTATTAATAATTATCGGTAATTTCTTTTATCGTGTCGGATATATTCATCCGTTTAGATTTATTTTGTGCTTCACGATCCTGTGTGGTAGCACAGTTCACCCCTTTGTCGCGCAAGGCTTTGATGCCTCCAATGTGGATATTTGGGAATACTCCGCCTTTCACGAAGAAAATCCGGAAACCCAATAGTAATACTGCAATCAGCAATAAAACAGATGAAATTAATATGGCGTTTAGCATTTTAAAATGAATTTATAAGGATGAAATTTAGCAATTACGATTTATGAGTCTCTACTCTTATATTATAAATTCGAGTGCAAAGATAATTTTTTTAGGACACAACCTGACTACGACCTATCAATTTTTAGTAAAATGAATGTTTCGTTGTGTTTTTTAACATATATTCAGCTAGGCTGTAATTGACACAATCAGGAATACATTTCACCTAAAAAACCGGACTGATTCAGTATCAATCCGGTTTAATTGTTTTATTGTAAGGTCTTTATAATGTGTTGTAACTTTAAGTTCAGGAGTAACAACCCGATTATTCAGATTCTTAACTTAGTAACGTTCTGAAACTATTTTCCAGTCAACTAAATCCCACAGGGCAGCCACGTAATCGGCACGACGGTTTTGATAGTCAATATAATAAGCATGTTCCCATACATCAAAAGTGAGTAGAGGAATTAAACCACGTGTAATCGGGTTACCTGCGTTGCTTTCTTTGGCAATCGATAGTTTTCCGTCAGCATCTTTTACCAGCCAGGCCCATCCCGAACCAAATACGGTTATAGCGGCTTTGTTGAATTCTGCTTTAAAATCATCTAACGATCCGAATGCAGCATCTATTGCTTTTGCTAATTTATCACCCGGTACTGAACCTTTGTTGGGAGTCAGACTCAGAAAATAAAAGTTGTGATTCCAAATCTGGGCTGCATTGTTGAACATTGGACCCTCAGATTTTTTTACGATGGTGTCTAAATCCGCATTTTCAAATTCGGTACCCACAACAAGACCGTTCAGATTATTTACATAAGTCAGATGGTGTTTTCCGTAATGGAAACTGATGGTCTTTTCGCTGATAATAGGTTCTAATGCATTGTGTGCATAAGGCAATTCTGGCAATGAAAATTTCATGATTCTAATGTTTTATGTGTTAGTAATTCAAATGTTTCTTGTTTTAATACTCACTAAACGTTCATTTCGGTCATTTTGTTTCCCGATAAAGTGTTTTTTTAAAGAAAAATATATAAGACATTTGGTTCATTACGTTTTTCTTATCATCTTTGTAGTCTCTAAGAATAAAGTCTTAGCCACAAAGTCAGATGACAAAGATCTAAGACTTCAGACATTAAACAAAAACCGCATAAACAAAAAACAAAACAACATGAACAAATCAATTCGCTTAATTATTGTGCTCGGTCTTGTGATGATCGCAGCTTCTGCTTGTAAAACGAAACAAAAAGTGGCTCAAATTCCCGCAGGTGCAAACGTTGAAGCTACCGCACCCGTTGCTGTTGTAACTCCCCCGGTAGTGAATTATCCTGCTGCCAGCGAAACGGAAGTAACACGGAATGAAAATTTCAGTCTTGCCGATGGTGAAACCAATACCGATGCCATGAAGTTTAAATACCACGTGGTTGTTGGTAGTTTTAAAAACCAGGCCAATGCCAAAGGATTACAAAGCACATTGAATGCCGAAGGAAACAGGGCCGTAATTGTTGTAAACCAACAAGCTATGTTCCGCGTTTTGATTGCTTCATTCAATGATTATAATCAGGCAAAAGCACGTATTAAAGAAATTGCAACCCGTTTCCCCGATGCATGGGTTTTGGTACAAAAATAAGAATCAAGAACCAGGAACCAAGATACTGGTAGATGTAGACCGGTAAATAAATAAAACGAATAAAGGAGAAGAACCGATGGTTTTTCTCCTTTATTCGTTTACGCAGATTGAATATTTAAATTTCCATCAAAAATTTATTTTATAAGTAGGATCTATAACGTTTGGGTGGCTTACCTGAAATGTCGAAATAAAATATAAGAAAAACAGAACGCTGATTTACGCGGGTTTAGCGGATATGAACGGATCTTCATTCCAATAAATTGGAATGATTTCCAGGAACAAGCAGATTCTCTTCAAGCTATTATGAAATTTTACATCTGCGTTTTTATCATTATTTTCTATCTTGCAATAATATAAATTTCAGTAGTTTCTCTTCGGAAATCAAAATACGAAGTATTTTTTATCCGTTTTTTATCCGCTAAACCCGCGTAAATCCGCGTTCTATTATTTTTTGTCATATGCTAAGTCCTTTTTATTGTATTGCTTAGCCAAAATCGAAATCCCATTTGGTATTTTTCTATTGTGGCCTTAATTTTCCTTATTTTATTATCTATTGTGCCTATTGTGGTTTGGAATTTAAATTAATTTTTAGGTAAAGGCACTTAGACCGCTCAGTTTAATTGGTTGATATATAATGAAAGTAAAACAACTCCTATTTGGATGAAGTAATAATAAAGATCTTGCTATTACTCTGAGTTTTCAATTGACTCCGGCTTTTGAATTGCCTCCATTTTTTGAATTGACTCCAGCTTTAGCTGGAGGGAGGGAGGGAATAAGAGATGCTGTTGATTGGCTTTAGCCCAATTGATTATTATTTAGAACATGATAGTCATATAGTTACATTTGGCTAAAGCCAATATTCTGATTTAAATTTTCTATCCTCCAGCTAAAGCAGGAGGCAATTCAGCTAAAGCAGGAGGCAATTCAACTAAAGCAGGAGGCAATTCAACTTAATCAGGAGGCAATTAAGTTGAAGATTTTTATTGAACCATTTGTTAATCTACAAAGGCCAACATATTAGTGTCCTGGTAATTATTAATTTTTAATTATTAATTACTTACAGGGCTTTCATCAAGCTTCCGTTTAAATCTTCTGATAAAAAAGAAAATGGTAAAGGCCGAAACGATGGTCGATAATCCGTCCGAAACCGGCATCGACGCCCAGGCTCCTGTCAGCCCGAAAAGAGTAGGAAGAAAGAGTAAACTTGGTACCAGAAATAAAAATTGTCGGGTCAGGCTTAGGAAGATAGATATTTTGGCCATGCCAATAGATTGGAAGAAATTGGTGACGACAACCTGAAATCCGATAATGGGGAACATAATCACCGAAATGCGCAATGCCTGGGTTGCAATAGCCTGCAATGCCAGGTCGCGCGTGAAGAGTGCAGCCATAGCCCCCGGCAAAAAAGTCCCCATTATAAAACCAAGGCTGGTCATACCGGTGGCAACAAAGATGGCAATCTTCAGTGTTTTAAACATTCTGTCATATAGTCTGGCGCCATAATTAAATCCGATGATGGGTTGAGTTCCCTGATTCAGACCTATGATAGTCATTATGACCAGGGTATTCACGCTGTTGATAATCCCAAAAGCACCAATTGCCAGATCGCCACCGTAATGTAGCAAGGTGGTGTTTACCAGTATAATGATAAAGCTTGTGGCCAGTTGCATGCTGAAAGGTGACATACCTATGCTGATGATAGACATGACAATCTTCTTTTCCAACCGGAAATTCGGCCGGTGAAATCTGATAATTGAACTCTTGAGCGTGAAATGCCACAACACCCATACTGTACCAACCAGATAGGATATATTTGTGGCAATGGCTGCCCCCTGAATGCCCCAGTTAAATCCAAAAATAAAGATTGGATCGAGTACCACATTGATCAGGGCACAGATTATCATGGTGTACATTGCTTTTTTCGGATAGCCTGATGCACGCATGATGTTGTTAAATCCGAAACTTAAAGCTGATAGCAGACCGCCGGGAATAACTATGCGCATATAATCCTCGGCATATTGTATCGTTTGTTCCGTTCCCCCGAACAGCCTCAGCAAGTCGCTCATGAAAATGTAAGATAGAATGACGACAGTTCCCGAAATGATTATGGTAAGTGTCAGCGCATTGCCAAGGATCTTTTCAGCTTTCACTTTGTTGTTTTCACCCAGGGTAATCGATATCCGTGCAGCTGAACCCGCGCCAACCAACATCCCGAAAGCCATCAGCAAAATCATAAACGGGAATGTGAGCGCCAAACCCGAAATGGCCAAAGATCCCACACCCTGACCGATAAAAATCCGGTCCACTATATTGTACAACGACATAACCACCGTACCTACTATCGCAGGTATTGAGTAATTCCAGATAAGTTTACCTATCTTTTCAGTCGCTAATTCGTTGGTTATAGTGGCGGGATTCGACATATTAAATGATAGAAAAAACAGTTGAAGCCTATTTATGTTCAATTATGGAACAAAAAGTACTTATATAACTGTTTCAATGTTTTTTTTTTCGAGGTGTAAAGATAAGCATTAATAAACAGTAATTAAATATGGGTTGAAACGAATGTTGTAAATTTTGTTTTAGCTCTTAATTAGTTCGAAGAATTTAAAGATTACTTCGAAAAACGAAAATGTAAGTAAAGGATTAAATAACTTTGTCTATATTTGTGCTTGGAAAGTACGAATTACACGAATTAATAAATACGAATTCCCAAATTTTGTATGTAAATTTGAGTTTTTAGTAATATCAGTTGAAAGAGTTTATGGTAAAAATAAAAATATTCATAAGTAGTGTTCAAATTGAATTCTCCGAAGAACGGAAACTTCTTTGTGAGTATATTCAGTCGGATGCACTATTGGGTAAATTTTTTGATCCATTTATTTTTGAAAATATCCCGGCTTTAAGTGCGGCCGTTAATTTGGTATACTTAAATGAAGTAGAACAATCCGACATCTATTTGGGTATTTTTGGAAAAGACTATGGTTATGAAGATAAAGATGGCGTTTCACCCACCGAAAGAGAATTTGATTATGCCACTTTACTTCATAAAACCAGATTGATTTTCATTTCCGATCAGACTCATCTACATTGCCATCCAAAGGAGCAGACACTTATAAAGAAATCTGAAAAATCAGTTGTCCGGAAGATATTTACAGCTTATTCTGATTTGAAAGCATCTGTTTATGCCGCATTGGTCAGGTATCTTGAACAAAAAGAATATGTGCGTACTGTTCCCTTTGATGCAACGTTTAATGACAGAGCCAACATGGAAGATCTGGATACAGATAAAATCAAAGAATTTGTCATTATTGCCAAAGCAAAACGCAATTTTCCCTTAGAACCAGAATCGAGTCCCGAGCTGGTGTTGACTCATTTAAACTTACTGACTAATAATCGTCTCACCAATGCAGCCATACTATTATTTGGAAAGTTACCTCAACGATTTCTTATTTCTTCCGAAATAAAATGTGCTCATTTTCATGGATCTCAGATTGCTAAACCTATTCCTTCTTATCAGGTGTATAAAGGGGATGTATTTCAACTGGTGAATCAAGCTGTTGATTTTGTAATGTCCAAAATTGACCTTGCAATAGGTACCCGAAATATGAATGCGCAGGTGGATGTTAGTTACGAACTTCCAATTGAGGCCGTTACTGAAGCCATAGTCAATGCCGTTGCCCACAGAGATTATACCAGCAATGGAAGTGTTCAGGTCATGCTTTTTAAGGACAGGCTCGAAATATGGAATCCCGGTAATCTTCCCTACGGACTAACAACGGCAAAGCTTCGTGAACCGCATTACTCTATCCCTGCCAATCCATTATTGGCAGAACCTATGTATCTGGCAGGTTATATCGAAAGGATGGGCACAGGAACCGGTGATATAATCCGTAAATGTAACGAACTTGGTTTAAAAGAACCGGAATTTATACAGGATGAAGCATTTAGAACTATCTTGTGGAGGCCTCTATTAAATGATCTACCGGATAATACAATACTGGTTAATGGTTCAGATAATGGTTCTTATAATGAAACCAAACTAGATAACGAGCTAGATAACGAGCTAGATAACGAGCTAGATAACGAGCTAGAAAATAAGTTGGAAAACGAACTAAGTTTAAAAGAAAAGGATATTATAAAATTAATATCCAAAAATTCAAAAATAACTCAAAAGCAATTAAGTGAAATAATCGGAATTACACCTCAAAATATCAGAGTTTATATAGCTAAATTAAAACAAAAAAAACTGCTTCTCCGCATTGGACCCGATAAAGGCGGACATTGGGAAGTGGTAGATACGAATTACACGAATTAAAAACGAATTACACGAATTAATATGGCAGATTTATTATACAATGAAGAAAGCTATAAAATAATTGGTTCGTGTATGAAAGTGCATGCAGGGCTTGGATCCGGATTTATGGAATATGTTTATCAGGAAGCATTATAAAAGCAATTTATTAAAGATGGCATGACTTGAACCCGAAAAGCTATTACATGAATATTTCGACGGTGATAAACTGAAAAAATATTTCAAAGCAGACTTTTTGACTTCAACGCTCCTTTGTACATGACAAAAAAAGAATAGAACGCGGATTTACACGGATTTAGCGGATAATAACGGATTTTAATTCCAATAAATTGGAATGATTTTCCGGAACAAACAATTTTTGTACAAGATGCTTTGAAATGTTACATATGAGCCTGCCTGCGGTAGGCAGTTTTTATAAATTATTCATCTTGCAATAAGGACAGTATTAATAGATTATCTTTGAAAATCAAAATACAAAGTATTTTTTATCCGTTTTTTTATCCGCTAAATCCGTGTAAATCCGCGTTCTATTCTTATCTTATTTAGTTTATCGAATTTATTGTCATGTACTAAGACAACGCTTTTATAATTAATAGCCGGAATCCAGACTACATTTCAGGTATATGCTGGTGGTATGGAAACTGTTTTTAATAAAAGGAATGAAATTATTTTAAATGTCCCTGTTAATGTCCCTGATAATGTCCCCGAAAATGGCAAGAAAACGGCAAAAAAACGGCAAGATAACGGCAAGAAGATTATTGATGTCATTAGTACAAATTCAAATATTTCTATAACTGAGTTAGCAGGAATATTGGGCGTTTCGATCAAAACGATTAGAACCAATATTGACAAACTTAAAGCAATAGGAATACTTCGCCGCATTGGACCCGATAAAGGCGGTCATTGGGAAGTGTTAGATACGAATTCCACTAATTAATACGAATTTCACGAATTTAATGATATGAATAAATACGAATTTCACGAATTAATACTAATTTCACGAATTTAATGATAGGAGTTACTCAAATTTTCTCTATTTTTACGTAGAAATTACGAATTACACGAACCTGCCTACCGCAGGTAGGTTTAAAAACGAATTACACGAATTAATATGGCAGATTTACTTTACAAAGAAGAAAGCTATAAAATAATTGGTTCGTGTATGAAAGTGCATGCAGGGCTTGGATCCGGATTCCTTGAATCTGTTTATCAGGAAGCATTAGAAAAGCAATTTATTAAAGATGGCATACCTTACGAACGCGAAAAGCTATTACATGTATATTTCGACGGTGATAAACTTAAAAAACATTTCAAAGCAGATTTTTTCTGTTTCGATTCAATAATTGTTGAGCTCAAAGCTACTCCCTTTATCTATCAAAAAGATATGGATCAAACTATAAATTACCTGAATACCACAAAAATAAGATTAGGATTGTTAGTTTGCTTTGGTTCACGAAGCCTTACATATAAACGTTTAATCGCTAATTAAAGACTAATTAAAATAATATGAGCGCAATAACCTATATATTTGCACACTTTAATTCGTGTAATTCGTATTTAATTCGTGAAATTCGTAAATAATAAATTCGTGTAATTCGTTTAAAATTCGTGTAATTCGTCTTTAAGTAATTAAATATTATGCCAACTGCAATCCGATTCGATAACATCTCCAAACAATACCGTCTCGGTCTGGTCTCCACCCAGACCCTGAGCCACGACCTGAACCGGTGGTGGCAGATGAATCTGCGCGGAAAAGAAGATCCTTACCTGAAGATAGGCGAGGTGAACGACCGTGCGCACCGGGGTGATAGCGATTACGTGTGGGCCCTGCGCGATATCAACTTTGAAGTGCAACAGGGCGATGTGCTGGGTATTATAGGTAAAAATGGTGCCGGAAAATCTACCTTGCTGAAGATTCTCTCCAAGGTAACCGCACCCACCACCGGAACCATTAAAGCGAAAGGACGTATAGCTTCCCTGCTGGAAGTAGGGACCGGTTTTCACCCCGAGATGACCGGACGGGAGAATATATTTATGAACGGTGCCATTATGGGCATGAGCAAGGCAGAAATCCGGCGCAAGCTGGACGAAATTGTGGACTTCTCCGGTGTGGAACGCTACCTCGACACCCCCGTGAAACGCTACTCCAGCGGTATGACTGTACGCCTCGGTTTTGCCATCGCCGCCCACCTCGAACCCGAAATACTGGTAGTGGACGAAGTACTTGCCGTAGGCGATGCCGAATTCCAAAAAAAAGCCATCGGCAAAATGCAGGATATATCAAAAGGAGAGGGGAGAACGGTGCTGTTTGTGAGTCATAATATGGCAGCAGTAAATGATTTATGTACAAGTGCAATAATTTTGTCAAATGGATCAATTAGTAATTCAGGAAATGTAAAAGAAATTATTGATTTATATTTGACCTCCGTAAATAATATTGATTTGTACCGGGAATGGAGTAATCTTGAAAAAGCTCCCGGAAATAAATTTGTTAAGATACGAAGAATGTATACTGTTAATTCTATAAGAACAAAGGTACAATATTCATTAACTGCTGATTCAATCGGTATTTTCATTGAATACGAAGTTTTACAAAATACTCCTTTTTTTACTCATGGGATAAATGTTTTTACTTCTACTGATATTCATCTTTTCTCCTCGCACGACAGTAATACATACAATAAAGATACAATTATTCAAAAAGGTATCTATAATACCATTGTTTGGATACCAAATAATTTATTGCAGAGTGGTGATTACTTAGTTAGTGTTGCATTTATGACTTATAATCCATTTAAAGTGCTTTTTAATGAAGAAAATCTTTTACGAATTCATGTCATAGATACAATTAATAATACTGCCCGACCTGAAAATGTAAATGAAAATATACCCGGTTTAATCAGACCTAAATTATTATGGGATGAAAGAATAATAGTAAATTAATAAAGAATTCATCATGAACTGTCCTGTATGTTCCAACAATAAATTTGAACAATCAATAGTAATTAAACAAAGACTAATAGAAGAATGGGAATTAAACCTGGAAGAAGTTGATTATATAAACAAACAACAAGGATTATATTGTACGGAGTGTTTTAGTAACTTTCGTTCTATGACTTTAGCTCATAGTATAATGCAATATTTTTCATTAAAAGGTAATTTCCAACAAGTCCGATATTCAAGGATAGGAAAAAGAAAGAAACTCCTTGAAATAAATGAAGCAGGAAATTTACATTCTATTTTTAGACTTTTTAAAAATTATATATTTGCAGAATATCCAGAGATTGATATTCAAAAACTACCTTATAATGATGAAACATTTGATATAGTAGTACATTCTGACACATTGGAACATGTAAATGATACTTCCATGGCCTTAAAGGAATGCAATAGGGTGTTAAAAACGGGTGGGGCATTATTTTATACAATTCCTATAATTAATGGGCGTTTGACAAAGAAACGTGATGGTCTAAGTAAAAGTTATCATGGAAGCCAGGATGAAGGTCAAGGGGAGGATTATTTAGTTTGGACTGAATATGGTGCTGATTTCTGGTTAGAAATTAACAGGGCTGGTTTTAATGAAATTAGATTATATACATTAGAAAATGAATCAACTATAGCTATTTGTGCAAAAAAAAATGAACAAAGGAATTATTTAGCACAAAAATTTTTATTTAATCGATTCATATTCATTTTGACAAGAAAAAAAATAAAAAAAATATGGACTTTACGGGTGAAAGATTTATTCCAGAAATAAAGGGAACAATCGAATTAGAGCATTTAAACAGATATTATTTTGTAGTTAATCAAATTGATTTAAAATTTAAAACTGTACTCGATATTGCTTCGGGAGAAGGATATGGATCTGAAATATTATCAAGATATGCACAGACAGTAATAGGAGTAGATTTAAGTTCAGAAGCAATTTATTATTCAAAAAAAAAATATAGAAATGAAAATTTAGAGTTTATTCAAGGTGATGCAACTAAGATACCTTTAGAAGATAATTCAGTTGATGTAATTGTGAGTTTTGAAACAATAGAGCATCATGACAAACATACCGAAATGATTAATGAAATTATTAGGGTCTTGAAACCTCAAGGAATATTAATAATTTCTTCTCCAGATAAATATTATTACTCAGACTTACTTGATCGTAAAAATGAATATCATGTTAAGGAGCTATATTATTCTGAATTCAAAGACTTAATAAACAATAGTTTCAGAAATGTTTTCTTTTTCAGTCAAAGAACTTTTAGCGGTTCAATTATAACTTTAGATGATAATTATAATTCATATAAGAAACCATTAGTTGTTGAACCAAAAGGATTAAAACATCCTTTTTTACCCATGTATAATATAGCAATTGCTTCTAACAACTTAGAATTTAAAATGTTGGAACAAACAATTTATTATACAGAAGAAGAAGAGGCAATTACAAGATTTGATATTGAAGATGCAATCAGCTTATCTGAAATTAAAATAAAAAAAACAAAAACATGGCTAATTGGAAGATTTATTCTATACCCATATAGGCTATTTAAGAAAGTAATTAACAAAAATCATCAGACTTGAATTTTAACATTTAATGTTTATGAGAACAAGTATAGCCCTCTGTACCTATAATGGAGAAAAATATATTAGAGAACAATTATACAGTTTACTAAACCAGACAATATTACCTAATGAAATTATTATTTGTGATGATAAATCAACAGATGAAACTATTAATATTATAAAAAGGTTTTCTAACGAAAATCCAAATATATTCAAGATACATATTAATGAAAAAAACATTGGGACAATAAAAAACTTTGAAAATGCAATATACTTAACAACAGGTGATATAATTTTTCTTTCAGATCAAGATGATATTTGGAATTCTGATAAAATAGAGAAGATGATTGCTGTATTTAATATTAAGCAAGAAAGCTTATTGGTTTTTTCTAATGGTGATATAATCGATGAAAATGGAGTGAGAAATGATTCTACACTTTGGGATAAATGGAGTTTCACTCCAGAAATGAAAAAAAAATGGATGAATAATAATTTGGCTTTTAATGATTTGTTCAAAAATAATAATATAGTCACTGGAGCAACAATTGCATTCCGTAAAGAACTGAAAAATCACATACTCCCAATTAATGTTCCTTACGAGTATTGGCACGATGTCTGGATTGCATTACATGCATCAGGATTAAATGGTTTGACTTTTATTGAAGAATCACTTATTCAGTATCGAATTCATCCAAAACAACAAATTGGGATACCTGAAAGTAATTTCATTTCTGATAATTCTCATAACTTTCAAAATTCTGTTTCAAAAGTGGAGTTTTTTAAATCTATATCTGAAAGATATCCTAAACAATCAAATGATTATTTTATACTCGAAGTAATTTCGCTGTCAAATGAAGTAATCGAGTTACAAAAGAGAATCTTCACAATAAAAAAATCAAAAGCATATCAATTAGGAAAATTTCTTTTAAAACCACTATTTTTCATAAGGTATCAGTTCATTAAAAAATAATATCTCATTAATGTTCAAAAATTTAAACAATCAATGATATCAATTATTATCTGCTCCCGAAATACTGACATTTCTTTTAAGCTTTCAAATAACATTTTGAAAACTATTGGTGTTGAATATGAATTAATTGTCATTGATAACTCTAAAAACAAACATTCAATTTCTTCTGCCTATAATGAAGGTGTAAAGAAAGCAAAGTTTCCATATCTTTGTTTTATGCATGATGATATCTTTTATCATACATATGAATGGGGGAAAAAAGTAATTGCCCATTTTAATGAAACTAAAATTGGTATTATAGGTATAACCGGAACACACTTTCTTCCTAAAACCCCTTCAGGTTGGTATCAACCTATGATTACATCTGGAGGTTGTTTACAACGGGTAATATCATCAGATGATCAAAGTCTTGTTTTGGCACAAAACCTGTCTCGATTTTCAGATACCAAATCAATATGTGCAGTTGCTGTAGACGGGATGTGGTTCTGTATTCCTAAAGAGCTATTCTTTCAAATCAAATTCGATGAAGAAATATTCATGGGTTTTCACTGTTACGACTTGGATATTTGTCTTCAAATTAGGAGACTAGAATACTCTGTTAAGATTATTGCTGATGTTTTGTTAGAACATTCTTCTTCCGGTTCTTTTGATATTGATTGGATAGATTCAACAAATAAATTATTTAAAAAGTGGAAAAGTGAATTGCCTCAAATTGCTGGGGTTGAGGTTGATGATAAAGAAGTTGGAATACGTACAGATTTAGTTTCTGAGGTACTTGTCTGGATTTCATCTTACGCTCAATCTCAAAAAGAATTATTGCAGGTTAGACAATCAAAAGCTTACAAATTAGGTAAAATATTATTGAAATATTTTCGGTGGATTAAATTATAAAAAACATGAAATATCAAGTATTACTTGTTCCTGATGGCTGGCCGGCAAATTTCTTTGATGAACAGATGGATGCTGTTTCCGATTTATATGAATTTAAGGTATTGATGGGCTTTCGTGATGTGTTTGGAAAGAAAGAAGCAATAAAGAGATTTTTTTTTAAAAGATTTGAATATTTCACTGTTGAAACTTCCGATATTTATAAAGTTAATTATATTTTTATAAATCAATTGACTCCCTTTCTGGAAAGAAGACAATGGAAATTCTTAATGAGAAAATTTGATGACTGTATTCGTTTTATATATGGAGGCGAAAAACCGGATATAATTCATATTCAACAATTAAGTGATACCACAGTTTTTATTTGCGAATGGGCAAAAAATAATCAAGTACCTGTTGTGATGAGCGAGCATCTTTTATATGTCCGTCATCAAGTAAATGCTTTTCAGCGATTGAGAGAGCAGGTTTATATGCAATCAAATATAGTACTTTGTGCAAGTAATTACCAATATCGGACTTTACTCACAAATGGTATTCAGTTAAAGAAGGTTGTAGTTGTCGGTAATCTGATTGTTGATACATTCCTTCCTGAAACTTTTATATCGCAGGTAGGTAACCGCAATATTGTCTTCGTCGCGAGCCATTTAGCAGATAAGGATATTAATATCTTACTTGATTCAATCGAAATATTAAAAAAAAAGCATATTGAATTTTCTCTTGATATTATTGGAATTGAGTCCGATAAGAATTATCTGTTTGAAACTGATAGTCAGTATAATTTGCAAAAGGATATAGAAAAAAGAAATTTGTCGGATGTGGTTCATCCCAGAGGTAGGAAGAATCGTCAGCATTTACTGGAGTGCTACCAAAACTATTCTTTCTTAGTTTCTTCCAGTCTGTCTGAGACATTTGGAGTGGGAATTGCGGAAGCAATTGCAAATGGATTACCTGTAGTATGTACAGATAGTGGTGGTATTCATGAGTTCGTGGATGAGTCGAATGGAATTATTGTTCCGATACGTGATCCACAGAAGTTGGCAGATGCAATAAAGGAAATGTTTGAAAAAAGGCATTTGTATAACGCATCGGAAATATCAAAAAAAATTGTAACAAAATATGGTATTCAGGCATTTCGCAATAAACTTTTGCAGGTGTATAATGACTGTTTAAAAGATTGATAATGAATGAGAGCGATAAATATATCTTTTCTATTATTGTTCCTATCTATAATGTAGCTGATTATGTAGAACAATGTGTAAGAAGTTTATACCATCAAGATATTCCAACAACAGATTACGAAGTAATCGTTATTGATGATTGTTCTCCTGATAAAAGTAAGGATATTGTAATAGCCTTACAATCAGAATATGAGAATTTAAAATTGATTTCTTTATCTGAGAACATGAAACTGGGGTCTGCCAGGAATGTCGGTTTACAAAATGCCGGTGGGAAATATATCTGGTTTGTTGATTCGGATGATTTTATTCAGCCCAATGTTTTGAAACAGTTTTATTCTGAACTAGAAAAAGAAAATCTCGAAATTCTTCATTTTGATTATAAGGTGTTTAATGACCTAGATGAGAAAATAAATCCCTACAGGATTAATTATGAATTGACTATATGTTCCGGTGTTGAATTTTATTTTGATTCACACGAATTATGGTGGCAGAAGGGAGTTGAAGCATGGCGAAAGGTTTATAGGAGATCATTCTTGCTTGAAAATAATTTCTTTTTTGCAGAAAAAGTGATGTATGAAGATGTTGATCACTCATTTAAGATTTTTGCAAAGGCACAAAGAGTAAAGCATATCGATTTATCTCCCTATTGTTATCGGAATAATTCTTCTTCAATAACAAAAACAAAACTTACGCCAGAACATTTGAAGTATTGGTTATTACTTGCTTTAAGATGTAAAATACTACAAGAAATTTTTTTGCGTGAAAGAGTTGATTCCCGCTTTGTTTCAGTAATTGATGAGTATGAAAAATTTCTTTTAAGTAGCATTTACAAGACTCTTAAAGCATTTAATAATGAATTTAGAACAGAATATATAACTTTTTTGAAAGAAATTGATATATCTTCACTGAGAAAATACATTTCCATAAAAAAGTATTTATATTTAAGATATCCTATAATTTAAACCTGTATGACTTTAATATCAATTATCATTCCGGTTCATAATGCGGGCTTCCGATTGAAAGAATGTCTCGATTCATTGACAAATCAAACATTGAAAGATATTGAGATTATATGTGTACTTGACAAACCGACAGATGGAAGTATAGAGATCGTTAGGGAATATGCTACTTTTGATAATAGAATTGTAGTTGTGGAAAATATTCATAACGAACATATAGCAGAATCAAGAAATAAAGGTCTTCTAATAGCAAAAGGAGAATATATCGGATTTTCAGATCATGATGATTGCAGAAGTTTGGATATGTATGAAATATTATATTCGGAAGCAAAGAAAAATGATGCAGACATTGTATTTAGTAATTCCTATGTAAATTATATAACTGAAAAAGAATTAGTAAAGTATGACAATCCAACAAGTGATGGTGTTATCAGGTCGATCATACTACCAATGCATATAAAAAAAAATGTAAATAAACTCTCGAAAAGCATTTGGGCATCTATTTATAGAAAAACGTTTATTGATGATAATTCATTATCATTTAAAGATAGACGAATTTATTATGAAGAGGATACTTTATTTAATCTGAAAGCATTTTTACTTACACAAAAAATAGCTTTTTGTAATAAAGAATTTTATACTTGGAATAAATTATTTGAAAGCGAATCCAGCAAACCTCTTTGGGATATTGCCGAAAAACAACTAAATTTTTTAACTGTAATGATAGATATTCTTTTGGAAACTTCTAAGTTAGAAAAATATAATGCTGAGTTGAAAATATTGATATCTGATTGGATATGGAGAAAAGAAAACTATCCATGCTATAAAAATCTTTCCAAAGAGAAAAAGAGATCGTTGCTAAAACTTCTTTTGATAGCTAAAATGCCACTAATAGGTAAATCGGATGAAACTAAAATTTTAAGTAAAAAAAGATTGAGATTTTTCTTTCTTTTTTTATCCTTATTTTTATTAAAATAATTCAATGACCATTCTTTTTATCACCCATTACCCCGGTATGTATGGAGCCAATCAGTCTCTATGCCGGTTAATGTTGGAGCTACGGGCAAATTACAATATTCAGCCCGTAGTTTTATTATCCCATCGTGGTGAAATTTGTGAGTTTCTGGAGCAAAATGAAATACCATATACTGTTTCTCATTTTTACTGGTGGGTAAATGCGGATACAGGCATCTTTCAAAAGTTTTTGAATTACCGGAAGCAGATTCGTAATTTATTGCGTGAACCAATATTGCTCAAACTGTTCGAAAAGGAAAGTATTGATTTAGTTTACAGTAATTCAGTCACCATCAATATAGGTGTTTTTTTGAGTCGCAAACTCAACTGTCCACATATATGGCATATCAGGGAAACCTTACAGGCTTACGACTTTAAATATTCGATTGGTAAGTTTTGGGCAAAAAGAATATTTGAGAATGGTGCAGACCGGTATATTGTGATCTCTGATTTTTTGTTGAATACTTACAATGATTTTTTGCCGGTAAAACGGACTAAAAGAATTTATAATGGATTATCACTGAAAGTAGAATCTCATAGTATAAATAGAATTTCTGATGTTTTAAATATTGCCATTGTTGGGATCATATGCGAACAAAAGAACCAATTGGATGCACTTAAAGCATTAAAAATAATAAAGACCAAAGGTATTAACAGTATTAAGCTTCATTTTATCGGTGGAAATAAAGCAGATTATTTGCAGCAAATAAAGACATATATAGAAGAGAATGGTTTGCAGGATGCTGTAGTTTTTCACGGGCATCAAACCGATGTAAACGGAATATTGAAAGCGATGAATATCGGTCTGGTATGTGCGCGCGATGAAGCTTTCGGTCGGGTAACCATAGAATATATGTTACATCGGTTACCGGTAATTGCCAGTCTGTCGGGAGCCAACGAAGAATTGGTTAAGGATGGTCAAAATGGATTAATTTATAAATTAAATGATGCGGATGAACTGGCGGAAAAGATCGAGTATTTTATAAAAAATCCAACGCAACTTCAAACTATGGGAGCTTTTGCGCAGCAATATGCCCGAACTAATTTTTCATCTGAGCAAAATACAGCTTCAATTTATAAAGTTATTGAAGACTTGCTACAGGGTGATAATGTCCATAGTTAGTATTTAAATTTTTAATTATTAATTTTTCATTGTTAATTTAATTTTATGTGTGGAATTTCAGCAGTTTATAGATATTCTTCAATTACAGAAACGGATAAAGAAAAGCTCCTTGCCATGAACGAGGAAATGCATTACCGCGGGCCCGATGACAGGGGTGTGTGGAATGATGACCATTGTGGGCTGGCGCAGGTACGCTTGTCTATTATTGGATTACAAAAAGGGAAACAACCGCTGTTTAATGAAGATAAATCCCTGGTGTTGATTTGTAACGGGGAGATTTATAATTATATAGAAATTAAACAGGATTTAATTGCCAAAGGACATATATTTAATTCTGACTCAGATTCGGAAACCATTTTGCATTTGTACGAGGAATATGGAGTAAATTGTCTGGAATATATACGGGGTATGTTTGCCTTTTGTTTGTGGGATAGCAAACGGAAACAACTTTTTGTTGCACGTGATCGTATCGGAGAAAAAACCTTGTATTATGCACAAATACCCGGTGGAGTTGTATTTAGTACCGAATTAAAAGCCATATTGAAATACTATATCGATAAACCGCAGATAAGGCTGGAACAACTGGCAGAACCAATTCGATATACTTCTCCTGTTAATAAAAAAGATACCTATATTGATCAAATAAAGCGTATTGAGCCCGGGCAATATTTACTGGTTGATGATAAAGGTTTGCTGCAATATCATTACTGGAAAAGAGATTTAACGGATAGGTTTACCGGTACATTTGAGGAGGCTAAGGCTGAAACCTTGCGTTTGATGCGCGAATCGGTTGATATATCTTTGCGTAGTGATGTACCTATTGCCGTGATGTTGAGTGGTGGGGTCGATTCAAGTGCCATTGCAGCCCTGGCAAAAGAATCCGGTCGTGAAGTCCATACCATTACTGCCGGATATAAAGGTGATCACGATTGTGATGAAAGAGATGTGGCCAGACGTTTTGCCAAAGAAAAAGGATTTATTTATCATGAGGTTGAGTTGGATGAAACAGATTATCAGACCAGTTTCGATGAATTGACACAGCATCTGGATGAACCCATTACTGATTCGGCTGCTATAGCTCAATGGGCCTTATATAAAAAAGTAAAAAGCCTGGGATTTAAAGTGTTGTTGGGCGGAATGGGCGGTGATGAGCTCTTCTACGGTTATGAATATTGGAATCGACTGTCAGAATCACTTACGATTCATCGTCAGCATCAGGCTTCATTTCCATGGAAAGGAAATAAAAAGAAAAAAGCTTATCTTCGTTTTGTACTTCAAAACTGGAAGTATATTTTGTATGCCGGTTATCCGCTTAAAATCGAAGACTCTTCCGTATGTTTCTGGATGTACGATGATTATAAAAAGTTTGCTGGGAATGCTGTTTTTACTTATGATGATGTTGCGTACATATTTAAAGATTTGAATTTCTCATTCAACTATGGAAATCCATTGCCCGGTCAGGAAATTGATGTGATCTATGATTTTTGCTTCGAAAATATTATGACTATGGCTTATCTTTATTTGTCAGACAGGCTGGGGATGGGTAATTCTATCGAAATTCGTTCGCCCTTAGTTGATTATAAGCTGGTTGAATTTGTATCCTCTTTGCCCTTAAGTATTATATACCGGAAAGATCAACCGAAGTTTTTTATGAAAGAGGTGTTGAATGGAATAGTTCCGGATTATATTCTCAATGCTGAAAAACGTGGTTTTACACCTCCCGGCGCGTTTATTCAAAAGTTGGTTGACAATTACAATTATCAGTTTATACAGGCTGATCATAAGTTCTATAATTCGGTTTTGGCAGACCGGTTATTATCTTTGAATTTGAGGAAATAAATGTAGTTTAAACCGTAAACAATAACATTCGAAATGCTATGAAATAGTTTTTGATTATGTATGTAAATGATTTACACATTAGTTGTGAACGACTGATTGATTCAAAATTTTTAACGTTAATTTTATGCATCCAATTTTTCAAACATATACGAATAAGATTAAACGCAAAATAAAGTCTGCGTTAAAATACCTGAGTAGAAGGCCGGTAATCTGGGGCAATCTACGTAGGTCAACTCCATTTAGTAGTATTTTTGGTTACGACAGAGGTTCACAGTCAATAGCCCGTTATTATATTGATCAGTTTATTTCAGAACATACGGATGATATACATGGTACTATTCTTGAAATTGGCGATAATACCTATACTATACGTTGTGGACAGTTGGTGGAACATGCTGATGTTTTACACGTACAGGAAGGTAATCCGAAAGCAACCATCGTAGCTGATCTGACATGTGCCAATGAAATACCTGATAATACTTATGACTGTATAATTATGCCGCAGACAATACAATTTATTTATGATTATCGTTCTGCTTTAAAACATACTTATCGCATGCTAAAACCTGGAGGCGTTTTATTGATAACCTTATCGGGTATATCACAAATAAGTCGATATGATATGGTACGCTGGGGAGAATATTGGAGATTTACATCCCTGAGTGCAACAAAGCTTTTCGAAGAGTTTTTTCCTTCTGCAAATATAACTGTAAAGTCACACGGTAATGTTCTATCCGCTATTTCATTGCTCGAAGGATTGGCAAGCAGGGAGCTTAAAAAATCAGAGCTTGATTTTATTGATCCCAACTACGAGATTATAATTACAGTAAGCGCTGTAAAATAATAATGTTTTAAGATTGAATAATTTGTAAATCTATTGAAAAATGAATAATATGTTGGCCCCTATAGTTTTATTTGCATATAATCGTCCGCTTCATACCGGACATACTTTATCTGCCTTGCAAAAAAACAAACTGGCCGATCAAAGCACACTCTATATATATTGTGATGGTCCCAAAGAAAATGCTTCAAAAGAAACAATTGAGAATATTAAAGAAGTTCGTCGTATCGTTAATGAGAAGCAATGGTGTAAAGAGGTTTTTATCATTGAAGCTGAATTTAATAAAGGATTGGCAAATTCTATTCAAAACGGGGTTTCCGATATAATAAAAAAACATGGTAGTGTCATCGTGATGGAAGATGATTTAATAACCTCACCGGCATTTCTGATGTATATGAATCGAGCATTGGATTTTTATATTAACAGAAAATCTGTATTTTCGATCAGTGCTTATAATTTACCGTCTGAAAAAATGATAATTCCAGATGATTATGATTATGATGTATATGTAAGTTTGCGAAATGGGTCGTGGGGATGGGCTACCTGGGAAGACCGTTGGGCTCAGGTGGACTGGTCAGTGGAACATTATAATACTATGCTCAAAAGTAAACAGTTACAAGAAGCATTTAATCGGGGTGGAGATGATGTTTTTGAAATGCTGCAAATGCAACAAAGCGGGAAACTGAATATCTGGTCCATTCAATTCACGATGGCTCATTTCGTGAATCATGCAGTTTCAATTGTACCTACGGTTTCTTTTGTCGACAATGAAGGACTGGATGGTAGTGGCGAAAATTGCGGAACAAATCTTTCTCTCAGAAATAATTCATTGAATACTAATGAAAATATACGGTTCCTCGATATATTGTATGAAGACAAAAGGATCGTCAATGCTTTTTATAACGCAAATTGTAGAACAAAACGACCACTGTGGCAAAAGACAGTAAATAAAGTAAGTAGGATAATGGGTGGAAAAAATATATTTGTGATTAAGAAAAAAATATATTGCTAAATAAACAACTATCGTTACAAATTTTAAAAGCATATTGAAATGGTAGGATTTATCCCGTTACTTATTCTTGCAGTATTACTACTTTTGGTTATTGTTTATTTCTATCTGTATTACCCAAAGCAAACTATGCCCTTAGGTACTCCTGTCGAAATTACAACTCCCGAACAGGATAAGTATCGGAATGATTGCCTGCACCCCTGTGTACGTTATATCCCTTCCGGATTTGCAGGCTATAACTGGTGGATGGTTCAAACCCCATTTTATGGTAGAGATAATAAACTGGAGAATCCTGTCCTTTATTTTTCGAAAGATAAAACCTTTCCGTTGAAGTGGGAATGTATGGGTATAATCAGGGATACTCCATTGACTGGTTTTAATTCTGATCCTACCCTATACTTTGAAGACAATAAACTCTGGATTTTTTGGCGTGAATGTTCATCTCCGCTTTGCAATAAACTGAACGTATTAAGAGCAACGGTCGGCTTTTCAACAACCGATGGTATGCATTATAGTCCACTTCAGGTTTATCTTACAGATAATCATCCGGATAAGGATACTGAACAATGTCCTATACTAATTAAAAAAAAGGATAAATATCTTTTCTACGCGGTTCATTACCGGTATACGCCTGTACGGAAAAATATAGGAATAGCCATTTGGGAAGGAACCTCCTTAGAACAACCCGATTTCAGATTAAAAGAAACGCCCCAATTTAAACCGGTTTACACTTGTGATGCCTGGAAACAGCTGATTACCAAAAATCATTACTGGTTTATACCAATACCCCTTAAATATGACCTGTGGCATTTTGATTTATTCGAATACAAGAATAAGCTGTATATGTTCTCGTCATCCGAGTGGGGTAAAAATATTCTGTTGAGCGTGTCCGATGATTTTGTAACTTTTAAAACATTTCAAAAACCACTGATTAACACCTTTTATACCGAAAGTATAGAGCGGCACTGGAAGTATTATTATAAACCCACCGGATATATCAAAGACGATATGTTGTATCTTTATTTCACCGCTTCCGGAGAAAAGGACGTGAATAGTAATAAATTATATTTTACAAAAGCTAAATTAAAATTTAAATAGCTATCAGTTTTGTAATCGCCTGATTTTTAAATATCATCACCCTAAAATTACAGTAATCTAAAAGACTTTTTTAGATTACTGTAATTTTTTTTATCAAATAACGAAATAAAGTTTCAAAAAACGCTTATAGTTTAAAAATAAGTAATTATATTTACACCCGATTAGGAACGAGAACATTGATTAACCTATTCGGCCTCCAGGAGCAGCTTTATCATAAAGTAACAGCAGCTATTATAAAATGTATGTACTTTGAATCAAAGTTGAGGGAAACTAAAGCTGGTTTTCAATTGCTAAAACTAAATTGTAGTAGTTCAAATGATATATTTTATATGTGTCTGAAATTTCAGGAATTCAGAAATAACTATTATTGGCTTGCCTGAAATCCGGGGAACTCAAAAATAAATATTATTGGCTTCCCTAAAATCAGGGTAACTCAAAAATAAATATTATTGGCTTCCCTAAAATCAGGGTAACTCAAAAATAAATATTATTAGCTTCTCAGAAATCCGGAGAACTCAAAAATAAATATTATTAGCTTCTCAGAAATCCGGGGAACTCATAAATAAATATTATTGGCTTCCCTAAAATCCGGGGAACTCATAAATAAATATTATTGGCTTCTCAGAAATCCGGAGAACTCAAAAATAAATATTATTGGCTTCCCTAAAATCCGGGGAACTCAAAAATAAATATTATTGGCTTCCCTGAAATCCGGGGAACTCAAAAATAAATATTGTTGGCTTCCCTAAAATACTGTGAACTCAAAAATTAATATTATTGGCTTCCCTGAAATCCGGGGAACTCAAAAATAATTATTATTTGCTTCCCTAAAATGGGAGTATTCACGGAACTGTGTCTAACATTATTTTTTCGAAGAGAAGAATTATATCTGCCTTTTAAGATATTGCCAGTAGTATGACAAGGGTGGCAAGGAACGACGCCACATGTTTACCCTTGTCAT